>Ga0247843_1000017_pt1 | contig 345042 bp, 276 predicted proteins | sample LaCruzMarch2017__FD_192420 | JGI IMG/M metagenome (GOLD analysis project Ga0247843, IMG submission 192420) | Freshwater microbial communities from meromictic Lake La Cruz, Castile-La Mancha, Spain - LaCruzMarch2017_8m | ecosystem: Environmental > Aquatic > Freshwater > Lake | place: Spain... | reverse complement strand
GCCGACCATCGCGGAGACAAAATCCGGAGCCATCCACATGATGCTGCGCACCAAGGACGGCCAGCTCTGGCGCTCCATCAGCCGAGACAAAGGCGAGACGTGGAGCGCACCGGAGAAGACCGGCCTCACCTCCACGTCGAGCGCCTCCCACCTGCTCTGCGCACGCGATGGCAGACTCGTCCTGACCTACAATCCCGGTCCTGATCCGCATCGGTTTCCATTGCTTATCCGCATCTCACGCGATGAAGGAGTCACCTGGAGTGAGCCGACCTTGCTGGCCGACCGATCAGAAAAAGTGGGCGGCTGGTCCATCTGCTATCCCACCCTCACCGAACTCGCCGACGGCACGCTCGTCGCCATCTGGGCACAGCGCAAAGCCACCAGCACTGAGCTGTTTGCCGACATCCACTCGGCTCGTATCGTTTTGAGAAAGTAGCCCACCATGAATCACACCCTCGCGCTCCTCACTGCACTCCTGCCCGCAACGCTGGCTGCGCTCCTCGCCGCCGAGCCAGCGACCACGTTCCACTATCAGCCGGGCGGTGCCATCTTCGGCGACCCGGTGCCCTTTCACCACGGCGGCGTCTGGCATGTGTTTTATCTGCGCCGCGCGGTTGATGACAAAGGAGCATTCCCGGCGGACTCGGCATTGGAGTGGTATCACCTCACCTCGCGTGACCTCGTGCATTGGCAGGAGCTGCCGCCTGCGCTGCTTGCGGATGAAACGGATCGCCTCATCGCCACGGGTGCCATCGTGGAAAAGGGCGGCGTGTTTCATGCCTTCTACTCCACGCAGAACCGCGCGGACAAAGGCCCGGGACTGGCCAGTGTGCGCGTGGCGACCAGTCGCGACCTCGTGACGTGGACGAAGGAATCCGGCGAGCCGCTGCTCCTGCTCAAACGCGATGTGCCCGCGCTCGGCACTTATGAATCCAACCCACACTTCCGCGACCCGCACGTCTTCTGGAATCCGCAGGCCAAGGAGTGGTGGCTCGCCATCGCCGCGCAACAGAAGGTCGAACCTGCCTATCCCTACGCGGGCGCTGTGGCCGTGGCGACGAGTCCTGATTTGCGACAGTGGACACTGCGGCGCGAGCCGATGCTCGCCACTCGTGAAGGCCCGGCCAGCGAGTGCCCGGATGTTTTCCCGTTCGGCAAAGGCTGGGCGCTCATTTATTACACCGATACCACGCACATCCGTGTGGCCGAGACGCTGGACGGCCCGTGGCATCGGCCCGCCAACGACACGCCCTGGGGCCTGCATTTGCACGCTGCGAAAACCATGAGCGATGGCCAGCGCCGCATCCTCATCGGCTTCGTTCCCCGCGTCGCCAGTGATTTCGCCGAGCACGAATACGGCGGCGTGATGGCCCTGCCGCGCGAGCTTTACCCCGATGAAAAAGGCCAGCCCGCCGTGCGTCTCGTGCCGGAAGTCATCGCCGCCTGCCAGGATGACGCCACGGCTGGACAAGGCCCACGCGTCTTCGTCCCCGCCAAGCCCGACCCTGTCACCGCGACCGACTCGGCACTGACCCTCGCGCCGCAGACCGGTCAATCCGCCCTCGCCGCGTGGACCACCGCGCCCGCCGACTACTTCCTGACCACCGAAGTCACGCTGAGCAAAGACGCGAGCCTCACACTGCTCCTGCGCCGCAATCAAAAGGCCAAGCAACCCGGCGCTGGCCCCCGCGTCTCCAGCGATGACAGCTACGCTCTCACGCTGGATGCCCACAACCAAACCATCACCCTACGCCGCCAGCACGACGGTTGGAACCGCATGCCGAACCTCCGCACCATGCCCGTCGCCATGCCCGCCGACCGACCCATTAAGCTCCACGTCATGCTCCACGGCGACGTGCTCGAAGCGTTCGTGGACGACCGCATCAGCCTCAGCGCCCGCGTGCAACTCTCCACTGGCGGCCTCGCCCTGCTGGCCCGCGACGGAACGGTTCAGTTGCAGAAGCTCCGCATCACAAATCTGGCAATAAGGCAGACGCCATGAAACTCACCCTCACGCCCTTCATCACTCTGCTGGTCTCCCTCTCCGCTGCCGCCGAGCAACCCTGGGGCGGGGCCTTCCCCTGGACACGCTACGAGGCGGAGAATGCCGACCGAACGAGTATGACCGCGCCTCATGCCAGCGACATCTACGGAATGGAAGCTGCGGGCCATCGGGCCATCGAATTAACTGCAGGTGGCAGTTTGATTGAGTGGACGATGGACGCGGACGGCGAGGGCATCGTGGTTCGATATTCCGTCCCGGATGTGCCGGATGGGGAGCTGGCCGTGGATTTCCTGGTCAATGACGAAAAGCGTGGCGTCATCGTGCTCACGCCGCGTTTCAGTCATCTCTACGGCTCGCAGTTTGAGGCATCGAAGAACCCCGCTGAGGGCAATCATCGCCGGGTCTATGACGAGACGCGGCTGCGTTATCCTCTGAAGAAGGGAGACCGCTTTGCCATTCGACTGCCGGAGCCCTCCACCAAGTCTGCGGAGCCGGTTTGCATCGACTTCATTGAGGTGGAGCGCATCGCGGCGGAGATTCCGCCTCCACCGCAGGCCTTGGTGGTCTCGGATTTCGGGGCAATCGCCGATGACGGGAAAGATGACCTCGCCGCGTTTGACGCCTGCTTCAAGAGCGCCCGCCAGAGTGGCAAGACGGCTTATCTTCGGCGCGGCGTCTTTCATTTGTCCAACCGCATCGCGCTGCCTCCGCGCATTCAGATTCAAGGAGCCGGAGTCTGGCATACCGAGCTGCGATTCACCTCCGGGGAGTCGGGAAAGACGCGAGGCTTCACCACCGCCGACGCCACCGAGCGAATCGAGATGCGCGACTTCTTCTTCGTGGGCCAGGGCGGGATGATTCACGACGGCGGGCAGCCGTTCAACGGGCCGATGGGCAAGGATTCCGTGCTCGAAAACCTTTGGTGGGAGCATCTTTACAACGCGCGCTTTGTCTGGAATGAGAACCTCACCGTGCGCCATTGCCGGGTGCGGAATGTGTTCGCGGGAGGGCTCATTTTGTTTGAAGGCTCCATCGCTGCCGTGGTGGAAAACAACCATGTGCGCCAGGCCGGGGACGACGGCATCGCCACCTGTGCATCCCACCACGGAGCCGGAGAAAGTGCGCCCATCAACCGCAACAACACCATCCGGCGCAATACCGTCGAACTGACCGCGCGGGCCGCAGGCATCGGCATTTTCGGAGGGAACTCCACCCGTGTCTATCACAACCGGGTGCTCGATACGCTGCCCTCCGCGCAGGCGGATATCCGCTTCACCTCGTCATTCGAATCGCATCCCTTCGGCGCGGGCGCGAAGAACCAGCACCACGTCTATGAAAACGAGTTCTCTGGCTGCCGCGCACACATGGGCAGCATCCTGTTTGGCACGCGCTACACTCCGGTGGAAAACATCCTGCTGAGAGACTGCAACGTCAGCCAACTCGCTGCGCCGCTGCTCTATTTCCGAGCCCAGAAACCCCACGCCAGTCAGGGACTCCGCATCGAAAATGTCTCGGTCGAAGTCTCCGCCGATGCACCGGACACACTGCCGGGCTTGGTGGTGGAGCCAAGGTTCCAGGGTGAAGTTTCCCTGGAGCGCGTCGTCGTGAAAAATCGAATCTTGAACGTCGAGAACGCGAGTCCATCCATGCAAATCCTCTTCGGCAGCGAAGTGCAGGGACTCGCCTCCAAACGACAACCGTGACCTGACGATGAAACACATTTCCCTCATCGGCACCCTTCTGATCGCTCACTTCGGCGTGCTCAGCGCTGTTCAGGCCGCAGGCACGGTGACCCTCTCCAGCGACTTCCCCGGTGGAAATCGCCAAGCTGCTCGCCGAGTCCAATGCCATGCGCTTCCTCGTCGCCTTGGAACAAGCGCAGACCGGCCCGCTGAAGTTCCGCGTGGAGGACTCGCTCGATTTCGCCGCCCGCATCGGTGGCCAACGCCCCGAGAGCGAAACCGACGAACGCGCCCAGAACGCCGCCGCCATCCAAGGCACGGTGAACCGCGCCGCGCCCGTCGCCATCGGCTTTGAGATTCCGTATGCCAAGGTCGGCGACGCCGAAGTGAACCCCGATTCCGCCCGCGCCCTGGGTCGCGACATCGCTGCGGCGCTCGTGGAGTATGGCAAAGAGACGCAGGAGACATCACGATGATGGCGCACGAGCACGTTTCTGATGGGGACAAGGCGCAGTGCGAACGAGTTTCGTTCTTCTGTCCTCTGCACCCAGCCAAGGGAAAGAATCCGTTGGAATGGAACAACACCTCACGCCTTCTCGGGCCACGGCCTTCTTCAAACTCCGCTGGGCGGGACTGCGGGTTCTGAGCCGTTTCCTCCCACTCCTCTTCTCCCTGCCGCTCGCCGCCGCTGCCGGCGCCGCAACTCCCCAAACCAGGCCGAACGTCTTGCTCATCATGGCGGACGATCTCCGGGACTTCGGCGGGGCGTTCACCAAGGAGGCCGTCAAGACGCCCAACCTCGACCGCCTGCGCGCTCGGGGCACGACCTTTGAGCGGGCGTATGTGCAATATCCTGTGTGCAACCCGAGCCGCAATAGCCTGATGACCGGGCTGCGGGCGGAGCAGACGGGGATTGTCGGCAATGACATCCCGTTGCGGCAGAAGATGCCGGACATCGTCACGCTGCCGCAACTTTGCAAAGACGCGGGGTGGCAATCGCACGCGTTCGGGAAGCTCTTCCACCTCGGCGGGGATAGGGACGCCGAAGCCCGGCAGCGCTGGATGGACGCGGGACGCTCCTGGCACACGGCGCAGGCGTTTGAGGCCACGAAGACGGGCCTCAAGCTCCTCGAAGGCCGCAACTTGACCGGCGGGGCCATCAAATGGTGCCAGTGGGGCGCGGCGGACGGTACGGATGACGATCAACCGGATGGCCAAATCGCTGCCGCCACCGTGGCGATGATCGAGAAGCTCGGCGACACGCCTTGGTTCATCGGTTGCGGTTTCATGAAGCCGCATGATCCCTTCATCGCGCCCAAGAAGTATTTCGACCTCTACCCTCCGGACTCGGTCAAAATCTGGCACGATCCCGCTGACATTACGCCAGTTCGCACCCAATCGATTGGCTCCGGCACCTATGGCGAGGTGTTTGCGAAGTTCTCCGAGGAGCAGTGGCGCGAGCTGTTCCGCGCCTACCTCGCTGGGACGAGCTTCATGGATGCACAGCTCGGACGGGTGCTCGATGCGTTGGATCGGCGTCAGCTCTGGGACAAAACGCTCGTCATCTTCGTCGGCGATCACGGCTATCACACCGGGGAGCGGCAGTGGTGGAACAAGAACAACCTCTTTGAGCGCTGTTGCCGGGCGCCGCTCATCCTCGCCGCGCCGGGCATGAAAGGTGGTCAGACGACCCGCTCGCTCGTCGAGTTCGTCGATTTGTATCCCACCGTCGTGGACCTCTGTGGCTTGACCATGCCCCACGCCGCCGCCGGAACTAGTTTGCGGCCCATTCTGATGGACCCCGGCGCCCGCACCAAGGACGCCGCCTTCACTCTCGTCACCCGGGGAGACAAGCTGCATGGCCAAAGCATCCGCACCGCCCGCTGGCGGTTTACCCGCTGGAGCGACGGCGTCACGGAGCTTTACGATCACGACGCCGATCCCGAGGAACTGCACAACGTGGCGGCGCGGCACGCGGGCATCGTCACTGACCTCACCGTCCAGCTCCGGAACCTCCCGCAACTTGCCACCAAACCATGAAAACTTTCATCCGTCCGCCGCTGATCTTGCGCCTGATCCAATGAAACCAACCATTCTCCTCCTCTCCGCCCTGCTCCTGCCGGGCCTCTTGGCCGCCAGCGACACCTGGGACACGCGCCGCATCACTTCCGACTTCCACGCCGAGGGCGCGGGCATCGGCGATGTGGATGGCGATGGGAAGAACGACGTCACCTACGGCCCGTTTTGGTTTGCCGGACCGGAGTTCTCTACGCAGCGGCGCTTCGCGGCGGGGAAGGCGTTTCCGGTGTTGGGCTACTCGGACAACTTCTTTTCCTTCATCCAGGACCTCACGGGCGATGGCAGGAATGACATCGTGGTGTTTGGGTTTCCGGGGAAGGAGGTGCGGTTGTTCGTGAATCCGGGTGCGGCGGGTTGGCACAAGGTGTGGCCGGTGCATGTCATCGCGGACCAGCTTTGTCATGAAGCGACTTCGTTGGTGGATTTGATTCCGGGTGGCTTGCCGGAAATCGTCGGGGCGCGGGACAAGGCCTACGGCTACTACGCGGCGGGTGCAGACGTGACGCAGCCTTGGACGTGGCACTCGATTTCGGCTACGGGCCGGGCGCAGGCTCCGTTCGGACATGGCATGGGCGTGGGCGATGTGAATGGCGATGGGCGGCTCGATGTCATCGAAAAGGCGTTCTGGTATGAGCAGCCGGACAAGGCAGACGCCGCGTGGCCGGAGCATCGTTGGTCGCTCGTCCCGACGGATGGGGCGCAGATTCTGGTGGATGATGTGGATGGCGATGGCGACAACGATTTCATCTCGTCGCTGCAAGCGCACGGCTCGGGCATTGCGTGGTTTGAGCAGACGCAGGCGGGCAAATTCGAGCGGCATGACATCATCGGCGGAAGTTCGACCGATAGCCCCTACGGCGTGACCTTCCGGGAGCCGCATGGCATGGCGCTGGGGGACATCGATGGCGATGGCGCAAAGGACTTCGTGAGCGGCAAGCGCTGGCTGGCGCACAATGGTCGCGACGCGGGTGCGTATCAGGAGCCGGTGGTCTATTGGTTTCGCAAAGTGAAGTCGGCGGCGGGCATCGAGTTCGTGCCGCATCTTGTGGACAACGACAGCGGCATCGGTGTGGGCGTGCCGGTGGGTGATTTGAATGGCGATGGCAAACCGGACATCGTGAGCGCGAACAAGCGCGGTCTGGCGCTGCATTTTCAAACGAAGCGTCTGCTCGAAGGCACGGCGGAGCGCTGGAAGGTAGTCGGTGGTCGTCCGCAGGAGCACTACGGCAGCGGTTTGTCGCCGCAGGAAGCGGTGAAGAAGTTCGCGGTGCCGCAGGGCTTTGCGGTGGACCTCATCGCGAGCGAGCCGCAGGTGACGCAGCCGATTGCGATGTGTTTTGATGCTCGCGGCCGACTCTGGGTGGCGGAAGGCCAGACCTATCCGAAGCGGGCGCCGGAGGGCGAAGGCAAGGATCGCATCCTCATCTTCTCCGATGCGGATGGCGATGGCAGTTTCGAGTCGCGCAAGGTCTTCGCGGAGAAGTTGAATCTCGTCAGTGGCATTCAGGTGGGCTTTGGCGGAGTGTTTGTCGGCGCGGCTCCGTATCTGATGTTCCTGCCGGACAAGGACGGCGACGACGTGCCGGACGCGGCACCGGAGATACTGCTCGATGGCTGGGGCGACCGCGATACGCACGAGACGTTAAACTCGCTCACTTGGGGGCCGGACGGCTGGCTTTACGGCTGCCAGGGCGTCTTCACGCCATCGAATGTCGGCAAGCCCGGCGCTCCGGACAGCGAACGCACGCCGCTCAATGCCTGCGTGTGGCGCTGGCATCCGGTGAGGCTTGTGTTTGAGATTTTTTCCGAAGGCGCGAGCAATCCCTGGGGCGTGGACTTCGATGCGTTTGGCGATGCCTTCGTCACCGCCTGCGTCATCCCTCATCTCTATCATGTGAGCCAGGGCGGACGCTACACGCGGCAGGCGGGCCAGCATTTCAATCCCTATGTCTTCGATGACATCGACACCATCGCGGACCATCGGCATTTCGTCGGCAGCGTGGGGAACAATGCCTTCCACGGCCCGAATCGCGACCAACCACCGCCCGTGAATGCCGACACCTCCGCGCTCGGCGGCGGTCATGCGCACAGCGGCTTGGCGCTCTATCAGGCTGATGAGTTTCCGCCTGCGTATCGCGGCCAGTTGTTCTTCAGCAATCTGCACGGCCACCGCATCGTGCGCGAGCGACTGGAGCGCGAAGGCTCCGGCCATCTCGCGCGGCACATGCCGGACTTCGCGCTGGCGCAGGATTCGCAGTTCATCGGCGTCAGTGTTCTCCAGGGGCCGGACGGCGCTCTCTATATCTCCGACTGGCATGACAAACAAACCTGCCACCATCGCGACGTGGAAATCTGGGACCGCGCCAATGGCCGCATCTACCGCGTGCGTCACGGCGAGGCCACTGGCGTGAAAATGAACCTCGCCGCCGAGTCCGATGCCGAGCTGGTGAAACGGCTCGCACACGCCAATGTCTTCCACGCACGTCAGGCGCAGCGGCTTTTGCAGGAACGCATCACCTTTGGCAAAACAGACCGCGCCACGCTGAAGACCGCGCTCGTGGACTTCGAGAAGCAACACGCAGAAGACACGTCGCTGCGGCTCCGCGCCTTCTGGACGATGGGAGGCTGCGGCTTGCTCGATCCAAACGACCTCATCGCCCGTCTCGCCGACTCCAGTGACTACATGCGCGGCTGGGCCCTGCAATTTCTCGGTGAATCCAAATCCGCGCTGCCTGCCGATGCGGTCGCCGCATTGGAAAAGCATCTCGCCAGCGAGCCCTCGATGGTCACGCGCCGGTTCGCCGCCTCGCTGCTGCAACGTCTGCCGCTGGAGCAGCGCTGGGGCATCGCCGCCGCGCTCCTCCGGTATCGCAATGACCAGAACGACGCGAGCATCCCGCTGCTCGCCTGGTATGGCATCGAACCACTCGTGGAAGCGGATCCTTCACGGGCCCTGGCCTTGAGCGATGGCAGCGATTGGCCGAAACTGCGCGAGTTCATCGCCCGCCGCGCCGCGTTGTTCCCCGCCGGACGCGAGGCCTTGATGACCTCGCTCGCCTCAGCCAAAGACGCCGCCAGCTTCACGCAACGAGCCGCGCCCTTGCTCCTCGCGCTCGAACAACTCCCGCCCGTCACGCGGCCTGCCGATTGGGCCAAAGCCCGCGCCGCTGGCGAAAAACTCGCCGCCTCCGACGCCGCCGTGCTCGAGGCCGTGCGCAAACTCGGCGCTCGTTTTGGCGATGCGAATTTCTTTGCCCACTGGCGCACGATCGCTCGCGATACGAAGGCCAACGCCGCCGCACGCATCCAAGCCATCGAGTTGCTGCAAACCGGAGCCGACCCCGAACTCGGCGTGCTCGCCCGCAGTCTGCTTGATGACAAGGCGCTGCTTCCTGCCGTGGTGAAAGCTTTGCGCACCGCCCCCGGTGCCGACACTGCGCAGGCGCTCGTCTCCCACCTTGCCAGTTTCCCGCTGGAGCAGCGCAACGAAGCCATCAACATCCTCGCCACCCGGCCCGAAATGGCGCTCGTGCTGCTGCAAGCCGTCGATGCGAAGAAGCTCGCGCCCTCGCTCATCTCGCCCGTGATGCTCGACCAGTTCGCACGTTTCCAGAATGCCGAAATCACCGCCATCATCGACCGCCATTGGACACGCGGCGGCGGCGGTGTGGACCTGAAACAGCTCGCGGCCGCCATCGAGACCTGGAAAGGCAAACTCAACGACCGCGTCATGTCCCAGGCCGATGCCTCGCGCGGACGTCAAGTGTTTCAAATGACCTGCGGCACCTGCCATCAACTTTTTGGAGAAGGCATCGCCCTCGGCCCCGATCTCACCGGCTCAAACCGGGCCAACCTCGCCTACGTGCTGGAAAACGTGCTCGCACCCAGCGCCGTCGTGGGTCGTGATTATCTGTTGAACGTCATCACGCTCAAGGACGCCTCCGTCGTCAGCGGCATGGTTCGTGCCGATACGCCCGAGTTCCTCACACTCGCCATGCCCGGCGGCACCACCATCGATGTGAAAAAGGCAACCATCGCCAAGCGCGAGGAGATGCCCATGTCGCTGATGCCCGCAGGCTTATTCGACGCGCTCCCGCTCAATCAAGTCGCCGACCTCGTGAAATATCTCGCCAGTCCCGCGCAGGTGGCGTTGCCAAATGGACAGGCTGCTTCCTCCAGCGCGCCCGCGCCTGCACCGGCGGCGAACGTCACCCGCATCGAAGCGGAATCCCTTCGCCCCAAGCACGCCAAAGTCACCGGAGGCGAGTTGCGCACGCAGGACATGGCCGGTTTCAAAAACGATGTCTGGTCCGGCAATGCCCAGCTCTTCTGGGTCAGCGTCCAACTCGGCCACACGCTCACGCTGACCCTGCCCGAAGTCCCGCCCGGCACGCACGACCTCACCCTCGTGCCCACGTTGGCCCGCGACTACGGCCGCTTCCGCATCCTCATCAATGGTGAAATCCAGGAAGCTGACCTCTACAGCAGCAGTTTCGTACGTCTTGCCCCGCCAGTGATTTTCCGCAACGTCACCGTGGTCAAAGACCAGCCGCTGAAAATCGTAATCGAACCCATCGGCGCCAACCAGGACGCCAAGATCGGCAAATACGGCTTCGTCTTCGGCCTCGACCGCATCGACGTGAGTCCCGCTGGAAGCACCACCAAGCCTGCTGCCACCGTTTTGCCAAAAGTCGAGCCCATCGTCCCCTCAGCCAAACCCGCCAGCGGCCCGTTGCGTTTCGAGAAACTTGCCGGTGCCCTTGCCATCTCCACCAGCGGCGCGGAACCCGTCGAGTTGGCCCGCTTCGTTACGCAAGCACCGCCAGACACTCCGATCATCGTGCCCAGCGCCGCCTACTTCAATCCCCTGCGCACCCCGCGCGGCATCGACGTGACCGCCTTCGCGCCCGGTCCGCATCGCTACTACCGCGGCTTGTTCATGGGCTACGTCGATGTGCGTGGCACCAAGGACGCGAACTATTGGGGTGGAGGCGGCGGCCCGATCCAAGGCAGCGTCATCGTGAATCAAAACGTCAGCGGCATCGAAGGTGCAACCTTCCTCGCCCGCAACGAATGGCAGAAGGACGGCGTCGTGCTCGTGCAGGAAGACGTACAGGTCACCGCCAATCTCGATGGCCCCGCTACCATCCTCGACCTCGTCTATACCTTCACCGCCATCGCGGACGATGTGCGCCTCGCGCATTGCAACGTCGGCGGCCTCGCCCTGCCCGTGCGGTATGACGGCCAGCTCACCGCCCACGGCCCCGCCGGCCCCATGAAGCTCCCCAGCGCCGTCTATCGGAAGGACGAAACCAACTGGCCCGCCGCCGCTTGGTATGGCTACACCGTCAAACTCCCCGGCGACCACATCATCAGCGCCGCCGTCATCAATCACCCCACCAACCCCGAAACCCGCTGGCACTGCGCCCTCGGCGCCCGCGTCATCAATCCCAACATCACCACGGATAGCGAGCGTCGTTTGAAGCCGAAGGAACCGCTGACCTTGCGTTACCGCGTCGTGGCGATCGACGGCGATTTTGATGCGAAGCGCATGAGCGATTGGGCGACCGGTTTTGCCGAGCAGACGGCACCGTAGAACAACTCCATGAAACTCTTCATCACACTCTTTACCGCTCTTCTGCTCGGGCAGCTGGGCATTCTCCAAGCCGCCGATGCCCCTTTACCAGTGGACTTCAAAGCAAAGCTCCAGACGATGCTGACGCGACATCTGAACCAATTGCTAGGCGATGACGGCTCCGTGGCCGAGATGAAGGGCAAGACCTCTGAAGGCAATGGCGCGTTGGCTTTCTACTTGATGTTCGAGATCACGGGCGAGGAGAAGTTCCGCAAAGCGGCGGTCACCCTCGCAGATCAGGTTTTGACGGACATGCGCGCCACGAAGCACGGCGTTCTGCCGATCAAGGAAAAGGACAAGCCGGGCGGTGAAACGATCATCGGCGGTGGTCCGCCTGCGCTGGGGGCTTATACCTCGGCGGTCGCTTATATTTTACACAAGGAAGGCGGGCGGTCCGATGATCTCAAATACATCGCCACCGTGCTCGACCGTTATCCGTGGAGTGAGGATGGTTGGTTCGCCTCCACCATCGACGTGGACACCGGCGAGTCGAAGTTGCCGATGACCAAGCCCGCGATCATCAACAAGACCGCCGCCGTCGCCATGGCCGCCGGGATCGTCAGCGGCTATGTGCGCGAGATCGAACCAGCGCTCGCCGCGAGCCTGAAGCATAAGGCGGACAAGTGCATCTACGGGCAGATTCTCCCCGCGCAATTGGAGGACGGCTTCTGGCACTACAGCCTCCTGGACAAAGACCCGAAGGACAAGGACGTGCTCGGCTACTTCATGCTGACGACGAAGGAGTTGATGGATCTGCAGAAATTCAATCCCGAATACCGCGAAGAGAAATTATCCGACGCGCTGCGCAAAGCCCAGGCCTTTGCGCTGAAGCACATCGCCCCGATGACCGATCCGAACACCGGCACCGCTATCACCGAACACGCCACGCGCGGCACACCGCAACACTATGCCATCAAGGACGACCTGAAACGCAGCTTCCAACTCGGCCTCGTCCTCATTGGGGGCGGGCACTTGGATGAAGGCATCAAGATCATGACCACCGCGCTCGATCATTTCCCCGTCGGCAACGGCGGTCAGGATGGCGCTCACGCGGCGGAACCATCGGCGTTGATTCTTTCGGGGTTCTAATCAAAGCATGAAGTCGACTCTTACCCTCCTCACCGCCTTGCTGCTCGCGCCGCTCACCGCACTGCACGCAGCAGACCTCGTCCTCGTCGCCAAGGACACGCCACCCGCGCCGATTATCGTTTACCAAGACGCGCCTTCGCGCACGCGGGATGCGGCGGTGACTTTGGCGGAATACATCGAGAAGATCAGTGGGCAGAAACCTGCGGTGCTCGAAGGAGAGCCTAAGCCGTTGCCGGAGTGGGCGATTTGGGTCGGCGTGCAGCCGATAGTGAAGACGTTGTTTCCGAAGACTGACTTTGATTTCAAACACGCGGAGGAAACGCTCATCGTAACGGATGGAAAGAATCTCGTCATCCCGATGGCGAGAAAGTGGAGTGGGGCTTCGGCGGCGGCGTAAAGTATCAAGGCGTGTCGCAGACGGATCGCGATGTGCGCTTCGCCAACACGCTCGCAAGGCTGCTGAAGGAGCGCTTTCCCGATCGTGAGTTGTTCTTGCAGCTCAATGCATATGGTTTGGCCCGCAACCCGCCCATTGGCCTCAAACCCGATGACAACGTCATCATCTCCAGCGTGGCCAATTTCCACATGCGCTCACCTGCCGAACGCGAGCTCGCCATGTCGCAGCATGCAGGCTGGGCGAAGGTGACCAAACATCTGATGTGGCGACCGAATCTCGGCAGTCCAGCCGGTCTGAGCTGGGGCATGCCGGATGTGGCGATGACGCAGGCGGGCGAGGATTTTCGATTCGCCGCCGAGACCCATTGTCTTGGGCTATACTTCGATTTGTTCTGGCAGCACTGGGCCAACCAGGGGCCGCATTACTACGCGTTGGCGCATCTCGCGTGGAATCCGCAGGCCGATGTGGCTGCGGTGATGGCTGACTATTACGAGCGCGGTTTCGGTCCTGCCGCGTCGGACGTGAAAGCCTACTGGCAGCTCCTGGAACGTACTCGCATGGAGTTCGTGGCCGAGGAACCGAGCCGCCATCGCGCCTTTGATTTGCCAAAGAAATTGCGTCCTTCGCGCGATGCCTTCATCGCTTGCGCCCGCCAGCCAGGAACGTGGAATCGCGGCTATCTGCATTCCGCCAATGGCGTGTGCTGCATCGTCGGTGACGAGTTGTGGTTTTACTTCGGCGCATGGTCGGGCCAGTCCCAGCGCGAGAACGCCGAATCCGTCGGGCGGACCCGGCCTCAGCGGGCCTCGCGACGAGTGAAACATTCCCCACTGAACACAACCGACTGACGAACAACGCGGGCGGCGTCCAAAAGGACTGGAAGATGCCGTCGGTTCGGGCTTTTCCGACAGGAGATCGGTGCCATGCCGGTCTTGGCGGATCTGAGTGGCAGCAGGTTCCGTTGTAACCGAACCCGGGCGAGCCGCGTCTCCTTTGAGGGCCGGGGAGACTTTTCCCTTGATCGCTCAGCCCATAATCCCCCATGAAATCGGAGCAAACCTTCCTCGGCGTTCTCGTCACCCTCATCATTCTCTCCCTCCTCTTTTTCGTCATCGAGCGAATCGCCGGGCGGGGGCGAAATCGCCAGCAACCGGTCTTTCGACGAGGCTGGTTCACCGACGTGGTCTACTGGTTCGCGACAATCTTACTGACCAAGCCGATCACAAGGCTCCTCATTATCCTGCCCTTGAGCGTGTTGATTTTTGCGCAGGTCACTTCACTTGAGACCTTGAAAATGGGTGTCTACACAGGGTTTGGTCCGCTCAGCCGTCAACCGATTTGGCTTCAGGCGATCCAGATCTATCTCCTCGTTGATCTCTGCGGCTACTGGACTCACCGCCTCTTTCATGGCGGAAACTGGTGGCCTTTTCATGCAGTGCATCACAGCTCGGAAGACCTCGACTGGCTTGGCAGTTTGCGCGTGCATCCGGTCAACGATGTGGTCAACAAGCTTGCCCAAGCCACGCCCGTCCTTCTCATGGGCTACAATCCCACCGTCACCCTCAGCACGGCGCCGGTCCTCACCTTTTACGCCATCTTCATTCACGCCAACGTCAACTGGGACTTCGGCCCGCTCCGTAGCGTGATCGCGACCCCGGTCTTTCACCGCTGGCATCATTCGCGCGATCGCGAGGCTTGGGACAAGACCTTCGCCGGACTGTTCCCAATCTGGGATATCCTTTTTGGGACCTACTACATGCCCAAGGGACGCTATCCCGAAAACTTCGGGATTTGCGAGCCGATGCCGAAGGGTTATTTCGGCCAGCTCTGGGAGCCGTTCGCCTGGATTCTCCGGCGCGGGAAAAAAGTGGATCCAGCCTGAGCTTCGGCGGAAAACGTCGATTTCGGTTTCGATTTCCCAGGGAATCGTGGGACAACTTGCGGGATGAATCTGCTGCTGTCCGCCTTACTCGCCTTTGCTATCACCGCCACGGCTCGCGACAAGACGCTCGACATCTACTGGATCGACTCCGAGGGCGGGGGATCGACGTTGCTCGTGACTCCGGAGGGCGAATCGGTTCTCGTCGATACCGGCAACCCCGGCGGGCGCGATCCGCAGCGGATCGCAAAATTGGCCAAGGAGATTGCGGGTCTATCGCGCATCGATCACGTCGTCATCACTCATTTTCACATTGATCACTTTGGGGGCTTGGCCGAGCTCCCGGCACTCATCCCGGTCGGCGTGCTCTACGACAAAGGCATCACCGAGGCCAGTCCGGATGGCAAGGCCCAGGACATCCAGTGGTCGATCTCGAGCAAACGCTATCGCCAGGCGACCGTCGAGCGGCGGGTCATCCTGGCGGCGGGAGATGTGATTCCACTCCGGAAGACGGAAGGCGGGTCGGCGCTTCAGTTGCGTTGCCTGGGAGCGAATCAGCGGTTTATCCCGCCTTATCCCGATCAGCCGGAGAACCCGCTGAAAGGTACCGTGCCGCCCAAAGCGCCCGACACCAGTGACAACGCCAACAGCGTCGTGCTCCTGCTCGACTTCGGCGGATTCCGATTTTTCAATGGCGGCGACCTCTCCTGGAACGCGGAGGAGAAGCTGGTTTCTCCCTACAATCTCGTGGGCACCGTCGATCTCTATCAGGTCAACCACCACGGGCTTGAGGCGAGCAACAATCCCATGCTCATCCGCAGCCTTCAGCCGACGGTTTCCGTGATGAACAACGGCCCCAGAAAAGGGACCGGTAAGTCCGCCATGGAGGCACTCAGAGCGACGCCGTCGATCCAGGCAATGTATCAGGTCCATGAAAACGTCCGGGAAGATCACGAAAACACCGCAGATCCGGCCATGATCGCGAACCACGGGGATCTGGCCGACGGCTGCGCAGCGCATTATCTGCACTGCAGCGTCAGTGCGGATGGGAAGAGCTATACGATCAGGGTGCCCTCCAGCGGACATTCGCGGACGTTTCAGACGCGGGGGCGGTAGGAGGCTCCTCATGTCCTTTGACCCCCGAACCCGCCGCAGGTGAACGGAAAAAGCACGGCGCAGATTTTGGCCGAGGAGGAGGCGAACAACCGGGAAAGTCTCGTTTGGATGCATGATCACTGGGTTGCTTGAGAGCTTGCGCTCGTGTCGCCCTTTCCCCTAGGCTCGCGCCGCAGCCCCGTCATGAACACCCCTGGATCCTCCCATTTCCTGCGCTACGCCTGGTTCGTGGTCGTGCTGCTCTTTCCGGTCGCCCTCTTGAATTACCTGGACCGGCAGATGCTCGCCACGATGAAGTCGTCGATGGTGGGGGATATCCCGAGCATCGCCAATCGCGCGGACTGGGGCTTGATTTTGGGATGTTTCAAGTGGACTTACGCGATCCTGAGTCCGTTCGGCGGATTTATCGCGGATCGCTTCAGCCGACGGCATGTGATTGTCCTGAGCCTCTTTGTTTGGTCCGCAGTGACTTGGTGGACCGGCCAGGTGACCACGTTTCAGGAATTGTTGGCGGCCCGGGCGCTCATGGGCGTGAGCGAAGCATTCTACATTCCGGCGGCGCTGGCTCTGATTTCCGATTTTCATTCCGGCGGAACGCGATCCCGTGCGGTGGGCTTCCATCAGACCGGCATCTATATTGGCCAGATTCTTGGCGGCTTCGCTGGATATGCGGCCGATTCCCCGGCGCACGGTTGGCGATGGGCGTTCACCACGTGCGGGATCGTCGGGATCATCTACGCGCTTCCCTTGATGGCGCTGTTGCGCAATCCCGTTCGGCCGGAACCGGTGACTCATGGGACGAAGGAGAACGCGTTCTTTGCACTCCTCACCAATCGGATTTTATTCTCCTCGTTCTCTATTTCACCTTGCCGGCCATTGCCGGTTGGGTGGTGCGAGACTGGATGCCGGACATTTTGAAGGAGAAGTTCTCCTTGGGCCAGGGCAAGGCGGGGGTGAGTGCGATCCTCTTCGTGCAGATCGCGGCGATCATCGGGGTGGTTGTGGGCGGTCCGGTGGCGGATCTCTGGATGCGGCATTCGCAACGCGGGCGCATCTTCACGAGTGCGATTGGGGTGCTCCTATTTCTTCCCGCGTTGTTCAGTGTGGGCAATGCGGGGACTCTCACCGTGGCGGTACTCGGCCTGACGGTCTTCGGTTTCGGCTGGGGATTGTTCGATTGCAACAACATGCCGATCCTCTGCCAGATCGCCCGGCCCCAATGGCGCGCCACCGGTTACGGCATCATGAACCTGGTCAGCATTAGCTGTGGCGGATTCGGCGATTGGGCGTTCGGATCGTTGCGAGACCACCACGTTCCCCTCAATCTCATTTTCGGCGTTTTCGCCGGGATCGCTCTGCTCAGCGCAGGGCTAATTCTCCTTGTTCGACCAAACCCAGACACCACTTCATGATCTACCGTTTGTTACTCGTTGTTTGCGCCTTGATCGTGCCCTCGCTCAGGGCGCAAGAAAGAACCTTTGGTGCGATCCTCCAACCGTATGTCAATGATCACACGCTCGCTGGAGCGGTTGTTCTCGTGGCGGATCCGGCAAACATTCTTCGGATCGAGACGGCCGGCTGGGCCGATATCGCCGCCCAGAAGCCGATGCTCGAGGACAGCCTCTTCTGGATCGCTTCCCAATCCAAACCGATCACCGGCGCTGCGCTGATGATCCTGGTAGATGAAGGCAAGGTCGACGTGGATGATCCGGTTGAGAAATACCTGCCAGAGTTCAAAGGCCAACAGGTCAAGGTGGGCGAAGAACTGAAGTCTCCGCGGCATCCGATCCGGGTTCGGGAGATTCTCAGCCACACCAGTGGGCTACCCTTCAAATCAGATTTGGAGCAACCGACACTGGATCTGTTTCCGCTGGCGGATCGGGTGCGCAGTTACGCCATACTCCCGTTGCTGTTTGAGCCCGGCTCCAAGTCGCTCTATTCCAACGCGGGAATCAACACCGCCGGGCGGATCATTGAGGTCGTCAGCGGAATGAGTTTCGAGAAGTTCATGGAAGAGCGGATCTGCAAGCCACTGGGAATGATCGATACAACGTTCTGGCCCAGCGAGTCCCAACTCACACGCCTCGCCAAAGCCTACAAGCCGAATGCGGCCAAAAATGGATTGGAGGAATGTCCGATCACTCAACTCAAATATCCTCTCAATGATCCCGAGCGGAAGCCAATGCCGGCGGGCGGCTTGTTTTCCACCGCCAAAGATCTGTCGATCTTCTACCGGATGCTCGCGAACAAGGGTGCCTTCAATGGAACACGGATCCTCTCCGAAAACGCGGTGAAGGAGATGACCTCCGATCAATCGGGGGAGGCGAAGTCGAACTATGGTTTTGGCATCGGAACCAGCGGAGCCGTTTTCACCCACGGCGGGGCCTACAACACCAACTCGCGTTTTGATCGGGAACGCAATCTCATCACCATCTTTCTGGTCCAGCATGCTGCCTGGGGAGGCGAGGGGAAAGGGATTCTTCCCGCAGTTCAGAAAGCGGCCACCGAGGCGTTCGGATCCGGGAAAGCCGGAGCAGGCGATGTTCATTTCAACGTTGGAATGTCTGGAACGAGCGATACGATTACGAACTCGATCGGGATGAAGCTCGTTACGATCAAGCCGGGCCAGTTCCGGATGGGGCAGGATGGTCCGGCGGCGGATTATCATATGATCAAGCATCCGGAGAAATTTGATGATGCGGACTGGGACGAAAAGCCCGCTCACGAGGTGACCATCACGCAACCGTTTGCGATTGGCGCGACGGAGGTAACTCTGGGGCAATACCGGTTGTTCAAGGATGGATTCCGCCGGAACAACGGCGCCGATGACGAGGCGGTGCGAGGGATCAGTTGGTACGACGCCGTGGCCTTCTGCGAATGGCTTTGTCAGAAGGAGGGCAAGACCTACCGTCTCCCCACCGAAGCGGAGTGGGAGTATGCCTGCCGGGCTGGAACGACGAATCTCTATCATACGGGCGATGCCTTGCCCGCGGGATTCCAGAAGTGGTTCCGTGACGAGAGTCGACGAGTGTTGTATTTCCCGGGGGAGAGCATGCCGGCGGAGTATCGGCGCATACCAGGGATTCCCACGGTGCAGGTGGGGCAAACGCTGCCGAATGCCTGGGGGCTATATGATATGCATGGAAACGTGGCGGAGTGGTGCGCGGATTGGTATGGGCCGTATGAGGCCAATTCTCAGACGGATCCGCTCGGGCGCTCCGAGGGCGATTTCCGGGTTTTCCGGGGAGGCTGGCATTCGAGCTTCAGTCGGCTGTTGCGATCTGCAAATCGCGGAGCCTGGCTTCCGGGAGCGAAAGACAATATCGGTTTCCGCGTGGTGCTGGGGGAGATGCCCAAGGGGAATTTGTTGAATCCCAGCCCCGCCGGATTGCACTCGCAGAATGTGAGCCAGGTGGTGACCCAGATCGAGCTGGCCCCGGCTGATCTTCCCTTCTTTGCCGGCCCAAAGGTCTTTGTGAAGATTCCCCCGGAATCCAGCGGTCCGCTCTACTCCTGGCACAATCACAGTCCGACCATTACCGAATGTCCCAACGGCGATTTGCTGGCCGCCTGGTTCTCCTGTGTCGATGAAGGCGGTAGCGAGTTGAACAATCTGGCGGCCCGCTTGCGCTATGGAAGCAGCGAATGGGAGGCGGCCTCTTCGTTCTGGGACGGCGCGGATATCAATGATCATGCGCCGAAGCTGTGGTGGGACGGGGACCGGACCCTCTATCATTTCGCCCGGGGGCAGCAAGAAAATATCATGCGCACGTCCACCGACAGTGGCGCCACATGGTCGAAGGCGAGCCTTCTCTTTCCAGTGGGTGAGTTTGGGAATCAGCTGATCCGGACCCGGGAGGGAGTCATGATGATTCCCCACGATTCGCGCACAGTGGGGCTCGTCACCAGTCGCGATGGCGGGAAGACCTGGATGGCAAACACGATGCCGGAGATTGATCCAGTCAGCGTCATCGTGCCGGGCGGCGTTGGGCGTCGTCCTCCGGGAATCCATGCGCCGATCGTGCAACTCGCGGACGGGAGTATCCTGGCGATGAGCCGTCAGGATCCAGTTGAAGATCAAGCGCGCTTTCACGGCAAGACGCCGATTAGCATCACCCGGGATGAAGGAAAGACCTGGAGCTTCGCGGAGTCCGAGTTTCCCGCAATCAGCAGCGCACAACGCCAAGCCATGATCCGGCTCAAGGAGGGGCCTATCTTGTTTTGCTCTTACACCGATCAAGGTCGCGACTGGAAGAACCGCAAGGGACTTCCGTTCAAGGCGGCGGATGGCAGTATATTTATGGGATATGGCCTCTTTGCCGCAGTGTCCTATGACGAGGGGAAGACTTGGCCCGATCGCCGGGTGATCACGCCTGGAGGGCCGGGGAATGCAATGCCCACCATCGACCGGGGGATCGCAAACTTCAGCGATACGATGTCTGAGCCAACAGGCTATCTCGCCGTTACACAGACAAGGGACGGTCGTATTCAGCTTCTCTCGAGCAAGAATCACTATGTCTTCAATCTGGCCTGGCTAAAGCAATTGCCACCCGCGCCGGGGAAGTGACATGAGCATCCTTGCAATCCGAACCGTTGAGGAACTTGAAGAGGACCTGAGTCGGCCAACCCCGGGTGTTCTGGACACTTTTGTACGTCCTGGACGGGGACGTGCTCGTGCTCGGGGCAGGCGGGAAGATGGGGCCCACTTTGGCGTGGATTCGACGAGATCGGAAAGAGAGTCACACAACATCGTGATCAATGGCTGAGATGATGAAAATCGCTATTTGATCCTGGAGCCTCCTTCTTTCCGCGATCGAGGCTGCGGACACAAGCGGCCGGCTTCCACGGGAGAATCTCCTGGTCTGGCGGGACGAGACTGGGACGGTTCAGCCCGTCTGGACGACCGATGATTGGCCGAACCGGCGCGCGGAGATTCTTCGGGCGATGGAGTCTGTCATGGGGCCGCTTCCCGGGTCGGAGAAGCGTTGGGCTCTCAATGCGGTCTTCGATGAGCGGATCAAGGTGATTGTTTCCAGCTGCGGACTCGATTCCTATCTGGATTACTACGGCGGCCACCCAAATTTATGACCTGCACGGCCGGCCTGACGCAATTGCGGTGGAGCACCCGGATTGTCCGCACGATTTCCCAATCGAGATGAGGGCGATCGCCTATGCACAGATCGACTCCGTTCTGAGATAGCTGCCCTATGATTTGGCAAATCGTAGAATTTTGCAAGTTCTTGGGTTCGGGGCGCGTTTCCGGAGGACTCATGAAGATTTCAAAGGCTCTTGTCTGCATCCTGGTGGGGATGATTTCATCAGCGGCTGGGGCACAGGAAGGCATCCGGGTTGCCACGTTTGATGTTGATGCCACTCCGCCGCTCGGCTCAGCGATGGCCTACGATCCCGTGAAGCGGGTCGATGAACTGACTCTGCGCTGCCGGGGGATTGTCCTGATCGGCGCGGAGGAGCCGATCGTTCTCTGCGCCGTGGATTGGATCGGGATCGCGAATGAAGGGCACGATGCGTTCCGGGTTGAATTAGCGAAGGCGGCGGGGACGGTTCCCGGACGGGTGGCGGTTCATGCATTGCATCAGCATGATGCGCCAGGATGCGATTTTACGGCGGAGAAGATCATCAAGGAACTGGGAGTCCAAGGATACACCCGATTCGAGGGCACTTTTCACCGCTTGGTGCTGCAACGGGCGGCGGAAGCGATCCGGGGAGCGCTTCCCAATGCTAGCTCCGTCACGGACTACAGTTATGGCGAGGCCGTGGTCAAGGAAGTGGCCAGTCAGCGCCGGATCAGGGGATTGGACGGGCGGATTCGCTTCACGCGCACCAGTTCTACCAAGGACCCAGCCGTGCGGGCGGAGCCAGAAGGGGGCATTGATCCGGTCGTTTCCGTGCTGGGCTTTTGGAATGGAGAGAAGCCGGTGGCGCTGCTGAGCTTCTACGCCTGTCACCCGCAAAGCTATTATCGTCTGGGGATTCCCAGCCCGGATTTCCCGGGGATCGCGCGATTCATTCGGGGCCAAGATGTCAACATGGCCTTGCACGTGCATTTCAACGGCGCGGGCGGCAATGTCACGGCGGGCAAATACAATGACGGAGCCCAGGCGAATCGCCTGATTCTCGCCAACCGGTTGGCCAACGGAATGCGGGAAGCCTATGACAAGTCCACCAAGGCTCCCCTCACCGCAGCTGAGATCGGGTGGATCAGCGTGCCGGTGGCTTTGCCGCTTGCACCGCATCTCAACGAGCCCGACCTGATCGCCAAGCTCAAGGCGACTCCGCCCAAGGGATATATCTCGTATGCCGATCAGCTCGCCTGGTTGCGCCGGGTCAAGAGCGGGCACCGGATCGAGATCACCTGTCTCCGCGTCGGCAATACCCGGATGCTGCACTTACCCGGGGAGCTCTTCGTGGAATACCAATTGGCCGCCAAGGCGATGCGACCGGATCTTCATGTGATGATGGCTGCTTACGGGGACTACGGCCCGGGTTATATCGGGACGTCCGCCGCGTATCCAGAGGGCGGCTACGAAACCGGGCCGACGGCCTCAAGCGTGGCTCCGGAGGTGGAACCGATTCTGATGGGCGCGATGAAGAGCTTGCTGGATGCGGCACCTTGAGTCGGGGGGGGGGGGGGCGGAGAAGTTGTTGCATTGAGATTTCTGCGCTTCGATTCCTCCCTGAAAATAAAGTTCTCGGGCAATTTTGGCCTCCTTCCGCAACTGAGGAATTGCCAAATGGGCTGGGCTGGGATTGTTGATGAACGATTCAATATCTGGGCGATTGGAGGCAAGGTGCTGATCAATTTTCTGTATCGTCTCTGTGATTGGAACGTGTCGGCCCTCGTAAATCCCTGATTATCCGCGCCATTCGTGAAATCCGCAGTCGCCAACTCCGATTTTGGCTGGTCAGAGATTGCCGCGCGGCTTCAATGCGGGCGATTTGCAATTGCGGGACGGGCGCAGCGCTCCAGAATGGGCGGATTTCTGATTTCTGGAAATCCGGGGATCGGAAACGGGCCTTCACGAGTGGCAAAGCCTGCTGCGTCAGACTCACGCCTCAGGTGAAGATGCGGACGCTGTCGTCCAAGGATGATCGGCGGGCGTTCCCTTGGACACGGGGCAGAACGACCTCTTCCCGTCACCTCATGCGGAATCTCATCATCATTCTCGGCGATCAACTCAATGCGGACTCTGCGGCGTTGGATGACTTCGATCCCGCCCAAGATGTCATCTGAATGGCGGAGCTCGCTCATGAGACCACCAAGGTCTGGAGCAGCAAGCCTCGCACCGCGCTTTTTCTAGCCCGCAATTCTCAAGCTCTCACTGCTGCGGCTGGTCAAATGGCATTCCTGCCACGTTCCGCTCGGCTTCCAGGTAATGCCATTTGCCTGCGCCTCGCGTGGCGATCCTTGAGAAATGCGGGCTAGCCGCGATGCGCTCCGGGCGAGGCCCAACGCGATCCCATTCGGACGCAGGTGGCCTGTCTGCGTTGTGATCCCTCCGGCATCTCATGAAAACCTTGCCTGATCCCGCGCTGCAGCCTTCAGTGAGGAAATTGAGCCGGGAAGAAAAAGCGGAGATTGCGGAGCGGATCGCCGCCGAATTGGCGCGCAAGCAGTCGCGCGGCGAACCGATGATTCCGCTTTCCGTCGAGCGGAAGCGAGGCGCGGTGGCGGGGACCTTCTGGGGCAATGCCTGGTGCGAGCGGATGGAGGCTTGTAGCGACTACCGTGACCGGTTGCCGTTGGGGCGTTCCCGGCTTCGGGCTGGAGCGGTTTACGACTTGGCGATCACGCCGCGTGAGGTGTTTGCATACGTCGCGGGCGAGGAACTCTATGAAGTCCTCGTGCGGATCGAGCCGCTCCGGCAAGATCAGCGGGATGCCGTGGAACGTGCCTGTGGCGGGCGGATTGGCAGTGTGCTGGATCTGCTCAGCGGAAATCTGAGTGAGACGGTGGTGCAAGCCTTGATCGACCCCGCGCATGGGCTGATCCCGGGACCGGACGAAATCCGCTTTCAGTGCGACTGCCCCGATCACGCCGGACTCTGCGTCCATGGGGCTGCCGTCCTCTATGCGGTCGGCGTTCGCCTTGATCTGGAACCGGCTTTGCTCTTTGTCCTACGGGAAGTGGACAAGGCCGCCTTGGTGTCCGGTGTGGTCGGCGTGATGGGCCAGACCGCCGCCGGGCCGGAAGCGGGCGAACTAGGCTTGAATTTGGAGGATCTCTCGTCGCTTTTTGGGATCGAAGTGGAGGAGGATGCGACATGAAAAATGAACGGGTGGCCATTCTGGGAGCGAGCGACAAACCGGACCGGTATGCCCACAAGGCGTTGCGGCTTCTCCGGGCCCACGGACACGACGTGATCCCGGTGCATCCGGCGCTCGCGGAAATCGAGGGGGTCCCTGTGACCAAGCGGCTCAGTGAAATCGAAGGCCCGGTCGATACCGTGACGGTTTATGTTCGTCCAGAAGTAGCCGAAAGCGTGCTGCCTGAAATCATCGCGCTGAAGCCCGGCCGGGTCATTTTCAATCCGGGGACGGAATCCGAGGTGCTCCGTGGAGCGCTCACCAAGGCCGGGATTTCCAGTGTGGACGCCTGCACCTTGGTGCTGTTGCAGACCGGGCAATACTAAAAGGATCTCTCAGACCGTTCCAGACGCCTTCTCGGCTGGTTCTTCTTCCACCGCGAGTTTGCGGATGAGCACCTTGTCGATCCGGTGGCTGTCCATGTCGATGATCTCGAATTCGTAGCCATTTTCGGCGAATGACTCGCCTTCCCCGGGAAGCCGATTCATGCGATGCATGATGAATCCGCCCAAGGTTTGAAACGGGTCGTCCTCGGCTTCCACCAGACTGAGGAGGCCGGGTATGGCGTCGGTGACTACATCGATTTCCAACGCGGCGTCGGCCAGCCAGGTGTCAGGGCCGGTTTGGCGCAGGTTGGCATCGGTGATCTCGGGGAGGGAGTGGGTGAGATCTCCGACAACTTCCTCGATGACATCACGGATCGTCACCATGCCGCGGACCGTGCCGAACTCGTCCACCACCAACGCGGCGGAATGGTGGGCGCGCCGCAAGACGTCCAGAAGGGAGAGAGCCGGCTGATTCTCGGGCACGAAAAGGGCGGGCTTGGTGATGTCGCGCAGCCGGATGGAGGAATCCTCGGACCCGTAAAGCTCCCGTAAGGAGATCGTGCCCAGGACCTCGTCCCGGTTGTTCTCGATGACCGGGAAGACCTCTTGTTTCACGTCGAGGACCGCCGTCCGGACGCTGGCCAAGGTATCATCCGCCTGCAGGAAGGTCACCCTGGGTTTGGGCTGCATCACTTCTTCGGCCCGCAGTTTGCGAAGGTCGAGGACGCCTTCGAGCATCTCGGATTCGTCTTCGTGAATCACCCCGGCGATCGATCCTTCCCGCAGCAGCACGTGAACCTCTTCACGAGTCGGCCCGGATAGGGGAATAACGGCATCACCGAAAAGGCGCATCACCAGCCGGGTGCTCGCGCCGAGAAACCAGACCAAAGGCCGGGCAATGTGGGCCAAACGGTCCATCGGACGCGATACCGCGCAGGCAATTACTTCGGGTTGACGCAGGGCCAATCCTTTGGGAACGAGCTCGCCGATGATCAGGGAGAAGTAGGCGATCGCCGCAACCACAGTGCCGAAGGCGATTTTCCCCGCTAGCTCCGGTGCAATTCCAGGGATCTGGCCGATCAAGGCAGCCACCGGCTGCGAGAGGGAGGCTCCTCCGAAAGCGCCCGCGAGCACCCCGATCAAGGTGATGCCGATCTGGACCGTGCTGAGGAGCCGCTCAGGATCCTTGGCCATCGCCAGAGCGGTGGTCGCTCCGGGCTTTCCCTGGTCCTCCATCGCCTGCAGCCGACCGCGCTTGGCTGAAACCAGAGCGATTTCCGCCATGGCAAAAACCCCGTTTGCGACCAACAACGCCAAAATGATGAAAAACTCCATTGCCTGGGCGGCTCACTCTAGACCCGGACTCCGGGAACACGACTGATTTTTGTGATCGGGATGGTCTGATCCGAACGGGCAATCCTACTTGCCGATGCAAAATGTGCCGAAGACAACGTCGAGGATCTCCTCGATATCGGTCTTTCCCACGATCTCGCCGAAGTGATGCAGGGCGGAGCGGAGATCGGCAGCGGAAAGTTCCGGAGGAGCGTCCGCTTCCAGTTGGGTGAGGGCCCCCTCAAGATGCTCCCGGGCTGCGGTGAGCGCTTGAAGATGCCGGGCATTGATGGTCACGTTCCATTCCGCGCTGGACTGCCCCTTTCCGCCCAGGGCAAGCCCATCCACCATGGCGGTCTTCAGTTCGGGCATTCCCGTTCCGTTTCGGCACGAGATCGCCAGGCGGGGCCCTTCGATCCCTCTCCAGTCCGGATGCATGCCCAGGTCAGCCTTGTTGAGCACCCGCAGGTGGAGCGCGGAGGGCGGTATCACGAGCTCGCTGAAGGCCGGAGCTTCATGGGCATCGAACACCTCAAGGATCAGTTCCGCTTCCTCGATGCTTTTGCCGGTCCGGGCCATGCCCTCCCGTTCAATGTGGTCGCCCGATTCCCGAAGCCCGGCGGTGTCGATCAAGCGCAAGGGAATGCCGTCCAGGTTGATGACCTCCTCGATGGTGTCCCGGGTGGTTCCGGCGATTTCGCTGACGATGGCCCGGTCGAAGCCGAGCAGCACGTTTAGGAGGCTCGACTTGCCGACGTTAGGCGCGCCGCAGATCACCGTGGCCACGCCCTCCCGGAGGATGCGACCCTGGCGGGCGGTGGCGCGAAGTTCATCCAAATCCCGCACCACCGCGCCGATCCGGGTGCGAAGATGCTCCCCGGTTTCCGGGTCGATGTCCTCGTCTGGGAAGTCGATATAGGCTTCCACATGAGCGATCACCGCGATGAGAGCCTGACGCAGGCTTTCGATCCGTTCTCCGAGTCGGCCCTGCAGTTGACGTTGGGCGCAACGCAGGGCGAGATCCGTCTGCGCGGAGATCACGTCCATGACCGCCTCCGCCTGGGTGAGATCGAGCTTCCCGTTGAGAAAGGCGCGCTGGGTGAACTCGCCTCCTTCTGCGGCCCGGGCTCCGGCTTCGAGAAGGCGATCGAGGATCGCGCGGCTCACCAAGCGTCCGCCGTGGCAACTGATCTCGACCAAGTCTTCCCCGGTATAACTTCGCGGACCCGGAAACCGGCTCAGGAGGACCTCGTCGATCGCAGCGCCATCGGTGGCGGTGATCCGGCCGAAGACTTGGGTGCGCGCTGGCGCTTCCGGTCCGTGAAAGACTTCTTCGGCGATCGCAAAGGCTTGTGCCCCAGAAAGACGCAAAACCGCCAGAGCACCTTGACCAGGCGCCGTGGCGATCGCGGCGATGGTGTCGCGTGGCGAGGCCATCAAGCGAGGACCTCGCGCAGGACGGCGATGCACCGTTCGTTCTGGGCGGGCGTGCCCACGGAAATGCGCACCCAATCGGGCAGTTTGTATCCGCGCATCGCCCGGAGAATGATGCCACGCTTCATCATCTCCGCGAAGACCCGGTCGCCGTCGCCGGTTTTGACGAGGAGAAAGTTCGCATGGCTCGGGACGAACTCGAGGCCCATCTCCGTGAACGCCTTTTCGTAGAAGCGCAATCCTTCCCAGGTCAGTTCCCGGGTGCGCTGCTGGTGTTCCTCATCTTCGAGTCCAGCCAGGGCTCCCGCCTGAGCGATCGAGTTCACGTTGAACGGTTGGCGGCATTTCTGGAGGATGCCGGCGAGTTCCTTGGGCGCCAAGCCGTAACCGACCCGCGTTCCGGCCAAGCCCTGGATCTTGGAAAACGTCCGCAGGATGACGATGTTCCGGCCTTCCCGGAGATACTTCAGGGTGTCCGGCGGATCCTGGAGGAATTCGTAATAGGCCTCGTCGAAGACCACCACGACGTGCTCCGGCACCTGATCCATGAAGCGGTCGAGCGCCTCCTGATTCACGAGGGTTCCGGTCGGATTGTTTGGATTGGCGATGAAGACTTCCTTGGTCCTGGAATTGATCGCCGCCGCCATCGCGGGGAGATCGTGGATGAAATTTGGATCGGGCACCTCAATGGTCTCCGCGCCGAAGAGCGTCGCCATCAGTTTGTAGACCACGAAGGCGTGTTCCGCCGCGATCACGTTGTCCCCGGGGCGCAGAAAGGCGTGCCCGCAGATCTCGATGATTTCGTTGGAGCCGTTCCCGAGGACGACATTCTCCCGTTCCAGTCCGAACTTCTCCGCGATCGCCGTCCGCAACTTCCAGCCACCGCCGTCGGGGTAAAGGTGGACGGACTTGGCCGCCTCCTGCATCGCGGTGATCGCCTTGGGCGATGGGCCTAGCGGATTTTCGTTGGAGGCGAGCTTGATGATGCTCTCCGGGGCGAGGCCGAGTTCACGGGCGACGTCCTCGATCGGTTTGCCCGGTTCATAGGAGACCAGGTCGCGAAGTTGGGGATTGGCGAACTCCCAAATGGATGGGGCGATGGCTTGGGTCATGCTGGGGTCTGATTGAGATCTTGGACAATGCCGGGGTCGCGGACATCGGCCCACTCGCCCTGAAGTTCAATGGCACGCACCGTAAGCGCGTCGTAAGCCATCTCGCGAATCGCGTCGGTCAACTCATACTCTCCGCGCGGGGAAAGCCGGAGGCGGGCGACATATTCGTGGATGACGGGACCGAAGGTGTAGATGCCCGCGTTGTAATACGGACTGGTCGGCTGGCCCGGGGCACCTTTTTCGATCAGATCAGTGACTAAGCCCTCCTCGTCGAGAAAGACCGCACCGCCTTTGGTGGCATCCTCGTTGATTTTGACCGCGATCCGGGCGTCGTCGCCATCCAGACGGGTGAGGGGCGCATAGCTGGCCGAAGGGACGAGGATGTCGCCGTAGCTCAACACAAACGGGTGTGCTCCGGTGAAGGCGCGTCCGAGTTCCACGACCTTACCGGTGCCGTTCTGCACTTCCTGGACGACGTATTCCACTTCCAGGCCGAAGGCGGAGCCGTCACCGAAATGGTCCATGATGACCTCCTTGCGGTAACCGACCACGACGAGGACCTTGCGGATCCCGTTCTCCTGGAGGCCGCGGATGATCGTTTCCAGGATCGGCCGACCCCGGACTTCAATCATCGGTTTAGGCAGTTCTTCGGTCAGGTGCAACATCCGGGTCCCCCGGCCAGCGGCCAGGATCATGGCGTGGGTCACTTCGTGAGACGTCGACATATCGGGCGGATCCTAGGACGAGAACAGGTTCCGGGCAAACGGGGAAGGGGGGCAAAGTTCAAGCTTCCCATCGCCCCCTCTCCCAGTTCATCCTGTCCTCATGAACTCAACCCAGTTCGCGCCCACCGGAACCGGCATCTTCTCCGCCGCTGATCTCGCTGACTACGCCCGGGACGGGTATGTCTTCGCTCGTGGCCTCTTCACCGCCGAGGAGATCGGTCTCCTCCGGGACACCGCTCGTCAGGATCATGCCATGGACAAGGCCTCTTCTTCTCGCGACGATGGCACCGGGCATGCCGTGCGGCTCTCCCTTTGGAATCATCCGGGGGACGGGATTTACGGGATGTTCGCTCGCGGCCACCGGATTGTTGATTCCGTGGAACAACTCCTGGGTGAAGAGGCGTATCATTATCATTCGAAAATGATCCTCAAGGACGCCCGGGTCGGCGGCGCTTGGGCCTGGCATCAGGATTATGGGTATTGGTATCAGAATGGCCTGCTCTTCCCCAAGCTCTGCAGCGTCATGGTCGCGGTCGATCGCGCCACCCGGGAGAACGGCTGCCTCGAAGTCCTCAAAGGTTCCCACCTCATGGGGCGGGTCAATCACGGCTTGAGCGGGGATCAGGCGGGGGCCGACATGGAACGGGTCGATGCCGCGCTTCAAGTTATGGAACGGGTCTATTGTGAAATGGAACCGGGAGACACTCTCTTCTTTCACCCCAATACTTTGCACTGTTCTGCGGCCAATTCCTCGGAGCATCCGCGCTGGTCATTGATTTGTTGTTACAACGCCGCCTCGAACAATCCGTATAAGCCATCCCATCATCCAGCTTATACCAAGCTTCACAAGGTCGTTGATTCCGAAATCCTCCGGGTCGGTCACGACGAAGCGCGGCGCGCCTCTGTGGAATTCACGGACCTCGATCGAGAAGACGTCAGCGCCCAGAGCCTGGTCGCCGAAACTGCATGAAACTAGGCATCATCAATAGCGCTTTCGATCAGGCGGGCGTCGATACCGTAACCGGCTTGGAACATATTTCGCGGATCGGTTTCGATTGCGTGGATCTCTTCACGGAAGCGACCACGCTTTCCGAGGGGGAAATCCAGACGATCGAATCGACGTGCGCGCGGCTCGGGTTGCCGGTGGTTTCCCTTCCGGTGGTGGCCTGTGGCTTGGTCGATTTCAACGCACCGGTCCGAGCCTTCCACGTGCAGCGGGTCCAAGCGTTCTCCGATCTGGCGCATCGTTTGGAGGCTCGTAATATTCTCCTGGTTCTCGGGGAATACATCTGGCAAAGAGAAGTCATTCCGCCTCAGGCGCAATGGGACTGGGCCGTGGAAACCGTCCGGGAGATCGGCATTCACGCCGGCGAGCGGGCCTTGGAGGTGGCTCCTGAATTGGAACCGTTCCGTCTCAGCCTGCTCAACGATGTTCCCAAAATGGCGCAGTTTATTGACGACGTCGCCCTCCCGAACGTCCGGGCCAATATCGACATCAGTCACCTCGTCCTCGCCGATGCTTCTCCTGCGGACTTGAGCCTGTTGCGGGACAAGGCGTGTCACGTGCATATAAGTGATTGCGACGGGAAGGTTCATGGCGACCTGCCGCCGGGGCGCGGCGTGGTGAAATTCGGTCCCTATCTTCAGGCGATCAAGGAGCTCAATTTTCCGGGGGTTATTTCCATCGAGCTGGAATATTCTCCGGACCCGGATCGCATCGTGGAATGGGTGGAGGAGGCGTATCAGGCCACCGCCCGGTTGATGAAGTTGGCGGGCCTGCGCAGCTGAGTTTACGGGCATGGCGGACGATGATTATGGACTGAGCCCGGCCAAGCAGGTGCGGGCGATCGATCCTCCTCCGATCGAATATTTCCCACCCCGGCCCCGCAACCCGGCGTCCCACCGGATCGGCTTGATCGGCGCGGGCGGGATTAGCGATTTTCACCTCAAGAACTATGCCTCCTGCGGCTGGAACGTCGTGGCGATCGCGGATCGCACTCTGGCCAAGGCGGAGGCGCGGCGGGATGCCTATTTCCCGGCGGCGGACGTCACCACGGATGCCGCAGGACTGATCCGGCGCGAGGACATCACCGTGCTCGACATCACTCCGCATCCGGAGGACCGGGTTGGTCTGGTGCGGGCAGCCTTGGAAGCGGGGAAACATGTGCTCAGTCAGAAGCCGTTCGTTCTCGATCTGGCTGTCGGCGCGGAGCTCGTCGTCCTCGCGGAGCGCAAAGGCGTCCGGCTGGCCGTGAACCAGAACGGTCGTTGGGCTCCGCATTTCGGTTACCTGCGTCAGGCGGTCGCCTCGGGCTTGATCGGGGAAGTCCGTTCCGTCGATTTCTCGCTGCAATGGGACCAGACCTGGATCGCGGGAAATCCGGGGTTCGAGAGCATTCATCACCTCGTCCTTTTCGATTTCGCGATTCACTGGTTCGATATCGCTACCTGCCTCCTAGGAGCGCAACGCGCGCAATCGGTGAGTGCCTCGGTGTTGCGGTTCGATGGCCAACGGTTTCAGCCGCCCGCCCTCGCTGCCGTGGTGATCAACTATCCGCAAGCCCAGGTCCGCATGAGCTTCAATGTGCACACCACCTTGGGGGAGGAGGACGTCACCACCGTCGTGGGAAGCGCCGGAACCCTGCGCAGCCGTGGTCCTGGCCTCAACAATCAACCAGCTGTCGATGTCTTCCTTCCGGATGGGTATGTCCGCGTGCCGTTGCAGGGTTGCTGGTTCGAATCGGGTTTCGTGGGTACGATGGGCGAACTCCTCCGCGCCATCGAAGAAGGCCGCGAGCCTGACAACTCGGCCCGGAGCAACCTGCCCGCGTTGGAACTCTGCTTCGCGGCGTTGCGCAGTACGGATCAGGGCGGGGTGCCGGTGCGGTTGTGAGGGGGGGGCTCTACGCCTCAACCTCGCTTGAGCACCTGTTCCACCGTGGGCAGGTCACGGAAGAGTGCTTCGATCTCCACGACCACATCCGGTAGGCTGGAGCAGTGCAGTGTTTCCCCGGGGCCGATGCGTTCCATCACGGCCAGCGATCCCGGGCGTTGACAATCCAGAACTCGCTGACTCCCGCTTCGGCGTAGAGGGAGATCATCTCCCGGTCTTCGGCTAAAGTGGTTACGGAAACCTCCACCACCAGGGCCGCTGTGCGAGGATGCGTCTCGTAGTCTTCCTCTCTCCCGGTCTGGCTGCCGCGGCCCAGAAACGCGCGGAGGCGGCGAAATTGGAGGCCAAAGCGCAGGCGCTCAACGGCGAGGCAGCCACGCTTCTCGGGATCGCTCCGGGGCAATCCTCCAAATCTCCAGACACGCTCTACTTCGACTTTGCAAGATCCGGGATCTTCTCCTTATCGTGAACCGCCGCTGCGCCCCGCAAACGGGAGAAGAAGGATGCGGCGGCGTCGCTGAGTTCGTGAAGGGAAAGGGTTCGTATGGGCCCCATAAGACGCATAGGTCCCATGGGGCCTATTCTGGCCGCATGATCCCAGCAGTCACCGAAACTTCGACGACGCCGTCCCAATGCTCACCAACGAACTCAATGGCATGATCACCGCCGCCACGATGGGGCTCATTAGGCCCATGAGGCACACGGCGATCGCTGCGAGGTTGTAGGCGATCGCGAACGTGAAGATTCTCCGGAGGACGTGACGGCGTTGCCGTTCCGTCTCGAAGAGCGCCCGGATCGCCTGAAGCCCTCGGCCGAAGAAGTGAAAGTCCGCTTTCGGTTCGAGGATGGAGGGGCCGGTCACGGGGGTGCCGCTGCACCAGGCTTCGTCGACGGCGAGGCTGTCGTTCGCGCCGTCGCCGATGAAGAGAGCCGGGAGATCCTTCCGGTCCCGCAACCAATCTGCCTTGCCTTGCGGACTCATCCCGCCATGGGCATCGGCTTCCGTAAGGCCCACCTGACGGGCGATTTCGCGGACCCGTTCGGGGCGGTCGCCGCTGAGAATCGAGATTTTTGGAGCGAAATGGCGGAGGCGGCTCAGCTCTTCTTGCGCATCCGGCCGGATGGCTTCTTCAAAGCGAAATGACGCCACCAAGGTCCGGTCCACGCTGAGGAGAAGATCACCGGGGCCTTCGACCACGAACCCGCTTTTCCCGAGGCTCCAGCGTCGGCCGGCGGCATCGTGAAGGCTGACTCCGGCGCCGGGCGTTTCGATGACTTCGACGGCTGATTCCGGGAGAGCGCAGGTGGCCAAGGCTTCGTCGAGGCTGCGGGCGAAGGGATGGCGGTTGCGGCGGACCAGATCGTGGAGTCGCTCCCGGGATTCCGGATCCAGGGCATCGATCGCTTCGGGATTGACGAGGCGTGGGGCGGGGAGAGTGAGCGTGCCGGTCTTGTCGAAGACAAGCTGCCGGACGCGTCCGAGCCGACTCCAAAGACTGAGGTTGCGCAGGATCAGACCAAACGATTCGAGCTGGCGGGAGCAACGTGCATTGAGCAAGGGCAGGGAAACGCCCACGCCACACGGACAGGAAACCACTAGGACGGAGACGACCACTTGGAGTGCTTGTGCCCCAGTGCCACGGATCGACCAAAAGATTCCCCCGGCCGCCGCCAGAATGAGGACGACTGTGATGTAAATCCCCAGGACCCGTTGAAGCAGCCGATCGCTTCCCGATTCCCGATTCCCGAGAAGCTTCGCGAGAATACCGTCCTCGAATCGTTCGCGAGCTTCCAATCGTTGGGAGTGGCTTCCCAGGAGACGGGCTCCGGCGGGAAGCACGGCACCGGAGGCGGCGGTGATGGGATCGGGTTCGCCAGTGATCCATTCCAGGCTGTAGGTCGTGCCGCTGACGAGGAGCCGGGATTCCACCGGGACGATCGCGCCGGGGGACAGTTCGTATTCGTCGCCGGAGACCAATGAGCGGTGCGCCGCCGGGATGAACTGATCTTCGTGGGTTCGCCGTTGTGCCCGGGCGACCGCTTGTTCCTGCATCCAGCGGCCGCCGAGCATGAGGAAGAGGAAGGTGGCCACGAAGTCGTGGTAAAATAGCGCTTCGTTCCCGGTGAACCAGCCCCAGAGAGAACCCGTGTAGGCCGCCGCCACGCCGATCGCGATCGGGAGGTCAATGTGGAGCACCCCGGAACGCAAGGCCCTCCAGGCGCGCACGAGGAAGTAGCTGCCGCCCGCCATCACGGCGAGAGTGGCTGAGGCGAAGGCGACCAGATCGCAGAGCATCCCGGTGTCGGATTCCCGGGCCAGGCCGAAGTAACGAGGCAGGGTGAAGGCCATCGTGTTGAGCCAGAGCGCGGCGCAAATCCCGAGTGGCAAACCGAGTTGGCGCGGTCCCGGAGCCTGGCCGAGGAGTTGGGCCTCGTAGCCGAAGCGGGCAAGGTCCTGGAGAAAGGCGGGGAGATCGAATACGTCCGGTTCCCAGGAAAGCGCCAAGCGGCCCTCGGCGGGAAAGATTCCGGTCGAAAGATGGCCGGGTTGTTCTTCGAATCGCTTTTCGATCAGCCAGACGCAGGCGGCGCAAGAGAGATTGCGCAGCGTCAATTCGGTGCGGGCGACGCCCTCCACAGCAGCGGCTTCGCTTTGGGTTTGCAGTTCGCTGGCCCAGGTCCAGTCGCGCGGATCGAAGGGAAGGGAACCGACGGATGGGGTGGCTTGTTCCCCCTTGAGTGCGTAGTAACGGTCCAACGAATTTTCGTGGATCCAGTGGTAGACGGCGCGGCAACCGGGGCAGCAGAACTCGGCTTCCCGTTGGGTTTGGGAGAAAGGTGTCCGGCAATGGCGGCAGAGCGCGGCTTCCGGAAGCGGTGTCGCGGTGGGTTCCAGGGGAATCGCGGGGTTCATCCTGCCGACTGACTTGAGGTTTGAAAGCTGATCCAATTCCATCCTTCGTGTCCCTTCGTGCTCTTCGTGGTGAAATCCGTCTGGTTGTTCGCACGCACGATTCTGGTCACCACGAAGGACACGAAGAGCACGAAGGGTTACGGCATCGGAACAACGCTGCAACAGGCACCGGCGTGGAGGCTTCCGGCATGGACGCGCCAGAGAACTACGGCAAAGGTCACAGCGACGAGGCCGCTGTGGAGGATGCGGCCGAGTGGCCTGTGCAGGGCGAAGCGTTGCAGGCGGCCCCATTGCTGTTGGGCCAAATACAGCAGGGGAACCGTTCCCAGGGCGAAGGAAAGGGCGAGGGCGGCACCCCGGATGGGACTTCCTGAAACGGCGCAGACTGCGAACATCAAATAGAGCGGCGCGCAGGGCAGGCCTGCCGTAAGCAGACCGATGAGGAGAGGGCCATGCTTCCGGCCGAAGCGGGTGGGGAACGGCTGGGTGCCGGGGCGGGTCAGGAGGAAGACGCAGGCCAGGACCGCCGCCGCTCCGGCCCAAATCAACCAGTGTCCTCCCCGAAAGGAGAGCAAGGTGGCCCCAAAGGCTCCGGCCAGGGCCCCGGTGATGCTGTAGGAAATGAGGCGCCCGGCATGGTACCAGACCGGGGGCGCGCTGGAGGAACAATTGCCCTGGACCCGGCAGGCGGCGCAGGCCAACGGCCCACACATCGCAGCGCAATGCAGGCTGGCGAGTAGGCCGGCCACAAACGCTCCGGCCAAGGTCGTGGGCAAATCGGTGTTCATTTCGGCGTGATCGAGCCTGCCGGGGGAAGAGGAACGACTGGCGGAGCGTTGTCCATGGCCAGGCGGATGAACCAGACCCAGAGCAGGATGAAAAAGATGAAGAAAAGGACGATCCACAACCAGGGACGCTGGGCGAAGAAGCGATCGATCATGGCGAAGTTGGCTTGGCGGGTTGCATCAAACGGGGGTGGGGGCCAGCGAATCCGCCGCCGGTGCGGGTCAACTCCTTGCCATCCTCGCCTTCGATGATGACGCGGAAATCGAAGGTTCCACGGTAGTTCTCGATTGGGACTTCGATGGGCACGGTAAAAAGGTCCTCGCCCATCGGCGGGATCTCCTGGGCGGCCTCCGCCGCAGCGATGCGGATCCCTTCGGGGCCGCCCGCGATGCGCAGGTGAAAGTGCGTCGTCTCGTTGCGCTTGCTGACCAAGCGTAGCCGGAAGTGATTGCGCACGGTCGTCTCTGTCAGGAAGAACGGTGGCCCCGGCATCCGGACCAAGTTGGCCCGAACCGGCTTCACGGAGAGCAGCGAAATCGTCATCGCGATCATCCCGAGCCCGAGCAGGCCGGAGTAGAGGATGGTGCGGCCGCGCACCCAGCGGGTCGGCAAGCCTTGGAGACCGCGCTCTGAGCTGTAACGAATCAGGCCCTTGGGCCGCTCCAGCTTCACCATGATCTCATCGCAGGCATCGATGCACGCGGCGCATCCGATGCACTCGATTTGCAGGCCGTTGCGGATATCGATTCCGGTGGGGCAGACTTGAACACAACGGTGGCAGTCGATGCACGCGCCAGCCTTGGGATCGGTGGCCTTGCCCCGAGGCTCGCCACGCTTAGCGTCGTAACCGATCACCGTCGTATCCTCATCGGTAAGCACGCTTTGGAGGCGGCCGTAGGGACAGAGGATGACGCAGAACTGTTCCCGGAACCAAGCGAAACCGAAATAGAGCACGCCGGTGATGAAGGCAACGACGCCGAACGATTTCACGTGGTCGAGCGGGCTATCGTGCATCATCCGGTAGAGCTCCTCAATGGAGACGAAATAGCTCAGGAAGATGTGTGCGATAGCCGCAGAGACCGCGATGTAGGCGGCGTGTTTGATGGTCCGCCGGGCCGCTTTCCCAAAGGTCATCGGAGCGGCATCAAGACGGCGGCGCGCGGCGGCATCGCCATCGATCCAACGTTCAATGCGGCGGTAGACGTGTTCCAGGAAAACGGTGTAAGGACAAGTCCAGCCGCACCAGATCCGGCCGAAAAGCGCGGTCACATAGAACAAGCCGAAAGCCAGTCCGGTGATGACAAAGAAAAGGAGCCAGACTTCCTGGACGGCGAAAGTGACGCCGAAGAAGTGAAAGCGTTGATGGCCCAAATCCAAGAAGACCGCGGGATGCCCGTTGATGGGAATCCAGGGGAGCAGCACGTAAACTGCCAGCAGGATCACTCCCGTGAAACGCCGGAGCAGGGTGAAGGGCCCGCGCGCATCCGCCGGATGGAGGAAGTAGCGGGACCCGTCCGCATTGATCGTGGTTACGGAGTCAAGCGTCGGATCCTTCAGTGGGGCGGGGCGGTTCACTTTGGAACGGTGGGGGCGTGATGGCTAAGGACGAAGGCGGCTGCCGCGGCGACCTTTTCGGGACTGAGGATCTGGCCCTGGGCGGGCATGGGGATCTCTCCCTTCGCTTGAAGCTCAAGCGGCGCGGGGGAACCATTGGAGATCATCTTGTAGATATCCGTCGGCTTTCCTCCGTAACGCCACTGCGTGTCGGCAAGAGAGGCACCAATGTAGAGGGGCGCTTCGGTCTTCCCTCCCAGATTGGGTCCATGGCACGCCAGGCAGACTTGCTGGTAGACCTTCTTTCCGTCCGCAACCACGGCTGGATCCGCCGCCATCTTGGAAAGCGTGTCATCGTTGAGCATCGCCAACATCGCCTTCATCCGGGTGGAACGAATGTTCTCCACCACTGGATCGAGCCGTTGGGCATCGGTCGGTACGGCCCGGAACTGGAAGTGGATCACCCAGTGGACCACGAAGAAGACAATCGCAATGTAAAGAGTGAAGAGCCACCAGTTGGGGAGCTTCTGATCATACTCCTCGATCCCGTCGTAGACATGGGAACGGATCTCAGGCTGTTCCTCGGGCTTCTTGCTCATGACTTCCGCGTGTTCGGGGTTTCGTCGTTCTCTAACGGTAGATTGGACATGGATTCGATCTGGGGACGCCGCATGAAGAGCGCTCGGATGGAGAAGTAGATGAAGACGGTGAAGGTGAGGATGAACGCGATCAACGGGATCACCGTCTGCCAGTTGTCGTAGTGGATGCGGGAAAACATACGAATGGTGATTAGGGGGCTGGAACCGCAGCGGTCTTCGGGGTTTCGAAGCCACCCAGGGATTGCAAATACGCGATCACGGCGATGATCTTGGTATCCGCCTGCACGTTTGCATCCGTCGTCTTCAATTCGGTGGCGATCTTCATGCCCTGCTCCAAAGCGTGTTGTTCGATCTCGTCCCGGGTCATCGTCGGGAAGGGAACCCCCAAGTTGACCAAGGTGCGGATTTTGGATGGCAGGGCTTTGATGTCGGTCTTCTGATCGAAGAGCCAGGGATAGGCCGGCATATTGGAGCCCGGGGAGGTGATCCGTGGATCGAGCATGTGCTGATAGTGCCAAGAGCTCGGCCGCCGGCCGTAGCCTTCGCGTGCCAAGTCTGGCCCGGTGCGCTTCGAGCCCCACTGGAAGGGGTGATCGTAGATGGATTCCCCAAGGCGAGAGTAGTCGCCGTAGCGCAGGACGTCGGGGACAATCATCCGCACCATCTGGGAGTGGCAGTTGTAACAGCCCTCGCTCACATAGATGTCACGGCCTGCCAGTTCTAGGGGCGTGTAAAGCTTCTGAAGACGATCCTCGATATTCTCCGCCCGATTCACGGTCACGGTCGGGATGATCTGAATGGCCCCCCCGATCGCCACCGAAACCAGCGCGAGGAAGCTGAACGGCATCCAATGCTCACTGAGGTTGTCATACCAAGCGATCCATTGGGCTTTGTGCTTTTGGAAGCGGAGCACCGCCAGAACGGAGATGATCACGACCATGAAGAAGGCAAGCCAGTCGGAAACCGGTCCGCCGAGAACCCACAGGCAGAGGAAGAGAATCAAGCCGAGCATGGCGACTGCCGGTTCCGCAAAGACGACCTGGCTGATGCTGGAGCCAAGGCGCGATTCGGAGCGGACGGCAACTTCCTGGGTCACGGTGGATGGTGAACCCGAAGCGATGGTCTTCCATACATTGACGATCAGGATGAGCCACCCAATGAGATAGAGGGATCCGCCGATCGCCCGGAAGAGCATGAGGGCTTGCAAACCGGTGAGAGTCTCCACAAACTCCGGATAGCGGACTGCGGTGCCAGTGTCATCCAGGGCATTGAGCATCAAGCCTTGGCGGATTCCCGAGGCCCACATCGCACCCACATAGAGAAGAATGCCGACGAATCCGAGCCAGAAGTGGAGGTTGGCGAGTTTGATGGAGGCGAGCTTGGTATTCCAAAGCCGGGGGACCAGCCAGTAGAACATCCCAGCCGCCATGAATCCATTCCAGCCGAGCGTGCCGCTATGAACGTGTCCGATGGTCCAATCCGAATAGTGGGAAAGATAGTTCACCGCGCGGATCGAAAGGAGCGGCCCCTCAAAGGTGCACATTCCGTAGAAGGTGACGCCGGCGGCGAAGAACTTGATGACCGGATCGGTGATCAATTTGCTCCAAGCTCCCCGGAGTGTGAGGAGACCGTTGAGCATCCCGCCCCAGGAGGGTGCCCAGAGCATCAGACTGAATCCCATGCCCAGGGTTTGCAGCCAGTGGGGCAGGGAGGTGTTGAGCAGGTGGTGGGGGCCCGCCCAGATGTAGATGAAGACCAGGGACCAGAAGTGGACCACTGAGAGCCGATAGGAATAGACCGGACGTCCCGCCGCCTTAGGCAGGAAGTAATACATGATCCCGAGAATCGGGGTAGTGAGGAAGAAAGCCACCGCGTTGTGGCCATACCACCATTGCACGAGGGCATCCTGGACGCCGCCGAAGATCCCATAGCTGTGCGTCCAACTGGTCGGCAGAGAAAGGTGATTGACGATGTAGAGCATCGCCACGGTGATGATCGTGGCGATATAGAACCAGAGTGCGACATAGAGCGATGGTTCATTTCGCTTAGCCAGCGTCCAGAAGAAATTGATCGCAAAGACCACCCAGATGGCGGCGACGGCTATATTGATCGGCCAGATCAACTCCGCGTATTCCTTCCCGCGGGTTAGTCCGAGGGGCAACGTTACCGCAGCCGCCGCGATGATGAGCTGCCAACCCCAAAAGTGAACCTTGGAGAGCAAATCGGAAGCCGTGCGGACTTTGCAGAGGCGTTGCGTGGAATAGTAGATGCCGGCAAACATCATGTTGCCGACAAAGGCGAAGATCGACGCGTTCGTATGAAGCGGACGAAGCCGCCCGAAGGTGAGCCAGGGCAGATCGAAGTTCAGTTTCCAGTAGTTGAGCTGGAAGGCGATGAAAACTCCGGCGAGCATGCCCACGGCTCCCCAAAAGATGGAGGCGATGGTGAACCAGCGAACCGTCCGGTCGTCGTAGGTGATGGTGATCTTCGTCTCGTTCATTTCGCGGGCGTGTTGCGAGTGTCGTCCGCCAATGGAAGCAGGCTTTGCTGCTCCAAGCCGCGGGCAGGCGCCTTTGCCAGAGTGTGGACAAAGGCGACCGTGAACCCAGCCGCCAGGATGACGCTGAGAAAGATCGTGAGGACCAGGATTGCCATGCCCCGAAGGTGCAGGCTTTCGCCGATTCCTCTCCGCGATGCTTGTTCAAGACCATGCGGATGTTGGCCTGCGGACCCGAGATCGTGCTGGATCGCCGGAAAAGGTGATCTGGAGGCGTTCCCGGTCGATCTGGAGACGTTCCCGGTCGATCTGGAGACGTTCCCGGTCGATCTGGAGACGTTCCCGGTCGATTTGGACGCCTTCCCGGTCGATTTGGACGCCTTCCCGGTCGATTTGGACGTCTTCCCGGTCGATTTGGACGTCTTCCCGGTCGATTTGGACGCCTTCCCGGGCGATTTGGACGTCTTCCTGGTCTGCTTTTCGGTTCACCCCGCGAGTGCCTCTGCGCTTCCTCCCCAATCACGCAGTCCCACCCGACCCTTTGCGTCTTCGCGTCTTGGCGTGAGCCTTTTCCATTTCGGAATTTCGGTTTACTGTCCCATCGCCTTCAGCTCTGCCTTGGCGAGGTTGAACTCGATCGATAACTTGATCTCGGTGTCGAGAGCGTGGCGAAACGCTTCGAGGGCATCCGCATTCTTCGCTTCCAGGAGGCGCACGGCCCCAATGAAGTACCATGCTCGGCAGCGTTCGACGTTCTCCCGGGTGCGATCGGCGGGAAACGCGGTGGCTGAGAGCAAATCGCTTTCCTCTCGTTTTCCGAGGAGAAATTCTTCGATGATCCTCGGCTCCTCCGAAGCTTCTCCTCGGATGAGGCTGCTCGTAAGATGAGCCGTTAGTTCCTTGTCTGCTGGGGGCTTGCTTCCGGAACGCGCTTGGCTCAGCCAGATCAGGGGGAGGAGGGAATCCTCCATGGCGGGAGATAATTCAGTCGCCCTTCGACAATCCGCGAGCGCCTCTTTCCAGTCCTGTTTCGCGAAGTGGGCCGCCCCTCTTGCCTGATAGGCGTCAGCAGTTCGCGGGTCAATCGCGATGGCGCTTGTGCCGTCCTCGATCGCCCCTTCGAGATCGCCTTGGGCAAACCGAAGGTAACCCCGGAGCGTGAAGGCGTTCGCATCCCGCTTATCGCAAGCGATCGCTTGGTTTAGATCGGCGACGGCTTGCTCCAAGTCACCGAGCAGGCACCTGGAACCGGCCCGCTTGCGGTAGGCAATCCCTAGTTTGGGATTGAGTTTTAGCGCCTGCGTCTGGTCCGCGATCGCCCCATCCAGATCATCCTGCATCTCTTTTGCGCTTCCCCGTTGGCAGTAGGCCAGGGCGAAGTCTGGATCTGCTGCGAGGGCTTGCTCGCAGTCCTGAAGGGCTGCGGCGGGGTCTCCCATCGCGTTCCGGACGGCGGCCCTCCCGGCCAAAGGCTCCGCCATCCCCGGTGAAAGCAGAATCGACTGGTTGAAATCCTCCAGGGCTCTCGGGAAATCCCCTTTTGATAGCTGCACGAACCCGCGGGTCGAGAAGGCATAGCCGTAGCTTGGGAAGATCGCGATGGCCCGATTGAGATCGGCTAGGGCGCCATCCCAGTCGCTCAGGCATTTCTTGGCGGCACCGCGGTGGGCATAAGCCAAGGAATCATTAGGATTCAAGGCGATGGCCTGGTTCAAATCGACGATCGCCGCCTCCCAATCACCCAGCAGGTGTTTGGCTGCGCCCCGGGCAGCGAGGGCTACGACATCGTTCGGCTCGAGCTCCAGGGCGCGATTGGCGTCAGCGAGCGACTCTGCGAAATCACCCAGTGCACGCCGGACGTCGCTGCGGTTGACGTAGGTAAAGGCGGCCTTGGGATCAAGTTCAATGGAGCGGTCGAAATCAATGAGGGCGCCCGTCAACTCTCGCAGCCCTTGCTTGGCAAATCCGCGAGCCAAGTAGCCACTTCCGCTCTGCGGGTAAAGGCGGATCAGGTGTTCGGCATCGGCGATCGCGCTGGCTCCATCGCCCAATTGGGATTTGGCCATGCTCCGGGAAAGGTAGGCCATCGGATTGTTTGGATCGAGTTGGATCGCGCGGTTTGCGTCCGCGATGACGCCTTCACAGTCACCGGTCATCTGGCGGAGGGTGGCCCGGGAAGTATAGGCTTTGGGGTCCTGCGGATTGTAGCGAATGGACTGATCGTAGTCAGCCCTGGCTCCGGCCAAATCACCGGTGGCGAGTTTCGCTCTCCCCCGTTCGAGAAATGCGCTACCGAACTCGGGTCGAATCTGTAGGGCGCGGTTGCAGTCCGAGATGGACCCGAGCGCATCGCCGCTGGCAAGCTTGCACTGGGCGCGCACCGAATAAGTGAGGGCGTCTTCTGGATCCAGTTTGACCGCTTGATTGCAATCGGCGAGCCCCTGGTCCGGGGTGCCTCGGAGAAGCGAGATCATTCCGCGCGACGCGTAGGCGTGGGCGAGTCGCTTATCGAGTTCGATCGCCCTGTTGCAATCGGCGAAAGCGCTTTCCAATTTTCCTTGGAAGATCTTGACCGCCCCGCGGTGACTGTAGGCCATCGCGTCTCGGGGCTTGAGGGCAATGATTTGACTGAAGTCCGCCTCCGCGCCATCCAAATCCGATTTCTGCATCCGGGCGAGAGCGCGTCCGCGATAGGCTTCGACCGCTTTGGGGGAGAGTTCGATGCAGCGGCTGTAGGCCGAGATCGCAGCGGCTAGATCTCCGCGTCTGACGCAGTCTTCTCCCTTGCCTAAGTATTTCAACGCGGTCTGGCCCCAAGATCCCGTGGGGATCAGGACCAGGAGGCAAGCGAAGGCGCTGAGACGGAGCCTGAACACGTTAGCAACTTCTGCGTCATCTCGGGCTTTGTGAGCCAACCCGTATAGCGGAACCTAATCAGCTCGACTCTCGGGTCAACGGCATACCTTGACGGACTTCGATTCGCGCCGTGCGTGGTCGGTGGCTTGGCACCTCAGATCCCCATCCTGCTTAAGTAGTTGAGGATTTTGTCGGCGGTCTCCGTGAATTGTGGATGACTGGCTTCGAATCTCCGGACGGATTCGCCCACTTCGCGAGCCATCTCGCCCAGGCCGTGCGCCTGATGGGCTTCACCGGCGTCAAGGAGCTCCAGGAATTCCGCCCGGTCGGAGTCGTCCAGCTTTGGATGGGAGAGGATGCGTTTGCGGAGTTCTTGCCATGCGGTGTTCATCGAGGCAACAATCGACACGGAGCGGGGGGCTTGGCAAGGAACAACCAACCGATGCGGTTCTCCGGGCAAGCAATGGCGAGACTTCTTGGTGGAGAGGACCCAGGATGAGCGCAACCAAGGAAAGAATCAGATGATCAAGAGAATCGTGGCGGCAGTGGATTTGATGGACGGGTCCGATGGGGTCTTAACCATGGCTGGGGAGTTGGCGGTCAAATTCGATGCGGACCTGTCCGTGGTTCACATTTATGAGGCCACTGACGTGATGGCGACGTTCTCGCCCTACCTCTATCCGGGGGACGGAACCTTCGAAAAGTACCTCGAAGAGGAGAAGCGGCTCCTGCGTGAGAAGGTGGATCAACTGCGGGAAAACAAGAACGTCCGGGTGACAGGTTGCATGAAGGCGGATCGTGCTGTCCCTGGCATCCTGGGCTTCGTGCAAAGCGAGCAGGCCGATCTCCTCGTGATTGGGACGCACCGTCCCGGGCGTTTGGAACGGGCGCTCTTGGGGAGCGTCTCGGATGCGATCGTGCGGCAGGCGATCATCCCGGTTCTGGTGATTCCTCCTCATGACAAAGCTTGATGCCCTGGTGGCTGGGATGCTTCTTCTGGCCGGAACGGTTGCCTTCGCGGCGGATCCGGTCGATTTGCGAGCGTACCAGACCCGGTGCGCCAACTGCCACGGACAAAACGCCTGGGGTGATGAAGAAAAGCGGGTGCCGGCGATTGCTGGTTTGCCAGCGGCCTACGTGATCCGGCAAATCGAGGCTTATCGCGGAGATTTGCGAGAGGAGGCTCGGATGCACCGGGAGGCGGTGACGATCGGGGAGGATCTGGCGGGGGCGGCGGCGGTAATCGCGGGGATGACTCCGTTGCGTCCGGTCCGGCAGGGCCCCGCGGATTCCGCCAATGGAAAGGTGATTGTTCGTGAGTTGTGCGCGGAGTGTCACGGATCACGGTGCCAAGGTCTCCCCGAACGCGGCTCACCGCCATTGACTGGATTTCAATCTTGGTATGTGGTGGATCAGATCCTCCGGTTCAAGGAATTCGCCCGAGCCGGGGACTCCCGCAGCCTGGATTCGTCCCGGATGCACTCGATCGCTTACAAGGTGATCAGTGTGGAAGACGTCGAGGATGTGGCCGCTTATCTCGTGGAAGAAGCGGGCAAGGGCGCGAAGTGAGGTTCAGCGTGGGGGGCTTTCTTATGGATTCGCACAGTCGATTTGGTTTTGGCATAGGCTTCTTGATCTCGTGGCTGGCTCTCGTTGGGCTCAGCCTCGGTCAAGAATCCTCAGGTCAGCTCCGGGTAAGTCGCGAACTTCGTCTCGATTACCTGATCCAAGTGCCCGACGGCTACTCTCTTCCGGAGAATGTCGGCGAGAAGTGGCCGCTTGTAGTCTTCCTCCATGGTTCTGGGGAGAGAGGCAGCGATCTCGAACTCGTGAAGAAGCACGGGCCGCCCAAACTCATTGCCGCCGGCCGGAAGTTCCCCGCGATCGTGGTTTCTCCCCAGTGTCCGGAGGGCAGTTGGTGGATGAACCAACCGGTGCTAGAACTCATCGATCACATCGAGACGGGTTTCCGGATCGATGCCGACCGCGTTTATCTGACTGGGTTGAGCATGGGCGGCTACGGGACCTGGCACTTCGTCAGTTTTGCTCCGGAACGCTTCGCTGCGGTGGTCCCAGTTTGCGGGGGAGGCATTCCCTACTTGATGCGTCTCTTGAAAAACATGCCGGTGTGGGCATTCCACGGCCAACTGGATGACGCGGTGCCGGTGGCGGAATCAGAAATGCAGGTGACGGCTCTGCAAAAGGCAGGGAACACCCAGGTGAAGTTCACCGTCTACCCGGACCTCGCCCACGATTGCTGGACGGCGGCCTACGAGACGGAAGAGCTATGGGACTGGCTCTTCGCTCAATCGCGCAAAAGCTTGGGTGGGCCTGCTCAATAACGCGGAGCCTCGATGAAGCCCTCAAGCTGGCGGATGCGGGTGGGGTGACGCATTTTCCGCAAGGCCTTGGCCTCGATCTGGCGAATCCGCTCGCGGGTCACCTGGAACTGTTTGCCGACTTCCTCGAGCGTACGGCTGCAGCCATCGACCAAGCCGAAGCGTTGTTCGAGAACCTGGCGCTCGCGGGCGGTCAGGGTGTCGAGCACGTCGCGGATCTTGTCGCGGAGCAGGTTGAAGGCCGTGGTATCGCTCGGATCGCCGGCGGATTTGTCCTCGATGAAGTCGCCGAAGCTGGTGTCGTCTCCATCGCCGACCGGCTGCTGGAGGGAGATCGGCTGTTGGGCCATCTTGAGGACGGCGCGGACGCGCTCCACCGGAAGATGGATCTCGTCGGCGATTTCGTCCGCACTGGGCTCGCGGCCATACTCCTGCACGAGCTGCTTCTGCACGCGCATAAGCTTGTTGATCGTCTCGATCATGTGGACCGGAATCCGGATGGTCCGGGCCTGATCCGCGATGGAGCGGGTGATCGCTTGGCGGATCCACCAGGTAGCGTAGGTGGAGAACTTGTAGCCCCGGCGATACTCGAACTTTTCGACCGCCTTCATGAGGCCCATGTTGCCTTCCTGAATCAGGTCGAGGAAGGAGAGCCCGCGATTGGTGTACTTCTTCGCAATGGAAATGACCAAACGAAGGTTTGCCTCGACCATTTCTTCCTTGGCCTGACGGGAGTCGGCTAGCGAACGGGTCAGGTCGGCGTGTGCGGCCTGAAATTCTTCGGGCGACATCCAGGCAGAGGCGCTGAACTCCTCGGCGTTGAGCCCGCCGTTAGCGGAAGGGAGGCGGTCGTTCCAGACGTCGGCCAAGGCGACGAGTTCCTCCATGATCTTGCCACGGAAAAGCAACTTCGCATAGACGCGAGTGATCGCGTGCATTGACTTTTTGAGCTCTTCTTCGAGACCGGAGCGAGCGGAACCATCTGACTTGGCCAGACGGAGACGGATGCTGCAGATCTCATCACGATGCGCCGCGATCTGTTCGATCAGCTTGGGCAACGTCTTCATGTATCGGTCCCGGCTGTCGAGCTTCTTATCGACGACCAAGCGGTCGAGCCGTTCACAGCCTTCGGAAAGCTTTGAGGCAAGGTCGAGATAGGCCTCAGCCACGAAGCCGAAACGATGGATGATCTTTAGAATAGTGGAATCCGCCACCTCGATCCGTTTGGAGATTTCCACCTCCTGTTCTCGGGTCAGCAGCGGCACCTGGCCCATTTGCTTGAGATACATCCGGACCGGATCGTCCAGAGTTTCCAGCTTGGAATCCTCGCGAGGCTCAGTCTCATCTTCCTCAGTCGCCTCGTTGGATTCGCGCTTCGCCTCAGCTTTCCCGGCTTCGTTGTCGGCGGCATCGACGATCTCAAACTCCATAGCCCGAAGCCGATCGAGAATTTCCTCGATGACATCGGTGGTGACGACGCCAAGAGGCAGGGCCTCATTGATATCGTCGAACGTGAGATAGTCCTGCTCTTTGGCCAGCTTGATGAGATCCCTCAGGCGAGACTGGATCTCCTCGCTGTTCACATCGTCATGGATCACGGGAGCAGGCTTGGTCATCACGGAAACCGGGCCGCTGGCCGCAGAATCAGAACCTTCGTCAGAGGGGGACATCTCCGATTTAATCCGGGAGGTGGCAGGCAGCTTGGGTGAGACTCGACGGGCCATGGGAGTCGCTAAATGGACAAGGGGGTATAGAGGCAAAAGGGGCAGAAGCACCCCATCCCATGCGACCGGGGCCATGTAGTATCCCGGGAGGCATGAGGTCAGTCAACTGCTTCTTGATTCGACTTCTGGGCGCCTGTGAGGGTTGCCGAGAGGGGATTACTCCTTCTGTCGGCGGAGCGTGCCAATTCATTCATTCGTGAGTACGCTGGCGGTCGGTAAATCGCGCAATTCCTTTTCCAGTGCGACGCATTGAGTCAGCAGATCCATGAGATCTGCCGCATCGTGCGAGATCCGGGCGAGCCGTCCCTTGCACTCCGTGATCCGGTTCTCCAGGCTTTCCCGGCGCAATGAGTGCCAGCAGTCCCGCGCTAGGTTGGCTTCCCCTTCCGGCCCAAGGTTCTCCTCGCTGGCCGGACCCGATTCCACGAGGAGGCGGCCGATGGCGTTTTGCTGCTCCTCGGGCAACTCTGCCAAGAACGTGGAGATCGATGAAGCCACTCCAGGATCCAGGTCCGCTTTCCAGATGAGCCGGGCCAGCGAGGAATCAGCAATGTCGTTCAGCATGGCGTCGTTGGCGTGCTCGTGAACCCAGTTGCGGCCTGCGGAAGAACTGAGGAGCACCCGGCAGAAGGTTCTCATCACATGGCTCCCGGGGGCATCCACGACTTGGCGCACCTTGGCCTTGGCCTCGTGACGTGTCCGGGCGGCCTTGGTCTCCTTTTGCACCGCCGCAGCCAGCTGCTCGACTGGCACGCCCAATCGGGTCGACAAATTCTGGAGAAGAGCACCGCGAAGAATCGGGTCGGGAACCAGGGCCGCCTTTACCGCCAATTCGGTGGCCAGTTCCACACGCTGAGCGATCGTCGCGGTGGGTGACGCGCCGCCTCGGATCCGGATGAGGAAATCAAAGTAATCCTCCGCTTGCTCAACGACCTGCCGGAAAGCTTCCGCGCCCCCCTTGCGAATCAGGGAATCCGGATCCTCTCCGGCGGGGATCGGGACGACTCGCACGGAGATTCCTGCCGGAGCAAGTTTGGCGAAGGCTTTGCCGGTGGCGCTTTGGCCGGCCCGATCGGCATCGAAACAGATGAGGACCTCATTGGTCTGACGCGCGAGAAGCCGGGCCTGGGCATCGGTAAAGGCGGTTCCGAGGGGAGCGACGATGTTGGTGACCCCGGCCTCAAACGCCGCGATTAGATCGAGTTGCCCCTCGCAGAGGATGGCCTTGCCCGCCTTGAGAATGGGTTGTTTGCTCCGATCGAGGCCGAAGAACATCTTGGATTTCTCGAAAATGAGGGTTTCCGGGGAGTTGACGTACTTGCCGCCTTTTTGCTCCGCAGACAGGACGCGACCGCTGAACGCCACGGTTTCCCCGTAGTCGTTGTTGATGGGAAACATGAGGCGGTGCTGGAAATGCGGATAGACTCCGTTGCCGCTTTTGCTGGGGACGGCCAATCCGCCATCGACCAGAATCTGTTGGGAAAACTTGTGTTCGCGCGCCCAGTTGAAAAGCGCCCGGGATCCGGCCGGCGCGTAGCCGAGCTTCCAATTTTTGGCGACTTCGATCCCAATGCCGCGGCCCTTCAAATACTGCCGGGCCGCATCGGCCTCCGGGGAGCGCAGCAGAAGATGGTGGAACCAGTCCCGAGCGGCACCCTGGAGTTCCCGGACGCGGCGGCGATGCCGATCCTTGGCCGCCATTTCCGGGGTGATCGCGGATTCATCCAGCCGGATGCCGGCGCGGTCCGCAAGTTTCTTCAGGGCCTCCGGAAAGGTCAGATTTTCATAGAGCTGGAGGAAGCGGAAGACATCGCCGCCCTGTTGCGTGGAAAAGCAATAGAAGGCCTGCTTGGAAGGCATCACGTAGAACGAAGGCGTTCTTTCAGAGCTGAACGGACTGAGGGCCCGGAACTCGGCTCCGGATCGCGCCAGCTGGATGTAGGCGCCAATCACGCTGACGATGTCGCTCGCTTCGGCGACCTTGCGGACTAGTTCCTTGGAAGCCATATGAACGCGTCGGGGCTGGGTGGGCGCGGCCAGAAGACATTGCACCGGAGCCCAAGGGGAGATAGGATCAGCGAATACCCGCCGCCCTCAAGGTGAAGGCGAAATGTCCTGGCGGCAACTGATTCTGCGTATGTCAGGTTTCTCTCGCCCAGCTCTTCTCAACTGCCGCCGGAATCGACTCTTCCGGGCCTTAGCGCTGGTCATTGCCGGCGTGCTGGGGCTTGGACTGAAACCTGGGGAACCGGCATCTCCAGACCGAAACCTGGCGGACCGGGTGGTTCTTCTCTCCGTGGATCAGGAGGACTTCGCCAACGGAGTCCGTCTTCGCGCGCTGAGGCAGTTTCTCCTGGAAGCGAGCGAGCAGAAGGCGAGGGCCCTGGTCGTCGAAATTGAGTCCGGTTCCGGCTACGACCCCGGGCTGGCGAGCTTGCTTCTCGATGATCTGGTGAAAATGGAGGTGCCGATGCACGCCTATGTGCGCACTTCCGCGCTTGGGTTGGGGGCGTTGTTGGCCCTGGGCTGCGATTCGATCTCCTTGCATCCGGCCTCCGTCATCGGGGGAGCGACGCCGACGTTGCCCGGTAAGGTTGATGATCCGGCTTCGACGCAGATTCTTTCAGAACTGAAGGCCAGGGCGCGCGGACTGGCTACCCTGAAGGGGCATCCTGCGTCGTTGGCGGAGTCCTTCCTCGGCGCTTCGGAGGTGGTCACCCTCACAGCGGCGGAGGCCACGGATCGCAAACTGGCCGCCCGGGTGGTCAAATCGTCTGGAGAGTTGATTTCCGCGCTCGGGCTCGGTGCCGACGTCCGCCAGGTTGAACCCCAACAATGGGCAAACGAGGTAGCGATCCCGAAGGTGTCCCCCGATTCCCCCGAAGAGGAAGAGGCACCGCTTCTGCAGAGGCGTGACCCGGAGAGCTACGCGGGCAAGGTGATTGTGATGGAGGTGGGCTGGGACGACCTCATCGCCAAGGCCCGGTTTCAGTTTATGGAGCGGGTTCTCACGAAAGCTCGCCAGGAAAAGCCGGTCGCCTTGATCGTGGAGATGGACACGCCGGGCGGCTATGCCCTGGAAACATCAAGAATTCTTCGCCCTTTTCAGGACCTTTCTTTTCCCACTTTCACGTTCGTCAACACCCACGCGGAGTCCGCCGGATCGCTCATCGCCCTGGCGACGGATCACATCTACATGTATCCCTCCAGCACGATCGGCTCGGCTCTGGTAGTGACCGGTTTGGGTGAGGATTTGCCGGGCAATCTCTCGAAAAAAGTGGAGGCAATGACTCGCGCGGAGGTGCGCAACATCGCTTTGGCCAAGGGGCACAACCCCGATGTGGCGGAAGCTTTCGTCACCACGGAAACCGAACTGATCATCGATGGCGTGGTGATTTGCCAAAAGGGCAAGGTGCTCAACCTCAACGCGGTGGAGGCGACCCGGATCTTCCATGGAAAACCTTTGCTGGCCAAGGGGATGGCGCGCTCGGTCGAGGACATCTTGCAACAGGAGGGACTCAAGGGCGAGATCGTCAGGGTCCAACCCTCCGCCCTGGAGGCCTTCGCCCAATGGGTCCAACTCGGGTCGGCGATCCTCATCGCCATTGGTCTGGCGGGGGCCTACACGGAGTTGAACGCCCCTGGCTTCGGATTGCCAGGGATCGTTTCCGTCGTCGCATTTAGCCTATTCTTCTTCGGAAACTACGTGGCCGGGAACATGGCCGGATACGAGACGGCGGTGGTTTTCGTCGTGGGGCTCGCCCTTGTCATCGTCGATATCTTCCTTTTTCCGGGGACTTTCGTGGCGGGGATCGCCGGTCTTGTCCTGATGGTCGGTGCGCTCGGGGTTTCCATGGTCGATCGTCACGACTTTGACGATTTTTCCGCCGGCGGCCCCGGCTCGCCCGGGCTGATTCCGTTGATTGGCCTTCCCGCCTTCTCGCTTTCGATGGGTTTGATCCTGACCCTGGTCCTGATCGGAATCCTCATGCGCTTCCTCCCCGGCTTCAAACCATTCCGCTGGCTTGTCCTCCAGGCCAGTGTGCCCCAGGGAACCTCGGTGCCGACGAGCGATCTAACCGCAGATTCCCTGGCGCATGCGCTGGGCGAGGCGATCACCGATCTCCGCCCAACGGGCAAGGCTCGGATCGCCGGAGAAATTCACGATGTGACCACCGCTGGTGAATTCGTTGAACGAGGCACTCGCGTTCAAGTGATTCGGGTGTTTGGAGACCGCATCATGGTCTCCGCAATGGCGCAGCCGTGATGGCTGGCCCGACCGGTCACTTTTTCGTCGTGGCGGGTTTCTTGTCGTCGGCCGGAGGCAGTGCGTCGGGTGGTGCGTTCTTGTTGAGTTCACCGATGACGTCATCGGTGACGTCCGTCATCTTCTTGGTATTTGCGTAAGCGACGGTGGGGACGCCATTGACGCCGAAGGTGCGGTTGTGGACAAGGTCAAGTGCCTTGGCTTCGGCGACCTTGGTGATCGCCTCATAGATCTCTTGGTGCAGAGCCAATTGCGCTCGGTTGGCTTCCTGGGAAAGTTCGCTGTTGGCAACGTTTTGCGCATCCAAGACCTTGCGTTGCAGGTCGTTGATCTTCTGAGCGCGTCCTTCCGCTTCCTGAAGGATGACCTTCTTTTTATCGTCGCTCAGGGTTGGGTCCTGGAGCGTCTTTTGGGCTCCCTGTTGTTCTCCGAGCAACTTCCTGGCCTCGGAAACCTGGCCCTCGAGTTTCTTCTCTTCCTCCTCGCGACGCAGTTCGAGGGCTTTGCGCTCCACTTCCGTGCGGTAGTAATGCCGCTGGACCCGACCGTAGTCGACGACGCCGACTTTGAGTTCCTGAGCGGCGCTTATCCCTGCGATGCTCGCGAACAGGATGACTAGCGATGAGAGTTTGAGGGCAGTGGTATGCATGATCAAAAAGAGGGGTGACTGAGTTTCGGGGTAGGCGTGTTTGCAAGAAATTTTGCGTGACCTCTTCGAGCGTGCCCTGTGGTGGCGGATTTTTTTAGTCCGAACTCGCATTTCTCGTTGGCTTGATCTAGGCGTGGAAGTCGTGAAGCGAAATCTCCGCCTTTCTCCATCCTCCATTCTCCTCCTCTCGTTGATCGGCCTTCTCGGCGCTTGCAGCCAAAAATCAGGTTCACCTGCTCCCGTAAAGTGGGAAGAGGCGGCCCCAGCGCGTGTCTCAGCTGCGAGCACGGGGGGCACCACGGCATCCGGACTCGGGTTTGAGGTTCTCCGTGCGGGGAGCGGTCCGAGACCGACCCGTCAAGACACCGTCAAGGTTCATTATCACGGCTATCTGCCGGACGGAACCGTGTTCGACAGCAGTGTGGACCGTGGACAACCCGCCGTTTTCGGTGTGACCCAAGTCATCGCGGGTTGGACGGAGGGGCTCCAACTAATGCAGGTTGGCTCGAAATTCCGGTTTCGGATTCCTGCCCACTTGGCTTATGGGGAGCGCGGATCGCCGCCGAAGATCGCGCCGAACCAGACGTTGATGTTCGATGTCGAGTTGCTGGAGATCGTGGGGAGATAAGGCGGCATGAATAGAGAATATGGAAATTACAAAACACTCGTTGATAATCTCCTAAATCCGGAAAATATTATAATTATGAAATTTAAGCATTTTGCTTTGCTCGCGCTCGTCGGGATTTCCATGATGAGCTGTCAGACGACCGAGCCTTCTGGCGCCCGGTTCCTCACCTCCTACGATGGGTTCAAAAAAGCCGGGGGGTTGAGCAACGCCCAGGTTTATTACGGCGACCTCGAAAAGCTCGCTTCCTATCGGCGCGTCTACATTGAGCCGGTCCGCATCATTCCGGCGTCCACCGGTGAGGCGAAGAACAACAAGCCCACCGCCGCCGAGATCTCCTCTCTTAAGGGGAATTTCGAAAGTGAATTGCGCACCGAGTTGGCCACGACCCACACCGTGGTGAGTCGCCCCGGCCGGAGAACTCTTACCCTCCGGGCGGCACTGATCGAACTTGAACCGGGCAATCCTGCTCTCTTCATGGCGGGCTATGCTCCCTATGCGGGAGCCGTGACTGCCGCGATCGGCGTCGCGACGGGCAAGCTCCCTGGGGCCGGTGCCACCAGCATGCAGGCTGAAGTGATTGATTCCCGGACCCGAGAACAATTCTATGCGGTGATTGACCGCGATCAGACTGGACGGTGGCAGCCGGCCGAAGGCATGACCCGTTGGGGCTTGGCGCGGGCTTGCTTCCGGAAATGGAGCGGTCAGATTCGGAAGCAGATCTCCAAAGGGGACTCGCCGGTCGAAGTCGCCGCCTCGGAAAAAGCGGACGCCACCTCCGCTAAGGGATCGGCGAAGAGCTGAGTTGATCTATCGGGGCGAAGAGTGCTTGCCGGCGGCACTCTTCTCGCCATGATGCGGGGACTGATGGTCATGGACGCAATCCCCCCGCGAAAATTGCCCGAAGACCTGCGTAGTCATCGATTCTTCGGAGTGGATGACTTGCGCGCGTTCGGGCATCGCTCCCGCTTGAAGCAAAACGGGTTGAACACCGAAGAGTTCGCCGGCAAACCGGTGATCGCGATCCTGAATACTTGGAGTGACCTGATCCCGTGTCACTCACATTTCCGGACCCGCGCAGAGGAGATCAAGCGCGGGGTGTGGCAGGCCGGCGGAGTGCCTGTGGAAGTGCCGGTGGTCGGTCTGAGCGAGACCTTCATGAAGCCCTCCGCGATGACCTACCGGAATTTCCTGGCGATGGAGACCGAGGAACTCCTCCGCAGCTATCCGATCGATGGGGCCGTGCTCATGGGCGGTTGCGACAAGACCATTCCGGCGCTTATCATGGGGGCCACGATGGTCGATATTCCGGTCATCTTCCTGCCCGGTGGTCCGATGGGCCGGAGCAGTTGGCAAGGGGAGCAGGTCGCCAGCGGAAGCGACGTTTGGCGATTCTGGGCGGATCGGAAGGCGGGGCATCTTCCTTGCGACGCCTGGCAAGATTTTGAGGATCATATCACGTCTGGTCCCGGCCATTGCATGACGATGGGAACCGCGTCGACCATGACCGCGATGATCGACGTGCTGGGCTTGACCCTCCCGGGCGCTTCCTCGATTCCCGCCGTTCATGCCGCCCATTCCCGAATGGCGGCTCGATCTGGGATGCGCATTGTGGAGATGGTTTGGGAGGATGTGCGGCCGAGCCGCTTCCTGACGCCGGAGTCTTTCGACAATGCGATCACCGCAGATATGGCTCTGGGTGGATCGACGAACGCAATCGTTCACCTTTTGGCCATGGCGCGGCGGGCCGGAGTCAACCTGACGTTGGATCGGTTTGACGAGATCTCGCGGCGCACCCGAGTGCTGGCCGACATCAAACCATCCGGGCATTTCGTGATGGCAGACTTCTTTGAGGCGGGCGGAATCTCTGGATTGTTGACCCGCATTTCCCATCTTCTCAACCTCGACTGCCCGACCGTGAGTGGGGGAACTTTGGGCGAATCTCTGCACGGGGCTGAGGTCTGGAGAAACGAAGTGATTCGTACCTGGGACGATCCGGTTTTTGGCGAAGGCGGCACTGCGATTTTGCGAGGCAATCTGGCACCCGACGGGGCCGTCATCAAACCGTCTGCGGCCGAGCAATCTCTTCTCGTCCACCGGGGCCCGGCGGCTGTTTTCCGTGACCTGCAGGACATCAAGGCGCGCATCGATGACCCGGCTTTGGCCCTGACCGCAGACCACGTGATCATCATGCTGAATGGTGGGCCCATCGGTGCCCCCGGAATGACTGAGTCGGGGCAACTGCCGATTCCGAAATACCTTTTGGAGCAAGGCGTGCGCGACATGGTGCGTATCTCGGATGCACGGATGAGTGGGACCAGCTACGGGGCGTGCGTCCTTCACGTCGCTCCAGAAGCCGCCGTGGGTGGTCCGCTCGGATTGGTTCGGGATGGGGATTGGATCGAACTCGACGTTCCCCGGCGTCGCCTCCACTGGGATGTCTCCGACGAGGAAGCCGCCCTGAGGCGGGCCGAATGGAGTCCGCCGCAAGCAAGGTTTTCGCGAGGCTACGGCAAACTTTTCGCCGAAGAAGTGACGCAGGCCGACCAAGGCTGTGACTTCCGCTTCCTGCATCACGATGGCTCGCGAACCCCCGACCCGGAAATTCACTGACATGCAAACCGTCCCAGTAACCCGCCAACATCTCCTCGGATCCGTCATCGCCGTGCCGCCTTTGGCCCGGAATGCCGATTACTCGCTCAACCGCGAAGCGAACCGTGCCGTCATCCGGCATATCGAAGCCGGGGGCGTGACCACCTTTCTCTATGGAGGGAATGCCAATTTTTACCACATTCGCCTCAGCGAGTTCGGCTCGGCACTCGACCTGCTGGCGGCGGAGGCTGGGGCGGAGAGTTTGATGATTCCGTCCGTGGGCCCCTGTTACGGGACGATGATGGATCAAGCCGCGATCCTCCAGCAGCACGAATTCCCCACCGTCATGGTCCTCCCTATGCAAGGGGTTCTCTCCGACGATGGCGTGGCGACCGGCTTCCGGCATTTCGTGGAAGCCTTTGGCCGGACCTCGGTCCTCTATTTGAAGGACGAAGCCTACCTTCGGCCGGCCACAGCGGCCCGCTTGGTCAAGGATGGTCTGGTGTCCTTCATCAAGTATGCCATCGTTCGGGAAAATCCCTCACACGATGCCTACCTGACCGAATTGCTCGATTTGATTGGTGGCGATGCCATCGTTAGCGGGATCGGGGAGCAGCCGGCTATCGTCCACGTTCGCGATTTCGGCCTGACTGGCTACACCTCGGGCTGCGTGTGCATTGCCCCCGCATTGTCGCGGCGGATGTTGCTCGCCATTCAGGAAGGCGCTTGGGAGGAAGCGGAAACAATCCGGGAACAGTTCCGTCCCCTGGAAGATCTGCGCAATGCCATTCACCCGATCCGGGTCCTCCATGAAGCTGTGGCGTTGGCTGGAATTGCCGACACCGGAGAACTGCTTCCGTTGATGAGCCGGGTGGGGGAGGCGCACCGGCCCTCGATTGCTACGGCGGCCAAAGCGTTGCTGGGATGCTGAGATTGAGTCGATCCGAATGTTTCCATCGGTGGTCGCGTCTTGAAACTTGGTGCAAAACAGAGTGAAATGGGCGGAATGAGGAACCGATGGTGGGTGATCGTTCTCTTGTTGCTCGGCGTCGTGTCAATGGCGTCGAGCAAGAAAGGAACGGCGGTGATGCTGTCCTTCCACTTGGAGACTTCCAAGGAGGATTGGCCGAAGTATGCCCAGGCGGTCAAGCTTGGGGAACCCGTCCAGCAATACTACTTCAAGCTAAGCCCCGTCATCACGGATTCGGAGATCAAGTGGTTTTCTCCATTCATCTCCGAGGACGGCGTGACTTATGGATGCGCCTTCAAGCTGAGTCAGCACGGGACAAACCTCCTTCAGACCGCTACCTCCGCTCCGGAAAACCATGGGAAGTTGATGGCGAGTAATATGCAGCCGCTCGATGCAGATGGCTCGTCTATCCGCAGTTATGTCCAGATCGACCGGCGGATCGACGACGGGATCTTGGTGGTGTGGGAGGGTTTTTCCGACGCGCACCTCAGAGTCTTCGCCCAGAAATTCCCCCACGTCCGCGACGTGCCCGCTCAGTAGGCGGGGCGGGCACGAACCAGAATTCTCATGAGTTGCCGACGCCTCTTCGTCTCTGTCTTGGCCGTGTCGTCCTTCTGTGTCCTCCAGGCTGCGTCTGGCTGGGATCTGACCTTGCCGACGGACAATCGGGCGATCTTCTCGGATGATCCTGCCCAGTTCTACATGTACACGGACCGCAACTTCGAGGGGGTCACCAGTAAGCCGTGGACGGCGGGGCAATACGGGTTCGTGCGCGATCAGAAGCGAACCGAGGCGGGGATCATTCTCACCAAATTTCACGAGGGGATGGACATCCGTCCCACGAAGCGAGACGAAAAAGGTGTGCCCTTGGATTTGGTCTACCCGATCACCGAGGGTGTTGTCGTCCACGTAGCGGCCCAGGCCAGCCAATCGAGCTACGGGAAGTACGTCGTGGTCCGGCACAACTTTCCGGAGGGACCTTTCTACAGCCTTTATGGCCATCTCATGGACACCCGGGTGAAGACGGGCGCAAAGGTGAGTCCGGAGACCATCCTTGGGCGACTCGGTTACACCGGAGAGGGGATCGATCGGGTGCGGGCTCATTTGCACCTGGAACTCAATCTCCTCCTGAGTGACCGGTTTGATGCTTGGCATAAGGCCAGATTCCAGACCCCGAACTATCACGGGGTTTTCAATGGCCTGAACCTTGTCGGCATCGATATCGCCAGGCTCTACAAGGACCGCCTCAAGGACCCGTCCCTGACCCTTGCCTCCTTCTTGAGCAAGGAAAAGGTCCACCACAAAGTGCGGGTGCCGGCCAAAGGCAAATTGCCGTTGGTCGCCCGCTATCCATTTCTCAACAAGGGGGATGGGGCGTCGCCGGGGCCGGCCTCATGGGAGATCCACTTCAACCAGTCGGGCGTTCCCCTCGCGTTCGTTCCTTCCTCGGTGCGCACCAATAGTCCGGTGGTGACCTGGGTGGAGCCGAGCAAAACCTATCACTCCTATCTGACGAGGGGGCGCTTGACGGGTTCCGGCTCCACTGCGGGCTTGAGCAGCAGCGGCCTGAGTTACCTCAGCTTGGTCACTGGGCAGTTCTAAGCGGAACTTTTCGCGATCAAAAAAGGTTGCGGCCTCACGTTCCTCCCACTTTGGTGGGAGGGGCCCAATGAAAGAGCTTCCCCAAATCGCAATCAACAGTCAGACGATCCTTGATGGCGTGGAGCCGGTCTTCATTCTTGGACCCTGCGTCATGGAATCAGAGGAGTTCGTCTGGCGCATGGCACACGCTCTTAAGGAGATTGCGACGGAACTCAATTTGCGGTGGGTGTTCAAAGCATCTTACGACAAAGCGAACCGGACATCGCACTCCTCGTTCCGGGGAACCGATTGCCACGAGGGCTGCCAAATCCTCGGAGAAATAGGCCAACGTTTGCAGGTGCCCGTGACGACCGATGTCCATACGCCTGAGGAGGCGGATATCGCGGCTGAGTTCATCGACATTCTCCAAATTCCTGCCTTCCTCTGTCGGCAAACCGATCTCGTCGAACGGGCTGCCCGGACCGGGCGGGTGGTCAACGTGAAGAAAGGGCAGTTCTTGGCCCCCTGGGATGTGGATGCGATCGCGGAGAAGCTCAATCACTTCGGGAACGATCGCTATTTTTTCACCGAGCGAGGCTCCTCCTTTGGCTACAACAATTTGGTGGCTGATATGCGTTCGCTGCACTGGATTCGGGAAGCCGGGCACCGCATCGTCTTTGATGCGACCCATTCCGTGCAGCGTCCCGGAGGAGAGGGCAATCGTTCGGGGGGGGATCGCCGCTTGGCTCCGGTTCTGGCTCGGGCGGCGGTGGCGGCTGGGTGCGATGGCGTTTTCATTGAGACACACTTCAATCCGGACGAAGCGCTTTCCGATGGCCCCAATCAGATTCCCTTGGATCAATTGAAGTCTCTTCTGGTGACCCTCGTCGAACTTCACCGGGTGAGTCGGGCTGCTGCACTCAATCCTCAATTAGCTCTCTGATGACTCTCTCCTCTACGGGTTGGCTCCGCCGAATGGCTCTGATGGGAGGGCTATGGGTTTCGGCCTTGGTGGCAGGGGAAGGTCCGGTCGAGAAAGGCGCGACGATTACGGGTCCCAAAGGAGGCGAGAAGGAAAATCCTGGCTTTGAGCTGTTTCCCGTCGACAAACCATGGCTCGATGTCCGGGTTCCCCGTTACGATGAGAACGATCGTCTCACCTCGATCATGCATTCCGAAGTGTTGACCCGGGAGAAAGAGCAATTGCTTCAAATGGAGGGATTGACCTTGGCGATGTTTGAGAAGGATCGGACGCTGTCTTTGCGTATGAAGGCCGCCAAGGGGGAGTATGATCTCACCACCAAGGAGTTGAAAACCCGGACGAAGACCTTCATCGAGCATCCCCGGTTCGACATGCAGGGAGACAGCTTGGTTTTTGACACAAGTTCAGGGAAAGGTAAATTGAACGGTCACGTTGAGATGATTATCTATGCTTCTGCGATTGAGACGATGGACAAGACTCGTGGTTCATCTCGCTAAGAACTCTAATCGCCTCCACCAAGGATGAAACAGATCACCCTTATTTTCCTCGCCCTGTCAGGAATCTTGCTTTTGGGCGAGGCCGAGGGCCAGTCCGGCGGCGACCGTCGACCGTACACGCCCCCCCGTACGGCCACGACGGAAAAAAAGGCTCCGATCCGGTTCAGCAAATTGTTTGAGTCACGGCAAGCGGCTGCGATCACTCCAGAGGTGAAAGAGAAAGCAGCCGAGGTGGTTGCAACGGCCGCCGCCAATCCCGAAACCATGGAGGCAATTGAAGCGGCGGCGCAGGCCCTCTTGGGTGCATCGGCCTCTGCTACCCCGGTGAAAAATTCCGGAAGCACGGTGGATCCCGCCGAACTTCTCTCCCAGGGGGCCAAGCTTATTGAGTCGTCGCTTCCTGCAGCGAAGAGTGGCCAAGTCGATCTGGACGGCATCATGCCTGCGGTGGCCTCGGCTGCTCCCGCGATCAAAGAAGTGGCCGCCCCCATCCTGAAGGAGGCTGCGGCGCAGACTGGATCGGCAAAGAAAAAACCGTCATCGGACGCGGCTCGCCCAGATCCCGCCCCGCGTGCACCTGGTGTCCGGCTCCTGCCCGGAGGGATGGAAATCCCGGCTCCAGTTGATCCACTTCCCAACCGAATCTCCCGGCCTGATGTCGATGCTTCCACCAAGCCGACCCGGATCACTGCGGGTTTTGCGGCCTTTGACGCCAACACTAACGTGGTTACCTTTCAAGAAAATGTGGAGTTGGATCACGTCGAGTTCAGATTGACCTGTGACATCCTGGTAGCGGAATTGAACAACCCCGAAAAAGCCAAGGCCGAAGGGGACCCCAAAGGCGGGCAAGAGGCTCCTCAAGCTGCCGCAGCGCGCGTGGCTTCTGGCGGGATTCGTATAGCGACTGCCACCGGTTATGTGGTCATCGAAAAGCTCACTCCGGAAGGCAGTCAGGTCGCCAAGTCTCGCAAGACGGTCTACGATGCGAGGACCCAGATTGTTACCTTGAGTGAGTATCCGGTTCTAGATGACGGAAAGAACCTGGTGCGTGGCAAGGAGGCCTGGACGAAAATCCTCCTCAGCCCTGACGGCAAATATCAGGTCGACGGTCCCGCGACCTACGAACTGGTCACTTCGGACAATCAGATCAAACCAGGGCGTCCCCACTAGGGCATCCGACTCAGCTGAGGGACTCATCCTCCGCCTGTAGCGGGTGAATCAAATCGATCAAATCCGCCGTTCCCACGCACCATTCTCCCATGTCAGCTCCGTTACCGTCTTCCGTCGCGCAGAGCGATATGCTCTTGATGACCGATGGCTTGGTGAAAATCTATGACGGTCGGACGGTGGTCAATGGCGTCAATGTTTACGTCAGGCCAGGCGAGATTGTCGGCTTGCTTGGACCAAACGGAGCCGGGAAGACGACCACATTCTACATGATCGCTGGCATCGTTCAGCCTAACGGTGGTAGTGTTATGTTCAACGGGGTCGATGTGACTCGTCGGCCGATGTATCAACGGGCACGCCTCGGGATGGGATATCTTCCCCAAGAAGAGTCAATTTTTCGAGGGTTGACCGTCCGCCAGAATATCATGGCGGTCATGGAGACGCTCGATCTCAAGCGCGATGAACGGGAGGCCCGAACCGAAGCTTTGCTGCGCCGATTTGGGATTACTCATATCGCCAACAACGTCGCCATCACCTGCTCCGGAGGGGAAAAGCGCCGTCTGACTATCGCCCGTTCGCTCGTCACCGAGCCCAGTCTATTGATGCTGGATGAGCCGTTTAGCGGGGTTGATCCCATCGCCGTTTCCGATGTGCAGCAAATCGTTCTTGATCTGCGCAAGGCTGGATTGGCCATTCTCATTACCGACCATGCCGTTCGCGAAATGTTGTCGATCGTCGACCGTGCCTACCTCATTTCTGAGGGGAAGGTAGTCCGCGAGGGAGATCGCAACTACCTGATCAATGATCCGGTGAGTCGCGAATTGTATCTTGGTGATCGCTTTAGCATGTGATTGCCGAAGCGGCAGGATTAATTTGCCCGGACGGATTGCAAAGAGGTTGACCCGCGACAGGGAGGGTGATTCAATTCAAGCTGCGCCGCATCGTTGAGAACGATGTCGCCTCTGCGAATTTAGTACGCGCCTTTGAACATGAACCTCATTCGAGTTCCCCTTTCAGCCGCTAGGGTTGCCCTTGCATTGGCGGTCGCCTGTATCTCTGCGGATGCTGAGGAGAAAACCCGTCCCTTCGGAAAGTTGTTTGCCAAGCAAACTGCTGCGTCGGCCCCTGAGCCGGAGACGGTTTCGTCCGAAGCCACAAGCGCGGTGGCGGCCTACCCGGCGCTTCCCGTCAAAGAGTATCGCAAGACCCGGGAAGAAGCTCTCGTCGAGGAGACGATTTCGCAAATTTACTCGGAGTATGAGGCGAAGGTGGCGAACATGTCGGGGACCGATCTGCAGCTGGATACTCTCGGGGCATTGCCACCAGTGCGGCCTGACTTCGAAGCGGCTTGGTCGGCCGGTGTCCGGCAGCCCTTCTGGAGTGGAGGAGACAAAGTGCGTCAGGATCTGGTCCAGGTTTACGGGAACGCCCTGACGTACTCGAACACGATCAAGGTGTTCAGCGATCTTCCTCTGATCCGCGAGACGGCCATCCAGGAGGCTGACGGAGAATTCGACTGGCGGGCGTTTGGCGAGGTCAAGTATGGCCACGTGGACGAACCCACTCCAAGCGAGTTGACGACTGGTTTCACGGGGCGGCTCCTCGAGGACCTTGGGCAGGCGGATTACGGGTTGCGCAAGAAGACGGCGAGCGGTGCGGAGGTATCCTTTTCAAACCGGCTGAACCTCCTTGAGAGCAACTCGAACTTCGTCAACCCGAATCCACAGTCCGGCAGCGAGTTAGTTTTTAGCATGGTTCAACCTCTCCTTCGCGGCGGCGGTTACGCTTACAACCGTGCTCGTTTGAAGGTGGCGCAGCTTGAAGTCGGCTTGGGGACTGCAGAATATCTGCGGTCCTTGGAGACCCACTTGATTGAGGTGAACAAGGCCTATTGGGAGGTCTACTTGTCTCGGGCCGCCTTTCTGCAGAAGCAATCCCTCGTCGCGGAAACCAAAGGGTTGGTGGAACAATTGGAGCAACGCCAGGGGGTGGACGCGGAGGCCACTCGGAGTGAATTACTGCGCGCACGCAGTTCCCTCAGTCAGCGGCAAGCCGCTCTGATCCGGTCTGAAATGGCTATTCGCAACTCCGAAGAGCGCCTGCGTGCCTTGGTGAATGATCCAGACTTTGCGATTGGAGGAGGCGGGGAGTTCATCCCGTTGACCCGCCCAGTTTTGAGCCGACCCGCCAGTGATGTCAAAGAGACGGCCTTGGCCTCCCTCTACCACCGCGCGGAAGTCGTGCAGAGCTTCTACCAACTTCAAGCGGCCGGCATCCGTCGGGACGTCCAGAAGAAGGATTCCAAGCCGGAGCTGAATTTGATGTTTGAAGGGCGCGTCTCCGGGATTGACGAAGGAGATGACATTGGCGGAGCGATGCACGACCAGTTTGCACACGGTACGGGATGGAACATCGGGCTCGGTTACGAGCAAAGCTTGGAGAGAAATCTAGAGATCGCTCGGATCAAACGTCGCGAGTACGAGTTCCGGCAGCAGATCAATCAGCTTCGCGGAACGATCGACCAGGTGCTCCTCGATTCAGTTACTACCTACCGGGAACTGATGACTGCCTATCGCGAGATGCAAGGACGGTATCAATCGGTCCTTGCCAGCCGGGAGGAGGTAAAGGGGCTCAAGGAGCGTCTTGATGTGGACACCAATACGGAAGGTCAAACCGTTGGCTACCAATTGCAGTTGATCCTTGACGCCTTAGATCGCAATCACGTCGCAGAGGAGCAGTTTCTCGTGAGCATGGTGCTCTACAATTCTGCGTTCGCCAATGTGGAGCGTGCCAAGGGAACCCTGCTTGAGTATTACGACATCGAAGTGAGCCGTGAGCGCGAGGCAAATTGGGAGCGGCACCGCCAAGCTCTTGACAATCTGAATGCCGGCTTTGCTACCGCAAAGGCAGACGTCAACGCGGTCAATGATGGTTCGGAGGCATGGGATCGCCACCGCGCCGCACTGGAACAACTCAAGGCGGAAAGCGGGCGATAGCTGGCCCTTGGTGACTCGGTCAGCCCAAAGGGCGGGAGAGTCCAATTTTGTGGTGGCAGTTCCGTCGGCGGAAGCCTAGACTCTTTGCCCGGTGACCGACTGTGCGAGTCGACCCCCGCGACAAGCGATTGAAGTAGCATGACCACTTATCTTGAGAAATTACCGGCTTGCCGGGCGACCATGCGCGTTGAACTGGATCCGGAAGTGGTCCGTAGCGAGCGCAAAAGGATTGTAAGCACCTTCGCTGGCCAGGCCCGCATCCCGGGTTTTCGGCCAGGAAAGATCCCCAGCGGGGTCATCGAGAAACGTTACAAGAAGGAGATCGACGATGAATTGCGCGACCGCCTCGTCCGCCTCGGATGCCGGGACGGGATCGCCAAGGAGAAGATTGAAGTCATCAATGTGACTGAAATCGATGATGTCGAACTTCATGATGACGATTCCTTCACTTTCACCGCCCAGTTGCAAACCGCGCCCGAGGTGGAACTGCCGGATTACAAGGGAATCCCCGTGAGCGTTCAACGGATCGAAGTGACCGATCATGATATCGATCACGAGATGGAGCATATCCGGATGGGACTGGCCGAGTCCTCGCCGGTGACGGATCGCCCGTTGCAGTTGGGGGATCACGCCTTGGTTGATTTCAAAACCGAGCTGGATGGCGCCCCGTTAGGGGATGCGGTGCCAGCAGCGGCGAGTTTGAGTTGGGTGGAAGGCTCGTGGATGCCCGTTCAGGAGAGCACACTCCTCCCGGGTTTTAGTGCCCAGATCACCGGCCAGACGGTTGGAGAGATCCGGGAGTTTGACCTCACGGTTCCGGATGATTTTAAGATGGAAGAACTGAGGGGAAAGACGCTGCATTTCGTGGTCACCCTTCTCGAAATGAAGGAGCGGAAACTACCCGAATGGACCGATGAACTGGCCGGGAAGTTGACCGGCGGAGACGGCGGGCTCGCTGAATTGCGGGAACGGCTCCGCGAACGAGTCAGAAACGCGCAGGAAGAGGAGCGGCGTAGGGAGATGACGACTCAGATTCTCGAGCACCTCGATAGCCAGACCACCTTTGAACTGCCTGTTGGCGTCCTTGCCGAAGAGACCCAGCGGCAGGTGAACCAGATCGTGCGCCGCAGTCAGATGCAGGGCGTGAGCGATGGCGAGGTGATGGAGAACAAAGAATCGATCATCCGTTACGCGACGAATCAGGCGGAAGTGAACGTCAAGACCGGCTTCATTCTCCGCCAGATCGCCGAGAAGGAATCGCTCAAGGCAGAGGAACAGGAGATTCTCGGCTATTGCGCACACCAGGCGCAGGAAGCGGGTGTTTCTCTGAAAAAGTACATTAACCAGCTGAAAAAAGCCGACCTAATTAGCGAGGTGGTTGACTCGATCGTGAGGATCAAGACCCTTGATCTTCTTCGCGAGAGTGCGACGATCACCGAAGCCGACCGGCCTGCTCACCAGTGCGATCTTCCGGCTCACCAACCTGTTTGACCCCTTTAACCATGACTACTCGAGATCAATTGTTTTCCTCCAATCCGATGCTCCCAGCCCACCTTCAGGACCGGGTTGCCGATGTCATTCCCAGCTCCCCGCGGAACGTGACCATTTACGAGAAAGAGGGCGGTCATGTGGTTCAGTTCGATCTGGCTTCGCGCCTGATGAAGGACCGGATCATTTTCCTGGGCCAGGCGGTGGATGACCCGATCGCGAACTACCTCATCGCGCAGATGCTCTATCTGCAGATGCAGGATCCGAAGAAGGACATCAACCTCTACATCAATTCCCCGGGAGGTTCGGTCACCGCAGGGTTGGCCATCTACGACACCATGCAGTTCCTCACTTGTGATGTGAACACCTACTGTGTCGGCATGGCGGCGAGCATGGGTGCCGTTCTCCTGGCGGCCGGTACCAAGGGCAAGCGATTCGCTCTGCCGAATTCTCACGTCATGATTCACCAAGTCTCTGGCGGGGCTCAGGGGACGGCCAGTGACGTCGAACGGACCGTTGAGTTCATGTACAGCCTGAAGCGCAAGCTGAACCAAATTCTCGCGATGCATTGCGAGAAGCCGGTTGAGCAAGTTTCCCAGGACGCCGATCGCGACAACTACATGAGCGCCGAAGACGCCTGCAAGTATGGGCTCGTCGACACGGTCTTGCACCGTAGTCAGGAAGTGACCGACAAGATCGGGTAAAACCTCTAGGGGCGGCCGTTGGCACCATCCGGCTTTTTCGATTTCCGGGTGGCGTCGCGGTGCGGTTGAGGTTATAGTCAGGCTCTGGGTAAGTCCAGGCGATCCCTCATATGGCGCGACCTTCGAATCTGACGATGTGTTCCTTCTGCGGCAAGAGTCACGCGGAAGTTAGGAAGTTGATCGCTGGTCCGGGAGTCTACATTTGCGACAGCTGCATCAACGTCTGCAAAGGGATCCTGGACAAAGAACTCGGCGAATCTCCCCTCCGCCCGCATGGAGAGCTTTCTGTGCCCAAGCCTCGCGAGATTTGGCATGAGCTGAATCAGCACGTCATCGGGCAGGACTTGGCCAAGAAGGTTCTCTCGGTTGCGGTTCACAACCACTACAAGCGGATCAACCAAACCGGCTCCACCTCCGGGCCGTTCAAGGATGTCGAGATCGAGAAGAGCAATATCCTTCTGATCGGCCCCACCGGATCCGGGAAGACATTGCTGGCCAAGTCGCTGGCGCGGATTCTGAACGTTCCCTTTTGCATCGCGGATGCGACAACATTGACCGAAGCGGGCTACGTTGGGGAGGACGTGGAAAACATCATTCTACGGCTTCTGCAATCAGCTGATTACGACGTCAAGCGTGCCGAGTTGGGTATTGTTTACATTGACGAGATCGATAAGATCGGTCGGAAGACGGAAAACGTCAGCATCACCCGGGACGTCTCAGGGGAGGGGGTCCAGCAGGCTCTTCTCAAAATCCTCGAAGGCACCCAATGCAATGTTCCGCCGCAAGGTGGACGCAAGCACCCACAGCAGGAATACATTCAGGTCAATACCGAGAAAATTCTTTTCATCTGCGGCGGTGCGTTTGTTGGGATGGAGGAGATCATCGGGCGCCGGGTAGGCAAGAAGGTTCTTGGTTTTGGGAGCGCCACGTCCGTCGGGTCGTCAAAACCGGGGCGTCCGATCGATATGTCTCTGGCAAGTCAGGAGGATTTGCTTGGTTTCGGACTGATCCCCGAATTTATCGGGCGTCTTCCGATCCTCGCCGCGCTGCAACCGCTCGACCATCAGCAGCTCGTCCACATCCTCACTGAGCCGAAGAACGCCATGCTCAAGCAGTATCGCAAGCTTCTTGCGATGGACGGAGTGGATCTTCATGTCACCCCGGATGGGTTGGATGCCATGGCCGAAGACGCTCACAAGCGCGGCACGGGTGCCCGGGCTCTGCGCTCCATCTTCGAGAAGCTTATGCTCGAAGTGATGTTTGAGGCTCCGAGCCGTGATGATTTGACCGGCATTACCCTCGACCGGGATGTGGTTCAGGGCCGGTCCGCTCCGATCTTGCTGCGGCGGGAGCCGAATCAAGACGCCGCCTAAGAGGCGCGATGACGAGTTCCCTTGGCGCTGCCCGCCACTGGGCAGTGACCGCAACCGGTCCCGCAGGAGTCATTGGTCTTCGCGATAAATCGCGTGGCTAGTTTCTTCCATCCGTGGTTGAGCAGCCAGCCACTGGCGATCGCCGTGATGCTGAGGGCGATGACGGTCTGCGATTCCGGGTTCATGAAAATCCGAGCAGAAGTCCTCCCTGGTAGACCGCAAACGAAGCGAGCCAGGCCGTCGCGGTCATGTAGGCGAATTGAAACAAGGGCCACTTCCACGAGTTGGTCTCTCTGCGCACGACGGCTGTCGTGCTCGCGCATTGCATGGCGAAGACATAGAAAACAAGCAGGCTGAGAAACGTGAGGGTGGTGAACGCTGGAGTGCCGTCATCCCGGCGGGATTCACGGAAGCGTTCCCGTAAAGCCATGCGCTGGCCCTCTTCATCCTCCATCTCTCCCGTTTCGTAGGTGATCGCCATGGCGCTTACGAAGACTTCTCGCGCCGCGAACGAGGCGATCAGTCCTATGCCGATCTTCCAATCGAACCCGAGTGGAGCAATCACGGGTTCGATCGCTTTGCCGAGACGCCCGGCGATGCTCTGTTCGCGCTGGAGTTGGGGATCCGCGTTTTTTGGATAGGTATTGGCCGCCCAGAGTATGATGGTCACCGCGAGGATGATCGTCCCGGCCCGTTTGATGAAGAGCCAGGCGCGTTGACACATATGCAAGGCAACAGCCGAGACTGAGGGCAGCTTGTAGGTGGGCAGCTCCATGATGGAAGGTCCCGATTCGTGTCGCTGGAGGACCAGGTTAAACAACCAGGCGAAGCCGAAGATCGCGAAGACTCCCGCCGCGTAGAGCGCCAGCAGCATCCATGCCTTGGTGAGTGGCGGGATGGTCTCGGTTGGCATCATCGCGGCGATCAGCAGGAGATAGACGGGGAGCCTAGCCGAACAACTCGCCAGGGGCGCGACGAGGATGGTGATCAAGCGATCCTTTTCGTGCTCGATCGTTCGTGCCCCCATGATGGCTGGAACGGCGCAGGCGTGAGAGCTGAGGAGAGGCACGAACGATTTGCCGCTCAGGCCGACCCTGGACATGAGCCGGTCCATCATGAAGGCAATTCTCGGAAGGTATCCGGTATCCTCCATCAGTCCGATGAAGAAGAAGAGAATGAGAATTTGCGGGAGAAAGACGACCACGCCACCCACTCCGGCCAGCACTCCATCACAGATCAGAGAACGCAAATCTCCGTCAGGAAGCCATTGGCCGACGGTGGACGACGCGGCGGCAAAGAGGCTCTCAATCCAGCCCATGGGGATCTCCGCAAAACTGAAAATCAGGTAAAACATCACCGCCAGCACGAACAGCCCGAGAACGGGACCAAGGATGGGATGAAGGGCGAATTGGTCGATTCGCTCCGTCGGGTGAATCCGGTTGGGATCGATGATCCGGACGGCGCGAGAGCAAACCTCGCGAATCGCCCCATAGCGGCTCGCAGTGATGTGGTTCCGCCACTCGGTCTCCCCGCTGGGTTGGCTCCCGGGCTCGCAACCTTGGTAAAGATGGCAGCGGTCGATCGTTCCATCGGGCAATACTGGAAGATGTCGAAGACTCTCTTCGGGTAGAGGTGTCCGATGGGGGCTGGGCTTGAGGTGGGCCGATCCCATGGCGATGCGCAATTCCGCAAGCCCTTTGCGGTGGGTGGCCTCCATGGTGACCACGGGGACGCCGAACACCTCGCTGAGTCGGTCCGCGTCTGGCCTGATCCCGCGTGCCTCGGCGATGTCCATCATGTTGAGGACGATTATGGCGGGGATGCCCAGCTCCAGAATCTGACTAGCAAGAAAGAGGTGTCGCTCCGCATTGGAGGCATCCACCACGCAGACGACGACGTCTGGGCGCGGAACATCGAGCATGCGCCCGAGAAGAACATCGCAGAGAATCGCCTCGTCCGGAGACTGGTGGTGGAGACTGTAGGCCCCCGGGAGGTCGATCAAACGGATCTGCCGACCATGTTGATCGTAAGCGACGCCTTCCTTGCGCTCGATGGTGACACCCGGGTAATTGGCGACCTTTTGGCGCAGTCCAGTGAGGGCATTGAAGATGGTGGACTTGCCGCAATTGGGATTGCCGGCCAGGGCGATCACCCGGGGCCTGACAGACGGGTCAGCCTGCTTCATGCGGTCAGGTGGCCGGAATCGGAATCGAGCAGTTCGACTTGGACAGAGCGGGCCTCGCGGAGGCGCAGGGCAAGAAGGGAATGGCCCACTTCCACTTGGAGGGGATCGCGAAGGGGGGCGCGACGCAGGACGCGGATATGGGTACCGGGAAGAATGCCGAGTTCGCGAAGGCGAAAGGAAGACGGGCCGGAACAGGAAACGACCACCGCCGCAGTTCGCGTGGGGAGGAGGTCGATCGTGGTGATGCGGGCGGGGTTCATGGCATCGATGGGATGCAATTGAGACTCAGTATCACTTTCCTTTTACCCGCTCGGGGGCGGTCCCGCAAGAACAAATCGTCGCTCAGGCGCAATCCCTCCAAGAGTCGGTTGGGGCGGAGGGTGACAGAACCTCAAATGCGTTCTACAGTGGAATGATGACTGGGTCCGGATGGATTTGGCTTGTGATCTCGACGGTGTTCTTCCTGGGCGGATTTGTTCAGGCAGTGCTATCCTTGCGGAGTGGTCGCTTTCAGCCTCCTGCGGCGAAGCTGGTGGCCATGGCGGTCGGCTTCGTGGCACAATGCATGTTCCTTGCGGTTCGCGGACAAGCCGCTGGTCGTTGTCCAATCACGAGTCCCCAGGAGATTCTTGTGTTCGTCAGTTGGAGCGCCGTGCTGCTCTACTTCCTCCTTGGACGTGCTTTCCGGCTTTCTTTGTTGGGGATGTTCATCGCACCCATGGTCAGTTTGTTTCAGCTGCTCGCCCTTCCGTTTCTGCGAACGGCGGTGGTCCATCACCCGGCGGATGACTATTGGCTGGAGATGCATGCCTCGATTTCGCTCCTGGCTTACGGTGCATTCGCCTTGGCCTGCATCGCGGGGGTGATGTTCTTGGTGCAGGACCGCCTTTTGCATCGAGGTGATTTGCGCGCTCTCAGCTACGAACTGCCTCCCGTGACGAACTTGGCCACCGCGATCGTCCGCCTCATGGTCATTGGGTTGATTCTACTGAGCCTTGGAATTGCCAGCGGATTTGGTATGGCTCGTCCGCCATCAGGCGTTCATTTACTGCTTTCCGTGGCAGTTTGGCTGTCCTACTCGGTCCTTCTTGCCGTAAAATGGTGGCGTGGCCTGCCGTCCTTGGAAACGGCCCGCGCTGCTGTGATCGCTTTCGGTTTGCCCGTCATCACCCTCTTGATGTTGGAACACTGAAAGCCCCTTTGAACCCCTGGCCCATATCCTGGTCGAAGTTTCCCTGCGAATGAACCTCATTTGCCTCGGCATTAGCCATCAGACGGCTCCCGTGGAGATCCGGGAGCGCTTGGCGTTCACCGAGAAGGAACTCCCTGAGGCTTTGCGCGATCTTGTGGCGGTCGATGGCGTCCAAGAGGCTGTCGTGCTCAACACCTGCAATCGGGTGGAGGTCTATGCCGTCGCGGACCACACCGGCAACGGATTCGCGGGAATGGAAGACTACTTCCGGCGGCGCTTCGAGTTCGCGAACGCCGATGATCTGCCGTTTTACCGAAAGTCGGACCGGGAAAGTGCCATCCATCTGTTCCGCGTGGCCAGCGGGTTGGAATCGATGGTCCTGGGCGAAACGGAAATCTTCGGGCAGGTCAAAAAGGCCTATGCCACCGCTCAAGGGGCGGGCACGACAGCGCGCATTCTCAACAAGCTGTTTCAGCAATCTTTCCAAATCGGCAAGCACCTTCGCAACAATACCCAGATCCAACGCGGCTCGACGTCGGTGGGTTCCGTGGCGGTTGACCTTGCCGAGAAGGTCTTCGGTGATCTCAAGCGCTGTCATGTCATGCTCATCGGTGCCGGGGACATGAGCCGGGTCGTGGCCCAAAGCCTCCTTTCTCGCGGAGCCAGCAGCGTCATCGTGTCGAATCGCTCTCACGACCGCGCCGTCGAGTTGGCGGAAGCGATCGGTGGCGAGGCTATCCGGTTCGACGATTGGGAAAGCCGCGTCCCAGGAACCGACATCATCATCACGTCCACTTCCGCCCCCCATATCGTGATTCAGGCCGAAGCGATCAGCGCTGCGATGAAAGCCCGCCGCGGTCGTCCGCTCATCATCATCGATATCGCCGTTCCCCGCGACGTCGATCCTCTGGTGGCCCGGATCCCGGACGTCTACTTGTATCCGATCGATTCCCTGGCGCAGATCGCCGATGGAGCTAGGCGCAAACGGGAAGCACAAATCCGGCAATGCGACCGTCTCTTACACGATTACTTGGCCGAAAAGGGGATTGCGGCCTTGGACCCGGTGCCGCCGTCCTATCCATCCGTTCAGGCAGAGCAGGGCGGGACGGCGGGTTGAGTACTTGTCAGCCTCGCATCTCGATTCATATTGTGCGGTGATTGAGCATACGGTGTTGGGTCGACCGGGCGGAGACAACGCCCTCTGGGTAAGGGTGAACACCGGGCAGCAGATTCACCGGCTGCTTTTTGATTGCGGAAGCGGGTGCATCGGTCCGCTCGGCTCGGCGGAGCTTCAGGCGATCGATCACCTGTTCTTCTCCCACTTCCACATGGATCACGTGGCCGGGTTCGACGGCTTTTTCCGGATCAATTTCAGCCGCGATACCAAGCCGGTCCACGTCTGGGGGCCGGCGCAAACGATCGATCTCATGCAGCATCGCTTTCAGAGTTTCTGGTGGAACTTGCACGAGGAACAGACCGGAAGCTGGATCGTCCACGAGATTCTTCCCGATCAGGTAAAATTAGCACGAATGGAAGTCTGTGAAGCCTTCGCGATTCGGCATCCTCTGGAGTCGACGGCGGTTGACCCACTCATTTCCAATCCGGATTACCGGGTCAGTGTTCGTCTGCTTGACCATCGGGGGCCGTCGGCGGCGTATCGGGTGGATGAAGAGGCCCGGTGCAACGTGAATCCTGAGCGGCTGACCCGATCGGGACTGCGGCCCGGCCCCTGGATTCAAGCGTTGAAGTCACCCGAAGCCGGAGGCCGCGTCCAAGTGGATGGGATCGATTGTGACCTCGATCAGCTCCGCGCGGACCTTCTGGATCATTCACCGGGGGCTTCGATTGCTTACCTTACAGATTTCCGGCTCGACGAACCTTGGACCGAGCGACTCGCCGAATGGTTGGCCGGCTGCGATGTCCTGGTTTGCGAGGCACAATACGCGCAGACTGATGCATTGCTGGCCCAGCAGAACTTCCACTCGACGTCTCTGCAGGTCGCGGAATTGGCGCGCCGGGCCGGGGTGGGGAAATTGGAACTCTTCCACCTCTCCCGGCGTTACCCGGATTTCATCTGGCGGGAAATGGGGCGGGAAGCGCGGAGTGTTTTCCCAAATACGAAGTTCCCCGCCGCGTGGAACTTGTGACTGGGGCAGTGTTCCTTCTCGCCGCAGTCAATCAAAACCGCTAATTCGTCAAGTGGTGCTCGCGTGCAGTTGACCGCACGCCATTCCGAGCGGTCCCGATCTCACGGAGCTTGCGCTTCGTCCGCATCCTCCTCATCCTCGTCTTCGTCAAAATCGTCGTCAAAATCATCGTCCTCCTCATCCGCAGCAGCTCGCAGTTGCTGCTCGTCTTCCAGGAAGGCCTGAAACGCTCCCATCTCCAGGCCGCAATTCTTGGCGGCATCGGGCAATGAGACCTCGCCTGCGAGGTAGAGCCTGGCTTGTTTCGCCACTGGGCCTTCCATCCACCGTTCGGCGATCTCGTAAAGGTAGCCGCGCGTTTCATCTTCGATCGCGATTCCGCCGTACTGAATCAAAGATTCCGAGTCACTCTCGGAGAAATCGGCTGCGCCCCCATCCAGCGGGCTGACGGAAACGATCCCCGTTTCGACTAGGCCTACCAAGACAAGCAACTGCACTGACTTGCCAAACTCCTTCACCGTGTTGCGGCCCAAGTAATGGCCCGACGATTCCGCCGAATGCCCACTGAGCTCAATGAGGGGTTCATCCTCCAAGGGCGCGCTGATCGAGCGATGCTCTTCGGTGATTGCGCCCTCTTGGTCCTCGTCGCTCCAGAAGGCGCTCTGTTCGCGAAAATTCCGAAAGAACCGGATCATCCCCAAGTCTTCCTCACCGATCGAGATCAACAGCGCCGTGCTGTCGTCCTTCACGACGATTTCCCCATGCCAGGGAAGCTTGGCCAAGGCCTGATGTACCGCTGTCTTCCAATTTTCCTCTGATAAGGCCTGATCTTCCATAATTTCTGCGGCAAAGTTGGGGTGGCTGGCCCACGATTGGGCCAAAAGTTTAGCGATCTTAGTGAATCCTGACAGCTTGTCAAATTGACCCTAGCTAACCCAGAAACGGACCAAGGTCGCAAGCCCCCCCCGATCGATCCAATCTGCCGGTGGAGTTCGCCGCGCGATCTCCCGGTGATCCAGGGCGATGATCTACCTCTTCGGCAAGGCCCGAACAGAGCCGCCGGAAATTCCGCCGTCCACCAGCAGGGTTTGTCCCGTGACGTAGCGGCTCGATTCCGAGGCCAGAAAGACGAGGGCGCCATCGAGGTCGTTCATCTTTCCAGGACGCCGCACCGGGATCCGGTTGCTCAGCATTTCCACCCATTCGTTGTCCTCGTAAAGCACCGCGTTCTGAGCGGTTTTGAACCAGCCAGGGGCTAGGCAATTCACGGTGATGCCGTGCGGCCCCCAGTCATCGGCCAGGCTCATGGTGAGCTGCTTGATGCCGCCCCGGCTGGCTCCGTAGGGTGCCAAGCCCGCGTAGCCATTGACGGCGGTGACGGAGCCGAGCGTGATGACTCGACCGTATCCGCGCGGCAGCATGGACCGCTTCACGATTGCTTGGGCGAGGAAAAACGATCCGCGCAGGTTGGTATCGAGAATGAGGTTCCAGTCATCCCACGTCACTTCGAGGGCCGGTTTGCGGCGATTGCACCCGGCGTTGCAGACCAGGATATCGACCTTGCCGAAATGCTCGACCGCCCGGTCGGCGGCCCGCTGGATGGATTCGTAATCGAGAACGTCGAGCTCAAGCGCGAGGCATTGCCGGCCCACCCCTTCGATACGGTCCTGAATCAATTCCAAGGTCCCTCGATCGCGGCTGGTCACGACCAGGTCGCAACCCGCGCTGGCAAGAACTTCGGCGAAATGTTCGCCTAGGCCGCGGCTCGCTCCGCTCACAAAGGCCACGTTTCCTGAGAGGTCGGACAACTCGGCAGACATGGCGGTATTATGGGTGCAGGATCACCTTGAGCAAGTCCCCAGCGCTCCCATGGAGCTTGTCGAACCAGGCTTGTCCATCCGCGATGGACGCTTTGGCGCTGATGAGCGGCGTGACCCGGATGCTGCCATCGGCCACCGCTTGGAGCGCTTCGGTATACTCTCCGGAAGAGGCACAACTCCCATAGACGGTGATCTCCCGGGTCACCACTTCTTGGAGCGGAAATTCAACCACCGCCTTGAGGTTGCCCACCGCGCCGACCTTGCCGCCTTTGCGAACCGAGCGGACGGCCAACTGGATGGTCGGGGAAATGCCGACTACTTCCATTGCGATGTCGGCTCCATCCCCCCCGGCCCAGGCCCGGACCTGTTGGAGCGCGTCGGGCGCGGAAGCCTTTACCGAGCTCTCCGCTCCCAGTTCCTGGGCCAGGGCGAGTCGTTTCTCATCGAGGTCCACCGCCAGAATCCTGGCGCAACCCGCCCGCTTGAGCGCTTGAATCACGAGGAGTCCGATCAGGCCCGCGCCCACGACCACAGCGGTATCGCCTTGGGCGGGTTTGACCAGATTGACCGCGTGGAGGGCAACGCCGACCGGTTCCCCGAACGCCGCTTCCTCAAAGCTAAGGCCCGCCGGCAGGGGAACGAGGAGATGGCGCGGGATGGCGACATACTCCGCAAAGGCTCCATGGCGCCGGTAGTCCGGGCAGGAGACGCCGATGATCTTGCGGTCCGGGCAGAGATTGGTGTGGCCCGAGAGACAAGACTCGCACAGACCGCAGTAGATCATTGAATCGAACGCCACCCGGTCACCGGCATTCCATCCCGTCACCGCACTGCCGAGTTGGGCGATTATGCCAGAGGCTTCGTGCCCCATGATGATCGGAGGGATGCGGCGGCCCGAAGATCCATCCATGCCATGGATATCGCTGCCGCAGATGCCGCAAGCTTGGACGGCGACAAGGACTTCGTCCGGGGCGAGATCAGGTTGAGGAACGTCGCCGTAGGTGAACTGGCTGGGAGCCGTGAGCGTGAGGGCCTTCATTGCGAAAACTCCCTAATGGAACCGAACCAGGACGGCAACCGGAATTGAGCAAGCTCAGGCTTTGGCGATGCCGTGCCGGGTCGCCTCCACCAACGGACGGACCGTTTCTCCGAGTCGCTCGATTAGATCCGGGGATGCTCCATGGCTCGCGATTTGACGGACGATGGCGCTGCCTACGACGACGCCGTCGGCCTTGGCTGCAATCGCTGCCGCTTGTTCAGGACGGGAAACGCCGAATCCGACCACCACGGGAACCTTGGCAAAACGCCGGATCAGGGCGAGTTGGGCATCGAGGTCCGCAGCGATGTCGGTCCGCTCCCCAGTGACGCCTTCCCGGGAGACATAGTAAATGAATCCCTCTGCCCGCGCGGCAATCTTCGCAATCCGATCCACCGGTGTGGTCGGCGCGATCAGACGAATGAAGCGGAGCTCGGTGGCCGAGCGCAGCTCGTCGTTGGCATCCTGCTCTTCGGGGGGCAAATCGAGCAGGAGCAGGCCATCGACTCCGGCGTCTTGGGCGTCCACCAGAAATCTCCCGAACCCGTAGGTGTAAATCGGGTTCATGTAATTGTAGAGGACGATGGGGATCTCGCTGCCTTTGCGGATCCGCCGGACCAGATCGAGGACACCTGCGACGGTCGCACCGGCTTTCAGGGCGCGTTCGGCGGCGAGCTGATTGACGGTGCCGTCAGCCATCGGATCGGAAAAAGGCACGCCCAGTTCCACGATATCGACCCCCCAGCGTTCCATGGCCTCGACGATGTCGAAGGTGGCCTCCAGGGTTGGATCGCCGGCGGCAATGTAAGCGACGAAGGCGGAAGTTCCCTGCTCACGCAGCTTTGCGAAGGTGGCGTCGATGCGGTTCATAACCCAGGTTGGAACCCTCCCGTCGGCCTCCCGGCCAATCAAGTGGAAACGGTTGATTCGGGGACAAAGCGTGTTACTGGCTCTCCATGGTATCGAGATTCTGCACCGTAGGATTGGCCGTGGCCCTCGCCGTTTGGACGACAGGCTGTGAAAGGCATTCCTGGACCGAAGTCAGCGAGTTCTATCGCGGTCATCACGGTGCGCACGAAGCCCACGCCGAAGGGGCTGATCCTCATGCGCCCGAGGCGAAGCACGCGCCCGACGCGAAGCCTCACGCCGACGAAGCCAAGCCGCACTCTCCGGAACCGGCTGCGCCGAAGCCCCACTGATTTACCTGGCGGATGCCTTCTGATGGGTCTCATGAGTCACATGGGTCTCATAAGCCCTATGACTCCCTCACGCGTCACCGCGCCTTCGCCCCTTTCAGAAAGCGTTCCTCCCAGACCGGTACCATCTGCCTCAGTTCAGCCGCGCGGCAGCGGGGATTGACGTTCCATATCAAGGGTGTTTGTGGCGGAAGCAGGGGGATCAGGCGGTCGAAATCGATCATCCCTGAGAGCGGAACGCATCCGGTTTCGTCCGGCCATCGGAGGTCGTTGAGGTGGCATCCCAGAAGGTGTGGGCGGATCTCTTGGAGCCATTCCGCGTGGTCGAGCAGTCCCAGGTTCGCCTTTTTCTGAGTCTGGCTGAAATCGTGCCAGTAACCGAGTGCGCCGCCCTTGCCCACGCTCTGGAGGAGTTCAAGCATTTCCGTTTCAGTCGGTCCTTCCTCGTAGTTGCCAGTGCCGAGAATGGCCAAGCGGACGCCTTTGGATGCGGCGTAGGGGAGAAGGACATCCAAGGTTGCCTTGGCTCGTGTCATCCATGGGCCGCTCTCCCGGGCTCGTTCGCGGATTCCGCGCAGCTTTTCCGTCACGAAACGCCGTGAGTGAAGGCCGCCGCTGCGCACTTGGCGGTAAAGTTCAGCGGTGAACCCCTGCATCGCGGTCCCGCCTAGACGCAGAACAACGTAGGAGGCTTCCAAGCCCGCCGCGTAATCGATGGTGATCTTGGTCCAGTGAATGGCGCGCTCCCGCCAAGCCGGATTCGGGGAGGTTAGCTCGCAACGAAGAACACCCACTCCCTTCGGGTCGATCGGCAACGGGCAAAAGTTGCCAACGCTGATCACATTGGCACGCCCAGTCTTGAGGACCCGCCGGAAGCCGGGCAGCAAGCTGATTTTTGTTCCTGGTGCCACTTCCACCCCGGTGATACCCAGCGTCCGAAGTTCAGAGAGGAGCGCTTCACCATCTGTGTAGCGATGCGAGTTCCAGGTTGTGGAGAGGGCGAGCATTCCGAATCCAGAGAGAACCCTGCCCTTACTTCTGGTCAACAGACAATTCCCCGGGTTTCAACCAACGGGGAAGCCGGTTGGGGGAGATCACCAGACAGATCTCTCCCTTGGCGGGGTGAGCCTCAAAATGCTCCGCCAATTCTGCGGCGGACCCCCGGCGATATTCCTGGTGAATCTTGGTCAATTCCCGGGCGACGGTCACCAATCGCTCCGGAGCCAACCTTGCCATGATTTGCAACGTCGTAGCGATCCGGTGCGGTGACTCGAAGAACACCGACGTGGCTTCGCCGTTGAGAGCGGTTTCGATCTGTTTGGTCCGTTGGCCCTGCTTTACGGGGAGAAAGCCCCCAAAGTAAAACGGAGTGGCTCCGAGTCCGGCGCCGGCTAGTGCCGTGACCACCGCAGAAGGACCGGGAAGGATGTCGTATGGCACGCCATGCTCGATGCAACGATGGATGAGCCTTTCGCCAGGATCGCTGATCGTGGGCATACCGGCGTCAGTCAGGTAGGCGACCCGCGCCCCCTCATCCCGGATTCGGGCGATCAATTCCTCGGCGCGTCGTGCTTCGTTGTGCTCATGGAGGCTGACGAGAGGCTGCCGGATCTCATAACGGGCGAGGAGTCGGACGGTGTGGCGGGTGTCTTCGCAGGCGATCACGTCAACGTTGCGCAGACAATCAAGGGCGCGCACAGTGATGTCACCAAGGTTGCCAATCGGGCTGGCGACCACGTATAGCCCAGCTGGCAGTTGCGCTTCTGGCTGCTGGTTCAGGGTCACCAACCTTCGGCAAGCTGGCTGACGATCTGCTCGGCGGCGTCTTGGGTGGCCAGCGCGAGACCCTGACGCTCCGACAGTTCGAAATTTTGGTCGAGGAACAGGGATGTGCTCCCAGTGGCGGAACCTCCTCTGCCGCGCTGGCCAGTATTGCCGGCCAATCGGTTGGCGCTCTCGAGCCCAAAGGGGTCGCCGCTGGCCAAATTTTTTCCGCTCAACGGATCTTCAAGACGGAAATCGACTTGGATGGTCTCCAACAATTCCCGCGTTTTGAGGACTTCGGTCTGGGTGGAACGCTGTTGGTAGCGGCGGATCTGGCGGATTGTTCCCACGAGGACAGCGTCGGCTTCTTCCTTGCTGGTGATCTTGTAGGTGCCGTCCTGCTGGAGCTGTGTGATGACCGCGTTGGTCATCATCACGGCGATCCGCGGTTCCAAGGTCTCGTTTTGGAACGTCGGAACATAGATCTTCTCGATGTCAGCGTAAGCACTGGGTTTGCTTTCACCCAGTTTGTAACCGGCGCATCCAGTGAAAAGAAACGCGATGCTGATGGAACTCGCAGCAAGGAGGAGGCGGAAGGATGGGGATAAGGAGCGCTCGTTCATCGTGATGCGGCCGGAGGCGGGACCCTAGCTTCTAAACCGAGCCGAATGGCCGTTTCCAGCGATTTGTCGAAAAATCATCGGTGGGAGCCCTCGGAACTGGGCTGGGTTACTGCCCCGGGATGGGGATGACGTCTTCGGCAGATGCCCTCATCTGCGGCTTGTCGGGAGCCTGCAATTTCGGGGCCGGAGGGCCGTTGTAGTCGGGCCGGTCGACGACGTTCTCCTGGGCGATGACGCGGCTGCGGGGGGCGGAAGGGGCTGACACCAAGTTCGGGTCCTTGGCTTTCAGTTCTGCCAGGCGACTTTGGGCGTCGGCATATCGCGGGGTCCCCGGGCTTACATCCTGGTAGTAGATCGCCGCAGCCTTGAGATTGCCTTTCCGCTCGTAGTAGCGGGCGATGTCGAACTTCTTGGATGCGTCCTGCTCATCAAGCTTGCCGACTTTTCCCTGCAAATCGGTGCTTCTTGGATCGCTGCCGAAGTCAGCGATAAACTTCTCCATTTCCAACTGGGTCTTCTGCACCTGCGAATCATCGTTTGTTTCACGCGATTCTTGAATGGCGATGATTTCCAGGGCCGCCTCCTTGGTCTTGGGATCGGTAGGGTAGTCGTTTTGGAGCTTTTGGAAGGCGGCGATCGCCTCGGCGTCCTTACCTCCCTCCTTTTGGAGCACGCCAACGTTGAAGAGAGCCTGGGGCGCGTAGCTGCTCCGCGGAGCATTCGTCGCCACCTTCTGGAACATTTCGATCACTCTCGAGCTTTGGGACTTGGCAGCGACCAATCCGAAGAGTGAGCCCGTCTTTCCGTTCATCGCCAAGCTGGCCAGTTCGAACTGACGGCGAATCGCTTCTCCGTAGAGATCACTCTCCCGATACTTTTCGATGAACACCTGATAGGCGTCGAAAGCCTTTTCCGCCTTGCCGGCATCTTCCAGCACGCGGCCCAACTCAAATTGCGCCGTGGCGGCGTTGGCGGAAAGCGGATACAGCTCGGTGATGTCCTTGAGGAAGTCCTCGGCTTTGTCCAGCTTGCCTTCGCTCTTGGCGGCCAGGGCCTTGTCCAGGAGGGCCTTCGCCTCGTCGTCCTGTCGTTGGAGTTCCTCTGAGGCTGGGACTTCCTTCTTGTCGTCCTTTCCGAAAAAGGGCAAAGCGGCTTCGAGCCGGACCAGACCGGCAACGGCGAAAACTCCAATTAGAAGGAGCGGAAAACGGGGGGATGAATGCATAGTCGGCGGCGTTGGACGGAAGAATCGACGAATTCCCTACATCTATTATTTTAGGATCTGTTAGTAATTCAAGTCTTTTCGGGCGATAGATTGCCGTGCGGCCGCAAATGCGGTTGCTCATGCATCCTCCCGGCGCTATCCAAGCCCGGATGCGTCCGGGCGTGTTTGTGAGCTTCGAAGGGTCAGAGGGGTGCGGGAAATCGACGCAAATCCAAGCGATCCGCTCTCTTCTTGAAGCCCGTGGAATCCGCTGTCTGGCCACGCGCGAGCCCGGAGGAACCGCTCTGGGCGAGGTCATCCGCAACCTCCTCAAATACGCACCGGAGGGCCAAGGCATGTCGGCCGAAGCCGAATTGCTCCTCTTCTCCGCGAGCCGGGCTCAACTCGTCCGCGAGCGGATCATGCCCGCGTTGGCCGAAGGTCAATGGGTTCTGGCGGATCGATTTCACGATTCCAGTCTTGTCTACCAGGGCGTCGCGCGCGGGCTCGGGATGGAGTCGGTGCGGCAAATCAATGATCTCGCTCTGGGAGATTGCCGCCCGGACGTGACCTTCCTTCTTGATATGGATGCGGCGACCGCTTGGGAACGGGCCACTGCGGTGACCCGGGGTAACGGGCAAACGGACCGGATGGAGAGCGAAGCTCCGGATTTTTACGAAGCGGTGCGCAAGGGCTACCTCGCGCTCGCCAGCGAAGAGCCGGGCCGGATCGTCGTGGTGCCAGCTGGCCGTGACGTGGCGGCGGTCCGTGATGACATTTGGCAAACCCTGACCCAACGTTTCCATGGCATTTCGGGTTGAATCTGCGGTCAATCTTCTCAAGCGTTCCCGGGATGACGGGAGGCTCGCGCACGCTTATTTGGTGAGCGGGGCCCGGGGTAGTGGCAAAGAACGCCTCGCTCTAGCCATGCTGGCACTGGTCGGTCAAGGCAGGGGAAAGACCCTGGAGGACTGCCAATCGGAGTTCGTTCAGATCGTCCGCCCGGAAGGCAAGAGCCGGCGCATTAAGGTGGATGCCGTGCGGGAGATGGAAAAGCGTCTTCACTTGGCCGTCCCGCAATCGGTGACCAAGGTGGGCATTATTCTCGATGCAGACCGCTTGGGGCAGGAGGCCAGCAACGCCTTCTTGAAGACCCTGGAGGAACCGCCCGGCCGCTGTCTCCTCATTTTGATTACCGATCAACCGGAGCAACTCTTGGAGACCATCCTTTCCCGGTGCATTCGTGTGCCCCTGGTTTCCCCTGAAAGACTTGCTCTCGGCCAAAGGGAAACCGCTTTCCTCACGGAATTGCACCGTCACTTCACCGGTGGCCGCAAGAAAGGAATCGGAGCCGTGTGGGCCTTGAGCCAACGTTTCGCGGAGTGTCTCAAAGAGGAAAAGGCTGAGATCGCCCGCGAGCACGACGACGAGATGAAGCGCGAGCGGGAGCTCTACCAAAAGACGACCGAAGGCGACTGGCTGAAGCGGCGCGAGGAGCACCACGACTCGATGGCTTCCGCTGTCTACCTGCAACGCCGCGCGGTGCTCATGGAACTCTTGATCGCCTGGCTCGGCGACGCTCTCCGCAGCCAAGCGGGGATCGAAAAGGTCGAGTTTCCGGCCTTCAGCGAGGGCACCGAAGCCACCGGACGCCTCTTCTCCACCGGAGACCTTCTCCGGCGGATCGAGGCGTTGGAACAACTCCGCAGCAATCTCGGCACCAACGTCAGCGAGTCCCTCGCTCTCGACGTGGCTTTTCTGGATGCTTTTGGGAGTTGAGGTCAGTCCTTCCTCCATCACCTATCGCCAGAAGAGCGCGGCACGATCGTCCGGATCAGTGCGGCGGACCTCCACATCCTGGAGCAGGCCCACACCTTCGCGGTCCAGAACCCCGGTTCCCTCCCGGATGACAACGACGTCGAGGAACTCGGAGCGGATATCGCCCTGGCCCGCCAGGCACAGCCGATCGTGGCCAAGCTGCACCAGCTCAGAGAGATGATCGCCGACGCCTCCATGTCGGTGCTCAGCGATGCCTACAGCGCCTCGCTCGACGTCTATCGGGTGGCCAAAGCGATCAACCACAGCGGCAAATACGACGTCTTTGTCAAAGCCTTCGGAGCCCGTTTCGCCAAACGCCTGCGGCCGAAAAAGGGTGAATCGAGCCAGCAGAAGACCGAGGGCAACCAAGCCGATCCATTGCAAGGCTAAGCACGAGTCTCCGCAGTTCGAAGAAGAGCATCGTAGCGGAACGGCTTCCCGTTCCGATGATCATCAATTCGGAAGCGGAAGCGCTTCCGCTACGAGCTTAGACGAACATCGTAGGGGAACGGCTTCCCGTTCCGATGAGCAGTCAATGCGGAAGCGGAAGCAGACTGTTGCAAAACCTCGGACGGTCCGGGAAAACTGCGGCGGGGGCTTCAAGCCGCCGACGGAAATTACGAAAGTTCTAGAAACTGCGGCTGGAAGCCCCCGCCACAGTATGTAGGCCGCTGTTGGACGCAACGTGGGGTGGCTTTTGCAACAGTCTGCCCTCCGTTCCGGCGATCGTCGGGATGAAATCCATTGTCAGGCGAGCTGGACGGATTACACTGCACCCATGATCCGTGATGTGCGGCGTCTCCTCGAAGCCAGCCCGTTTGTCCCTTTCGCCATCGTGACCAGTGGTGGAATGACCTATCCGGTAGCCACCAAGGACCATGCAGACATCAGTCCGACGGGGAACCAGGTGCTGATCTGGTTCGATGACGACAGTGGCCTGATCGTCGCCGGGCTTCACGTCACCGCGATCGAGGTGCGACCGCCCGTGCCACAGGCGGGCTGACCGGGGTTCGACATCCTGGCGAGGCCTACTTGACCGCCGCCCGCTTCAAGGCCTCCAGCGTTTCCTCTGGCGGCTCGATCCAGGCGAGGATCTGGACGATTCCATAGGGGCCATCGGCTTTCTTGAAGATCCCCAGATCGAGGGCCGGACCAATCTCGCGGGCTTTGGCGGCGAGTTCTGAGGAATCATTGAGAACCAACCAGGTGCCATCCGTCTTTTGGTAGGCATATCCGTCGAAACCTGCACGTACGGTCACGGCAGGTGGGCGTTCCGCAGGCTGTGCGGGAGCCGACGGTCTTCCGTCGCTAAGAAAGGTGACCGTTCCGTCGCGGTTTCGAACGATGGCGTGATTCACTCCCCCTTCCATTTCGACGACGGAAGTAATGCTCCCGGCAACGGGGATGGCCTCACCCGTCAAGAGACTCCAAGTCCGCACGGAACCATCTTTGTACAAGAAATTCATATGGTTGGCCGATGTCGCGAGTTGTTGCAGACCGTCAAACCAAGTGGACGGTAAGCCGCCGAAGACGTTGGGGATCACAGCTCCGGGCGCGGTCGATTTCCACTCTCCCGTGGCAGAGGCAACCAGGATTCCCCGATACATCCCACTGAAGTGTGCTGCCTTGGAGTGGCCGGAATCAAGTTCCAGTTTTGTACGGTTCCATACCCGTCCCTTGCTATCGAGCCACTGAGTCCCGAATCCCCGGTTCAGACGGTAGACGTCCTTCATCTCGTCGATGCTGCCATCGTGAAGCATGATGGATACCCCGTCCCCGTTCTTCCTTACGGCTTGAACGCAGGCGGCCGCATCTGGCTGAATCGTCACCGCCACAAAATCCTTCTGCTTGAACTGCCCATCGTCCACCGGCAGAGGTTTCCCATCGATCGTTCCCCAGAGGCGGAGCCGGCCGCCTTTGGGACGGGCTTGTTGGAGCGGGGCGGGGAGCAGGCTCATGTCTCCGCGGATCAGGGGATTGGCCTTCAGATCCGGCGGCGCTCCTGGCGCGATCCCGGGGGTGGGCGGCGCGGCGATCTCTTCCGCCAATTCTTCCCGGTAAGCCAAGACAGACTCGGCTTCCGCGACGCGGTCGGCTTTGGTTAGAGTGGTCTCCAAGTCTTGCAGTTTGGTGACGTAGGCCGGAAGGATGGCTTGCAGATGGGCGGCGCGTTCTGCGGACAATTTCGCGGTCGCGTCCCGGTAGATCCGGCGCAGGTTCTTGAGTGCTTCCGGCGTCTCCGCGTCATCGGCGGCGGGCAAAGGCCGGTGGTTCGCGACCAGTTTGCGGTCCTCCTCAATGGCGATCACGTCCGCGAGCCGACCCGCTTTCTTCGCCTCCGTCGTGGCACTGTCCAGAGCGGAAAGAAACTTACCATCCAGCGCGGCCATCCCGGTGTGGTAGGGCCCATCGACGCGCTCGGCCAGAAGTCCGGCGTACTGTGCCTGCAGTTGAGTCAGCTCCGGCGGCGGGGCACCCTGGAGAGCGTTGAGCAAACCGGCTGAAAGCACAGCGAAGAGGAGGAAACGGCTCATGTCATGGGCTTTCCAATGACAGGTTACGGAAGCGCGCGTTTCGTCAAGGCGGATCTGACCGGTCTGGTCGGATCACAGATCCAACCTACGATGCGAAACGAAGGCTCCTCCGTAGGTTGGACCTGTGGTCCGACCGGCTTCGCACCGGGATCAGAGCATCACTGTCAAGGGCCGCAAGAACCCTCGTAGATTCCGAAGCGCTTCCGCTTCGGAATCTACGATCATCGGAACGGGAAGCCGTTCCGCTACATTCAGTGATTCCCCCAAACTCATTCCCTCAAAGCCGCCGCCATGATCTCGTAACCGCGGTTCACCATCGGCATTTCGCTGTCGAGCAGCCCGGCCGCCATCAGGGAACTTTCATAGAGTTGCGTGGCCACCAACTTGGCCAGGTCCGGGTTGCTTTCCCGGGCGGCGGCGAGGCGTTTGATCAGCTCGTGACGAGGATTGATCTCCAGCTTGACGTCTACTCCGGCTTCCCGGTCCGGGTTCATCGCCTTCATCATCTGCCGCATCTGGGCGGACATCCCGTGTTCCGGGGTCAAGGCTGCAGCGGGGGATTGCACGAGGCGGTTGCCGACGGCCACTTCCTCAACCCGTTCTCCGAGATGTTCCTTGAGGAAGGCGCAGAGATCTTTGGACGCGTCTTCGGTAAGCGGTTCGGAGGCTTCGTCGGTCGGGGCGGAATCCCCGAGATCGAGATCCGCGCGGCTGGCGGGAACGAGCTTCTTCTCTTCGTACTCGGAGAGGTTGCCCAGCATGTAGTCGTCGATGGTCTCGAAGAGGTAAATAACCTCGAGTCCGCGCGCCTTGAAAGCTTCCAGATACGGGCCTTCCTCGATCGATTTTCGGCTCGGCCCGACCATGTAGTAGACGTCCTTCTGCCCGTCCTTCATCCGGGTGATGTATTCATCCAGGCTGGTCATCTCCCCGGCGTTCAGCAGGGAGGACTCGAAGCGCAGCAGCTTGGCGAGATCCTCCTTGTGATCCTGGTCGGTGCAGATGCCCTCCTTGAGGAACCGGCTGAACTCCTTGAAGAATTCCAGATACTTCTCACCGTCTGATTTGGCCTGCTTGTCGAGGAACTTGAGGAAGCGCTTCGTGACGACCCGGTTGAGCTTTTGGACGAGCTGGCTGTCCTGCATCGTCTCCCGGGAGATGTTGAGAGGCAGGTCTGCGCTGTCGATCACTCCGGACATGAAACGCAGCCACTCGGGCAAGAGACCCTTCGGATGCGGATCGATGAGGACTTTCTTGCAGTAGAGGGCGACCGAAGGCTCTAGTTGGCCGACCCCGAGAAACTTCTCCTTGTTGCTTCCCGGGACGAAAAGCAGGGAATTGATCGTGATCGGGGCATCCGCGCTGAAATGGAATTGGTAACGCGGCTTGTCCCAGGCTTTGGCGACGAACTTGTAGAACTCCTCGTATTCCTCCTCGGAGACGTCCGCCTTGGGCTTGAGCCAGAGGGCTTCGACGGTGTTGATCCGCTTGCCGTTGAGGAGGATCGGGAAGGGGACGAAGTTGGAATAGGTCTTGAGGATGCCCTCGATCCGGCTTTCCCCGGCGAATTCCTCGCAATCCTCCCGGAGTTTCGCCACGATCTTGCAGCCGCGCAGTTGGCCCGGCGCTTCTTCGATGCTGTAACCGGTCTGGCCGTCGCTGCTCCAGACGAGGTGCTCGGCCTCATTGCGCCAGCTGTGGGTGTAGACCTTTACCTCGTCGGAAACCATGAACGCGCTGTAGAATCCGACCCCGAACTGGCCGATGAGCGAGGATTCCTTCTGTTGGCTTTCGCTGAGCGCCTGGACGAACTGGCGGGAACCGGAGTGAGCGATTGTCCCCAGGTTCTGGACGAGTTCCTCCCGCGTCATCCCGATCCCGTGGTCGGAAATCGTGATCGTCTTGGCGGTGTCATCCGTGGTCACATGGATTTCCAGGGGGAGCTGGGCTTCGAAGATGTCCTTCTCCGTGTGCTGCAGGTGACGGAGCTTCTCGAGGGCGTCCGATGCGTTCGACACCAACTCACGGACGAAGATCTCCTTGTCCGTGTAGAGCGAATTGATGACGATGTGCAGGAGTTGCCGAACCTCGGCCTGGAAGGGTTGTTGGTCGATCGTGGTAGACATGGTTCTCGGGGAATCGATGAATGAAAATTGGGAAGGTTAAGATAGGGAGCCCGCAGCCGTCGTCAACCCATCGGGCGTTCCCTCTGTGCTCTCAGTGTCCTCTGTGGTGAAGAACTGTCATTTTCACCACAGAGAGCACAGAGTCCACAGAGGCCAGAATCGAAGCGATCGGATTCGCCCCCGGAGTGAATCGTGCTACCCTGTTTCCCATTCATGAGCACTGCCTCTGATCCCCAGACCTCGTCCCGGCTCCTGGCGAAAGCGGCGTCGCTCGGGTTGCGCCTTCCTGAGGATCTGGAGAAGCTGGCCCTGGCGCGCGGGCTGCGCTACTACGCCCGGCCCGGCGAACTCGAAGAATTGCGGCAGGAACCCCGGCTTCAGGTGCCCCGAGAGGTGTTTTCCGATGCGGAACTCGCCGTGGCGTTGCTCGGCCCCGGGCTCGTCGGGGCGTCTGGGGTCGTCCAGCTTTACCGGCAACGTCTGGGCGGTGCGACCGCGAGTGCGGACGGCGTTGAGCCGGCAGAGCTAGCCCAGCTGGCGATGGAGGAAGGATGCGGAGCCCTGGTGCGTTACGTCGCGGTATGCGGACAAGACGTGGAGCCCGGAAACGGCTTTTGGGGAGAGGTGCTTCACTTGCTGCCCTGGGAAGAGCCTCCGGAGGACCGGCCGCACATCACGCGCTTGATTGCGATGACGGGGATCACCCGAAAGGGGCCAGGCATTGTCAGGCAATGGATTCGGCCTGCGTCCCGTGCTGGCGGAGGGACTTCGTGGGACTGCGGAGACTCGTCTCCGCCTTCCCGCCCGAAGTGATTCTACGGGTTGCTCCCGTCCGGTGGATTGCGTAGGATGATCCCATGACGACGATTACTCTTTCCGCGATTTATGACGGGGAGCACATCCGGTTGGAAGATGACTACCAGCTGCCCAAGAATGCGCGGCTTCTCGTGACGCTCGTCGATGCCGTCGCCGATCAGGGAGAGGAATTTCGCCGGGATTGGTCGCTCCTCGCTCTGCGCTCCTTATCGAGAGCTTATGGGGAACACGAACCAGAGTATGGTGACGAGAAGGTGATCGAACCCAACCCTCTTTATGAAAAGCGGTGACGTGGTTTTGGCTTCCATGCCGCAAGCCGACGGACAATGGAAGAACCGACCTGCGTTGTTGCTGTGCCGAGTCCAGCCGTTTGGTGACCTTCTCCTTTGTGGGATCAGCACCCAGTTTCGGCACAAGGTCCCAGATTTCGATGAAGAGATTACCCCCAACGATGAGGATTTCGCTGATTCAAACCTGATTGCGCCATCGTTGATCCGGCTCGGTTTTCTCACCACGATCGCGGCCGCGGACATCAAGGGAACCCTGGGCCGAATCAGCGAGATTCGTAGGAAACGCTTGGTGCTCCGGCTCTCGGAGTTTCTGAAGGAAGAAGCCGGATGATTTGGCCGGAATCCAGGCACGAAGGTGAATTCCTCGGACGGAACCGACGGGTAGTCCGAGTCGCCACAGCTCCAAACCATGAAGATGAAGAGGCGACTGGAACCGGTCGCGTCCGTCCCAGCCCGTGAACAAACGTGGGCCGGGCAAAGTGAAAGGACCCCGCCGGGGCTGGTAGGCTGAAACGGAAAGCCTGAACGTCCCGGTGAGTGCTTGCGGAGTCACCTTCGTATCAGGGACTTCAGTCCCTGAACTTCCGGACTGAAGTCCGGTCTACCTCCCACTTTCCATCCATTTTCCCTAGATCATCTTTCAAATCTGGCTAAAAGGTCCGTCCCTGGCCGCGTCCCAAAGGGCGGCCTGACATCCCCCGTTGATCTTGCACAGATGAAAGTAATGGTCCTAGGCGGAGACGGCTTTTGCGGTTGGCCGACCTCCCTGCACCTCTCCCAACTCGGCCACGAGGTGGTCATTCTCGACAACCTCTCCCGTCGCAACATCGACACCGAGCTGGAAGTGGCTTCCTTGACCCCGATCTCCCCGATGGGAACCCGGCTCAAGGCCTGGGAGGAAGTCTCTGGTCGCAAGATCGCTTTTTACCGCGTGGACGTGGCTCAAGAATATGATCGCTACCTCGACATCATTCTCAAAGAGAAGCCGGACGCGATCGTTCACTTCGCGGAGCAGCGCGCCGCGCCTTACTCGATGAAGTCCCCGGCGCACAAGCGTTACACGGTGGACAACAACATCAACGCCACCCACAACACGCTCTGCGCGGTGGTGGAGTCTGGTTTGCCCATCCACTTGGTCCACCTCGGCACCATGGGGGTCTACGGGTACGGGTCCGCCGGGATGAAGATTCCCGAGGGCTATCTCGACATCGAGGTCACCACGGATTCCGGGACGAAACTTCAGCAGCAGATCCTTTACCCGACCAATCCGGGGAGCATCTATCACATGACGAAGAGCCTGGATCAGATCCTCTTTGCCTACTACGTGAAGAACGACCGGATCCGCGTCACCGATCTGCACCAAGGGATCGTCTGGGGGACAATGACCCCGGAAACGGCCAAGGACGAACGGCTTCTGAACCGCTTCGATTACGACGGAGACTACGGCACGGTCCTCAATCGTTTCCTCGTCCAGGCTGCCGTCGGCTATCCTCTCACCGTTCACGGCACCGGCGGCCAGACCCGCGCGTTCATCCACATTCGGGATACCTGTCGTTGCGTCCAGCTGGCCTTGGAGAATCCGCCGGCGGAAGGCGATCGCGTCCGCATCCTCAACCAAATGACCGAGACCCACCGGGTCCGCGATTTGGCGCAGATGGTCGCCCGCATCTCCGGTGCTGAGGTCGCCATCGTCAACAATCCTCGGAACGAGGCACCCGAGAACGATCTTCACGTCCGCAACGAACTCTTCCTTGGCCTGGGCCTTAAGCCGACCACGCTTAGCGACGGCTTGCTCGCGGAAGTGACCGAGATTGCCAGGAAATACGCGGATCGCTGCGACCGTTCCAAGATTCCCTGTTACTCCACTTGGACGCAGGCCCAGAGCGCCGGTGTTCCTGCCCAACCGCCGGTCGCGAAAGACTAGCGATCTGCCGGGATGCGAATCGCCTTCTTCACGGAGACGTTTCTCCCGAACATTGACGGGATTGTCACCCGCATTTGTCGGACCCTCGATCAGCTCCGCGATCTGGGGCACGAAGCCATCATCTTCGCCCCGGAGTATTCGAACCGGGAGAACGTCTCCGAGTATCGTGGCTTTCCCGTGATCCGTCTCAAGTCGATCCCGTTCAAGCCATGGTATCCGGAGTTGCGGCTCGGCATGCCCAGCGCCCGGATCTATACAGCACTCAAAGAGTTCGAACCCGACTTGGTCCACGGGGTCAATCCGTTCGTCATCGGGATGTGGGGCGCGTTCGTGGTCCGGCAGCTCGACGTGCCGATGGTGGCGAGTTACCACACCGACCTCCACCAATACGCGGAACGCCTGAGGGTCCCCTTCCTGATCGCTCCCGGCCGGATTCACCTCCGATCTCTCCACAACACCGCCCAACTCAACTTGACCACCAGCCGGCCGATGCTCCAGGTCTCCGCTGAAATGGGCATCAAACGCCTCCGGGTTTGGCCCAAGGCGGTCGATACCGAATCGTTCCATCCGCACAACCGGGACGCGGCCATGCGCTACTTCCTCAGCGAGGGCGAGCCCGAAAAACCGCTAGTCATTTGTGTCGGCCGTCTTTCCCATGAAAAGCGGGTCAGTTGGCTTTTGGATGTGGCCAAGCAGATTCCGGGGATACGGATCGCCATCGTCGGCGGCGGACCGGCCGAGGAAGAATTGAAAGCGATGTTCGCCGGCACGCCGACCTTCTTTACGGGATACTTGCGCGGCCGGGAGTTGGCCCAAGCTTACGCCTCAGCGGACATTTTCGCCTTTCCCTCCGACACCGAAACCCTCGGCTTCGTGGCCATGGAATCAATGGCCAGCGGCGTCCCGGTAGTCGGCGCCAGGGCCGGGGGAATCCCGGATGTGATCGAGTCTGGGGTCAACGGCCTCTTGTTCGATGCCAAGGACCGTGAGCAATTCCTCACCCAAATTCGGGGCCTCATCGAAAACCCGACCGAGCGGGAACGTCTCGCCACCCGGGCCCGGCTCGACATGGAAGACTGTAGCTGGCGCAAAGCCACCGAGCGGCTCATCGGCTACTACCAAACCGCGATCCGCGCCCACCGCCGCTGGAACCCCAGCGAGTGGGTCGCTTAGCGTCGGCCTCCGGCGGGGGTGATGGAGTGATGGAGTGATGGAGTGATGGAGTGATGGAGTGATGGAGTGATGGAGTGATGGAGTGATGGAGTGATGGAGTGATGGAGTGACTCCACTACTCCACGTTCGCGGTGCTTCCGCCCACGGTGCGGGCCGCGTTGATTCCGAACGAAAGGATCCCGGCCAAGGTGAACGCGATCGCGCAGGCGATGAACAACTCCTGCTGATCGCCGTTGGTGTCGAAGCGTGTCAGTACCCAACCGGAGAGGCTGGCCTGAATCGCGGCACCGAAGTTCCCCCACATATTGGCCCAACCGAAGATGGGAGCCACGTTGCGGCCGCCGACATCTTGCGCCCAGGCCCAGACCGCTGGGAGCCCGGCATCGGTGGAGAAGACCATCAGCCCGAGACAAACCGCGAGGAGCCACGGGCTTTGCACGTAGAGGCAGGCGATGCACATCGCGGCGGAAACGAAGCGCGTCACGGAGAGGGGCAGGAGTCGTCCGAGGCGGAGGCCGAATTTCCGGGTGAGGAAATCCGTGGTCAAGCCGCCGAGGAGCAGACCGAAGAGGCCGATGAACAAGGTTAGTGTCGAGATATAACCGTTCATCGATTCGCTGAGATGGCGCACGTCGCGCAGGTAACTCGACATGGAATTGATGACGAACGCCCAGCCAAAGTTGGTGAGCATTTGGTAAGCACACATCATCCAGAGGCTGCTATCAGTAAGAATGGCGCGCCAGGGGAAGGGTGGACGGCTCGAGGACGTCGCTTCGGGCGGGCGGCCCTCGTTGAGGAGATCGCGTTCCTGGTCGTCGCAGCGCGGGTGCTCCCGAGGGGTTTCCCGAAAGGTCACCCAGAAAAACCAGGCGGCGAGGATGCCCAAGACGCCGTAGCTCCAACCAGCCCAGCGCCAGCTCCCGGTCAGTAGGATCACTTTGACCGTGATGAGCGGGGCGAGCACGAATCCGAGCCGTCCTCCCAGGGAAACTATGCCGCTGCAGAAACCCCGCCAATTGAGATGGGCCCAACGGCTCAGCAGGCTGCCGCTGATGGGGTAGGCTCCCGCTTCCGCTAGACCGCACCCGATCCGCGCCACGATGAGCATGGTCAAACCGTTGGCGAACCCGCTCAGGGCAGTGAACGCGCTCCACAAGAGAATCAGCACGGTCATGAGACTGCGCTTGCCAAAACGCTCCGCCAGCCAACCCGCCGGAACCTGCGCCAATGCGTAGGCCCAAAAGAAGGCGCTTTTCAGCAGGCTCGCCTGATCCTTGGTCAGCGGGATATCCCCTTTGAACGACTCCGAATCGAGCATCCAGGCCAGGCATGCCCGATCCAGATACATCAGGAACGCCGCCAACGTGGTCGCGGTGAGAATCCAATGGCGAATGGAAGTAGGACGTGCCGGCACGGGACGTAAGGTAAAAGGCGAAAGGAGCGCAGGTCCGAGGGCGGCCTCCAGACCTTCTGGCATGAGCGAGACGGTGGAGCCATTCAATTCCGTGCAAAGTGACAAGGCAACGGCCGATTTTCCACAACTCCCCCCGGCCAACCATGAACCCTCAACCAAATCCCCCTTGCCCCACTGCCACACACTGCTAGAGAGAACTCATGCAGATGCACAAACGCGCTTTTCTCCAGTTCGGGGGCTTGGCCCTCCTGGCCGCCGGTCTGATCGCTTGCGGTGGCAGCGGGGGTGATTCAATCCTCGTGGGCGAATTCGCCTCGCTCACCGGCAAGGAAGCGACGTTCGGAATTTCTTCCCACGAAGGGACCCTTCTGGCGATCGAGGAAATCAACAAGGCGGGCGGTGTGCTCGGCAAGCAGCTGGAGTTGCGGACGGAAGACGATCAGTCGAAGGCGGGCGAACCGGCCAACGTGGTCAACAAACTCATTTCCAAGGACGGGGTTGTCGCGGTCCTTGGGGAAGTGGCCTCAAGCCGTTCCTTGGAAGCCGCTCCGATTTGTCAGCAGAACGGGATCCCCATGATTTCCCCCGCATCGACCAACCCGAAGGTGACAGAGACGGGCGACTACATTTTCCGGGTCTGCTTCATCGATCCCTTCCAAGGCACGGTCATGGCAAACTTCGCCGTGAAGTCGCTCAAGGCGAAGAAGGTCGCGGTGTTTACCGATGTGAAGAGCGACTACAGCAAGGGGCTCGCGAAATTCTTCAAGGAAGGCTTCGTGAAGGCCGGGGGGCAGATCGCGGGGGAACTCGACTTCAACGGCGGAGACAAAGATTTCAAGGCCCAGCTCACCGCGATCAAAGCGGCGACGCCCGATGCGGTGTTCGTCCCCGGCTATTACACGGATGTGGCCCTGATTTGCATCCAGGCCAAGCAGCTCGGGATCCAAGTCCCGTTCTTCGGCGGTGACGGTTGGGAAAGCGAGACGCTCGTGAAGATCGGTGGGGCCGCGATGGAGGGGCACTACTTCTCCACTCACTATGCGGCGGACGCGCCGACGCCGAAGATCACGGCCTTCGTGGCGGCCTACAAAGCGCGTTTTGAGGGGCGGGTGCCGGACGCCATGGCCGCTCTCGGTTACGATTCCGCGATGTTCCTGGCCGATGGCATCAAGCGCGCCGGAGGCACGGAAGGCAAAGCTCTTCGCGATGCGCTGGCGGGGACGCAGGCGTTCGAAGGTGTGACCGGTAAAATGGCGATCAATCCCCAACGCGATGCGGTAAAGTCAGCCGTTATCCTCCAGATTAAGGGCGGCAAGTTCCAGTACGTGGAGACCGTTACTCCCTGAGTGGTTGATGGTTGATGGTTGATGGGCGGAGATATGTTTAACTTCGAGAGATTGGAGGTTTGGCGTAAGGCGATTGATTTCGCGGATTTGGTCTATGAAGTGACCAAGCTCCTTCCTTCCAAGGACGGTCGCGAGTTGATCAGTCAGCTGCGCAGGTCGGCGATTTCCGTCTCTTCCAGTATCGCGGAAGGCTCCTCGATGAGTTCGCGCGGCGACTACGCGAGGTTTGTTGAGATTGCCTGCGGATCACTTTTTGAGGTGATCTCCCAGCTCTTCATTTGCCAGCGGCAGGGCTATATCTCGAATTCGGATTTTGAAAAGATCTACGTAGCTGCCGAAGCACTGGGGAGAATGCTTAGCGGCTTGCGAAATTCTCTCGTGCAGGGTTGAGCTGAGAGTTCAATCAACCATCCACCAACCACCCACAACCAAATTGGATTGGTTCCTCCAACAACTGATCAACGGCCTCGCGTTGGGTTCCATTTATGCCCTGATCGCCTTGGGCTACACGATGGTCTACGGGGTTCTCCGATTCATCAACTTTGCGCATAGCGACGTCTTGATGCTGGGGGCCTTTTCCGCCTACTACATCGCTCCGGCGGTGGAAAAAGTGTTTCCATTGCCGTCCTTTGCGGGTGCGATCCTGATTGTGCTGATCGCTTCTTTGCTGTGCGCGGGGCTCGGAATCCTCATCGAATTTCTTGCTTACCGTCCGCTGCGGTCGCGTCCCAAGCTGACCGTCTTGATTACGGCGATCGGAGTATCTCTCTTCATTGAGTTCACTTGTCAGCACAAGGCGGTCTTTGGAGCGGATACCAAGGCGTTTCCCAAGCTACTCCCGGAGCACGATTTCCAGTTGGGCAACGTCATCGTGGGGAGCAATGACCTGGTGGTCCTGGTGGTCACGGTCCTGCTTCTGGCCGGATTGTGGTTCGTAGTCCAGCGGACAAAAGTCGGTACGGCGATGCGGGCGGTTTCCTTCAACCAGCAGGCGGCCTCGCTGATGGGGATCGATAACAACCGGATCATTTCGTTCACCTTCGCCCTCGGTTCCGCGTTGGCAGCCGTGGCCGGAATCCTTTACGCGCTTAAGGCACCGGGGATCGATCCGCTGATGGGAGTGCAACCAGGGTTGCGGGCGTTCATCGCGGCGGTGCTCGGTGGCATTGGCAACCTGCCGGGCGCGGCCCTGGGCGGTGTCGTGATCGGGTTGTTGGAAACCTTCGCAGGGGGCATTTCCGGACTCTCGAATTATCGGGACGGAATTGCCTTTGCCATTCTGATCCTCATCCTGCTCTTTAAGCCAGCGGGCTTGCTCGGCAAAGCCACCGTGGAGAAAGTGTGAAGTGTTCTTGGTTATTGGTTCTTGGTTGATTAGCAGAACTTGAGTTATTAGACGCCGTGGCTTCGCTTCCATCCAATCTCCACCATCCACCATCCTCCCTCCTCAAGGGCGCGAAGCGCTGGTTGGCCGTGGGGATCGTGGTACCGTTCTTGATTGCGCTGCTCTCCAGTTACTTCAATCGCTACTATCTGGGGGTGGCCATCGATGTGGGGATCAACATCATCCTCGCGGTCAGTCTCAATCTCATCAATGGATACACCGGGCAGTTTAGTCTCGGCCACGCTGGCTTCATGGCGGTGGGCGGTTACACGGCGGCCAAGTTTTCTCTGGTGTTTGCTCCCGGGGTGCCTGAGCCGTTGCGGCCTCTCCTCTTCCTGACCGCCTTGCTTCTCGGTGGTGCGTTGGCCGCCGCCGCCGGTTTGGCCGTGGGCGTCCCATCGCTGCGCCTGAAGGGGGATTATCTCGCGATTGTCACCCTGGGTTTTGGTGAAATCATTCGCGTGATCGTGCAGAACATGGAGGCGGTTGGCGCGGCGAGCGGCTTGAAGGGAATTCCGAAATACACCACGCTCGGTTGGACCTTCGCCTTCGCTTCGGTAACGGCTTATGTGGTGATCAGCCTGGTCAACTCTACCTACGGTCGCGGTTTCGTTGCCGTAAAGGACGACGAGGTGGCCGCCAGCTCCATGGGTATCAATCCGGTGCGCTACAAGGTCACCGCATTTGTCATCGGAGCTTTCTTCGCCGGAATCGCGGGCGGTCTTTACGCCCACCACAAGCAATTCCTCTCACCGACGGGATTCGATTTCCTGAAGTCGATCGATATCGTGGTCATGGTCATCCTGGGCGGCATGGGCCGGACCGGGAGCGTGGTGGTGGCGGCGATCGTTCTGACCCTTCTACCGGAGTTCTTGCGGCAATTCTCGGACTACCGGATGATTATCTACTCGCTCCTCATCATCGGGCTGATGATGGCACGTCCGCAGGGGCTTTTTCACTTCGGACCCCGCACCCAACCTCAAGCCAAGTGACCCCGCTGCTGGAGATCAAGGACGCCACGATCCGTTTCGGAGGCTTGACTGCGGTGTCAGGCCTCAACATGGAAATTCATGGTGAGGAGTTGGTCGGCCTCATCGGTCCGAACGGCGCTGGCAAGACGACGGCGTTCAACCTGATCACCGGTGTCTATCAACCCACCGAAGGGCAGATTTATTTTGGAGGCAGGTCCGTTGCGGCCCAACGCCCCCATGATCTCACCCGGATGGGGATCGCGCGCACCTTTCAGAACATCCGGCTCTTCGGATCGCTGAGCGTTTTTGACAACGTCCGGGCAGCCACCCAGCTGCACCGCAGCCACGGCATTCGCACCGCTCTCTGGCGCGGCGCGGGTTTCCAGACGGCGGAAACCGAGGTGGAGCGCGAAGTCATCGAGTTACTCGATTTGTTTGGCTTGTCCGGACTCCGGGCCGAGGAAGCGAAGAGCCTGCCCTATGGCGATCAGCGGCGCTTGGAGATCGTGCGAGCCTTGGCGACCCGGCCCAAGTTGTTGCTCCTCGATGAACCCGCCGCCGGGATGAACCCCATCGAGAAGGATGAACTGATGCGCTTGATCCAGTTCATCCAGTCGAAGTTCAAGATCGCCATTATGCTGGTGGAGCACGACATGAAAGTGGTCATGGGAATTTGCCAACGGATCGTCGTCTTGGAATACGGCAAAAAGATCGCGGAAGGCACGCCGGCGGAGATTCGTAGGGATCCGAAAGTGATCGCTGCCTATCTAGGCACCGAGTAACTCAACTGACACCCATGCTCGAAATCAAAGACCTGCAGGTCGCCTACGGCTCGATCAAGGCTCTCCATGGCATCTCGCTTAAGGTGCCCGCGAAATCGATCGTCACCTTGATCGGGGCGAACGGTGCCGGCAAATCGACCACCTTGCGGGCGATTTCGGGGCTGATCAAGGCGAAGGCGGGCCAGGTCATTTACGATGGTGCAGACATCACCAATCTGGTGCCACACAAGATCGTCAGCCGTCATCTGTGTCACGTGCCAGAGGGACGCATGGTGTTTTCCAATCTCACCGTGCAGGAAAACCTCATGATGGGGGCTTATTTGCGCCGGGACAAAGCGGGGATTGCCGAGGATGTCGAATACGCTTTTGCGATCTTTCCCCGGCTCAAGGAGCGAATTTCCCAACCGGCCGGAACCCTCTCGGGAGGCGAGCAACAGATGCTGGCGATTGCCCGGGCGCTCATGGGGAGACCGAGATGTCTCATGCTGGACGAGCCATCTCTGGGGATTGCTCCGATGTTGGTCCGGGCGATTTTTGATCAAATCGTCGCGATCAACAAGGAGCGGGGGATCACCGTCCTTCTCGTGGAGCAGAACGCCAACCTGGCCCTGGCCATCTCCCATTATGGCTATGTCCTGGAGACAGGACGGGTGATCCTGGAAGATACAGCGGAAGCCCTCCGGAGAAATCCCCAGGTCCGGGAAGCCTACTTGGGCGAGTGACGATTTTGTTTCGCGAGGTTGCGGGGAATGGTGGCACAACGTGTGCTAATGTTGGTAAGATCTGATTCAACGCATCGCTCCTCCGCAGCGTATCCCTTTTCGTGGATTCCCCAGCCTCCTTGCCAACCGCTCATGCCCTTGCCGCATTGGCTGCGGTGTGCGGAGGTGGGCTCATTCTCGGCTCGCTGAAGATCCGCGGAATCGGTCTGGGATCCGCCGGGGTCCTCTTTGTGGGCTTGTTCGCCGGAAGCCTAGGACTTCACCTGGACCATGCGGTGGTTGAGTTTCTCCGGGAGTTCGGCCTCATGTTGTTTGTCTTCATGATGGGGTTGCAACTCGGCCCCGGTTTCTTCGCCTCCATGCGCAAGGCGGGATTCCGGCTCAACGCCCTGGCCATCGCCGTGGTGTTGATTGGTTCACTCTGCACTTGGGGATGTGGCGTCTTGCTTCAATTGGAGCCGGGCGCCTGCGTCGGATTGTTTTCCGGGGCGACGACGAACACTCCGTCTCTCGGGGCGGCGCAACAGGCTCTTTTGGCGGTGGGAGCCCCGGAGGCGCAGCTCGCCCTGCCCGCCTTGGCTTACTCCGCCAGCTACCCGGTCGGCATTATTGGGATCATCGTTTGCCTGCTCATCCTGCGGGCGGGGTTCCGAATCGATGTCGCCGCCGAGACTCGGGCCTTCGAAGCGTCCCGGAAGAGCGGGATCGAACCGTTGGTCCGCCTCAGCGTCGTAGTGGACAATCCACACCTCAACGGGATGGCTTTGCGCGATTTGCCGGCCCGGCAGGAGACCGGCGTGATGATTTCCCGGATCCAGCGGGCCGGTGCGGGTGAAGTCACGACCGCGACCGATGACACCGTCATTCAAACCGGCGATCATCTCCTTTTGGTGGGAACGTCTGGGAACCTGGAACAATTCCAACGAGTAGTTGGCAGCCCAAGTAGCCACGATCTGATGAAGGCACCGGGCGGCGTCTCCTTTCGCCGGGTCGTGGTGACCAATCGCAAAACGCTGGGAAAGACCCTTGCCGAGTTGGATCTCGATGAACTCTATGGGGTTGCCGTCACGCGCATCGTCCGGGCCGGTGTGGAGATGACGGCGGTGCCAGGGATCCGGCTCCAGTTTGGGGATTTCCTCCACGTGGTGGGTGATTCCAAGGGAATCGAAGGTGCTGCCAAAGAGTTGGGGGATTCCTCAAAGGCGCTCAATCAAACGCACTTCATTGCCGTCTTCATCGGCCTGGCGCTGGGTGTGCTGGTCGGGTTGGTCCCGGTGTCCGTACCGGGTCTCTCTAGCCCACTCAAGCTTGGCCTCGCCGGTGGTCCCTTGGTGGTGGCGATTCTGCTGGGGCGGCTCGGTCGAATCGGGCCGTTGGTGTGGCACATGCCTTCGAACACGAACACCGCGTTCCGGGAGTTGGGGATCTCCCTGTTTCTCGCTGCGGTGGGGCTGGGCGCAGGTCCGAAGTTCATCGCGACGATCGTGAGCCGGGATGGGATGCTTTGGGCGTTGGGCGCGGTGGTGGTGGTGACGATTCCGTTGCTCGTGGTAGGGATTGTGGCCCGGAAATGGTTGAAGCTCAATTACATCGAAATCTGCGGCCTGCTCTCCGGGAGCATGACTGATCCGCCGGCCTTGGCCTTCGCGAACAACTTGGTCGGTTCTGAAGCCCCATCGGTGGCCTACGCCACGGTGTATCCGCTGACGATGCTGAGCCGGATCCTGATGGCCCAGGTCATGGTGCTGTTGTTCTTCCGCTAATCACGGCTGGGTGCTAAGGTGCGCGCCTTGCCATGAAAAACGCCATTCTTCCCATACTGCTTGCCCTGCTTAGTGTTCCTCTGGTCGCCGCCGAACCGGAGTTCCCGCTCAGGGAGGATTCCAAGCCGAAGGACGGTATCCCGAAAGGGGAGATGCTCAAAGGCACCTATACGGCGAAGCCGGGCAGCGTCTTTCCCGGGACCGTCCGGGAGTATCAAATCTATCTCCCCCCGGGGGTGGATCGCGCCGGCACGCTCCCGTTCATGGTCTTCCAAGATGGGGTGATTTATCAGGCCCCGGTGGTTTTCGACAACCTCATCGCCCGCAAGGAGATCCCTCCGCTCGCCGGAATTTTCGTGAAACCGGGCGTGGTGCCCGCCGCCCATGAAAACGCCTTGCCGCGCTTCAACCGGAGTTTGGAGTACGATAGCATCACGCAGGACTACGCGACGTTTCTCATCGATGAATTGCTGCCCAGCTTGGAGAAGGCTCATGGAATCCGGCTGAGCGCGGATCCAAACGATGCCGCGATCAGTGGGAACAGCAGTGGAGGAATCGCCGCGTTTATGGTGGCCTGGCATCGGCCGGATCGATTCCGGCGCGTCTTCACCGGAGTGGGCACCTACGTGGGGATTCACGGAGCCGATGCCCTGCCGGTCTTCGTCCGCAAGATGGAACCGAAGCCGTTGCGGGTCTTTCTCCAGAGTGGAACGAACGACAACAATCTCTATTGCGGTGACTGGTGGATGGCCAATCAGACGATGGAGCGATCCCTGACCTGGGCCGGATACGAAGTCAGCCATGCCTGGGGTGATGGTGGGCACAACCAGAAGCACGCTTCGCAGATTTTCCCGGACGTGCTGCGCTGGCTGTGGAAGGACTGGCCTGGAGAGAAGGCGATTCAGGCCAATCCGGGCGGAGACTCGAAATGGAAAGGCTACGAGATTTTTGAAACGGGCGCGATGTGGCAGGCCCACAACGGCGCTGTCCCGTCTCAAGCGGATCGACTGACCCCGTTTGGAGAAGTTGCGCCGCTCACCCTGCCGGATCTGGGGGCTGTCCAGTTCGGGGCCGCCGTCTTATCCCCGGACCAGACGCTGGTTTACGCGGCGGAGACCTCGGCCCCATTTGTGCACAGCTTCCAGGTCTCGCCGGAGGGCAAACTGCAGAACGGCCAGCGGTTTTACCAATTGGATACCTGGCCCGCTGACGATGGAGCCGGGCGCGGGCTCTGCGTGGATGTCGAGGGCCGTCTCTACGTGGCCACAGCCATTGGGATCCAGGTATGCGATCAAGCCGGCCGGGTGAACTTCATCGTCCCCACCCCGGAACCGGTCCAGGACGTCTTCTTTGCGGGAGATGGCCGAAGTGATTTGATCGCACGTTGCGTAGATCGCGCCTACCAGCGGGCCACGAAGACCCACGGTTTGGTCAGCCGGGAAACCCCGCCGGTCAAACCCACCGCTCCTCGGTTGTGAGTCGAGCGGCGAAAACGTCGTCTCCCTCATGGTCTTTGAGTGAGAATCGCCGAAAGTCTTGCTGATGGATCCTTCTGGCACGCCGCAGCTACCGGGCGAGGAACATTCCGAAACGGATCAGAGCCCTGAACGGCTCTCGGAACACATCGCTTTGCTCATCGCCAAATTTGAGCAGGAAGAGGTCACCGTCGGCGAAATGGTGACGATGCTCAAGGGCCGGGCTTTTCTCGGCCTGCTCTTCTTTTTCAGTATTCCCTTCTGTACGCCCGTGGCGATTCCGGGGATGTCGACGCCATTCGGCGTGATGATCAGCCTGATCGGGCTTCGCTTGGCTTTTCGGCGCAAACCGTGGCTTCCCCGCAAACTCCTGGAGATGCGCTTGCCCCGTCGTTTGTTTCCCAAACTCTTGGCAGCTGCGAACAAGATGGTCCGAAGCATCGAGAAAGTTTCACGAGTGCGGCATGAGTTCTTTGTCGATGCTCCAGTGATGCAGCATCTCACGGGATTCTGTATCTTTTGCTGCGGAGCACTCCTATTGTTGCCGCTCCCGATCCCCATGACGAATCTTCTGCCCGCCGCGACGGTGGCCTTGCTGGCGATCGCCGCGATCGGGCGGGACGGGGCGCTTACTTTAGCCGGTTACGGAACGTTTCTCCTGACAGCCCTGTTTTTTGCTTTCCTGCTGGTCGGGGGCGCTGCCGCTGCGGAAATGATCAAGGAGCATTTCCGCGGGATCTATGAGCCCGGTGTGGAGCACCTGCCCTGATGGAAACCCAGGGAAACCTTATGGGGCAGGGATCTTAAGGAATTCGACTCCGTAGGCCCCGGCCGGGAACCAAGCACCCGTCCCGGGAAGAGTGCCCGCTCGTGACAGCTGCAACCAGAGATTGGTCGAGGTGTTCAGAGTGAGCGGCGGCTGGAGTACCCCGTTCGGGCTGAAGGGCAGCGCGGAAACCTTGCCGTAGCTGCTGATCAGCAGAATGCCATCGCGGGCGATCATCTCAGAGATCGAGTGCGGCACGGAAGTTGTCCCCGCCACCAGGAAACGCCCGCTGGCGGAGTCGAACCCGAGTGAGGTGACCTGGGGGTTATCCCAGGATCTTGCGACGAAGATCCGCCCACTGGCGTCCGCAGTGAAAGTGGGACCCGGCACACTACCAGTCCAAACGTCCATTTGATAGGCACTCAGTCCGTCATAGGCACAAGCCCGGAACGTGCTCCCGTTTGAGTCGGCTGTGAGCAGGACCGCGCCACGGTCATCCACCTCGGACACGGCCGCGAGCTCCCCGGGAATCGATACCCGGTCCCGGATCACCGGCGTGGCGGCAGTGCGGAAGTCGATGACTTGCAGCCAGGAGCGGGAATTCCATTCCGAGACGGTCCTTCCTTTCGCTTGGCTCCGGGAATCCTCTTGGAAAGAGGCAAAGAGGAATCCGTTCGAAGCCCGGGCACTTGTGCCATTCGTGCGGACGGAGGCACCATTCGCACCCTTGATGAGAATCATGGGAAGAGCCGATGGGGCTTGCGGGCTGCTCACGGCAACCGGACAGAGTGCGGCGGCGAGATCACTGTTGGAACCCATCCAGGGGGAAATCTGCAAAGCGTTGTCGGCGGACTGCGACAGTGAGACGGATGCGGCGACCGGGCTCATGGCCACTGGCTGCAAGGTGGTTGTGGTGTGTGTTATGTTGTAATAGAAGATCGGTCCACCGTAGTAGTAGGCGTAGGCCGGAAGATGCCAAACCAACGTGGATCCATTGGGCCAGAGCGCCTGGGCGTTGTCGAAATTGATCCGGGAGGATTCGACCGTGATCGGCGTGTCCACGTGACTGATTTCCGGAAGTGCCGGCGGAGCCGAGGCATCGAAGATCCAGGTGCGGATCACATCGGCGGCACCATTGCTGCCGCGGACAAACTGTCCAAGGTAGAAGCGGCCGTCCTTGGCCACGGAGCCGATGACGCGACCCGGGCCCATTTCAATCTCCTCGATGAGATCGTCCGGAAATCCAGCCGCAGAAATGCGCAACATCGTTTCACGACGTTGGGATGGGGACCAAATTCGCAGGCTTGCCCAGCCCCAATAGCCAACATTGTCTTCCCCGTCCTCGATTTGAATGAGGTGACCGCTGCCGAACGGGACCACCCGATCCACCTGCCAGGAAAGTGAGAGCTGGGAGAGACGCTCCAAAGCTTGCAGGTCGCTCGCGTCCTCCACGATGAGCTCCTGCCCAGAGATGGAGAGAATGTTGTCTCCGGCGAAGGCTGCCCGGCGCGCCGTGAAATCGTGGGTAATCGAACTCTGATACGTGACCGCCGAAGGATCGACCTTCAACACGGCGGTCGCACTCTGCCATCCTTGGTCTCCCCAGGTTTGGTAGGGCACCATGATCACGCCCCGGTCGGGGAAGAAACCGACGGCCTTTTCGTCGTAATTCGCCTCGCTCCAACTGGACCCATTGCCCAGTGGGACGCGGGAAAGGAGCGACGGCGCCGACGGATCGGCCACGTCGAAGAGGGACACGGTGACCTTGGAGCCCTCCACACCGACGGCCAAGAGACGGTCCCCATACGGTTCGATGTAGGTGGACCAACCCGGGATCTCGACATGACCTTCCACAGAGGGGGCCGCAGGGTCTGAAAGATCGACGACGAAGAGGGGATCGACGTTGCGGAAGGTGACGACATAGAGCTTGTCTCCATCGAACCGGGTGGCGTGAAGGGATTCGCCGCGAGCCTCCTCCAGCTCCAGCTGCGCCAGGGCTGCCGTGCTGGTTCCGGTGGCCGGAAAGGTTTCCACCCAGGTCGTTCGCTGGTTCCATCCTTGGGTCCAATTCCAAAGGTTGCTGACCACGGATACGACGCCGTCTGCGACGTTCATCTTGAACTTGTCAGCGACCGAGCCCTTGGCGAGGAGCGATTTTACGAGGGCTGGTTGGCCGTTCGCGCTGGAAATATCAATGACGTGAATGTTGGAACGCGTCCAGTCGGAGGAATTTGCGGCGACGAGCAGGGTGTCGCTGTTTCCGTACAGAGAGGGCCACTCTCCCGGCAGGCTGAGGGGGGTATAGGCAATCGGTGTCTCGGGATCCGCCAGATCGAAGCCTTGGACCGTGATTCGGGAGGAAGTGAGGCTGTGCAAACTATCGAGCGTGTAGAGTCCCCATTGAAACGTCGTGACGTAGAGCCGTGACCCAATCAAGCGGCTGTCCACGGCGGAGCCCGGCAATGCCAACTTGGTGATCAACGAGGGAACTCCGGCTTCCACGGAGAGGATGTAGATCACGCTTTTTTCCTGATAGGTGCCGTTGTCACCCGCCTCCTTGGCGATGAGGGCGAGCTTGGAGCCGCTGGGGTCCAGCGCATAGAATTGTTCTCCACTGGCGGCCAGCCGCAAGCTCCCGGTCCGCACGGGATTGGCCGGATCGGAGATGTCAAAAATCTGCAATCCGCGGTATTGATTGAAGAAGAACAGCTGATTCCCAATCACCTTCCAGATGTCTGATTCGGTGACCGCTACTTTCGCTGCGGTGGTGGCATCCCCCGCTGCGAGCGCAGCGACGGCGAGGTTGCCGGTGCCCGTCAGGGTGATATTGTTCGACGCGGGCACCGTCGATCCCGTGAAGTCCCGCTGACCATTTAGACGGGCGATGGGGAACTTCGCGGTGCTGCTCACGACGCGCAACTGCGTCCGCTTGTATCCCCGGGGCATCGTGAAGGTGACGACCCCTTGTCCCGTCTTGGTGGAAGTCCGGCTTCCCCAAGTTTGGATACCACGGCCTCCATACTGGACGGCCAGAGGCTTCCAGCCATTGCCAGACTTGCCTTCAAGGACGAACTGCAGCGGGCCGCCGGTAAAGGAAACCACAAGGGTCGAGCCTGACTGTTTAAAAGGAACTTCTGCAGTTGTCGGGCCCGCAGCAACCGCGAAGCCGGGGTTGAGCAGAAGCAGAAAGCTGAAGATGGCGAGGGAGTGGCGCGCAGGCATGGGTTTTGGGGATGCTGATGGGGGAGCGGTCAACGCTCAAGGAGAAAGTCATCTCCTTTTGTCTCGGACTCCGCGCCCGTGACAAATTTTTAGGGCCTATTTGAATAAAACTGCGGCAAGGAGCGCTTCTCGAAAGGCACGTGATGGGTTTGCTCCATCCACTCTACCCGATCGACCGTGGCACTGTCCAACTCCGCCAAATCCAGTTCGGGCACCCGCACGTTTTGTTCTCGGAGAGCGGAGAGAAAGGCGGACCCATAGTAGGTGGAGTCGTCAGTGGCCCCGCATCCAAAGCTGGTCCGGTCGAAACGCGAGGCCGCCAGAATGCTGATGGAGGGCACGGTGCGCAGGGTCCGCGAACGATAGGTCGGCTGCTTCGCGTCGATAAATCCCCCGGCGTGGCAGCCTTGGAGCACCACGGTCTTGGAAGTCGATGCCGGAAGCTTGTTCAATGCGTCCCGCAACTCGGTCGGCCGGATGTAGTAATGCAACCTCGTTTTGTAGTCGATCGGGTCAGCGTCGTAGACCAACGCGTAGTCGTCCACCTCATCGGACGGAGCCACCCCGTGGGAGGTCGTGTAGAAATAGACATGCTTCGGGGCTTCAGTCGCCAACTGGGATATGTGTCCGTAGATCTGGTCAGGCCGTGCCTGATAAAAACCGCGAGCGTGGGGCGCCAGGTTGTCGAACTGTTCTTTGTCTTCCAGGTAATGCCGGGGATCCGGACGGACGTAGTAACAAGCGATTTCACTGGGTCGATAGCCCACCTTGAGCCAGTAGCTCCGTTGATCGAGGACCTCTTGCAGGAAATTGGCCAAGGTCGAACCGCCCGCGACCAAAAGGATCTTGGTCTTCGCGGGGAGCGGCCCAGTCTCGTAAGCGGGAAACGGTCCATTGCGAACGGTGGCGGCCACCGTCTCTCCCTGGCCCGGGGGCATCGGAGTCGAACAACCTCCGGCGAAAAGAGCCGCACAGAGGAGGAGCGGGAGATGGATTTTGAATGGGGTAGCGCGCACGTGAGACTCACGTTTTACCATTGATCCGCAAAAAGTCTTCGATTTTTCCTAGCGAATCGAAGTATTTTAGCTCCGCGTGCCCGGTTTCTTCGAGCCCTTTTCGGGCCTCCGCCGACCCGATTTTTTCGAGGAGGCAATCCCGGATAATCTCCAGCTTGCGCGTCTGCAGCGCGAGGAAATCCCCGGGCACCACCGGGGTCTGAGGGAATCGATCTTGATTACGCCCTTCCGTCAGCACCTCCGTGAAGGCCCGGCCACTCTGGCGCGCCTCGTCCTTGGCCTGATTGACGGCCGCCAGCCAGTCGGAATGAACGATCCGGTAGTAGTCACGCATCGATTGCTTGTTGCAGTGAACGGCGACCTGCCGCGTCCCCCAGGCCAGGGAAAGGGTCGCCCGGATCGAATCGGTGTCGATGGTATCGACGAAGACTATCCGTTCTCCATCTTTGGCAAACTCCCACTTGAGATCCCAGAGGAGGAGGCCTGTTGCTTCGAGAAGGTGCCGCACCGCCCAAGCCCCGAGTGCTGCCAGTTCCAGCACCCGGGCGAACTCACCTCCATTCAATCCGCTGATGGCAATCGCCTCCTGCAGGCCGACCGCCCGGTCTTCCGGTTCGTGCTTAGTGGTGCAATCGTTCACCGGCCGCGCCAACATTTTCCACGGCTCCAGAGGACTCGCCACCCCCAGCTCCAGCTCGTAGGCACGCCGAGCGGACTCGGGAAGGCTGAGGTACTTGCGTAGGACCGAAGAGGCCGCCGTCATCCCGAACCGGACAATGAATTCCAGCGGAATCACGTAACCGTCCTGGCCCGGAAAGCCCGAGTAGTCATAGCACTGACGGCCCATCACCCGGACGGGCGCGGGCTTCAAGATGCGGTATCGTCGCACCACGTTGCGCGCACTGGGATGCTCCGGAAGTCCGCTGGTGACGATCTCTCCGGTGATGGCGTCCAGCATGCCACCGTGGTGCGTCGTGGCCCCTTCCTCGCAGAGCCGCTCCAACGTCGTCCCCAGCAGAAGGCTCCGGTATTCCTCGTCCAGTCCTTGCGCCTCCCGGATCGCCCGGCGGACCGCTACCCATAACCCCGGGTCCGCCATCCGGCTGTAAAGAACGTGGCGAAAAACGGCGCGGGAGACGTCGCTCCCGGGGATCTCGAAAATCGAGCCGACGTCGAACACGCTTCCCCGGCTGGTGGTTTCGCTCACCATGTGCCCTTCGTCCCCAGGGATCGGGTAAAGGCGCTGGACCGACCCGACATAGAACGGCTCGCCAAGGCGGTCGAAGGGGAGGGTGGACGGCAACGACATGGGGTGCCAACCACTGCGGGGGAGGGGCGTTTGCAAGTATTTTTGGTTGGCAGCGCGCGGAAATGTCCGTTGATGGGGGAATGTGGGAGGGCGCGTATGGGATTGCTCGAGGATTGCTGTTCCGGCTCGACGCGGAACACGCCCACCATTTGACCCTCGATGGCTTGCGCTGGGCGGAACGGGCCGGTCTGATCCGTGCTCCCAAGATGCCCGTGGGCGGAGTGACCGTCATGGGGCTTCCTTTCCCCAACCGGTTGGGTTTGGCGGCGGGCATGGACAAGACCGGAGAAGCCGTCGATGCCTTCGGCGCGCTGGGCTTTGGGCATGTCGAGGTCGGCACGATCACCCCTCGGCCCCAGCCGGGAAATGACCAACCGAGGCTCTTCCGCTTGGTTGGGCGCGAGGCGATCATCAACCGCATGGGCTTCAACAATCCGGGTTGTGTCCGCTTCCTCAGAAATCTGGAGCGCCGCCGCACCTTTCGCGGAATCCTCGGCGTCAATCTCGGGAAGAACTTCGACACCCCAAACGAACAAGCTGCGGACGATTACTTGGCCGGACTGCGCGCGGTCTATCCGGTGGCCGATTATGTGGCGATCAATCTTTCCTCACCCAACACCAAGGGCCTGCGCGATCTTCAATCGGTCGCGATGTTCGAAGCCCTCTTCGAACGCTTGCTCCAAGAGCGAAGTGCCTTGGCGCGGGATCACGGAGTCGTTCGCCCCATCGCGGTGAAGGTGGCTCCGGACTTGAGCGACGAACAGATCCTTGATCTCGCCGCAGTCGTCACCCGATTGGGGCTCGATGCGGTGATCGCAACCAACACCACCATTGATCGGAACTCGGTCCGGGAAGATCCGTTGGCAGGGCAAGCGGGCGGGTTGAGCGGTCTCCCGCTGGGCGAACGTTCCTTGCAGTGCCTCAAGCTTTGGCGCAAGGCCCTCTCTCCCACCATCCCGGTGATCTCGGTGGGCGGGATCATGAGCGGGGCCGATGCCCGGGAGCGCCTTCTCGCGGGGGCCGCCCTGGTGCAGATTTACACCGGCTTGATCTACCGCGGTCCGGGCCTGGTCACGGAGATCCTCCGGGAGACGGTGGACATTTCCCCCTAAAACTGTTTCGTATGGCGAATTATGAGTGGACTCGCCAGAGGAGCGTGCCTCGCTGTTTTCTTCTTTGCTTTGGCCGCCAGGGCGGGGGAGCCAACGTTCGTTTCATCCACCGCGATGGTTCGCGCCATGGTTATCGTGGACGGGATTGATGGCACGCGACGAAGTCAGGCCGTTGTGGTGAAGGCGGAGGCTTCGTCGGCCTCCGGTATCGGTGCCACGACCGTTCGCTTTGCTTCGAGCCAACCGCCCGCGTTGAACAATGCCTTGCCAGCGGTGGTAAACCTCATCGCCCGAGATCGCGCCGGTTCCTGGGTCCCCGGGCAGCGGGTGACGGTGGAAATCGGGGAACGACTCAATCGATTGGATGCGGAAAGCGTCATGTTGGCCCTTCACTTGGCCCTCGACGGGTTGGCTACAGGAAAACCGACCGACTCATCCCTCGCGTTGGCGGGAAGTGTGGACGGCTCAGGCGTCGTGCGCCCGGTGGAGTCGCTGGGGCGGAAGATCCGCGAGTCGGCCGGGTTGGTTCGCGTGTTGGTGGTGCCGGCGGCGAACCGGGAAGACCTTTCCGATCTGTTGGTGACGGATGGGCTGACCCCGTGGCTAGGGGTCCAAGTCTTCACGGCGGAAACATTGGACGACGTCCGCCGACTCGTGCCCGCCCCGGAACAGCGCGATGCCGTGCTGAACGAAACGATGCGCCTCTTCGACGAAATTCGCGGCGCGTTGGGTGCCAATCCTCGATCGGATAGCCTCCGGCAGGAAAGCATCCACTTGCGCCTCAGGAAGATTTTGGAACTCGAGCCCGGACACGTTTCCGCCCGGATGGTGCTTGCCGTCGCGGAAAAGCGGATCCCCTCCCGGCTCAGTATGCGGGCTTCCCTCCGCATGCTCGACGGTGCCGAGCGTGTCCTTGAGTTGAAGGATCCCAATGAGCTCTTTCAGGCGGCCAATACCCTAAACCGGCAACGGCCAATCTTGGCTCCAGAAGTTCAAGTGGTCTGGGACACCCTAGCGGCTCAGCTTGAGGCGAAACGCCGTCTGCTCGGTGGCGGCTTGAGCAGCAGCGACGAGTGGAAGGCCAAAGCGAAAGCCGCCGAGCAGGCCTTCAAAACGAGTTCCGAGGTGCTCGCTTTGATCCCCGAGGTGCAGGAAGCAAGGGAGCGGTTAGGGCGGGAGCCGTAGACCGAGGCCCTTAGAGGCCAATTATCGCCGTTCAGGAAACTCTCTCTGTGCTCTGTGGTGAAGTGCCGCGATGCTTGCCAATTGGATCGGTACCCTTGGCCGCGATCGCCCTGAACTTCGCGGTGAGCAGGTGGGCCGTCTTGATCAATAAGCTCATCCACATTCCCCCGTACCGCGGCTACTACCGGACGATGCGCTGGGAGCGCGGTCTCTACGAGGCTCTGCGGATTCGCTGGTTCAAGAGACTGGTCAACTCCGGGTGGTATCGCACGCTTTGGGGACCAGTTTTGAAGCGTGCTGGGAAGAGCGGCTCTTTAGAAAGTTTGGCTTCCGATATGAGGGCTGCGGAGACCGCCCACCTCATGGCTCTGGTCATCGTGGGATCCCTGACCGTCTATTCTGTTTCCACGGGTCGTCCTGTGGCCGCCCTTTGGCTCACGGGATGCAATCTTCTGGTGAATGCGTATCCGATCATGTTGCAGCGTTACAACCGGGGCCGAATCGAACGGGTCATGGGAAGGGAGCGGAGCCCCGGCGCAATCCGGCGTGCGAGCGATTGAGCCGCCCGCCGAAAGGCGGTGATAGCTTTTTGAGATCACCCGTGATCCTTGCGACGGATTCCCTGATAGCGGAAACCCAAACAAAATTGTGACCGAGGTCACTTCACCTGGAATTTGTCACGGACATGGCTTCTCCGGCCCCAGACTCCTCGCGATTCATCGCCGCCTTGACCCGGCATCAGCCGGCCTTGGAGGCGTTTTGCCATGCGCAGTTGGCGCGGCGGCAGGATGCTCAGGAGGCGTTGCAGGCGACGTGTGTGAAGCTCTGGGAGAAGTCCGCAGACTGGGATCCGGACACCGAGTTCTTGCCCTGGGCCTTTGCGGTGGCGCGGTTCACGGTGCTGTCCCTTCTCCGTGACCGGATGCGGGACCGGTTGGTGTTTGACGAGGACGTGGTGCTGGCGATGGCCGAAGAGACCGAGATTGCTTCGGCCAAGTTTGAGGACCGCCGCGAAGCGCTGGGCTCCTGTCTCCAGAAACTGAAAACGGAGCAGCGTGGCTTGCTCCAGGAGCACTACATGGCCGGACGCACCGTGCGCGAATTGTCGAGCGTCACGGGCCGCAGCGAAAGCGCGGTCAAAATGATCCTCCTCCGGCTACGAGAGCAGCTCGGCGACTGCATCGAACGTCAACTCCGCCTTTCCCCATGAACCACGAATCCGCTTCCCTCGATTACCGGCTCCTCGCCTTGCTTCAGGCGGTGCGCGACGATCATGATGACTCGGCGCGCGTGACGCTCAATGAACTGTTGCGCCACGATCCCGTCGCCCGCGTCGCGATGGCACGCCTCCTCGTGGACGAACAGGCGCTCATTCACCGGCTGCGGGACGACAGCATTGTCTCGCTACTAGATTCCGCACCAGCGGCGGAGCTGGGAACAATGGCCCGATCGACGCGGAGTCAGATCTGGCGCCCACTCATCTCGGCAGCGGCGGGGGTCTTGTTCGGCACTCTATCGACCTCGCTGGTGTATGGGTTTGTCGTCCATCGGCTTCCCGAAGTGGAAAAGGTGCCTCTGGCCGTTTTCGACCCAGGGTTGGAAAGTGCCGGGTCGATCATCCATCGCGGCTTGCCCAAGGGGGGCGGCCAATGGGGCGCTGATTCCGCTCTCGTGGTGACGGCGGAAAACGGCGTGCCGCCGTTGGAAGGCGCGCACATGATGCGATTGGAGCCGATTCCGCGAGAGAAGAACGTGAAGAATTTGGCGTCGCGGGTGTATCAAGTGCTCGATCTGCGCTCGCTGCCGACCCAGGATCTGGACGGCGTTACCGACGTGCAGGTGACGGCTTCGTTCTTCTCGACCAAGAGTGAGGTGAGCTCCCGCTACCTGATCCGCGCTTTTGCGCTGGATGAGGTGCCAGAGCAGGCCACGAAAGACTTCTGGTCGAAGACGGAGGATGATGGGGTTGTTTCCGTGGCGCAGAGATTTGATACAACGCCGGGAGATCGAGACTGGCACACCTTTTCGCTGAAGATGCCGCTGCCGCGCGGGGCCTCTACGCTGATCTTTATTCTCGGCGCCGTGCCTCCGGAGGACCCCGCTGCGGAAGCATCCGTGCACTACCTCGACGACGTGGAGGTTTCACTGCTCCAGATGGTTTCGACTTCAGGCGATTCTTCTGACTAATTATGCCGCTAACAGCGATTTCCCATTCATGAAAACAAACGCTTCATCTTTAGCTAGCCGCCGTTTTTTCCTGCGAGCCACCGGCGTGAGCCTGGCGCTGCCGCTGCTCGAATCGCTGGGCGGGCGGGGTTTCGCTCGAAACTCGGCGGCGGATGGGCAACGTCCGATGCGGATGGTTTGCATCGGCAACTTGCTTGGCTTTTACCCGCCGGCCTTCTTTCCGGAGAATAGCGGGTCCGACTACGAGCTGCCTGAGTCGATTGAATCGCTCAAGCCGCATAAGAAGGACTTCACGCTCTACTCCGGGCTCGATCATGGGGTGAAGGGTGGTCACTTTGCGATGAGCTCGTTTCTCAGTGGGGTGCGAACAGCGGATGCGAAAGGCATGCCGGAGGGCAACATCACCGTGGATCAACGGGCTGCGGAGACATTGGGAGGAGCGACGAGGTTTCCTTCGCTCACCCTGGGGTCGGAAGATGGCATTCATGGCGGCTGCCTCATGTCATGGACACGAAGCGGTACGCGCGTTCCGCCGATCAGCACACCGCGCGAGCTGTTCCGGAAGTTGTTTGTTTCGGAAGGTGCGGCCGACCTCGCCGCCTCGATGGATCGCCTTGATTTGAAGGGCTCGATCCTAGATGCGGTGCAGGGTGATGCGAAATCGCTAGAGCGGCGTCTGGGTCAGCGGGACAAGGAAAAACTGGAAGAGTACTTCACTTCGGTCCGCGAGGTGGAGAAACAGATCGAGTTGCATCGCAAGTGGGCCAGCGTGCCCAAGCCGGATCCGATGATGAAGGAGCCGGAGAACAACGACTTCGTCTCCGACCTGCCCGTGATGTATGACCTCATCGCGCTCGCTTTGCAGACGGACTCCACCCGGATCGCCACGCTGGAGATCGGGGGCGATTTTGAGGCTTCGGCCTTCGGTCTAAACGGTGGCTATCATGGCCTATCCCACCATGGCCAACGCGAGGAGGCCATCAATGGACTCATCAAAATGGAACGCTATCAGGCGGAGCAGTTCGCGAAGTTCATCGCCAAGCTCAAATCGATCGAGGACGGCGCAGGCACCTTGCTAGATCACTCCATGGTGCTCTTCGGCAGCGGCATGGGGAATGCGAATTCGCACACGAACACCAACCTCCCCATTATTCTCGCCGGTGGTGGGCTCAAGCACGGCGAGCACAAGGCTTATCCCGCCAAAGGGCCCGGACGTCAGCCCTTGTGCAATCTCTATCTTTCTATGCTCCAGCGTTTCGGTGCCGAGGTCGACACTTTTGGCACCAGCACCGGTACGCTGACTGGACTCTCGTAAGTTCTGGCCGGCAAAAAGATGGGCGGTAAAACATAAAATCAGTTACTGCATCTGCTTCCGGAAGTCCTTTTGTCGGCTAAGTAGACGTCCCAACCATGCCAATCACGCGCAACACCGAAACCATCCGCCCGACTCAATCAGAGTTTGGTCAGATTGCCTACGATGTCATGAACTGCGTGTATGAGATCCACAACGCGTTTGGCCGCTTCTTCGATGAAGCCGTCTATAAACGCGAGCTCGCCGAGAGGATGTCTGGCATTGAGCTCGAACTCCCTGTGACCGTCTCTCACGGCAGCTTTGCAAAGCGATACAAGCTTGACGTTCTAGCGCACAATCGAGGCGTTTTCGAGTTCAAGGCTGCCGAGAGCATAGTTCACCGGCATCGAGGGCAGACGATCAACTACCTGCTCCTATTTGACCTCCCGCACGGCAAGATTATCAACGTGCCTCCTGAGCGCGTCGGCGATGAGTTCGTCAATTGTCATTTGAGGCTGGATGCGTTGCGAGATCCATCCGTGGAGACTGTCGGGTTCCAATCAACTGTGGCCGGAGCGTCTTTCTTCCATCACCATCTCATCAGCATGATCCAGGACTGGGGTTCCGGCCTCGAGATCGGGCTATACGAAGAAGCAATGACCCACTTTCTCGGCGGCGAGGATCAGGTTCTCCTTCCAGTGCCCGTTATAGGGTCTAAAGGACAAGTGTATGATCAAAGGATCCGACTGTTGGCACCGGATGTCGCTTTCAAGATCACTGGGTTCCCGGATCGGCTTGAGGCTTTTGAGGTGCATGCCCGGCGACTCCTGGAACACACCACTCTCAAAGCCATTCACTGGGCGAACGTTACTCACAAGCATGTCACCTTCACGACCATCCGCTGACCCGCTGTCCCGCATAAGTAGGTGCGGTAAAAGGTTTGGGCTTCCGATCTTCCTATTTTTTACCGCAAATCTTTTTGCCGACCCTTCCGAAGTTCAGAATTTCCTCACCACCTACTGCAACGATTGCCACGGCGCGGAGAAGCAAAAGGGCGAACGTCGCTTCGACCAGCTCGCGCTCCCCGTGAGCAAGGTGGACACCCTGATCGAACTCAAAGACATTCTCGATCAGCTCAACCTGGGCGAAATGCCGCCGAAAAAATCCAAACAGCCCTCATCCGAGGAGCAGAAAGCCTTCATCGAGCAACTGACCCAAGCACTCACCGACGGTCGGGGGAAACTTGCCAGCACGGGCGGCAGCACTGTCCTGCGGCGTCTAAACCGCCGCGAGTATCTCAATACCATCGGCGATCTGTTCTCCTTGAACATGGCGGCCTTCGATCCCACCACGAACTTCCCCCGCGATCAATCCGCCGAGCACATGGAGAACCTGGGTGATGTGCTCCAGACCTCCGGTTATCTGCTCGATCAATATCTCGAGGCGGCGGATATCGTGGTCGAGAAAGTCTTCGCGCATCAACAGCCACCGCCGGAACAAACGTGGCATTTCGAAGGAGAGTTCAAGACGAAGGCCAAGTCGGAAGAAAAGCGAAACGAATACGACAATCGTCACCTCCTCGTGATGGAGTGCATGGATTCGGACAAGCACACCGCAGGCTTCGGATTCATCAACGACTTTGAGGAGGGTGTGCCCGCTGATGGCTTCTACGAGATCCAAGTGCTGGTCAAGGCCATGAACCGGGAGCATCCCTATGATCCCAAAATCTTCGGCACGGATGCTCGCGAGCCTTTCCGATTCGGCATTGTGCCGGGCGATGCAAAACTCGGCCCGCTCGAGCTTCCTCAGCCACAGCAGCCCATGCTGACGGAAGTTGCTTTAGAGGATGGCGAAGCCGAGTGGCGCACGATGAAGGTTTGGCTGGATGCCGGACACACTCCCCGATTTGTCTTCCCGAATGGGCCTGAAGACATCCGTAAAACCTGGTTCAAGATCGCTGATTATCACAAGGACCTTTGGCCGAAGTTCATTGGTGCGGATGACGAAGGCAAGCTTGGTATCGTCGAGGCCAAGAAGCTCACGTTGCACGTGTGCAAGTTTCCCCATATCCGCATCGATGAGGTCAAGATCCGTGGCCCCATCGTCGAACAATGGCCACCGGCGCCTCAGCAGGCTGTTTTGGGCAAACAAGGCTTCACTCCAGAGGAGATGCGTGAGGTGCTCCAGACCTTCGCTGATCGAGCTTATCGTCGACCGGCCACGAAGGACGAAATCGACCGTCTCATGGCCATCGCTGAAAAGCGGATCAGCCTCGGACGCTCGCCGATGGATGGCTTCAAAGCGGCATTGAAGGCCGCGCTTTGCTCGCCGGGCTTTGTTTATCTGTCTCAAGAGACGAAAGAGGACTCCAAAAAGCTTTCCAACCAAGCGCTGGCTTCACGACTCTCGTATTTCCTTTGGTCCACCATGCCGGATGCAGAGCTCCTGAGCGTAGACCTCACGAAACCAGACGTGCTCGTCGCGCAAACCCGTCGCCTGCTCGCCGATGCACGCTCCGATGCCTTCGTGGCTGGCTTCCTCGACAGCTGGCTGAACCTCCGCAACCTCGGTGGAATGCCGCCGGACCGGGGCGAGTTCGAAGAATACTACTCGAAGGGCTTTCAGGACGCCTTCAAACAGGAGACGAGGATGTTCATGCGCGATCTCATCGAGCGCGATGCCAGCATCGTGAACTTCCTTGATAGCGACTACAGCTTTCTCAACCAACCGCTCGCCACGCACTATGAACTAGGTGAGCTGGGCGATCCCGCGAAAGCGCATCAGTTCCGCAAAGTCACCTTCAAGAATCCGAAACGCGGCGGCCTGCTCGGCATGGGCTCCGTGCTTACCATCACCGCGAATGGCATCGACACCTCGCCGGTCACGCGCGGCGTGTTTCTTCTCGAAAACATCCTGGGCACGCCGCCACCACCGCCGCCCGATGACGTGCCCGCCATTGATCCCGACGTGCGCGGGGCGAAGTCCATGCGCGAGCTGCTCAGCAAGCATCGCGAATCGCCGAACTGCTACGGTTGCCATCAGAAGATTGATCCGCTCGGCTTTGCTTTGGAGAACTTCGATGCCATCGGCGATTGGCGTCCCCGCATCGAGAAGAACAAGATCGACGCCAGCGGTGAACTGCCCAGTGGCGAAAAGTTCGAAGACGTAGTCGGCTTGAAGACGATTCTTGTGGAGCGCAAAGATCTTTTCGCCCAGATGCTCACCGAGCGCCTGCTGACTTACGCTTGCGGTCGCCGCATCGAGGCGCTGGATGAAGACGTGGTGGAAGATATCGTAGCCAATCTGCCCCAGCATCGATACGGCCTGCGCTCTCTGATCGAAGCTATCGTGACCAGTGAGTTATTCATGGGGCGTTAAACTCTGATTCATATCTTACCGCTTGTTCCTTTTCACGATGACCTATCCCTGCTTTGCCCTGATCCTCGCGCTGGCTTCCCCCGCCTTAGCTGAAGATTTCATCGACCTCCTTGATCCATCGCTCTCACAGTGGGAGGTTTTCATAGGAGTGCCGCACACAGCCGTTACAGGCCTCCCGGCAGGCACCTACCAAGATAAGAACGTCACCAAAGGCACTCCTCTCGGTCTCAACCATGATATTAAGAAGGTCTTCACCACCTTCACCGAAGAGGGAACGACCATCCTGCATGTCAGCGGCGAGATCTATGGTGGACTCACGACGAAGAAGGACTTCGCGGACTATCACTTCCAGGTCGATTTCAAGTGGGGAGAGCGAAAATGGGAGCCTCGCGCCACCAAGATTCGGGATAGCGGAATCCTTTATCATTGCCACGGGGAGCACGGTGCATTTTGGAATGTCTGGAAGAGCTGCCTGGAGTATCAAGTGCAGGAGACTGACCTGGGCGACTTCTTCACCCTGGCTGGCACTAAGGCTCAATCCCGATTCCGAACCGTGGACGAAAAGCACACCTTCGATTCCGAGTATCCTTGGGCGAACTTCACCGGTACCATCCAAGCCGCGCACGAGCTGGACAAGCCTCACGGCGATTGGAATCATCTCGAGATCTATGTCCTCGGCGACTCCGCCATCCATGTGGTCAATGGCGTCGTGGTCATGGCGCTCACTGGAGCGACGGACAAGGAAGGCAAGCCGCTCAAGTCTGGACAAATCCAGCTTCAGTCTGAGGCTGCGGAGTGCTTCTATCGAAATGTGCGGATCTCACCCCTAACGGCCTTTACGCAAGATCTCGCCGCCAAGGCGGGCCTTTCCCGTTGAAAAGAGTGGAGGCCCGGGATCCCAAAGGACGACGGCAAACGAGCTCGCAGCGAGAAAGGCTTCCGCGAGTAGAATCCAACCGAAACCGCAGTAACTCATCACACTATGCGCTTCACCCGCCGAAAACTCCTTAAAGCCACTCCATTCCTCTTCGTGCGCACTTCCGGTCTCGCCGCCGACGTGGCGCAGCCCTTCGGATCGGAGTTTCCTAATCTCGAATCCCTCACCACGGGCGAGTGGTGGCTCGCTGCTGCACCGAAGGAGCAGAAGAGCTCGAAAGGAAAAGGCGGCCCGCCCCCCGCGCCGTCGATGGATGTGCCGCGTGATGAGGTGGTCTGCTTTGCCCAATACACGCAGCAGAATGGCGTGCTGAAAATGAGCGCGCAGCTCTTCCCCTTGAAGCCCGGCGAGGAGCGCGTGGCTCGGCTTGAAGTGAAACCCGAAGGGCAGGACTGGAAGGAGATCGCGCAAGGCGAGGTCTATTATCCAGGCTGGGATGCGCATTTCCGCATCGAGGGCTGGGATGGTTCGAAGAACGTGCCCTACCGCGTGCGCCACGGCGAGAAGGCGATGTTTGAGGGCCTAATCCGGCGCGATCCGGTGGAGAAAAGCGAGATCGTCATCGCCAACATGAGCTGCAACTCCAGCCGCACCGTCGGCCCGCGCACGGAGATCATCGACAACTTGCGAGCGCAGGATCCCGACGTGCTTTTCTTCGGCGGCGATCAGACCTATCGTCATACCGAGCACACCGCAGGCTGGATCGAGTTTGGCCTGCAGTTCCGGGATATCATTCGCGATCGTCCAACGGTCTGCATCCCCGACGACCATGATGTCGGCCACGGCAATCTCTGGGGGGAAAGTGGCAAGCAATCCAGCATCGAAGGGGATGCGGACGGCGGCTTCCGCTATCCCGTGGCCTATGTCAATCAGGTGCAGCGTCAGCAGTCGTGGCATCTGCCGGATCCGGTCGATCCTGGTGACGTGGATCGTGATGTCCGGGTTTATTTCACCCGCATGATCGTCAGCGGCATCGATTTTGCCATCTTGGAGGATCGGAAGTTTAAGAGCGGTCCAGCCGGGAAAATTCCGCAGATGGGGCCGCGTCCGGATCACATCAACGATCCGGCCTATGACCCGAAAAGTATCGATTTGCCCGGTTTGGAGCTTTTGGGAAAACGGCAGGAAAAGTTCCTGCACGAGTGGGGGCAGGATTACAGCGGTGGCGCGGAAATGAAGTGCGTGCTTTCCGCCACCGCCTTCTGTGGCGCCGTCCACATGCATGGCGGCGTAGACAAACGACTGCTCGCCGATCTCGATTGCAACGGCTGGCCGCAAGCCGGTCGCAATCGTGCCCTGGTGGAAATCCGCCGCGCCTGGGCCCCGCACCTTTGTGGCGATCAGCACCTCGCCGTCGTTGTGCAACATGGCATCGAGCAGTTTCACGATGGACCGTTCAGCTTCACCAGCCCCGCCCTCGTGAACACGATCTACGGCCGCTGGTGGCATCCGCTCGATGAAAAAGCGGGCCCAAACCCCGTCCCAGACAGCCCACTACCCTGGACTGGCGATTTCAAAGACGGCCTCGGCAACCCTATCAGCATGCTCGCCTATGCGAACCCCGACGATGTCCAAGACGAGCAGAAACGCGCCGATGGCTACGGTCTCATCCGCTTCGACAAAAAGACCCGGAAGATCACCTTCGAGTGCTGGCCACGCTTCGCCAAGGTCGCGGATGGCGACAAAGCCCAGTTCCCCGGTTGGCCAATTACCATCACTCAAGACTCCAACGACGGCCGCAAAGTCCATGACCATCTTCCCGAAGTGACACTAGAAGGTGTGAAGCATCCCGTGGTCCAAGTCATCGCTGAAGCTACCGGGGAAGTCCTCTACACCGTCCGCTCCCAAACGGAGAGCTTCGTCCCCCGCGTATATGCACCGGGCAAATATACAGTCAAAGTAGGCAAGGACCGGCCGGACGCGATCGTCGCAACTGCGGTGGAGATCGGGTGAGCTCATGCCGCTCGTGGGAAAGACCTCGATCCTAGGTGGCTGCATCGTCGGAGCCGGCTTCTTCGCTGACGTTCACGCGGAGGCATGGATGCGGATGAAGGATGTCGCCATCATGGCCGTGGTCGATCCGTTGCCAGGCAAAGCTGCCGCCTTGGCGGCCAGGCACGGGATCCCCCGGAGCTACGAAAGGATCCAGGAATTGCTCCACAACGAGCAGGTTGACTTTGTCGACATTGTGACCCGGCCGGACACGCATTTGTCCCTCACCCGCCTTGCGGCAGAGCATGGCAGGCATGTCATCTGTCAGAAGCCGATGGCCCCGACGATCGCCGAGAGCATCGCGATGTGCGAGGCGTGTGAGAGTGCCGGAGTGCGGCTCATGATTCATGAGAACTGGCGTTGGCAGCCCTGGTATCGGGAAGCCCTTCGGTTGATTCAACACGGTGCGATCGGCCCGCTGCGGCATCTTTCGTTCGACTGGCGCACAAGCGATGGCCAAGGACCTCAGCCGTATGCGGATCAACCTTACTTCAGTGAGATGCCGCGGCTCCTCATCTACGAGAGTCTCGTGCACATCCTGGATACCTTCCGCTGCCTTGCGGGAGATCTGGAGATAACCTCCTGCGAGACGCGCCGGATCAATCCGCTCATTGCCGGAGAGGATTGGGCGGAGATCCACGTGAGCTTCGCCAGCGGAGCCACCGGCTTCATTCACGGTGATCGGCACAGCGGCCCGCAGCAGGCGCCGGTGGCGATGGGCAGCATGTGCATCGAAGGCGACGGCGGCACACTGCGCATCACGCCTGAAGGTGAGCTAATCTTGAAGGACGAGTTGCTGGGCTTCGCTCCATCCCCTGCGGGTTACAAGGGCGATAGTGTGTTTGCTACTCAGGAGCACTTCATCCATTGTCTCCGCACAGGCCATCCCGCCGAAAGTGAGGGGCATCGATACTTCCGCACCGCCCGTCTGGTCGAAGACGCTTACCGGATCGCCGCTTTATCAATCACCGAAACCCCGATCATCGCATGAAACCCATTCTTATTCTCATCCTCTTCGCCACCGCAACGATGGCTCAGGACCAAAATGGCGAGATCCCTTTCGCAACTTCCGAAACAAGCATCACCGTTGAAGCCGAAAGGTTCACCAAGCAGTCCCATGACTCCACCCGCCGCTGGGAAATCCGCAGTGAGCGTCCTGGAGCTAGTGCTGGTGCCTATATTGAGGTCTTGCCCGACACCCGCACTACGCATGATGACAAGCTCATCGAAGGCGAGAACTTCACTGACGAAGCCGGAACCATGGCCGTGCTGGAGTATGAGATCGAGGTCAAAGAGACCGGCCGCTACTTCGTCTGGGCACGCACTTGGTCCAGCGGCACGGAGGACAATGGCCTGCACTTCGGCCTCGACGGCCAGTGGCCCGACAGCGGCAGGCGTTGGCAGACGGTGAAGAAGGGCGGATGGGACTGGGACTGCAAACAACGCACCGCCGAATTCCATACTGGCATACCGATGCAACTCTGGCTCGACATTGACCAACCTGGCAAACACTCCCTTATGCTCAGCATGAGGGAGGATGGTGCCAAAGTGGATCAGATCAGCCTGCGGAAGGGGAATGGCGAAATACCTTTCGGTAAATTTCAAAACGTTAAACGCGAGCCCGACGGCAACGGCGATGTGGTCGTCAGTGGGGAACTCAAGCAGTGGCACAAGGTCACTCTTACGCTCGATGGCCCCTTTGCGGCGGAATCGGATGGCTTGGGCGACATGGCTGGCTGCTCTCCTTTCACCGACCTCGCTTTGAACGTCACGTTCACCCACGAGAGCGGCACACCGAGCTACCTCGTGCCCGGCTACTTCGCGGCGGATGGCGATGCGGGCAATAGCAGCGCGGAATCCGGCACGAAATGGCGTGCGCATCTCTCGCCGGACAGATCGGGCACGTGGAACTACACGATCTCCTTCACGAAGGGCCAACATGCAGCGGTTGAAGGTGGCGGTGAGGCTTTGCCGCCCTTCGATGGCCTGAAAGGCAGCTTCAACGTGGCGGAGACCGACAAGGCTGGACATGACTTCCGATGCAAAGGCCGTCTGCAGTATGTGGGCAAACATCACCTCCAGTTTGCAGGATCGAAGGAGTATTTCCTAAAGGCTGGCCCGGATTCGCCGGAGACCTTGCTGGCATACACGGACTTTGACGTTACCGACAAGTCTGAGATAGACCGGATCAAAACCTGGGATCCGCACGCGGCCGATTGGAAACAAGGCGATCCGAGCTGGAAGGACGGCAAGGGCAAAGGCCTCATCGGCGCTCTGAACTACCTCGCCGCCAAGGGCGTCAACGCTTTCTCCTTCCTTACTTACAACGCTACTGGCGATGGTGATAACGTTTGGCCCTTCGTCGGCAAAGACACCAAACTGAACTACGATTGCTCCAAGCTCGACCAATGGGGCATCGTTTTCGATCATGCCACTGCGCTCGGTCTCTACTTGCACTTCAAACTTCAGGAGAACGAGATGGACGACGACCGCCGGAAAGGGAAGGACGGAGGCATCGCCGCATCCCTCGACGGCGGCAAGCTCGGCATCGAGCGCAAGTTGTATTGCCGCGAAATCATCGCCCGCTTTGGTCACGCCCTGGCGCTGAATTGGAACATTGGCGAGGAGAACACTCAGAGCAGTGAAGAGATCCGCGACATGGCGAAGTTCCTCCACGACACCGATCCTTACCATCATCACATCGTCCTCCACACCTTTCCAGGGCAGCAGGACAAGGTCTACGGGCCGCTTCTGGGTGATAAGTCTCTTCTTACCGGCGTGTCTTTGCAGAACTCATGGAGGCAGGTCAACGACGTCACGCTGGAATGGGTGCGCAAATCCGCCGCCGCCGGGCGCCCGTGGGTCGCTGCCAATGACGAGCAGAACCCCGCAGGCCTCGGTGTGCCACCTGACCCCGGTTACCAAGGCCACGACGGCTTTGCCGTGGAAAAACAGCTCAAAGGGAGCAAGGAAGAAGGCAACTTCAAGGGCAAGCCCTACACCATGCATGACATCCGCAAGCACACGCTTTGGGGCAACCTGATGGCTGGCGGCGCGGGCGTGGAATACTACTTCGGCTATTCGCTCCCTGAAAACGACATCGAGTGCGAAGACTTCCGCAGCCGCGACAAATCATGGGACTACTGCCGGATCGCGCTGGAGTTCTTCCGCGACCAAAAAATCCCCTTTGCCGAAATGCAGAGCGCCAACGCCCTCATTGGGAACACCAAGGACGACAACAGCAAATACTGCTTCGCCAAGGCCGGCGAGCTTTACCTGGTCTATCTCCCCGACGGCGGCACCACTGCCCTCGATCTTTCCGGGGGAAAGGGCACTTTCACCGTGAAATGGTTCAACCCTCGCGAAGGAGGTGTCCTGGTTTCCGAAGATGTCGCCGTGTGGAACGGCGGCAGCGAGGCCACGCTCACTGCTCCTTCCTCCGACGACTGGCTCGCTGTGATCACCAAAGAGCCGGGTTCGGCCCCAAAGTAGCCATAAAAGCAATCCTTCTACGACTTACCGTCGCCTTCCGACGATACCCAGCCTTCGCGGCGAGGTTCGGTATCATTCGCCCGGAGGTTCCCCATGCTTCGTTTAAAGGAACTCAAACGCTCACGGGAAGGTCGCCAACCTTGCCTCGCGAAGATTTCCGACGTTCGCCGCAAGGCTCCCCATCCTTCGATCGAATGTTCCGTATGCTTCGGGTGGCGCTTGTGGCGGGTCCGAGGAGATGTCTCCAAGCTTCGGGGGAACGTTACCGATGGTTCATCGGAGAGTTCGCCGCTCTGGCTTGAACGTCTTGCACCTCCTTCGGTTTGACCGGTCTTCTGTAGCGACGCAAACCCATCCGCTTTTCCTCAGGCAATCGGATCGCCTCCTTCACCAAGATGCGAAGAGGATCGGTCAAGATCGGCGCAGATGCGCAGTCCGGCTAGGTGTAGGATCAAGGTTGAGATCGAGTGCGGCTTGTCGGAAGCAAAGGAAAACGGCAGAGGCGTTGCTCCGGCTCCTAGGCCGCGTTTGAACTCCCCAAACCCCCGATGTCCATCCTCTGTGCCACCGATTTCTCCGCCGCTGCGGTTTCCGCCGCCGATGTGGCCGCCGCGTTGGCCAAACGGCTGAACCAGCCGCTGCGCTTGGTCCATTGCGCGCGAGATTGGGTCGTAGCGGGAGAAATGGTCGTCGTTCTCAGCAATGACGCCGCGCTGCGGGCACGCCTTGAGGCGGAAGCTGCGCGTTTGCGCACCGATGGGCTCGAGGTGAACACGGAATTGCGGAGCGGTGTTCCCCATCATGAGATTCTGGCGACGGTGGCTCATGAGCGGCCCGCCTTCCTCGTCCTCGGCTCCGTGGGAGACGGGAATCCGGAGAATCTGCTGATCGGCAGCGTGGCCGAGCGGGTTGCGGAGAGCGCACCGGTCCCCACTTTGTTGGTGAGGAAATCGAAGGTGCTCTTGGATTGGCTGCGCGGCACCGAGGGGCTGCGATTGCTCTGCGGGGTGGATCGGACGGCTTCTTCAGATGCCGCGATTGCCGGAGTGGTTCCGCTTGTCGCTCTGGGCGAAGTGGAAATCGAGGCCGCTTCCGTGCTTACGGAGCGGGAGGAGGCTTACGCGGGCGATCCCGAGGTCCGTCAGCGCGATGTCTGGGAGCGAGTCCGGGAGCTGTTGGGCGACGGCCCGGTTCAGGTGCACGTGCGGGACGGTGCCGAGTCGGCGGTGGCCGGATTTCTGGAGATCGCGGAAGAACGGGAAGCTGGGTTGTTGGTGGTCGGGACCCACCAGCGTCATGGCTTGGATCGGTTGACGGCACCCTCCTTTTCCCGGGCGGTGATGACCCACGCCAAGAGCAACGTTCTTTGCGTGCCGGCGGCGGCTGTCAAAGCGAGTCATCGGATTCCGAAGATTCGGCGGGTCCTCGTGCCGACCAACTTTTCGGAAGCATGGCCCAATGCGCTGCGGCACGCCTATTCGCTCTTGCCAGGAGGCGGATCGATTCACATCGTCCATGTCTGCCCCGCGCCGCGAAGGGGGATCAACCCGCTGGTAGCCTCGGCCGTGTATTTTGATCACAGCTTGGAAAGCGTCAAAGCGCAGGAGGAAGCGGAAGCGAAGCTCCGGGCCCTGCCGGAAGACTTGCTTAAGGTTCCTGAGGTCACAGTGACCTGGGAAGTGATCATCCACGACCACGTGGCCGCGACGTTGTGCGCAGCGGCCGAGCGCGCCGGGGCTGATGTCATTTGCATGGAGAGCAAGGGCATTTCCCCGGCCGGTGCCTTTCTCGGCTCCACTGTGTTGGGCGTCTTGCGCCATGCCCACAAGCCTGTTTTTGTCGTGACCCCACCCCTTCCATGAGCACTCCCCGTTTCATCCGATGGTTCAGAGATATCTCCATCGAGGAAATCCCTCTGGTGGGTGGCAAGAACGCCTCCCTGGGCGAGATGATCCGGGAACTCACGGCCAAGGGGGTCAAGGTGCCGGATGGCTTCGCAGTAACGGCGGAAGGATATCGCTATTATATGCGCTCCACCGGGCTGGAAGGGAAGATCCGCCAGATTCTCTCGGGACTGGATACCGGGGACATGGACAACTTGCAACGCCGCGGCAGTGAGGTACGTCATGCGATTCTGGCCACCCCGTTGCCCGGCGACCTGGAGCAGGAAATCCTTACTGCCTATCGGGAACTGGGCGGCCACGAGGGGACTCCTCTGGATGTTGCGGTGCGGAGCAGTGCCACTGCGGAAGACTTGCCGGACGCAAGCTTCGCCGGGCAGCAGGAAACCTATTTGAATGTCCAGGGCAACGCATCGCTCTTGGAGCATTGCCGCCGTTCCTTTGCCTCACTCTTCACGGACCGGGCGATTTCTTACCGGGCGGACAAGGGCTTTGATCATGCCCAGATCGCTTTGTCCATTGGGGTGCAACGGATGGTGCGCTCGGATCTGGGGACGGCGGGTGTCATGTTCACCATCGACACGGAGACCGGGTTTCCTGATGTGGTGCTCATCAACGCCTCCTACGGGTTGGGGGAAAACGTCGTGCTCGGATCGGTCAATCCGGATGAATATTACGTTTTCAAGCCGACGTTGTCGCAGGGCTTCCGCCCGATCCTCCAGAAGCGGATTGGTTCCAAAGAGTTCAAGCTGATCTACGACACCGGGGGTGGCCGGATGGTCAAGAACGTGCCGGTGGCGCCGGGGGATCGCGCCCGTTTCGCGTTGGATGACGACGCCATTCTCCAACTGGCGCGCTGGGGCTGCGTGATCGAGGATCACTATTCAACGAAGCGCGGGTATCACGTGCCGATGGACATCGAATGGGCTCGTGACGGTCGCACCGGGGAGTTGTTCATCGTCCAGGCCCGACCGGAGACCGTGCAGGCGGGGAAGAACCTCGATGTCATCCAAACCTTCCGGCTCAAGGAACGGAGTCCCGTCCTCATCACCGGTCGGAGTGTCGGGGAACGCATCGCGAGCGGTCCGGTTCGGGTGGTCCGGAGCGTGGAGTTTCTTCGCGAGTTCAAAGAAGGGGAGATCCTCGTGGCCGACAAGACCGATCCGGATTGGGAACCGGTCATGAAGAAGGCTTCGGCGATCATCACCAATCGCGGGGGGCGGACCTGCCACGCTGCGATCGTGAGTCGCGAACTCGGGTTGCCGGCGATCGTCGGGACCGAGCATGGGACCGAAGTGCTCAAGGAAGGGCAGACCGTGACCGTCTCCTGCGCGGAAGGAGATACCGGTTTTGTCTACAGCGGCAGCCTGCCGTTCGACGTGCAGCAAACCAGCGTCAAAGATCTACAGCGTCCCCGCACCAAGGTCATGCTGAACCTCGCCAATCCGGAAGAGGCATTCTCGTCTTCCTTCCTGCCCAACGACGGCGTGGGTCTGGCCCGGATGGAGTTCATCATCAACACCTATATCAAGGTGCATCCGCTCGCCTTGCTCGATTTCGCGCGGCTGGAGGATCCCGTGGCGCGGGCGGAGATCGAGCGGCTCACGGCAGGATATGAGGATAAGGCGGCCTACTTTGTGGATCGCTTGGCCCGGGGAGTGGCCATGCTGGCGTCGGCCTTTTATCCCAAGGACGTGATCTTGCGGCTGAGCGACTTCAAATCCAACGAGTACGCCAATCTCATTGGCGGCCGCGCCTACGAACCGGTGGAAGAGAATCCCATGATCGGATTCCGGGGGGCCTCCCGTTACTACCATCCGCGTTATCGGGATGGCTTCGCCCTGGAATGCCAGGCGGTGCAGCGGGTGCGCAAGGAGATGGGGTTGACCAATCTCAAGCTCATGATCCCTTTCTGCCGGACGGTCGAAGAGGGCCGCCGCGTCCAGGCCGAGATGGCGAAGCATGGACTTGAGCGCGGAGTCGATGGCCTGGAGATCTACGTGATGTGCGAGATTCCCAGCAACGTGATCCTCGCTGCCGAGTTCGCCGAAATCTTCGACGGCTTCAGCATCGGCTCAAATGATCTCACCCAGTTGATCCTCGGGGTCGATCGAGACAGCGCGATCGTGGCTCCGATCTTCGACGAGCGCAACGCGGCGGTGAAAACGATGATCGCCCAGGTCATCCGCACCTGCCGGGAGCACCACCGCAAGATCGGAATCTGTGGGCAGGCACCGAGCGATTACCCGGATTTCGCCCAGTTCCTCGTTGAAGAGGGGATCGACAGCATCTCCCTGAATCCGGATACCGTGATCAAGACGACGCTGGCGATTTTGGAGAAGGAGCAGGAGCTTGGTGGCGGTCGGAAATCCGTTTGATCTTTTGGGCGAATGACCGGTTAACTGGTCGATCGCTAATTGCGGCCGCATGCCGCGAATGGCGGTCCTGGATTGAGATCCAGGACCATTCGTTCGGGCCCCACCATGGCCATCTCATGCTGGCATTTCCACCATTGCATAGGTTCAAGCCCCGCAACGGTTTCCCCATCACTGATGACGTCTCCCTTCTCAAAGAGATAGATGGCGATGTCGTAGAGTTTTCCGGCCATCTGGCCGCAGTCGAGTTGCCGGAAGTGGCATTGCACATCAGGCAAGCCCAAAACCGCCAGGCCCATCGTGTCCATCAGGCAATCGCCGTTGGTGCCTTCGATCCTGAACAGCCGCACATTAATGCTCGCCATCATTTGCTCGCCCGTCTCGCCCTCCTGCTGACGCAAGAACTCGACCGGATTCACCACGAGCTGGCTGTTCAGGCAATGAATGGCGTCTGCGGGAATCGTTTCCTGGATGGCGCGCAGGAATCCCCGAAACTGACGGTTGCGCACGGCGCGTTCCAGAGATCCTGCCATGAAGTCACTGGCGACCACGATATACCGACAGGCGGCGCTGACTTCTCCCGCTGCTTCCCAATTCCAAGTTTGATGCAACGAGTCCTGGATTTGCTCCCGGACCTGGGCGGACACGGGTCTTGCCTTCACCAAGCAAAGCTGAGTCGGCAACCGGCCCTCTTTGAACTCCGCTACCGCATCCGTCATGAAATAGTGCGCCATCTGGCTGTCCTTGCCCGGGAGATGTCCGGGATCCACGTTGCCGCAATAGCGTCGAACCGCACGGGTCAGTTCCATGAAGTCGATTTCCGGCTCCTTCACGTAGAGAAACTGGGAAATCAGGGGAGCAAGCGGAGAGGCTGGGATGGCATCAGATTTCGTGGACACGGCGGGAAACCTAAGTGGCGAAAACTCGATGATTCAAGAACGAGCGATACTTTGGGACGCAGCCACCTCTTCTCATTTTCGCGAGTGCTTAACAATAGGAAACCGGAGCCGTCCGGTTCTTGACCGCGACGTCTTGGGGCTGTGGATCCTCGGCTCAGATCTCGTCCGGCTCCGCGCACGGCGAAAACGCCAGGTTCAGATGTCGTCCAGCTCCGCGCACGACCGTTTTTCCCCCGCTGAGGTCGATTCCCGCCCGCCGCACGATGAAAACGACCGGGCCCGATCCGTTCCCCGGCTCCGCGCGGTGGGGAGGTCCAGATCGCGTCGCAAACCGGGGCTGCACAGCGCTACGGATTCTTGATTTCGAAGCGCCCGCAGGGTTTCTCCAGGAATGGGTCCCGTTTAGCCCAACATTTGATCGATCTTCTGGGCGAGCAGGAAATCCTGCTCCGTGAGACCCTTGAGGTCGTGGGTGGTGAGCGTCACGTCCACCATGCCGTAGCTGACCTCCATGTCGGGGTGGTGGTCGGCTTCCTCCGCCAGTTCAGCGATCCCGTTCACGAAGTCGATCCCCTCCATGTAGGAATCGAATTCGAAGCTGCGGCAGATGCAATCATCCTCCAATTCCCACTCAGGAACCTTTTTCATCCACTGCTCCAAGTCTTGCTCGGGGATCAAATTCTCCATGGGGCTTCATTTGGAGCAAGTGTTAGGAAACGCAAGCGGGAAATTGGCATGATTTCCAAAATTGTCACGAACCGGTGACTCCCCACTTGTGTTCCGTCTGGCTTCGGGCTATGCAAGGCGTTCACTCACGAACTGTCCCCCCTTAGGCAATGCCCCTTTACAACAACATCGTCGAAACCGTCGGACGCACACCGTTGGTTAAACTGAACAAGGTGACCGCCGGTTTGGAAGCCACCATTGCGCTGAAGTGCGAATTCTTCAATCCGTTGGGCAGTGTCAAGGATCGGATTGGAATGGCCATGATCGACGATGCAGAGCGGCGTGGCATCCTCAAGCCGGATACGATCATTGTGGAGCCGACCAGCGGGAACACCGGGATCGCACTGGCCTTCGTGGCTGCCGCCAAAGGCTACCAGCTCATCCTGACCATGCCGGAGACCATGAGTCTGGAGCGCCGCACCTTGCTGGCCATGCTCGGGGCCAAGTTGGAACTCACCCCGGGCGCCAAGGGAATGAAAGGGGCGATCGCGCGGGCCGAAGAGATCGTCGCGGAGACGCCCAATGCCTGGATGCCACAGCAGTTCAACAACGAGGCCAATCCGGAGATTCACCGGAGAACGACCGCCGAGGAAATCTGGGCGGATACGGATGGCAAGGTGGATATTTTCATCGCCGCCGTGGGCACGGGGGGAACTTTGACGGGTTGCTCTGAGGTGATCAAGCCGCGTCGTCCCGGATTCAAGGCCATAGCGGTGGAGCCGGCCGACTCCCCGGTGATCAGCCAGACGATGGCCGGAGAAGCCGTGGTTCCCGGTCCTCACAAGATTCAGGGCACCGGTGCCGGATTTGTCCCCAACAACCTCCATCTCGCCAGCGTGGACGAGTGCATCAAGGTCACCAACGAAGAATCGTTCGCGATGGCCCGTCGCATCGCCCGGGAAGAGGGCATCCTCGTGGGGATCAGCACCGGGGCGAATGTGGCCGCCGCCATCAAGGTCGCCTCGCGGCCTGAAAACAAGGGCAAGCTCATCGTCACGATCGCCTGCTCCACGGGGGAACGTTACCTCAGCACGGCCCTGGCCGAAGAAGCGCGCCAGCAGGTGGGCGGCTGAATGGGCGTTCCGCCGCTTGACCCGGACTCATTCCCGTCCAACTTGAGCGTTTTCACCACCCTCCGTTAGATGGCCAAATCACCCGCCCAACCCCACCCAGAACATCCCGCGACGCCCGATCCGTTGGCAGCCGCCCTGGGACCTTCTCCCATCGAAAAGTTCATCGATGAGCACAAAGTGCTGATCGGTGGCGGACTCCTTGCGATTGTGCTCGGGGTGAGCGCGGCGATTTGGTTCAGTGGGACGCGCGATGCGACAGCGCTGGAGAGCGCCCAGGCGTTCGCCAAGGCGACCTCTCTGAAGGAGCTCGACGAACTGATTGCCGCCAATCCCGACTCCGACGTCGCAGGCAACGCGCTCCTTCGCAAAGCGGCGCTGCTTGAGGACGAGGGCAAGCTCGACGAAGCTCGGGCGGCCTTGGTCGAGATCCGGGTGAAGCACCCTCAGCATCCGCTGGTCGACCAGGCCACCATGGGGCTCGCCCGGCTGGCCGCCAATGCCAACGAGTTGGACAAGGCCGAGGAGTTTCTGAGCGAGATCCCGACCAGTTCCGATTTGGCGGCGCTCGCCCAATTGGCAATGGGCGACTTGGCCTCCCGCCAGGGTGACTTGGCCAAGGCAAAATTGATCTACGAACCCATCCAGGCAAATTACCCCGTCAACCCGTGGAGCCAGGAAGTGGAGGATCGCTTGCAAAGCGTGCGATTGGAAGAGGCGAAGGCCAAAACGCCGGCTCCGGTAGCGGTGGCGGCTCCCCCGGTCCCTGCTCCCGCAGCCGCGCCCGCGACTCCGAGTCCGGCGGCCGCCTCTCAGCCGGTCCAACCTGCGGCGAAGGTCGAAGACAAGTCGACAGCCAAGCCTCAGGAGAAACCTGCGGCGAAGGTGGAAGAGAAGCCGGCCGTAGCACCGAAGTAATCGGGTTACGGTTCAGGTTGTCGTTGTCGTTGTCGGAATCGAAAGTCCGATTGGCTCGATCACGACAACGACAACGATAATGAAGGGAACGGAAGGGCCTGGCGAGACGACGGGCGTAATTACCGGTCAGGCTTCAGCCCGCTTCGCGGCTGGGTCGTAGAAGATCCTCACATCGGCGTCGTCGCTGCCAGTGAGCGCTTTCGCATGGGTGAGGGCTTCGCGGGTGGACCAGTTCGGCCTCCGCGGGTCGTGGGCGAAGACGTTTTCTGGGCCGATCGCGGTCAATGATCCCGAGCGTCGCAGGACGCCGAGTACTTCCGGCGTCGTGCCGCTGAGGATGAGGTGACGACCGGAACTCCGGAGAAACCTGGCGAGATCCTCAAGCGCCATCACACTCGTCGCATCCAAGCGGTGAGCGTTGCGCATCCGGAGGATGATGACCCGGAGATTCGGGTCGGAGCAGGATCGCTGGATCTGGCCGCGCAGGAGTTCGGCAGCTCCGAAGAACAATTCTCCCTCCACGTGGACCAGGGAAATCAGTGGATGTTGGCGAGAGCCATCGAAGGACTCCCGAACGTCTCCTTCATCCGTGAAGTGATACTCCACCAACTCGGGGCGGCTGGCCTTGCGCAAATAGAGCAAGATTGAAATGGCGACACCGAGGAAAATCGCCTGATGGAAGGGGAGGATCAAGGTGGCGACGAAGGTGGAAATCGTGACCGTGGCATCCGATCCCGTCGCGGCCAGACAGATGCGGATTTGGCGCCTGTGGATCAGGGTCACGGCGATGCAGATGACCAGAGCGGCAAGTGCGCACTTTGGGATCCAGGTAATCGCGGACACTCCGGGGATCGCCAAGATGAGGGCTCCCACCGAGCACAAAAGGCCGCTGAAGACGCCGGCCATCCGGGTTTCCGCGCCGCTGGAGTAATTCAGCTGGGACCGAGTCAGTGAGCCCGAGGCGGGCAAGGCGCTGAAGAAGGAGACGACGAGGTTGGCGATGCCGAGGCTCAGCATATCCTGATTCGGATCCGGTCGATCGCCGCTTCGACTCGCCAACGTCTTGGACATCACGCTATTTTCCAAAGCGGCGAGGAAAGCCACGGAGATGGCAATTCCGAAGAGAAGACTGATGCTATTGAAAATGCCGCTGGAAAAGCGGGGGACGCTGGGGCGAAGGTTTGTCAGCGTAAACGCCTCAAAGGTTTCCACCTGAAAATGAAGGAGGTGGAGCAGCGCATACACCGAGCTGGCCAAAGCCAGGCTGATCGCGAAAATCGGCCACCGGGGCCGGTGCATTTTGAGCAGAAAGAAAGTTCCGGCAGTTAAGGAGCCGAGGAGGATCGGTTCCCAGTGGCCTTCGGGCAGGGCGCGGATGAGGAAGGCAACCAAGCCAAAAAAGGTGTGGGGCCGCTGTTCGTCAGGATGAAAATCGATCCCGAGGACTTGGCGTGATTGATTGGCGATGATGAGGACAGCGGCTCCTGTGATATAGCCCACGACCACACTGCGGCTGATGTACTGAATGAGATCCGCAATGCGAAGGTAGGCGCCGACGACGAGCAATGCGCCCACGAGAAAGACGAGCAGCGGGAGGAGAACCATCTTGGCGGAAGGATCCTCAAGGTTGGCGAAGAACCCGAAGACCATGAGTGCCGTGGCGTTGGTCGGGCCGAGAATCGTGTGCCGCGATCCAGAGAAAGAAGAGGCCATCAGTGAAGCGACCGCGCTGCAGATAATTCCAAAATAGATGGGGACTTCCGCGATCACGGCATAGGCCATGCCTTGCGGGATCGCCAGGAGCGCCACGTTGAGGCCCCCCCAGAAATCCGCCCTGAGCTTGGCCATGTTGTAGTGCGCCAAATCCCGTAGGACGGGAAGGGGATCCAGTGGGCGTGTCGTCAGGAACTCGATCAGAGTTCTCCGCGTTTGATGCACCCAGTTCTGAAAGGAGAATATCACCGTTCAGTCAGGCAGATCGAGTGCAAAGAAGTCCTGAAAGACTTGGCGATAGACGGAGCGCTTGAATTCAGGCAGCCACGAAAGCTGGAACTCTTGCGGCGCGATCCATCGATAGTCGCAAAACTCCGGATGCGCCTGGGCCAGATCGATGTCCTGGTCCGTTCCGGCAAAGCGGCAGAGAAAATAGGTTTGTTCCTGTCCGTCCCACTGGCCATTGCGACGGTGGTTGGCGGGAAACTCATACCGGTATCCGGTGCGTGAGTGGACTGGTTCATAACATTCCGGAGGCACGCCCAATTCCTCCTGAATCTCGCGCCGCAAAGCATCGATGGCGTCCTCACCATCGTCGATCCCGCCCTGGGGAAACTGCCAGGCGTTGCGGATCCCGATCCTCTCCGCCACCAAAATTCGACCCTGGGCATCCTGGAGGATCGCGGCGATGTTCGGACGATAAGACGGCATCTTGATAGAGAAGCCCCGGGAGTCGCAGCGTCAACTTGATCGCGCCGGGAAACGGGCGGAGCGTCCCTCTGATGGAGTTCGCACGACGTTACGTTCTTTGGGGGGCCGCCGTCCTGGGCGTGTGGGTGCTGACGCTTTGCTTTACCACGTGGCGTCCCGTTTCCCAGGTGCGGGCCCATCAGGAGGCATTTTTCCGGGCGGTCGAGGATCGCAAGGCTCGCCGCATCGACGAGCTGCTGGCCCCAAACTATGCGGATCAGTGGGGGTTCGACCGGACCAACGTCATTCGGGCGTGTGATGATTTCCGGCGGTGCTTCCTTTCGGTGGGCCTTGTGCCGACTGAGCCGCTGGTCGAGTCTCACTCGGGCACCGGGCTTTATACAGCCTGTGTGCGGGTCCAGGGCAGTCCGACGGCGGTCGGCGCGGAGATCAGGCGGGCGGCCAACCGGTTGGACGCTCCCTTTGTCTTTACCTGGCGGCGCTCTGGATTTCTGCCCTGGCAATGGCGGCTCCACCGGATCCACAATGAGGAGCTGACCAGCCTGGAAGGATATGAGGCGGGGGCATTGAGCGAAATGCTGGACATGCCGTGACCACTCCGCGACAATCGTTCCATTTCAGTGTTTCACCCATGTTCCCGTCATGAAAGCCCTCATCTATCTCACCACCTCCCTTGTTCTGGCTGCGCCGCAGATCCATGCGCAGAACACCCCATCCTCGAATAATGGCTCGCCCAGCAAGCGCAGTTCGGATGAGGTCCCTGAAGGTTGGCGGGGCTATCTTTCGATCGCCCACAAGGATGGCCGTTGGGTCATGCCCTATTCGAGAATCGTTTCTGTGAGTCGTGCCCAGTTTATTATCGATGGCGGAGGCAAGGTCGATGAAGTGACGGTGGATACGACCGGGGGAGTGATTGCCCGGTTCTACTACTTGGAAAGCCTGACCGAGAATAATCCGCTTAATGCGGTTCAGATCCTCAACAACCGGGGGCAGAAGCTCACGGAATTGGCGGAGAAGCGGACCGGCGAGGATTCTCGGCAAGTCGTCAAACTGTTACCGAGCACGACCCACGCCAAGACGGTCGAATTCAACCTCTCGAAAAAGGAGGAGCTCGACATCATTTTCAATCACATCACCCGCAAGTGGATTGATGAAGGCGGGACCGGCACAGCGGAAACGCTGAAGCTTTAATTCCCCAGAAATCCTTTCAATAGGTCCCGGCCCGCGCCGATCGCACCCTCGACGGATTCCTTGACTGCGGCGGGATTCTTGATGGTGTCGATCACGGTATTCACCCCAGCGGCCGCCAGCTTCGGGACCAGATCGTTCTGGGGGGAGTCCACGGTTCCCGACAAGACGATATCGGTCCAAAGGTAACCGGAGTCCGGCAGGAGAAAGACCTTCTGCTCCGCTCCCGGCAGCCAAGTCATTGATCCGGGGATGATCCCCAGCCGGAGCTGTCCGGATAGGACTTTATCTTCGATCTGAATCGTTCCCGTCAGCCGGGCCAAGCCATCGGATTGCACATCGATGTTTTCGATGACCGTTCGCTTCCCCTGACGGGTGAACTTGGCACCGGCCCCGTCTCTGAGGGCGACCCGGCGGAAGCGCTCGCTGCCGGTATAGGTCGCCAGGGTCTCGAGAATCGGAAAGGTTTCCAGGACGCCCTTGTCGATCGTGATGGTCCCGCTCTGTTTTGCCTCTCCAAGATGGGCGGGGTCGCCTTCGATCTTGGCGTCGATGCGAAGATCTCCGCGAACCTTCTGGGTCCAGGAATCCTTGACGACATCCTCCAATTGCAAGTGATCCACGTTGGCCCGGATGAGCATGGTGCCACGCTTGCCCTCCCGGCCCGGTAGGATATCTCCTTCCGCGTGGAGTTCGGCGCCCGATTGGGTGCGAATCAACGCGTGGGAGAGATAGAAGCCCCCATCCTTGATCCGGAGGTCCACGCGATCCACATCCAGCTTCTCCTGACCGGGACGATGGATCGATCCTCCCCGCGCTTCGATGTGGAAGGCATCTTGTGTTTGCGTGGGCGTGATCACCGTCTGCACGCCGACCGCTTGGCTCTGACGACCGTCACCCTCTGTCCAGAGCAGATTGAAGTTGCTGATCCTGGCGGAATCGACCTCGATTCGATTGGGAATGAGGCTGGCGATCAGCCCGGTTTTCCCCTTCTTGGGAAGTGCTTTGGCGTCGCTGGGCCCGGTATCGCTCGGAGCCGGGTAGGGCCCTGCGAGTTTGACCTTTTCGGCCAGATCGAGGTCCACTTGGTTCACCACGATTTCGGGAACTTTCCAAACGCCCCTCCGGAATTGCGCTGCGCTCAAGTCGAGTTCGGCACGAAACCCGGACATTTCCAGAAAGCCGAATGACGCGTTCTGATATCCGGCGGCGCGGAATCGGTTTGTGAAGGCCGAAGAACCCTCCCAGCGGACGGGTTCCAATTCGGACTTGGCCTTGAGGCTCTTGGAGATTTCCCCGGCGACTTTCTCCCGGAAGGCGGCGCTCTTGAGATAGCTTTTCGCGTAGGAGACGAGGGCGAAGGCTGCGATCGCGACCGAGAGGATGAAGGTGGCTCCGCCAATGAGAGCTCCTCTGCCCAAGGCAGCTCCAAGATGCAGACTGTCCGGGCTTGCGGTGGCTTTCCTTTTTCTCATTGGGGCATTTCGAACGCAACCTTGGCAAACATCGAGCGGTTTTTCTAGCCGAATGCTCGATTGTTTCCTAAAGAGGAGAGGAATTACTTGGGAAACCAGTCTTAAACTCACCGCCGTGCTCGAAATCCGCGACATCCAGTTCACCATCAATAAAGACGGTGTGGACTTTCCTCTGCTGCAAAACGTCTCTCTGCGCGTCCCGACCGGGCATTTCATCGCGATCGTGGGGCCTTCTGGGTGTGGGAAGTCGACCCTCCTCAAGACCATCGCAGGGATCAATGTGGAGTCGGCCGGGGATCTCCACTGGGATGGGCGCAATCTCTCGGAGGACGGCGACTTGCAGCCGCATGAGTTTGGATATGTCCCGCAGTTCAGTATCGCTTATGACCAACTCACCGTTGAGGAGAGCATCGACAATGCCATCCGCTTGCGGCTGAAGACGCGTTCCAAAACGGAAGTGGAGGAGCGGGCCGACCGCATCATCGAGCAGGTCGGGTTGGATCAGATCCGGGAGCGCCGGGTCTCTGTCCTCTCCGGCGGACAGAAACGGCGGTTGGGATTGGCCTTGGAATTGGCGACGGACCCGCGCCTGCTGCTCTGTGATGAGGTCACTAGTGGTCTCGATCCCAAGAGTGAGAGTGAAATCGTCAATTTGCTCCACCGCTTGGCAAAATCGGGAGACCGCGTGGTGGCGAGCGTGACGCACAGTCTGGGGCATCTCGATCTCTACGATTCCGTGCTGGTTCTTTTCGGGGGCCGGGTTGTTTATCATGGGCCGCCGGGGGCGATGGCGCATTACTTTGGCGTAGCGCTTGCGGAGGAAGTTTATCCGACGCTTGCGACCCGGGAACCGGAGCAGTGGGGACAATCCTGGGAGAAATACCGGGAAGAGTATTATGCCACGATGCCCGGGTTCGCGAAGGTGGAATCCGCACCGTCGGCAGCCCGTGAAAAGGGAGGAAAGGGGGGGACCCCCGGCTTTTTCACTCAGCTCCACGTCTTGCTGGCGCGGCGATGGGCAATTTTCTTCCGTGACCGAACCCAGCTGCTTTTGCAGATGGCCATGTTGCTGATTTTTCCGATTGTGGTCGTGCTCTTTGCTCTGGAAGGAATTCCCGTGCTCAAGCGTCCTTCGGAAACCCTCTCACTCAATCCGGCTGCCGAGTTGGTGGAGCAGATTGATATCGAAAAGAACCGGATGGAAGTGGGCGGACTTTTGTCCGGTTTGGTGATGTTCCAAGTGGTTCTCCTGGCGCTGATGGGCTCAAACAACTCGGCCCGGGAGATTGCCGGAGAAAGGTTGATTTTCGAAAAGGAGAAACTCGGCGGGCTTCGCGTTTCGAGCTATCTCGGGAGCAAGCTCTTCTTCCTCGCGGTGCTCGTTGCGGTGCAATCAGTGTGGATGTACCTCTTCGTAAACATTTTTGCCCAGATGCCGGCTTCGGTGCTGGTGCACGGTAGCTTGCTGATCCTCGTCAACGCCGCGATGACGGCGATTTGTCTGGGCATTTCCGCTTCGATGACCTCGCCGGATCAGGCCTCGCTCCTGAGCATCTATCTCGTCGGATTTCAGCTGCCACTCTCTGGTGCCGTCCTCGCGCTCCCCGCCGCGGTTGAGCCGTTCGTCCAACCGTTTATCTCCGCATACTGGAGCTGGTCGGGGATTGTTCGTTCACTCGACCCTCGCTTCTTTGCTGCAGTCGATACCGTGACTGAAGCCAGCCTCCGGTCCACCGGGCTCTGTTTCGCCATCCTCGCCGCCCATCTGCTGGTTGGGATCGTCTTCGCCTTTTCCGGCGCTGGGCGTTCTCGCTGGAGTCATTGAGACCGGGGTGGAATAACGGTTTTCCAAATCATCGCCTTGTCCTATACTCCGCTTTGGAGTCTTTCCTTTCCCTCGATCCAATGCCTCGCCGTCCCCGGAACTCGTCAGGAGCCAACGCCGCCCACATTCTGGGATTGGCCGGTGGCTTGCTCTTTATCCTCGCCGTTGGTGGGGTCGTTGCCTTTCTCTTTCTGGGAGACGGAGGCTCCTCGCAGGGGCACCAGCCGAAGGTGACGGTCGGCAGTGATTTGAATCTGCGCGAGTATCTGGACAACGCGAACTCACTGCGGGGCAATAGCTATCGCCTCGACGGAAAGGTAGAGGAACAGCTGCGTTGGACCCGTGATCGCGGCCGTCTCCTCAGCGTCAACATCTCGAACTCTGCGGATGGTTCGCCCGTTCCTGTTCTCGTTCCCCAGGACTTCAGCCACGTGAATATTGAGAAGAACACCAGCCTGACCTTTGTCGTCGAGGTAGGGGACAATGGTCTCCTCTTTGCGCGGGATGTCCGTCCCAAGTAATCGCACCTGATTTTGCCATGAAAATCCCATCATCCTTGATCCTGGCATCGCTCCTTCTGGGACTCGCCCCAATGGGATCGACCCAGGTTTTTACCCCGCAGACCACAGGAACCGCCCCCGCGACCTCTGGTGCTCCACCGGCGTCGTCTGGAAGCTCTTCCGGAGCCTCCTCCTCTTCTCCCTCCTCCTCCCAGTCCAAGGGGACGGATCCCATCATGGGGAACGTGCTCCCGCTCTTCGATCCATCCTCGGAAACGGTGATGTTTGAAGGCCAGATGTGGGACATCAACGACAACCGCATCTTTAATGCGCGCTTCGAGAAATACCTGAACGCACCACCGGCGAATGGGGCGGACGACGTTGCTTATCGGGCCGCCATGGATGGGATCCGGCAGGCGCTCTCTCCACATAACAAGGCCAAAGGGGGGCGGGTCGACCTCAACGGCGCGGTTTCCCTGCTGGAGCGGGCCTCCATGTATCCGCAGGATGGACGGATGTCGGAATCGATCGCCAACGCTGTCTATCGCATTTGGCTGGCCCGCAAGCAGGGAAACGAGTTGGCAAAGGCCAACGAACGTCTGCGCAAGAACCGCTCCGATACCGTCCGCAACGCCGAACTTGCCACCAAGCCTAGCGCCCTGAAGCCCGCGACCAGTGCACAGGCCTCTGCGGCAAACCAAGCGGCCCAGCAAGGCAGCAAGGCGGAGGACATGGTGGGCCGACTTAGCGCCGCCGGGGAGTATGCGACACGCTATGCGGAGATACAGGCCAAAATCACCGCCAACGAGGGGGTCATGGCTGTTTCTGAACTCGAGAGCAAATTGGAGTTCCAGGGGTTGATGGTGCAATTTTTCGCGCAACGCCGCTTTGAGCACGTGATCGCCGCTGCCCGCATCTACACCGAGTTCTACAATGACGGCGGTGGCCGGATCCAGTTTAAGGAAGGGTCCGATGCCGGCAATGTCTTCAAGGATGTCGCGGGATTTGATCCGACGGTCACCTCGCTCGACTCGCTCGCCAACGAGGCGATTCAGGACACCGCTCAGGCGATTGAAGCCTTTAACTTTCTGATTGAGAAGGACGAGCGGGCGAGCGCGAGCAAGCGACTCATGGAAGCCTTCATGGTCGGTGAATTTCTTCCTCCGGTGCAAACGGTATCGCTGGAGAAAAAGCAATCGATCCTCAAATTCGTCGAGGGCTACAACCAGTTGCTCTCTTCCTTGGAAGTGAAGGATTACGCCTTGGCGGAGGAGAAGGTCACGGAATTGCGCGGGTTGGCTGGAGACTTTGATCACTCCAAGCCGATGGCGGCGATCAATACGGCCCGCCTCACCAGCAACATGCATGTGCAGACCGCCGTGAATGAAGGGCTGCGGGGCAACGAGCAGGCTTATAAGGAGAACATCGCCGCCGCCACTCAGATTTGGCCGACCAACCCGGAATTGAAGACCGCCTTCGATTCCATGTCGAAACAGGGCAATCGGCAGATTCAGACCACCATTGACCTGGATCGTCTCATCGCGACCCGTAGTTTTCGTCAGATCTACACCGACCAGGGGCGCTACATCGCTGCAGTGGTCGATGATGAGAAGCGGAAAGAGGATCTCGAAGAAATCATCGCGAACATCATGACGATCGATATCTCCATCCAGCAAGCCCGCAAGCTGGCAGAGGTCGGCAATGCCTTCGGAGCTTGGGAGACGGTCGAAGAAGTCTTCAAAGAATTCTCGGATGATCCGCCGCTGAGCAAGGCTCGTTCTGATTACGCCACGGAGGTGGCCCCGTTCGTCAGTGCCTTGAAGCGGGCTGAAGATCTTGAGGAGCGCGGTCAAACCGGAGCCGGCTTGGCTTGGTACCTCAAATCTCGCCAGATGTATCCGGCGAGCACCTTTGCCGCCCGCGGAATCAAGCGGTTGGTTGACGAGGTTCTCCCGGATCAGGGGCCGGCGTTGGAAGCGAATGAGTGATGCTTCGCTAAAATAAAAAAGGGAGCCATTCGGCTCCCTTTTTCCATTTGGTCTAGGTGGGATGACGGGGCGAGTGAGGTCCCGTCGTAGGGTTCAACCCTTGAAGTGGTAGCGGGCTTCCTTGCCGGAACCCTTCTTCACGATGCCGGAAAGCTCGCGAAGCTTCTTGGCGGTGGTTTGATAGTTCACGCCCGAACGGACGCTGATATCCTTCTGGGAAAGCCCTTCCGAGCCGCCTTCCTTGACGGTGCTGATGATCTTGTCGTTCACCAGATCGGTGGGCATGCGGGTGCGCTTCTTCTTCGCACCGGCCTTGGCAGGACGGCCACGCAATCCAGGAGTCGCAACCTTAGGAGCCTTCGGTTGAGGGGCGATGGCCCGAGCGGAGGGAGCCTCAGCAATCACGGTGCGGCGGGCTCCGCCGGTGAGGGCTTGGATGCGGCTTTGAGCTTCGCGGACTTGACTCTCAAGGACCGAGAGGCGTTGTGAATGAAGATTGCCCAGTTGTTTTTCGAGCAGATCAATCTGCTTTTCGATTTGAGCGATATCGCTTGTGTTCATGTCGCGCTTTTCAGCTATAAAGAAACCAATGTCAAAGAGAAACTGCTGTTATGACAATAGCCGTCACGAAGAATAGAGTAGAATGGAGGTGCTCTGACTCCGTTTCTGTCATAGCTAGATACCTCCTGAACTGGGCGGATGAGGATAGCGAGGTCCGCTTTTCATGGGGCGCGTGTGCAAGATTTTTCTGTTGACAGAGTAGAGAAAGGCGGGTTTGGTCGACACCCCGCTAGTAAGGAGTTGTTTTGAACAATGCCGTTGGTCTCTGGGGTCTGGTGGCGCGCTTAGGCGTGGCATCTAGATGGGACTCTCCCGGAGGAAACCCGGCGCTTAACTATTATGCCGACTCATCTTGCCCGTTTTGAAATGCCGAAGCACCTCGTGAAGGACGAGGCGACTGCGACGGAAACCTATGCCTGCTTCACTGCCGAGCCGTTCGAGAACGGCTATGGTCACACCGTGGGCAACTCCCTGCGCCGGGTCCTCCTGGCTTCTCTTGAGGGCGCATCCATCACCTCCGTACGGATCACAGGTGCGGATCACGAGTTCACCTCTCTGCCCGGTGTCGTCGAAGACGTGACCGAGATCATTCTCAATTTGAAGAAGGTCAAATTCCGTCACTTTGATCGGAAAGAGCCTGCTACGTTGAGCATTTCCGTCGATCGTGAAGGTCCGGTGACGGCCGGTGATATCCAGGAGTCGACTCAGTATGAGGTAGTCAACAAGGATCAGCTGATCTGCACGCTCGATCGCAAGACCAAGTTCGAGGCAGATCTTGAAGTTCGTGTTGGCCGCGGTTTCAATACCAGCGACGACAACAAGTACTCGGAAATGCCGATTGGAGTGATTGCAATTGACTCGATTTTTTCACCGGTGCAACGCGTGAAATACGGAGTTGAATACACCCGGGTGGGGCAGCGGACCGACTACAATAAGTTGGTGCTCCACATCTGGACGGACGGTAGAATCGAGCCTTCCGAAGCCCTTTTGCAATCTTCCGCGATTCTTCGCCACCATCTTGATGTCTTCGTGAATTACGACGACACCCTGATTCACTTTGAATCTGAGGCACCGGCCGAGAGTGAGGAGAACGCCGAACTCAAGAAGCTCCTCAATATGAGCGTCAACGAGATCGAGTTGTCGGTCAGGGCCGCCAACTGCCTCAACAATGCCAATATCACTACGGTTGGGCAATTGGCGATGAAGAGCGAGGCAGAGATGCTTAAGTACCGCAACTTCGGCAAGAAGTCGCTCAACGAGATCAAAGAGAAGCTCTCCGAGCTGGGCTTGTCCCTTGGAATGCAGATCGATCCACATTTGATGGATTCTCCGTTCCCGGCTCCTTTGCTTTCCGATCTCAAGCCTCGTGGGGGCGGACTTTCCGATCTCATCGATTTGAATATTGGCAATTCCGATGACTGAGCCTAGGGTGGCTCTTCAGCAAACCTGAACCGAACATTTTATGAGACACCGGCAGAAAACCGCAAAGCTCCAGCGCACCGCCTCGCATCGGCGGGCTTTGCTGGCCAACATGGCGTGCAGCTTGATCGAGCACGGGCGCATCCGGACCACGGTCGCCAAGGCGAAGGCCCTCAAGCCGATTGCCGAGAAGCTGATCACCCTGGCGCGCAAGGATTCCTTGCATGCCCGGCGGACCGCCATCTCCTATCTCCGTCACAAGGCACCAGTGAAGCTTCTTTTCGAAGAAGTGATGCCGGCAGCGGCTGGGCGGCAGGGTGGCTACACCCGGATCACCAAGCTCGGCTTCCGGCGGAGTGACGCCGCGCCGATGGCGATCATCGAGTGGGTGGACAAGCCCGCCGGTGCCGCGAAACAGGACGCGGAAGAAGCTGCTTGATGGTGTGTTCGGCTCTTCCGGCCGGACGAAAGCATCTTCCGAATGTTGAGATCGGGCGCGTCGTTCCTTCCGGGGTTCCGCGCTCGTATCATTTTCGGTTGTCTTGCGAGGTCCCCGTTAGGCCCGCCTGGCTGTTGAAAGTCCCTCCCTTGCCGTAGGCATGATGCAGATCCCCGATTCCGCGCCATTTTCGGAAGAGCAACGTGTAGCTCTGAATCGTCTTTTGCCGACGATCAGTCCCTCTCAGTTGACGTGGCTGACCGGCTTTGTCGCCGGTATTCAGGCGGCGCTCCAGCAGCCAGGGTTGGCTCCGGCCACTGTGCTAGAGCGTTCCTTCACTCCTGTTCCGGCGGCTCTTCCGGCAGGGACTCCGGCGGCTCCACTTTCCTTGGCCATTGTCTACGGGAGTGAGTCAGGGAATGCCGAGGGCTTGGCTCAGGCGGCGCGCAAGGAAGCAACCAAGCGGGGAATCAAGGCCGCCGTCGTCGATATGGCGGATCGTAGCGCCGCCGATCTTGCGAAGGAGAAGAATCTCCTGATTATCACAAGTACTTGGGGCGACGGTGATCCGCCGGATAACGCGGTCGCTTTGCACGCCGCCTTGATGGGGCCTAGTGCGCCCTCTTTTTCGGGCGTTTCCTATGCGGTTTGCGGGCTGGGGGACACCAGCTATGACAAGTTCTGTCAGACGGGCAAGGATTTCGATCGCCGCATCGAGGAGCTTGGCGGGCAGCGCGTCTATGATCGCATCGATTGTGATTTGGACTATGAAGCTCCGTTCACTAAGTGGCTTGACGGTGTCCTGGCCGAATTAGGGAAGAAGGTGTCTGGAGTGCAGATCTCCGGCAATGGTGGTTTCACTGCTGCGGAGGCCGCGTTTAGTTCTGCCTCGGACGCCGCGTCCGGTGCGACGACTTACGGAAAGAAGAATCCGTTTCCATCGCCCCTGAAAGAGAAGGTGCTTCTGAGCGGGCGCGGTTCGGAAAAGGAAGTGTGGCATCACGAGTTCTCCTTGGAAGGTTCTGGGTTATCTTATGAACCGGGGGATTCACTGGCTCTGATCCCTGCAAACCGGCCGGAAGATGTCGAAGCGATTTTGGCTGCGGGTGGCTTTTCGGGTGCGGATGGTTCCCTGGCTGATACGTTGCGGGATTCTTACGACTGCACCAGCCTCACCAAGAATGTCGCGGGTAAATACAATGAGTTGGCCAAGTCTGGGAAGCTGACGCAACTGCTTGCGGATAGTGATGGATGCCGGGAATATCTCTACGGTCGTCAGATCGTCGATTTGTTGAAGGACTTCCCGGTGAAGGGGTTGCCCGCGGCTGATTTCCTCGGATTGCTCCGTAAAATGCCGCCGCGGCTCTATTCGATCGCCTCCAGCTTGCGGGCTCATGCGGATGAGGTGCACCTGACGGTGGCCTCGGTGCGCTACACCTCACACGGACGGGATCGGGTCGGTGTGGCATCCACTTTTTTGGCGGATCGGGTTTCCGTGGGGAGCCAAGTTCCGGTCTTTGTCACTCCGAACAAGAACTTCAAGCTGCCTGCCAATGGGGATACGCCCATTATTATGGTGGGACCGGGGACCGGGATCGCCCCCTTCCGGGCCTTCATCGAAGAGCGGCAGGCTCTAGGAGCCAAGGGGAGGAACTGGCTCTTCTTCGGTGACCAACGCTATACCTTGGACTTCCTCTATCAAGTGGAGTGGCAGGAGTATCTCAAGGACGGCTTGCTCACCAAGTTGGACGTGGCCTTCTCCCGCGACCAGAAGCACAAGATCTACGTGCAGCATCGCATGGAAGAGCGCGCGGCGGAGTTGTGGCACTGGCTTGAGGAAGGTGCCTACTTCTATGTGTGCGGTGACGCCTCGCGCATGGCCGGGGACGTTCACGAAACGCTGATCCGCATCGCGGAAAAAGTTGGCGGCAAGAAGCGCGCGGAGGCTGAGTCCTATGTGGAGGGCTTGCGTCAGTCCAAACGTTATCTGCGCGACGTGTATTGAGGGCGGTTCCGCTTCAGAAGTGGAGCCGTCCGATGTCGGTTCGGCGTTGACAATCGGCGAAGTGAATCTTGGCTGCTTCCGCGTGTGCCTTGGTTACGGCGGCTTCTCTGGAGGCACCGCGGCCGACGACCGCGAGAACGCGCCCGCCCGAGGTCCGATAAGCTCCCGAACTGTCGCGTTGCGTCCCGGCATGATAGACGCGGACGTCTGAAACCGTATCCAATCCCGAAATGGGGGCGCCGGTGCGGACGTTGTCGGGATAACCGGCCGATGCCAGGATGACGCATACGCTCCAGTCGGGGGAGAACTGGATCAGATCGCGGTTAAGTTTGCCTCGGGCACCGCTCTCGATATAGCGGGCAAAGTCGCCTTCAACCAGAGGGAGGACCGCTTGTGCTTCCGGATCCCCGAAGCGGCAATTGTATTCCAGGATCTTCGGTCCGGCGGGGGTAAGCATCAGTCCGAAGTAGAGAAAGCCGCGATAGGGCAACCCATCCGCCTGTAGGCCACGAATAGTCGGTGCGACGATGGTTCGGTCGATCTCTTCGAGCAGCAGGGGATCGATCATCCCACTCCGGCAAGACACCGCTCCCATACCGCCGGTGTTCGGTCCTTCATCGTTGTCCCGGATCCGCTTGTAGTCCCGGGCGGGGGCGAAAATCTGGTAGTCATCGTCGGCGACCGCCGCGAAAATAGAGATCTCCGGACCGGTGAGAAACTCTTCGATCAGGAGATCACCTGGACCGAATCGGCGGTCGACAAAGACTTCGTTGAGGAAGACATCAGCCGACTCCGGGCCTTCGCAAATGGCGACGCCTTTGCCCGCTGCTAACCCGTCGAACTTGAGGACGGTGGGATAGGTGCGGATCGCGGCCTTGGCGGCCTCAAGGGTGGAGGCCCGCTGGTAATCTGCGGTGGGAATCCCGTGGCGCAGCATAAACTGCTTGGCGAAATCTTTGCTGGCCTCCAATTGCGCTGATTCCTTGGGCGGGCCCCAACAAGGGACTCCGATCGTGGCGCAGGCGGCGGCGAGGCCCTCGTCTTTGATCAGGTAGCTTTCTTCGCCTGCGACACAGAGATCGATTCGCTCCCGCTGCATGAACGCCGTCAGGGTGGCGAGGTCGCTGGCATCGACTGGGTGAGCCAGGGTGTGGATGGCATCGCTTCCCGGGAAAGCAAAGATCTCGGTCTCCGTCGGAGACTCGTGCAATGCGGTCACCAGGGCGTGTTCCCGCCCGCCTTTGCCTACCACCAGAATGCGCATCCGGTGATGTAGCGCAAGAAGCGCTTTGGGCAACCGATTGATCGGAGTGGGCGGGGCGTCAGGTGCCTAGCTTTGATGCATCATGAGGATTGAGTGTCGTTCCGACGGAGGCCTGAGCGGATCACCATGGCGATCCATCCGACGGCGGCGACGAGAGAGAGGGGAACGGACAGAATCGACAAAACAAAGAGCGCTCCAAATGCCGCGTCCTGAGACGTTTGATCGGCATCCCTGATGCCACCCATGATATCGAACACGACGTGGTGGAGGTTGAGTGAAGTCAGCGAAATGAAGATGATCGCGAGCGGCATCGTGGCAGCCACGAAAAGACCTCCTCCGTAGAAGCTTGCAAATCTCGACAAGTAATGGATCCAGAGGGCGAGCCGCCAAAGCGCCACGACTCCAAGCGCGCCCAAGTTCATCTGATTGGCGGCTTCCAATGGCATCCATCGCTCCACCGGAATCGCGTAGAGCGCCGCTGGAGGGGCCGTCATGGCGATGAAGCAGAGGAGCCCAATGTATCGAATGCGCTCCGGCTCCAATGGTTTGACGATGATCCAGAGAATCCCCGCCAAGACGAAGACATAGGCTACGGAGCCCAACCCGGTCTGTTGGAGGAGTGACGCCTTCGAGTCATCCCAATACCGTCCGGCGCCTACGATCCAGCAGGCGAGCAGTCCCGGAAGCAGTCGGCGAGCCCCAAGACTCTGGTAGTCGTCGGAGCTGGCGCGAAAAGTCAGCAACCGGAGCCAGAGCCGGGGTAAGGATCGGGAGGACGGGGATGGATTCATGGACGGCGATTGCGGATGCAATGCTGGAAAATCTTGCGACGCTGAGCCACGCGTTCGTCAGAATAAACCTCGCCCATCAGCCATCGAAATCCTTTCTTCATCTCCTCCACTGGCATAAGGGCGGGTCGGAAGGTCAGATCGAAGAGGGTGTGTTGGCTCCAGGTGCTGTCTGGCAGAATTCGGTTCTCACGTTCCAGTCGTTGCCGCAGGCTGGTGCCCGGAAATGGCGTCAGCAAGGTGATTTGCACTTCCGAGAGCCCGAGGGAGTCGATGTAATCCAAGGTTCGCGGAAAGATGTCAGGGCCGTCCTGATCAAACCCGAGGATGAAGCAACCGTTGACTGAGATCCCATGATCCTGAATGCGCCGCACTTCCTCGGCATAATCGCGATGGCGGCCTGATTTCCAATTCTTAGTATCCAGTCCAAGCATGGATTCAGATGAGGCGGATTCTAGGCCGATCAGGATCTGGGCGCAGTTCGAATCCCCCAGCAGGCTCAGTAGTTCAGGATCGTCCGCCACGGAGATGTCGGACTCGGTGAACCACTTGAGGGGATACTCGGCGAGGAGGCGGACGAGTTCCTTGGACCAGTGCTTGTCCACAAAGGTGTTGTCGTCGGCTAGCTCAATGAAGGGACGAGGCCAAATGGCCACAATGCATTCGAGCTCTCGCCTGATCTGCTCCAGTGACTTCTTGCGATAAGGGCTGATGGTTCGGGAGGCGGCGCAAAACGAGCAGTGCAACGGGCATCCTCGTGTCGTCTGAAGGGTGAGCCGATTGTAACGCTCAATCTGCAAGAGATCGTATCGAGGTACCGGTTGGAGCTCGTGAAACTGCGAGGGGGCACCCGACAGGGCCGCATCGTAAAAAGGTTTCCAGCCGCCTTCCTCCAGATCGGCGATCACCTGAGGCCAGATCCGTTCCCCTTCGCCCTTCACGACAATGTCGCAATGCTTCATGGCTTCCTCGGGCAGTGCGCTGACGTGGAGCCCTCCGAGGATGACCACGAGCCCCAGGCTTCGGAGTTCCCCGGAAAGGCGGTAAGCCTCGTCGATGCGGGCTGTCAGCGCGGAAATGGCGACCACCGTGAATCCCTCCTCTTTGATACGATTGGCCGTGGCTTCCGGGAGTTCGTCATACTCGCGGTAGATCATGTCCCAACTGGGCGGGGTGTGCGCTGCCAGGGTCAGGAGTCCGAGGCTCGGCAGAGACGCGATCACCCGGCTGCGTTCCACAAAACCAGGGAGCGTGAGGCCCAGACGAAGCAGGTCGTGATCAAATACCCGGACTCCGCTCATCGCCAACAGCAACAATCGCTTCTGGGGGCGAGCACTCAAGCTATCGAAATGGGGGTTCAGCGCGGGGGGAGAGAGGCTTCCCAGGCGTCGAAGCGCTCACGAAGAATGCGGGCCATCCACTGGTTGAGGTCCCAGGCATCGATCCCCGCGCTCCGGGAATCAGGTTGAAAGCCAGGCGTGACGGTGACTGCTTCCAGGCCGCGTTGCGCCTGCATGGTCCAAACGGCTTCCCACCATTTGAGGTGGCTCTCGAGATGAGGCTCATATTCGGCGAGCCGTGGGTCGGGAACCTGGGGGCCGTTCGCATAGCCGACGGAGGCGTGTAGGTGCCAACAGTTCTCGGCAATCTCCCGGAGCAAACGAGGGTCGTCGTTCATCACCAACCGCCCTGAAGTGCAGCACCACTGGCTGAAATCGCAGGTGAGTTTGAGGTCCGGAAGTCTTTCCAGGATCTCTCGAGTCACCCAGGGGTTGAAGGCCGACCGACCGCGGACGGTTTCGATGGTGATTTCGACCCCGTAATCGGATTCCAGTTCGAGAACCTTCTCAAAAAAGTCGACCTGAAGATCGAGCGACCAGGAGTCTAGGCCGGTCCGGGCGTTGATGAGAATGGGGGAGAGGTCGAGGCAGCGCTCGATCCCCGAACGCAACTCCAAGAGATGTTGATTGGGGGAAATGGACGGATCGGGGCCCTCGTTGCCGGCGGTCGAGACTTCGCCGATGAAGGCGAGTTCGGCATCTTGGAGTTGTTCCTGGAACAGGAGTCGCTGATCCGGGGGGGAGGGAGGGCTGCCGGCGATGCCGTCGAACCCTGCTTGGCGGGCCTGGCTGACGGCGTTTTCGAGGGTGCCCTGGTGGCCGCGAAGCGGTTTGAAGAGGAGGAGGAGCATCGCGGGAGGCGAAACAACGAGAGGTTCCCGTTAGCGCCTTCCCTGGCGGTGGTCCAACAAAAACTCGGCTAGGGATCGCCCTATGTCCAACCGCTGGACCGGCCCGGAAAACCCTCGTGGCAACCTCGAAACTTTGCCACTGACCCATGACGTCCCGAACCCTTGTCGCTGCGCTACTTCTTCCTCTGAGTCTGACCCTGCAAGGGGCGGAGAAGCCGGGGGATTGGACCAGATGGCGTGGGCCTCTGCAAAATGGAGTGAGTCTGGAGCATTACAAGGGCGGCAGCTTTGACCCGAAACCAGCCTGGGAGGTCGAACTCGCGGGGCGGGGCACGCCGGTCGCTCATGATGGCCGTCTTTACGCGTGGGGTTACCGGGGGCAGGGGCCCGATTTGCAGGAAGTCCTCATGGCGCTGGATGCCGTCACCGGAAAAGTGCTCTGGGAGCGCAGTTTCAGCGACTTCATCTCGGACACCGTTTATGACCGCTATTCCGTCGGGGCTCCGGTGGTCGACCCCGATACCGGGAATGTCTATCTGCACACGACCTACGGAGTCTTCAATTGCCACGATCGGGACGGCAATTTGCTGTGGGAGATCTCGATGATGGAGCGCTTCGGCCGCCTCACCTTCCCCAACGGACGGGCCGGAGCCTGCGCCATTGATGGCGATCTCGTGATCACCCGTGCCGTGACCGCTTACTGGGGGGCGGACGGCCCGGCGCGCGACCGGTTCTTCGCTTTCGACAAGAAGACCGGCGACTTGGTGTGGGCCTCCAGTCCCGGGGTGGGCGATCCCTATCTGAAGGATACGTCGTTCTCGACCCCTTACTTCATGACTCGTAACGGTCGGCGACTCATGTATGTCGGCTTGGGTTGCGGGAACCTGGCCTGTTTGAATGTTGGGGATGGCAAGCCGCTGTGGCGTTTTCAGGTGACCGTGGGCGGGTTGAACGCCTCGCCTATCATTTATGAAGACAAGGTGATCTCCATTCACGGCACGGAGAACACCGATACCACCGAGACCGGCCGGATGGTCGCCTTGAAGCTGCCGGAAGACGATGCCAAGGCCGGGGGAGAAGTGGAGGAAGGTCAGGGCGGTGCTCCGAAAATCTCCAACGAGGCCTGGCGCAACAGCCTGGAAATGTTCGGGAGTTCCCCGGTCATCGTGGGCAACCGGATTTACCAGGTCACCATGAACGGTGAATTGCACAGTGTCGATGCCGCCACTGGCAAGATCCTTTGGACCAAGAAACTCGGCACTGACCAGATCCTGGCCTCCCCGCTCTATGCCGATGGGCTTCTCTACATCACGATGAATCAGGGCTTGCTCTACGTGATCAAGCCGAGTGATGTCGGCCCGGAGATCCTGCAACGCATTGAGCTGGAGGGAAATTGCCACGGATCACCGTCGCTCTCCAATGGGATGCTCTATGTGCACACCATGCAGAAGTTGTATGCCTTCCGCATCAAGAACGATGGCATTACCTATGACTCCGTCCCCGCTGAACCGGCGATCGCCAAAGGTCCGGCGGTCGCTCTTCGCGTGGTTCCTTCAGACGTGCTCTTGGAGCCGGGTGACAAAGTGGCCTTGCATCTCTCGAAGGTGGATGCGAACGGCAATGTGGTTGGCGAGGTTCCTTCGGCGACCTGGGAGTCCTTTATCCCTCCTACGGCAAAGGTGAAGTCTGTTCTCGATGCCAAGGTCGAGGGCTCCGAGGTCACTGCAGGACCGGAAGCGAAGAAATCCGCCGGTGTGTTTAAAGGGACTGCCGATGGGCTCTCGGGACTTGTGCGGGGCCGCGTTGTCTCGCCCGTGCCGTTTGAGGAGAATTTCGACAACATCGAACTGGCCGTGGATCATCCGGTGGACGGGGTGAAGTTCGCTTACCCGCCGCTTCCCTGGATTGGAGCCCGTCTAAAGTGGGAGATTCGCGAAGTGGATGGCAGTAAGGTGCTGGCCAAGACCCTGGACAACATCCTCTTCATGCGCTCAATCTCCTTCTTCGGGCAGCCGGATTCGTCGAACTACACGATGCAGGCGGACGTGATGACGGACGGAAATCGCCGGATCAAATCAAGCGTCGGTCTCATCAATCAACGCTACAACCTCTCCCTTGTGGGGAACTCGAACCTGTTGGAGATCAGTTCCAACCACGAGCGGGTAAAGCATAGTGTGGCGTTCCCGGTGACGGCGAATAAATGGTACACCATGAAGCTGCGCGTGGACGTCGTTCCGGACGGCTCCGGCGTGGTCCGCGGCAAAGCGTGGGAACGTGGAACAACCGAGCCCGACGCCTGGACGATCGAATTCACCCACAAGAACGCTCACAAGAAAGGTGCTCCGGGCATCTTCGGCTTCTCGCCACAAAGCCAGAAGAGTGTTTACATTGACAACATTACGGCGACGCCAAATCGGTAATCGCAACTCCCAGCCCCTCTCGCTCCATCATGAAGAAACTCACCGTCCTTACCCTCGCCGCTTTGGGCGTGGCTCCGTCCGTTCTCCTGGCTGCCGATTGGCCTCAATGGGGAGGCACCGCTCAGAAGAACATGATCTCCAAGGAGATCGGCTTGCCCACTGAGTTTGCCGCAGGCGAAGGTGCCACCGTCGAGGAGATGGCCGCCGCCGGGAAGAACCTCAAATGGGTCGGTAAACTCGGCTCCCAAACTTATGGGACGCCGACCATCGCCGCCGGACGGGTGCTGGTTGGGACCAACAACAACGAGCCTCGGAATGCCAAGGTCGTTGGTGATCGTGGAGTGGTCATGTCCTTCGACGAGAAAACCGGTGGCTTCCAATGGCAATTGACGACCCCAAAGCTGGGTGCGGGCAAGGTCTCTGACTGGGAGTTCCTCGGGATCTGCTCCTCTGTGACCATCGACGCCGCCGCTGGCGTCGGCTATGTGGTCACCAATCGCGGGGAAGTCCTCGCCTTGGATCTCGACGGTTTGGCCGACGGAAACGACGGCCCGTATCAAGAGGAAGCCAAGTATCAAGCCGGTGGGCTGGACGGGGTGGGTAATGGCAAGGAGACCGAGGCTGGCCCGCAGGACGCCGACATCATTTGGGGCTTCGACATGCGCGGTGAACTCGGCGTGTTTCCGCACAATGTCACCAGTTCTTCGGTGGTCATGGATGAGAAAAATCTCTACGTCACCACTTCCAACGGGGTTGACTGGTCTCACCTGAACATTCCCGCGCCTTTGGCCCCTTGCATGGTGGCGATCGATAAGGCCACGGGCAAGTTGGTGGGCGAAGAAGGAGCCGGGATCGGCGAACGAGTCATGCACTGCAACTGGTCTTCGCCGACCTATGCGGAACACAACGGCAAGCGCATGGTCATCTTCGGAGCCGGCGACGGATTCATCTACGGGTTCAATCCAGAGACGGTCAAGGATCCAGAGGGCTTCGATGTGCTCCAGGAGATCTTCCGGTATGACGGCAACAAGAAGGAGTATCGCTTCAACGAGTCGGGTGAACCGATCAAGTACGCCACTTATCCTGGACCGAGCGAGTACATCTCCTCCGCCGTCTACCACGATGGCAAGATTTTCGCATCGATTGGTCAGGATCCGGAGCACGGGGAAGGGGTTGGCTTGCTGAGCTGCATTTCTGCGGATGCAAAAGGGGAGTCGGCGGCACCGGCTGGCGCGATCTGGACCTATGATGGGATCAAGCGGACCATTTCCACGCCCTCGGTGACGGATGATGGATTGGTCTTTATCGCGGATTACTCCGGCGTCTTGCACTGCGTGGATGCCAAGACCGGAAAACTTCATTGGATTCACGATACCCTGAGTCACATTTGGGGCTCGACCTTGGTGGTGGACGGTCGCGTTTATCTTGGGACCGAAGATGGGGAGCTGATCATTATGAAGGCTTCGGTCGACGCCGACGCGGACAAGGACGGCAAGGTCAAGGCCAACGAGATTCTGGCCACCGTGGAGTTTCCTGATCCGATCTATTCGAGCCCGGTGGCGGCCAATGGAACCCTTTACGTGACCACTCAGACTCACCTTTACGCCTTCGCTAACAAGGCGAATTGAATGGGCAGGGCGTTCGGGGAGTGAATCGGCTGAACAAAGCTTCGACCGGCGAAACCGAATTCATGAGTGCGGCGTAAAGTTTGAAGCCGTGATCGGTTGATCCTCTTCCAGCAACAACCATTTCGCGAAACCTATGTTTGGCTTTGGCAAAAAGAAACCCGACGTGACTTCTGTCGTCCCTCCGACGCCTCCGGTGAGTCACGCGCAACCGCAACCAACGACCCCATCCGTGTCTGTGACCTCGTCCCTAACCCCTGCTGCTGCTTTAGTACAACTTGATGAGCATCTCCGTGAGATCATCAATTGGCACTTCTCGCCGGAGACCGGTTGTCCGTTTTGGCTGGATTGGAAAGCCAAGGTTGGTTGGGACCCACGGCAAGAGGTCAAAACTCACCTGGATCTCGTCAAGTTCGATCACTTCCAGGACGAGTGGCTCCGCGATGAAAAGAACGAACGCTTTGTCCCCAAGGGGATGGGGGGGCGACCGTTCAATGTCTTCGAGACGGGTGGAACGACCGGATTGCCCAAGCAGCGTGTTGGGTGGGACGATTACAAACACGACTATGAACAGTTCGGGGACAACCTGAGTGATGAGTTCTTCCCACGGGGAAGCAACTGGATCATGGTCGGACCGACCGGACCTCGCCGTTTGCGTTTGGCGGTTGAGCACCTCGCCAATTACCGTGGTGGTTCTTGTTACCACGTCGATCTCGACCCGCGCTGGGTGAAGAAGCTCATCGGCCGCAAGCAGTACGATGAGGTCGAGCGATACCAAGCTCATGTCATTTCCCAGGCGGTTGAAATCATCAAGCATCGGGACATTGCCTGTATTTTTACCACACCCAAACTCCTGGCCTCCTTGGGTGAACGCATCTCCGTTCCGGGGCAGGGAATCAAAGGCTGCTTCTGCGGCGGAACGTCGATGACGCCGGAGTACGTGCGTTTTCTCCAGGTAGAAGTATTGGAGAACAAGGCGCAGTTCGTGCCGACTTATGGAAACACTCTCATGGGACTGGCGATGAGCGTTCCGGAAGAGTTGGCGAAGAACAATTATTCCGTGACCTACTGGGCACCGCAGCCGAGGGCGATCCTCCGCATTGTGGATCCGGACAACACGGCCAAGACCATGGATTATGGTCAATACGGGCGGGTTGAGTTGACCACTTTGACCAAGGAGTTCTTCATGCCACGCTTCCTGGAGCGCGACGAAGCCATCCGGCGTCAGCCGCACGCGAAGTTTCCATGGGACGGAGTCGGCGATGTCCGGCCCTTTGGGTTCCTGGAGAACAAGATCATCGAGGGAGTTTACTGAACCGGTATGAGCGTTCCTCACATCCCCATTCTTCGGCGCGGCCAGGTTTACGAAAGCCTCGACGTGCAGACGGTCTCCAACGTGGCCGGCACCGACGCCGCCTGCGAGGTGAGCTTCGCCTGCGCGGACATGATCAAGCACGACCTGCTGGAGATCACGAAAGCCCGCAAGGCGCTGCAGGGGTTCCGCTGCACCGACTTGGTCAAGATTTGTCAGCACGCTGCGGATCTCTTCCTCACAGACACTCTGCCGGTCGGAAGCCGCGGGGATCTTCAGTCACCAGAAGATTACGTGCGCCAGCTGGCGATGACCAGCGGTCTGCCTCACAGTCTCATCCGGATGAACATGAAGCGCCTCCATGGCGTGCTCGTGCAGACCGACGTGATTCTTAAGGGCCTGACCCGGGGACTTGACCTCTCCGTTCTTGATGCCGGATACGGTGAGCAGGGCGGTGCTCCAGTGAGTTTTGCGGCGATGACCGACTGCCTTGGCGTGGTCTTGCCGAGCAACTCGCCGGCGGTCAATGCTCTTTGGGTGCCCGCCATCGCGCTGAAAATCCCGGTGGTATTGAAGCCGGGGCGCGAGGAGCCCTGGACTCCGATTCGCCTGATTGAGGCCCTCAAGAAGGCAGGCGTTCCCGCTGAGGCATTCAGCTTCTATCCGACCCAGCACGACGGGTCCGGAGCCATCATCCGGCGCGCTGGACGAGTCATGCTCTTCGGCGGCGATGACACGGTCAAGGAATACGAACACGATCCACGGGTCGAAGTTCACGGGACCGGTTACTCGAAAATCCTCATTGGGGAAGACGAAATCGAGAACTGGCCAAATTACGTCGACACCATCGTGGAATCGGTAAGCGCCAATTCCGGACGGAGTTGCATTAACGTGTCCGTGATCGTGGTGCCGCGTTACGGCGACCAAATTGCCAAGGCCGTCGCGGAAAAGTTGCTCGCGATGGAACCGCTGGCCCAGGACGATCCGAACGCCAGATTGTCGGGATTTGCCAATCCGAAGTTTGCCGGAATGATTGATGGTGCGATCGAGTCCGGGCTCAAAGATGGAGCGGTCGATGTTTCCCTGGCGCTGCGCTCGGGTCGGCCCCGCTTCCAGAGCCGGGACGGGATGAACTACCTTCTCCCCACGATCGTGCGGGTGCCGGATTGGGATCATCCCCTGGCGGTTCGGGAGTTCCTCTTTCCGTTCGCCAGCGTGATTGAATGTCCTCAGGCGGAGATGGTTCCGCATCTCGGGAAATCTCTCGTCGTTACGGCCATTACGAAGGACTTGAGTTGGATTCATCAACTCTTCGCTTGTCCGACGATCGATCGACTCAACATCGGCAACGTTCCGACGAATCACCTCAAATGGGATCAGCCGCACGAAGGGAATCTCTTCGAGTTTCTCTACGCGAGACGGTCCTTTCAGATCGAACAAATTGCTTGACTTACTGCGCCGCTGGTTTGGGGGAGAGCGACGGCCTCGCGGGCTGACGATCGATTCCCTTTGCTCAGGGCTCGGCTTTGAAGTTCCCGACGGAGTTCTGAAGTTCGAGCACATTCCCGGGGGCAAGGTGCTCTTCGCACCCGGAGTTTTGGCGCAGATCGGCATTGAGGCCGCCCGGCTCGGAGGTCATCGTGTTCTTCTCGTGACCGATCCGGGCATTCGGGCGGCGGGGCATGAAGAGCGGACCATCGATTACCTGGAGCATTCCGGAATGGAAGTAGTCGTCTTCGATCAGGTTCGGGAGAATCCGACGACCAAGGATATCGCGTTAGCCGTCGAGGCGGCTCGCGAGGGCGAGGTGAATCTGATTGTCGGCTTGGGGGGTGGCTCGAGCATGGACACCGCCAAAGGATGTAATTTCATTCTGACCAACGGCGGGGAAATGCGGGACTACTGGGGAGTCAACAAAGCGACCCAGCCGATGCTTCCCTTTATCGCGATTCCCACCACCGCAGGCACGGGCTCGGAGTGTCAGTCATTCGCCTTGATTGCCGATGAGGTCACTCACCTGAAGATGGCGTGCGGGGACAAGAAAGCGGCGGCGGCAGTGGCCATACTGGATCCCGAACTGACCCTGACGCAGCCTAGGGGGGTGACCGCCTGCACGGGGATCGATGCCCTAGCCCATGCCGTGGAAACAGCAGTTTGCCGCAAGAGAAGCGACGTTTCTGGGCACTACTCCAGGGTCGCCTTTGAGCTGCTGGACCGGGGCTTTGAGGCAGTTTTGCAGCAACCAGACAATCTTGAGGCCCGCGCCAGGATGCAACTGGGGGCGGCGTTTGCCGGGACAGCGATTGAAAACAGCATGCTCGGAGCCGCCCACTCCACGGCCAACCCGCTGACGGCTCGCTACGGGACGATTCACGGGAAGGCGGTCGGGATGATGCTCCCGCACGTGATCGCCGTGAATCGCCGGGATGCCGCCGCGAATGCGATATACGACAAGCTCCGACCCGGGTTGGAAGAGCGTTTGCGCTCGCTCCTGACCCTGGCGCAGTTGCCACGAGAGGGGAGAGAAGTGGGTTTGCAGGAGGATGACATCCCCTTGTTGGCGGCGGAAGCGGTCAAGCAGTGGACTGCTCAGTACAACCCGGTCAGTCTCGATGAGGGCGAGATGGCAGCGCTCTATCGGAGTGCTTTGTAAAAAGAGTTTCGCCGATCCGTGTGTTTCGTGCTGGAGTTTTGGCAGCTCTTGGCTATACCGTGATGGCTGATGACCGCCCACCGGGTCCTTTTTTGTCTTTTTGTCGCCAGCACCGGGCTTGTGCACGCCCAGGGCGCTGCATCCGATGAGGCTCGTCGTTTGGAGGACGCAGCCTTGGAGAGGGCGCGCCGGATGAAGGCTGCCAAGGAGCAGGCGATGTATGAACCGGCCCCGCGGGATCTGAATTCCTCTAGAGGTTCCGCTCCTGCCGTCAAGGTCAGTTCCCAGGCCATGCAGCAGGCGGCCGAGCCTTTCTACTTTCAGGTGGTGACCAGCCAGGGGCTTGTCCCCTTGGAACAATGGGAAAGCCAACAGAAACAGGCGCGGGCCGCCGCTTCTGCGCCCGCCCCCGCTCCATTACCGGCTCCCACTGCCGCACCGGAGGTGCCCAAGAATCACTCCGTCCGGCTCGCCTTCCTCAGTCTCGGATCAGGGCGTGAGAAGGCTTCGGCGGAGGGGCGCGCCGTCCCCTTGGAAAGCGGCAACGCCAAAATCGGTGGCGCATCAGCCGCCCCGGCGGTGCCCGTGGCGGACGTGGCTCCAGCTCCGCAACCTTCCCCGGCGGCGGAGGTCGTGGCGGTCATGGAAGAGGTTCCTGCGACCGATGTGGGCGGAGCGCCAAAACGACAGTTGTTGGGCTTCTTGTCCGGTAAGGGATTGGAGGCCGCGCTCGGTGGGGCCTCCGTCGGCGAGTCGGCCAGCGATCCGAAGGAGCCGAATGACGTCGGTGGCCGTTCCGCAGCGCGTCAGAAGTCGGCTCCACCGCAAACCAAACCGGAGGCCACGCCCGCTCCGGTGACTCCCTTGAACGAGGAGCCGCCCAAAGAGTCTCTGGCCGGTGCCAATCGGGAGGAGTTTTTGAACGGGCTCGGCCAGTGGCTGGCTTCCACCCGGAAGGAAACTTTCAAGCCCGCTTGGGTGGCGCCAAAGTATGCGGAGACGGAGACTCCCGCCAAGGCGGATCCCGGTGAGGCGACCAGGAGTTCGGGGATCGAGCCTGCCAATCCAGACTTTTACGCCATCAAGGCCGGTCGGGCTCCCTTCCATGTCATTGACACTGGTGCCAAGCAGACTCACCTCATGGAGCTAGACACTGGCACGGTTGGGCGCAGGCACGGGGAAGGGGACGAATGGGCTTGGATGCAACTTGATTCCGGGTTGATGGGGCTCATGAAAAAGCGCTATCTAAGACCGGCGGTCGAAAGCGAAGTTGTTGCCTTTTTGGCCACCGAATCCGAGGGCGGCGGCGTTCCCTACCGCACCGAACGCCCTGTTCGGTATGTGGATGTTGATCTCCCGGACCTTCCGGCAGCAGAGGAAGCGTCGGGCGAATCCCTGGGCGGGGCTCTTTTCCCGGCGATGCCCGCGATGACGTCCGCTCCCGAGCCTTCCGAACCACTTTCAGCCAGTATGCCCAAGCCCGCAGCTTCCGTTGAGGAGCCACCCCCGGTGGTGCAGGCACCGCCGCCGAAGCCTGCCCCCCCGATAGCGATTGCACAACCGGAAGCGATTGCTCCGCCGATGGCGATTGAACCTCCGCCGAAGCCTGCGCCACCGATGGCGATTGCACAACCGGAAGCGATTGCTCCGCCGATGGCGATTGAACCTCCGCCGAAGCCTGCGCCACCGATTGCGATTGCTCCGCCGATGGCACCTGCACCACCGGAAGCGACCGTATCACCGTCGATGTCAGTGCCTCCCATGGTCCTTCCTCGTGCCCCCCTGGAAGCGACTCGGGGCGGCGGTGTCATCGCCGTGCCGAGTCCAGTTCCCATCCTTCCATGATCTGGGCACGACCTGCGTACCCCAGGCGAAAGTCCGGGCGCAGGTGGATGTTGGTGGGGGCTATTTGGCTACTGTTTGCCGCTACGCTTTTTGCGGTTCCGATTCCCGATTCTGAGCAAACCCGGGGGGGGCATGAGGATGCCGCGATCCGTGACCTGCTGGCGCGCATGGCCGACGCATGCGGTGTGGTCGGTAAAGGCACCGTCCGCGTGCTGGTGATACCGATGCACCTGATGTCGCCGCAAAAAAGAGCGGAGGAGGTGGCCGCGTCGGATTCTGTTCCCGGTCAGGAAGCGGCAGGGGAAGTGGCCGAGCCGGAAGGCGAGGAGGTCCCCAAAAAGGCTTGGCTCCCCAACACGATGGTGGAGGGAAAGCTCACCTCGGCGGCGGATGTGGCCTACGAGATCGATCGGCTTCGGGAGGTGACGAACTTGCAGCAGGGCAGCAGGGCCGGTGCGCCTAGTCCTGTGCTCCTCTCCCTTTTTGAGGCCAGCCAGCGCGAAGCGAAGAAGGAGGGAATGGTGACTGCCCGCACACCCGCTCCCATCGGGGAGCATCTGGGCCGCGGCGTGCCGTGGCGCCCTCAGGAAACCATCGCTCCGGTCGAACCGGCCCAGGTTGCACAATCCGTCAGCGCGCCGCCGAAAGAGGAGCCGAAACGCTCGGGGGGCGGTGCTCCTTGGGCTTCATCGCGAAAGTTGGTCGAATCCTCGTTTCGCTTGGCCAGACCGCCCCAACAGGGAGCAGTCCAACCAACCTCAGCGAAGAAATCCGGAGTGCCAGGAAAGACGACGCCCGCCTCTTCCGAGCCAATCGCTACTGGCGAAGGCGGCTATGTGGCGGTCGTGTTTAGGGGGCCCTTCCAAGTGTTCGATGAACGGCCGGGTCAAACGATCCTGATCGAGCTGGAAGGAGATCAGGTTGGGAGGGTCAGAGAACAGGGGAAGGAATGGGCTTGGCTGCAACTGGACAGCGGGTTGATGGGCGTGATGCGCAACAAATACCTTCGCTCGGCGACCCCGCAGGAAGTGCGGCAGTTCCTGGACATGGAAGGATTGGTTGAGGCTGGTCAGGCAGCCGAGGATTTTCAGATTGGCGTGATTGACCTGGATTCCGCCGGAGTGCCGATTCAAAGCGAAGCTGGACTGGTGCCTCCGGGAGGAAAGGTGGGCGGACCAGGAACATCTGGCAAGGCTGGGGCGGGTGAGCCGAAGCCGTTGAAACCTTCGCGATGAGCGATCTCTAGCAAAACTTTAAATTTTTGGTTGGTTGAATAGGCCCAACGGTGTATCAGTGGTAGATCTTACCATGAAGACACCGTTCCTTCCAAAACTCGGCCTTAGCTTGTGCTTGGTGCTGGGTGTGGTCCCCGGCCTTGCCATGGCGCGTGGCAGCGATGCCGGGGGCGCAGTGAAAGCCGCAGAGGCGCGGCTCCGGGCGTCGCAGGCGCCAACCGTCCCGGGAAAGAATCGCTCTGCGGCTGAGCGCCGGACAGCGGTCTCTGCCCAACCCGCCGCCGGGACCGAGAATTTCTTTACAAAGTTCGCCGCGCGGATGACTAGGGCGGTCGCCCCGGTCCAAGCTGAAGTGGGCAGGGAAATGCCGGTAGTGACGGTGCGCGAGTCCCGCCCTGTGGCGAGCAAGGCTCCTTCGGCACCGGAGTCGCGCCGCTTTGAAAGTGAACTCAGTAAACTCGTTTCGGGAATTGTCTCCCGTCTCGGGCCTATGCAGATGGAGTTTAGCGATGACGAGGTGCTCAATCCCTCTGCGGATTCCCTCGCGCTCATGAATCACCCTAACATTCGACCGGTGATTCCGATAGCCCCTGTGCCGGTTCCGGGGCGTTTGGTCGGACAAGCGCCCACGGCGAACCCGCTGACCGAGCAGCGGACCAGTTGGTTGGCGACCAAGGTTGCCGAGAAGCTGGGCTTGATGAGGGGCGAGGGGGCCGCCGTGGTGGCGGTCGAGCCGCCAAAAGCTGTGGAGCAGGAGGAACCTGATGAAGTGACTCGAGAGATTATCGAGTTGATGTCCATCTTATCCGTTCCCAGTCAGAAGACGGCGCCTGAAGCGGCGAAGGTCGTAGCGCGGACTCCCACGGAGTCTCGGATTTCAGCGTTGTCTCTCCTCGCGGCGGTCGCAGAGGGGGATTCATCCGTCGGGACTCCTGCTCCGGCTAATCGGCCTGCGGCTTTGCGTGAGGTTCCGCGCTTTCCGGGTGCCAAACTGGAGACTATTCCCGTGATCAATCCGGCTCGGGAAATCGATGCCGCTAGCCGATCCCGGGTTCTCGTGCTTCTGAAGCCGGATAGCCTCGCCGCCTCTCAGTGAGGCCGGCTTTGCATTCGCCTTCGGGCAGCGTCTTGTCCATCTTCCGACAGAGGGCGGAAAGTCCGCTTTGCATGGCAGCAACTTCGGCTTTGACAATGCACGGGGCGGTCGCCTGTGTCATGGTGGCTTCCGTCGCGGCGCAGGGCCCTCCCGCAGACGGTTCCTGGCCTCTGTTTCGGGGGGACGCCAACATGGGCGGGTGCAGTGCCGATCCGGTCCGGCCACCGCTTGAATTGGCCTGGGTTTTCGAAACGGAGTCTCCGGTTCCGGCGACGGCAGTGATCGGCGGTGGAAAAGTTTTCATCGGTTCGCTCGGTGGAAAATTTCACTGTTTGGATCTGCTCAGTGGGAAGCAGGTCTGGTCATTCGATACCAAGCTCGGAGTGGAGGGGGCGGCCTGCTTGGCGGGGGATCTGGTTTGTTTTGGGGAAACCGACGGTTTCGTGAGGGCACTTAAAGTGTCGACGGGTGAGGAGGTTTGGCACTATGAGACGGGCGACGCGATTGCCGGAGGGCTGAACCGCTATCGCACCAAGGCGGGTCGTGAATTGATCCTGGCCGGGAGCGACGATTTTTTTCTTCACGCCGTCGATGCCGCCACGGGAGAAAAAGTCTGGGCGGTGGAGACCGGGAATTACATCAAGGGTGCGCCCTCGGTTGATTTGGCTTCGGGCCTGGTCAGTTTCGGTGGATGTGACGAGTTGCTTCGCCTGATCGATGCGGAAACAGGCGAGCAGGTGCGATCGATTCCGGTGGGGGCGTACATGGCGAACTCTTGTGCGGTCCGGGATCGAATCGCCTATGTCGCTCACTACGCGGGGGAGATCGTTGCGTTCGATTTAGCCAATGGGGAGCGGCTCTGGTCGAACAAAAGTGAGGCGGTCGAATTCGTCGGCTCGCCGGCGGTCGATGCAGGATTGGTCATCGTGGGGGGGCGCGATAAGAAGCTCCGTGCTCTCGACCGGGCCACGGGCGCGTTGGTTTGGGAGTTTCTTGCTCGCAAGGGGATTGATAGTTCTCCGGTCGTCGGACCAGAGGTGGTCTTTGTGGGATCCGACGATGGGCGGCTTTACGCGGTGAGCCGGGGTGAGGGGAAGGAGCTTTGGTCTTACGACATCGGTGCCCGGATTAATTCGTCACCGGCTGTGGCGGCGGGCCACGTGGTCATCGGCGCCCAAGATGGAGGGGTCTACGCCTTCCGCTCGAGCGCCCGGCCTTGATCTGGGGCGCGTCGTCCAAGCTTGATACACGTTCGTTGGGTGAATTTCCCGTCACAAGCGGATCGCTGGTGACAAATAAAGGAAAGTATCGCTTTATCGCCGTCGTTTCCGCTTTTGCTTCGCGCCGTCTTTTGACAAAGTGGGCTGCATCTGCTGAAAGCAGAACGGCAATTGGAAAAACTTTCGCTCTGCGAGCCCCTCCCTGCCCGACTTGTATGAAATTTCTGCATCTCCAACGTTTCTTTCGCGCTTTTGCCGCACTCGCGGTTTTGTCGCTCAGCGTGGTGTTTTCGATTCCCCTGCAGGCCAATCCGAAGGGTGAGATCGTCATCAACGGATCCTTTAAAATCGAGGATCTCGGCGACACGCTGAAGATCATGCAGCAATCGGATAAGGGGATCATCCATTGGGACGATTTCTCGATCAAATCAGGCGAGATCACGCAGTTTATCCAGCCCAGCTCCTCGTCCTCGGTCCTGAACCGGGTTACGGGATCGGCCCGGTCAGATATCATGGGGCAGCTGTTGGCGAATGGGAATGTGATCTTGATCAACCCCAACGGGATTCTCATTGGGCCCACAGGACGGGTCGACGTCGGCGGGCTCATTCTTTCGACTCTGGATCTTGCCGATGACGATTTCCTTCGTGGGGGAGACCTTAATTTTGGTGGCACCAGCAGTGCGCCGATCGCCAACTACGGAACGATCAATGCGGCTCAGGGCGATGTCATCGTGATGGCGCAACGGATCGAGAACCATGGCCTGATCGGCGCTCTCGATGGCCGGGTCGTGCTTGCCGCAGGCAACGAAGTCCTCGTTCAGCAGGGGAAGGACGGAAACATTTTCCTCTCCGGTGAAGTCGGCAAGGGGCATATCCTCAACAACGGTGAGGTCGTCGCCGCTGATGTGTCCATGTTGGCGCGCAACAACAACGTCTACGCCATGGCAGTCCAGAATAATGGGATCGCCCGGGCTCAGGAGGTGGATAAGTCGGGCGGGCGGGTCCGCCTGATCGCCCAAGGGCTTGCCGGCGTCCAGCAGGCCGGAACCGTGAACGTGGACGGTCGCACCGGGGGACGCGCGGAGATTATCAGTGATGGGGCTGTGGTCGTCACCGGGAGTACGACCGCCCGGGGCACCGAACGCGGTGGGGAAATCGTGATTGGCTCTCTTGCAACCAAATCCGTCAATGTCGGGGCAGGTGCCGCTATCGACGCCTCTACCCTGATGGGCCAGGGGGGGAAGGTGGAGATCAAAGCATCAGAGGTAGTCCGCAATGATGGACTCATCTCCGCCGCCAACACGCAGGGGGCGGGCGGTTCCGTCCGGATCAATTCCCGCGATCTGGCCGTGGGGGCCCCTGGCGAGATCAATGTATCAGGCGGGACGTCGGGGGGCGTAGCGACTGTCGCCGCGACGGGTGATCTTCTCGTCGAAGGCAAAGCGGTGGCGACTGGTGCCAGCGGCATGGGGGGGACGATCAGCTTGACGGGGGATGAAGTTTCCCTAGGTGCAAGCTCCTCCGTGGACGTGTCGGGAGCGATGGACGGCGGCTCTGCCTTTGTCGGGGGCGGCTTCGGCGGTCAAGATGCCAGCTTGCGCAACTCTTCCCGCACTTCGGTGGCGAGTGGCGCGGTGCTGCGCGCAGATGGGGGAACCGGCAACGGAGGTTTGCTCTCGCTCTGGTCGGACGGGGACATTGATTACCAAGGCACCCTTTCGGCCCGGGGCGGAAACAATGGCGGTTTTGCAGAGGTTTCCGGCAAGAATCAGCTCACCTTCACGGGGGGGGCCGATTTGGCGGGAGCCCTCGGCTCGAACGGAACCTTGCTTTTGGATCCGGTGAATGCGCGGATCGGGGTTGGGCCCGGTGCGATTAGCCCGACTGCACTCTTGAACGCGTGGAATAGCGGTAACGTCATCGTCCACACCGGACCCGACAGTGGTCCTGAAATTGGCAACATTGTGATCGAGTCCAATGTCCAGATCGTTGGGAATAGTTCAAATTCGCTCACGTTCTTCGCGCACAACAACATCACTGTGGGGCCGAGCGAATTCACGACATTATCGGTGCCCCCTGGTCCTGTGAGAATTCTGAACCAAGGGACGGGGAACATCAACTTGGTATCCGGTTGGGATGGCTTCGGAGGAGGCGCCTACTCCGCAGGGGCCACGATTGGTTCAAGCCAACAAGCGATTAGCACCGCCAATGGAAGCAATCTTGGGGTAATTGGGCTGACTGAACTTCTTGGCACGGGTGCAAATCCCTTGGCAAACTCGACCAGGCCGTTGGGGGATTATGGGTTGCAGGGCGCGATCCAACTCAATCCGAATGGCGCTTTCCAGGTCCACATCGGCAGCGCCGGTGGTCAGACAAACCTGCTGGCCAAAGACATCACCATGACTCCGGGGGATGGAACCCTTGAATTTGTTCAAATCGGCTGGCTTCACGACGGCTCCGATTCGAACACCCTGCCAGGTGGTATCATCGACGGCGACATCAATGTTTATGCCAAGGGCAATCTGGTGGCGAACAATCCGGTCTTGCCGGGGACTGATTGGCGCTATCTGCAAATCGGGCACGGCGGTCGCCTGAATTCCGCAGCCACAGGTGCCTCGGGCGTTCAGGATCGAATTCTTCGCGGCGATATCAGCGTCAACGTAGCGGGCGGGCTGACGGGGCAGTCCGGCGGCACCAACAATGGTTGGTTCAAAATTGGGCACGGCGGCAAGTCCGACGGCAACGACGTGCGCATCAACACCTACGGGAACATTGATGTGAACGCTGGAAGCATGATCTTCCAGGTCAATGCCGTCTCTACCAACGCGAACGCGCTGGATGACAATTTCATCCAGATCGGCCACGGCGGGGTGAACGTGCGCGGCGAGCATGCTGGGAATATCAACCTCAACGCTTCACTCGGTGACATCACCGTTGTCGGTACGCGGATCAATTCAAACACCGCTGCTCCGGACACCGTAGAACGGAACTTCTTTCAGATCGGCCATGGTGGCTTTAACTCCGACCACATCTATGCCCTTCCGGTCGATTTTAACAGCCGGGTGATCGTTGGCGATGAGATCACCACGCTTTCGGAACTCCGCCAGGCGATTAGCGACGGTGAAGATCTCGACGGGAGCTATCTGAGAGCGGCGAATAATCTGATGCGCCGCAACGCTGACGGTTCTTATGTTGTTCGGACTGTTCCGCTGAGCGGCCCGTCCGGCAAGATTGGCCACGCCGGGAATATCAACGTCTCAGCAGTGGGCAACGTCACCCTGGAAGCAGGAGGCCGGCAGCAATCCTTTGCGCAGATTGGACACGGCGGGATTCTTACGGCAGGGGAGCATGGATCTTGGGATTGGGATGGCGCACCGGTGGCGTCCACCACGAGTTCCGCTCCCACCGCCCTGGCGGGGACGAGCGTGATCACGTTGAACGGCACCGATTCTGCGGCGAGTCTGTTCTTGCGGTTCGGTGACGTCATTTCAGGGACCGGCATTCCCGTCGGCTCGACCGTGACCAGCATTTCCGCTGACGGCAAGGCGATCGGGATTTCCAAGCCGACCACGTCCGCTTTGGCTGGCAATCTCTCGTTCGCGAGGGAACGCGCGGATGGAGACATCTCGATCACCTCGACTGGTGGGGCGATTGCCCTGACTCGGAACCTGGTGGAAAGAAATAACGCAGACGCACAGATCTTCACGCTGGGAGTGCAATCCTATGTGCAGGTTGGGCATGGCGGCTTTTTGAGTTCCGGTGGCTTCAATGGAGACATTACCATTGATGCCGGGGGCGGGGACGTTTCCTTGCATGGAGGTCAGTCCAACGCCTTCGCCAAGATTGGCCACGGAGGGATAGGGAGCTTCGATGTAACGGTTGCCACCTTCAACGTGCCCACCCCCAGCACTTTTCTTCGTGGGGTTCGCGAATGGCACCGTGACTTTGCCTCCGGGGACATCTTTGGGAACATCAATGTCAGCGCAGAAGGCGATCTGATTCAGCGTAGTGGTTTTCGTGGGACCGAGAATTTTGCGCAGATCGGTCATGGCGGCTTCCGGGTCTTTGCGACTGACGACTTCGCCACAAGCAGGGACTCCTTGACGGGGCAAGATACCACTTTCAAAGGGAACGACATGAATGGAGATGGAGAGGCGGACACCTTCGGCTCCTTCGTCGGCAACATCACGGTTGACGTGAAAGGCATGGTGGATGCCTATGCCGGCCAGAAGAATGCAAATCACCAGGATGGCGCGGACTCTCTCTTGAGTGGCCAGGAGTTGCTGGGCATGGCGGGTAACCGGAATTTTGTGATGATCGGCCACGGTGGCATTGAGGCCAGGTCGGATGCGAACGGGGCCATTGCGGTGACCTCATTAGGGGACCTGAGGATGGGGGCTACGGGCGGGTTCGATGCGTTTGATGCGAGCGCGAATCTCAGTACTGACGGCGATACCGGCATCGACAACTTCGCCCTGCTTGGTCACGGAGGTCGTAATGCAGATCACTTCGGTCGCGGGGACAATCCGTTCGATGGTGACCAACGCAACACGGGGGCTGGCGGCATATCGACCGGTAACTCAGTGGAGAACTTCGTCCTTTTTGACCGCGACAAGAACCTCATCTCCCCCAATGAGCGTGAGGCCGTGAAGTTGAGTTCGTTGACCAACACCCAGATCGCTGCGGGCCGACTCATCCACTTCGATTCCCCGATCGGCTGGCAAGTGGATACGGTGGCTCCGGTTTCGCTTCCGGTGCGCGATGGTACCAACCTCCGGCAAATCACTCTGCAGGGCGTGGATACCGTCAGCAGCCTCAACATTGCGATCGGAACTGCGGTCACCGGAACGGCGGGCATTCCGGCCGGTTCTGTCGTCACCAACATCATCTCCCCGACGGTCTTTGAGATCTCCCTCAACACGACGGCGACCTTGGCTGGGGTCACCTTCCTGACGACGGAAGCCGGCACCCCGTTGAAGACGACCGTGGCCCCGCTAAACAGTGGAAACGTCCTCACCCTCCAGGGGCTGGACACCACTCTCACCCGCAACATCGCCGTCGGCACCGCGATCTCGGGACCAGGAATCCCGTTGTTGGCCTATGTCACCAAGGTGAACAGTCCCACCGAGATTGAAATCTCGCACACTCCCACGGGAGCCCTGACTGCGGACACCTTGTTTACGACCGGTCGGTTCAACATCGATAATCCTGCGGATCGATCGGTCACCACGGTGGCTCCTGTAGGTGCCAATGCGACCAGCGTTCTGAACTTGGGCGGGAACGATACCTGGCGGAACCTCTTCTTGGAAGTCGGTAGCGAGGTTGGCGGGACCGGGATCGCCCCAAACACCACGATCGTCGGGTTTGATAGCCCCACCGCGATTCGGTTGTCCTCCCCGCTTACGGCGACCGCTGCTGGGAACTACACCTTCGCCGGCAACAAGTTGGCGACGCAGCCAAAGGTGGGGGCCACGGCCAACACTGGGGATTACTTTGGCTTTGAGAACCAGACTGGGGTCTACCAAATCACGAATATCACCAAGGGAACAGGTGCCAACGTCGGCGAACGCCTCATTGCGTTTCAGGAAGTCACAGCGGGTGGTGGCCTCCAGGCCCGGGTGGCCAACGACAGCACACTCTACTTTCTCGATCAGCTACCGGGGGCGACACGTTACGCAACCAAAGACCCGTACCAGCAGCAGGTGGGAGTGAGCCGGAACGAGGTCCAGAGCTTGGATCCCACGACTTTTCCCGCCACCGGTGGCTTCGACTTGACCTACCTTCTCGGAGGAACGGGGGCTCCTGTCACTGCGACGATTGCCGTCAACTCTACAACCCCGCTCCATGAGGCGATTGCCACCATTGATGCCGCTCTGGAAGGGACTCCCAATAACAACTTCTTTCAGGTGACTCCCGCTCCTGACGGAAGCATCCGAATCCAGTTTCAGGGGGCGGGAACAAACAATCTCGCCAACAAGCCTATTCCGCTCCTCACCACCACTACGCCCGGACTCACGATCTCTGCGGTCTACGATGGCTTCAACGGTGCCAACACCACCAGTTATCTATTTACGCAGCTGCCGAATGCGACAGACTTCAGCGGGAACCTGGTCGCTCCCAATGTTGCCAGCCCGGTCTTCTCTAATTCCTACAATCCGGAGTTTCCAGAGTTCGTCAACGTGATGAACACCGCTGTGAATCTGTCGCTCGGTTGGAAAGGAGATGTTTCGGTGGATGCCGGGGGAGACATTCGGATTTCCGCGCCGCAACTCCGGAACTTGGAAACGAACCCTTACCAAGCAAACAGCATTCTCCCAGCCCTTACTGGTGCAGGGACTTCGAGGATTGTGCCGAAATCGGCGGTTCGCGGATTCGCCCAGATCGGTCATGGCGGTTCGGAGAGCGAAGTCGAAAGTTATCAGACTGAGGCTGGACAAAACGGCAGAGTCACCGTGAAGTCAGGAGGTGCTCTCACCTTATTGGGGAGTGATTTTGTGCGCGAGTTGGAAACCGGCCAAAATGTCACGATCCCGACTTCGGGTGCGATCGTCCGGACCACCACCGTAGCGCCAACGGCTACTCTGGGCTCGAACCGGATCAACTTGGTGGGAACGCCCGTGCCCACCAACATCCCCGGTGCCACGAGGTTCACAGTCCTGAACATTGCGGTGGGATCGGCGGTCAGTGGTACGGGGATTCCCGCCGGCACCGTCGTGACCGCGATCACGGGCGAAGCTGAAATCCAGATTTCTTCAAACACCAACCAAGCCACCCTAGGCCAGTTGACCTTTACGAGGTCCGCATTGACGTTCGTTGACAAGTCTGCGCCGGATAGCCGGGACAACTACGTGATGATCGGTCACGGCGGGATTGGGAGTGCCACCGGGGCGAAGGTGTCTGGAGCCATTGCCGTGAGTGCCGAAGATGATGTTACCCTCCAGGCAGGGCGGAGCACGGCGGCGTTCTCCATGATTGGCCATGGCGGGCGGGACAACACCAGCAATCAACTGAATCGCCGTACCGCATTTTCGGGAGATATCTCGGTGGAGTCCAAGAGCGGCGAGGTGAGTGTCCTAGGCGGCTCTCGCGACCGATCCTTTGCGATGGTTGGGCATGGCGGCGCGGACATTGAAGACACAGGGGTGGCGATGCTTGGGAAGATTTCCTACTTCGATAACGTTGCGACCGCTGGCACCCAACCGGGCATTGTCACATTGGTGGATGGAGCGTATGGCAGTTCCCTAGCGCAGGATGGATCGCTCTTGCTGAACGGGACCGGCACTTCGAGCCTGTTCACTACGAACGACACGTTCGAGGTAGCCTCCATGGCCGGGAAAGTCACTGTGACCGCACAGACCGGGCTCGAATTGACCGGGGGACAAAAGACCACAGGGATCACCTTAAGTGGAACGGGGACTCCCAACGGGGAGGGCTTCCTTGGCCGGTTTTCTCAGATCGGTCACGGTGGCGGGAACATCGACGCACGGATCACGGGGGACATTCAGGTCGATGTCCTGAATGGTGCGGCCATCTTGAAGGGGGGGATCTTCAGGGGAGACTCAGCTCGGATTGGTCATGGTGGCCGTGATTTTCGGGGAAGTAATGTGGCAGTAGGCCCGGACCGAGCGGGGTCCAGCTTCGATGGTGACGTGACCGTCAATGTTCTGAATGGTGATGTGCAGTTACTGGGAGGGGACGCGCCCATCTTTGATGCCAATCATCCTGGAGCGGGCCTGGATGGGCTTGTCAGAGGAAGTTTGGTCTACTTTTATGAGCCGAACATTCTCGCTGGTGGTGGCCAGGACGATTATCTGATCAATCCGACCGATCCCGCGAACTTCGATTCTCTGGTGGATATTGAGAATAGCCTTCGGTCTCGGAAAGGCCTTGAGAGTTTGCCTGTGGGCTACCTCACCGGACTCGGGACCGCCGCTCAGGTCAGCAATGCCGTGTTTCGAGCGTTCGACGTTCTGGCGGGTCGGCCAAGCCAGCTCGACGGGGATGCGGCGTTTCTTCCAGGCTTGTATCAATCCACCGGGACAGTCTTCAATCCGGTGGCAGACTTGAACAGTCGTCACGCAGCCATGGCGCAGATCGGTCACGGGGGATCTCTGCTCGGCCAGACGGTCGCCCCGGTCGCGGGCGTCCGAACGAATCAGGGCATCGAGCGCTGGGATGGGGATATCTCAGTGTCAGGGGTCAATGTGTTCCTCCACGGTGGGGACGGTACCGACAACTTCGCCATGATTGGGCACGGCGGGCATGAAGTCTTCTTTCCCGGGATCGCGGAGGGGAATGTTACGGTGACGGCCAGCGGCGATCTGACCTTGCAGGGCGGTGATCCTTATGCCAACAACGGCTCAATCAATGGGCTGCTGCGCAACCAAGGGAGTTTTGCGCAAGTCGGTCACATGTTCACTTCGGTCGCTGCCATCGGTGACAACAGCCCTACTTTATTCGAGAGCTCCCGAGGCAGCATCACCGCAACGGCCGCTGGAAACATCGAGCTGATCGCCGGCGGCGGGCTCTACTCCCACGCGATGATTGGGAGTGGTGCCAAGATCGGGCAGACCAATTTGGCTTCACCGCGGGGCGGGCACGAAGGAGCGATCAAGGTACTCGCCGGCGGTGACATCATCATGACTCCGGCCGAGATCCGCGAGAACGATGTCCTTTCCGATGAAGCCTATGCTCCCCTGATCACTCCGGGGGCGAACCCGACTCCAACGATTGGGTTTTCCCGCAATCTCGTCACCGCCACCGCAATTGGCGGCTTCTACTCGTCTGCCCAAATCGGCCACGGTGGAGCTCTGGTGAATCCGGAGACCGGTCTGTTCGGAGATATTGATGTGATGGCCTACGGCAACTTGGTAGCTGGGGGCATTTCTCCGCTGGCAGCCGATGAGATAGCCTCGATCCAAGCTAGCTTAGATGCCATCCAAGCTAGCTTAGAAGACAATCCTCCCGTCGATCCCTCTACTGATCCACGGCTTGTGGAGCAGGCAAGACTACAGGCTCTGTTTCGCACTCCTTACGAACCCGGTTCGGCAACGGTCCCCACTGGCCTCGCTTCCGATAGCAGCCGTGGGCACGGAGCCTATGCGAAGATTGGCCATGGCGACTACCTCCAGTTGCCCAGCTCCGCCACTGCGGCGGTACTGGGAACTCGGGTCGCGGGAGGTGGAATCCGCAGTGGACACGTCCGTGTCTCGACTGGTCAAGATCTCTGGTCGGCCGGGATGCAGATCGGGCATGCTGATCCAGTCCGCTCTCCTGCGGTCGCCTACAATCCGGCTACGGTGAGCACCTCGATCGCGGTTAGCAGGAAGAACCCAACGGCGACCGGCACGGGCAGGCTGATCACCACTCGTTCCATCTCAAACTACGAGACCGTGGGCGGTGACGCTTCCAACGGGATCGGAGGGATCAATGAAAGCATCCTCGCGACCTCTTTTAATTCGGGGGATGATGGGAGCGACCGGGTCCGCATCTACATGCCCGATCGGGCCTTTGGCAGAAACAATGGGAGTGTCAACGGGGCGACGTTTGGATACAGAGACAGCAATTGGATGCAAGGGCTCTTCCTTCCTCGGGGGACCGCGACGGCTGGGACTTTTGGCACCATTATCAACGGCAAGGGGTATCTCGACCCCGAGGATGACAGCGAAAACACCTCGGTCGATCAGGTCTACCCCACTCTGCGCGGCAAACTCACGAGCGGCAAGACCGGTGACCGCTTGGGCGATGAGCTGCTTGCCACCGAATTCACCATGGTGAAAAGCGCAACCACCGGGTTGCCGGTCGCCACCGATACCACCAACATCGCCACGGGCTTCACAGAGCAGGGAGTCTTTAACACCGACCATGGTTTCGGGGATCGCTACATGATCTATTACTCGAACGAGCTGCCTCCTCCCGCGTTGCCCCCAGTGGTGCCAGGCGGAGGTTCCTCGTCGGGAGGTTCGAATGGGTTTGTCCCCGTTCCCATCGTCTTCCCGTCTCCGCTTCCGTTCACCAACAGTTCTCAGCAGGCGGATCGCTACACAAGAGGGGACGAATTGGTCGATAACAGCGTCTTCACCTTTGAGTCCTGGCGCGATGGCGGATCCTCTGGTGACGGCTATTGGGTGTCCCAGGAGCCCGGTTTGAGCAGTGTCATTCTTCCGGAAGATCGCCCCGGTGGGTTGGATGCAGTCTATTACGAGGAGCAGGGGCAGCCTTTCCGGGTTTTCGACCTGCAGAACTTGACCGATTGGGAGAGTGGGGTTCTCACCTATGATCCCATCAGCGGGTTCATTTCCAACACTCGTTCGACAAATCCGTCCGCGAATGCCGGAGGCGGCGCTGCGGATCCTTTCGGATTCTCTCCGTCCACCACGGATGACGAAGAGGAACGCCGCCGCAAGCAGCAAGCCACCCCCCCGTCTGGAACCCCGGCCCCAGGGGAGCCTGCGATGGGGGCCCCATCTGATGACCCCTTCGGGACACCCGCGCCCGCCGCCCCTGCCATGGGCGCTCCGTCCGATGATCCGTTCGGGACTCCCGCCCCGGCCACCCCCGCAATGGGGATGGGTGCGGCGGATCCCTTTGCTCCACCTACTCCGGGAACCGCCACCCCACCCTCCAACTGAACGTCCACCTCCTGGAATCCCCGAGATGAAATCATTCGCTCTTCCTTTCCTGCGCAACCGAGTGCCCCATACTGTCCGCACGGGGGTGATTGCTTGCTGCCTCATGGCCGTCGCGCAACCTCCAGCTTTTGCCAACCCCAAGGGCGGCAAAGTCGTCGCCGGTAATGCGGAGATCGCCGAAGCGCTCGGAAAATTGATGGTCAGTCAGGGATCGGATCGTGCCGTCATCGAATGGGAGAGTTTCTCCATTGATGCCGGTGAGATCACCCAATTCCTCCAACCGGGTTCGAACTCGGCCGCGCTGAACCGCGTCATGGGAGCCAGCCCTTCCGTCCTCAACGGTCTTCTCAAGGCCAACGGGAACATTTGGTTGATCAACCAGAACGGAATCATGGTCGGACCCAACGGCATGGTCGATGTCGGTGGGTTTGTTGCATCAACTCTCGACGTCGACAATGACGATTTCCTGCGGGGTGGGGACGTCATGCTCAAAGGCAACAGCGATGCCTCCATCAAGAACTTTGGCACGATCAAGGCTGCCGGTGGGGACATTTTCCTGGTGGGACGCGAGATCGAGAACCATGGCGTCCTGGGGGCCTTCGAAGGAACGGTGGGCTTGGCCGGCGGCAATCAGGTGCTCCTCAAAGCCAAGGGCGCGGGCAACGAGCGCATTTTTGTCAGCGGTGGTGAAGGTCGCGTCACGAACACGGGCGAGATCCGCGGCGTGATGGCCGAACTCAAGGCTCACGGCAATGCTTACGCCCTAGCCATCAACAACTCCGGCGTCGTTCGTGCCTCCGGCACCGACCAGCAAGGGGGCCGCGTCATGTTGAAGGCATCCAGCGGCGATATCGTCAGCACGGGTGAGTTGTCCGCCATCAACGCCGACGGCAGCGGCGGTTCCGTCGAAATTGAAAACGGTGCCGGCGAGATCCAGATCGGAGGCCTTGCGAGTGCTTCCAGCCTCACAGGACGTGGAGGGCAGGTTCGGGTCGTCGGCGAAGGAATCAACGTGATGAGCGCAGCGGTGATTGAGGCGAACGGCAGCGAAGGCGGTGGCATCAAAATCGGCGGTAGCTCCACCCGAGCGGTGACAGTGGGCGAAGGGGCTTTGGTCACGTCCAGTGGCACTGCGGGGCTCGGTGGTCGGGTCGAAGTCAACGGCGGGGAGATTGTGGTCTATAAGAACAGCACTCTTGGAGCCAATGGCGAGACCAATGGCGGGATGGTTGCGGTGACGGGCTCCGATCGGGTGAAGATTGACGGGGGGCTTAGGGCCACGGCAACCACTGGAAATGGGGGCTCCATCTCGCTCACCGGCCCCACGTTGACTTTGGGGGCCGATAGTGCTCTTGATGTCAACGGGGAGACACAGGGCGGCTCCGTCAACATGAACTCCACTGAGTTGACCCGTAGCAGCGGCTTGGTTTCTGCCAGCGGTGCTTCGGGCGGATCGATCTCCCTGCAAGGAGGGCGTCGCCTGGAGGTTGATGGCCAAGTTGAGGCCCTGGGACGGACGATCGTAGGTGGTCGGATCGACGCGATCGCCGATGAGGTTGCGTTGGAGACCGGAGCCCTATTTGATGTCAGTGGGAATTTCAGAGGAGGTGCCCTCAACGTGGGAGGGAGCTATCAAGGAACGGCTATTCCGTCCTTGCGGAATTCAATTAGGACCATGGTTTCGGAAGGAGTGGCCTTGCGAGCCGACTCCGCTTTGGGAAGCGCTGGGCAGGCGGTGGTTTGGTCAGACGGTATCACTGACTTTAGCGGAGATGTCAGCGCGCGCGCTTTTGGTCCCGTGGGACGGGGGGGGCTGATCGAAATTTCCGGCAAGGAAGATCTTCTATTTCGTGGCACCGTGACCGCCAAGGCCGTGGGTGGGCAGTCCGGGACCGTTTTGTTCGACCCCGGTAGCATCATCATCGCTGGCGCGGGATCGACCGTGCCGGTTTCCTCCCTTAATACGATCCTCCAGTCAGGCACGAATGTGATCGTGGCGACTCACAGCGGAACCATTCGGGTCGACGAGATCGGGACCGCGAACTTCAATGATCGGCACAACGCTGTCCAGTGGACCTCGGATGCCAGTTTGGGCTTGTTTGCCAGTGGCAACATTTTCATCCACAATCACATTCGTACTTCTGGGGCTGGTTCGATCAATTTGATCGCGGGATGGCTGGGCAGCGAGGCTGATTTGCTTCCGTCGGTTGGCTTGGTCAATCCGATTCGAATTCCCAACGCGCTGGGTATTGAGGTTGGCAGCCTTCTGAAAACGGGGACGATTCTGCCAGCTGGATCCATCCTCAATGGCGCGGCGTTTGCCCAGACGCTGACGAGTGATACATTGATCACCAGCGCAACGACGATTGCCAGTGGCGGAACAATTGCTGCCGATTCCATCATCACCGAAGTTGGCGGCGGCGCTTTCGAACCCAATCCTCCCTTGTCGGTCGAGGGACACTGGACTTCCTACCTGAACAGTGAAAAGTTTGGGGAATCGGGTTCAGTCTTCATTGGGGCGCGCGATCTCGACCGGCACGTGGAGGTGGGCAGCCGGTACGGAAACACCAACGTCGCGGCCAACAGTCTCGTCATGACCGCCCCGCGGACCAACGCAGACAGCCTGTGGACCCAGTTGGGCTTTCATGATTCCGGGGTCACCTTGCTGGCTCCTCGGGCAGCTGGCACTGGGCTCCTTGGTCTGGATCTTCACGATACCAACAATAATAACATCGTGCGTAGCATCCGGCAGGATGGTCCGGCCACCCTGAATGCCACGACTCTGGATACTCGGGTGCTCCAAGGAGCTGCGAATGCAACCTCATCAACCGGCTTTGACCCAGCCTTCGCTCCGGGGGCGACCACCATCACCCTAAGAGATTCCGGCCAAGACAGTGCGGCGAGTTCGGCGATCAAGGTTGGTGATTTGATCACTGGCACTGGGATCGCTCCGCACACCTACGTCACGGCGATTGCCGGTGATGTGATTACCCTTTCCAAACCGACCAACGCGGCGGGATCGAATTCGGCAACCTATGCTTCTGATGGTTATCGGTATACATTCTCTCAGCCCGGGGTCTCTGCAATCGCCATCGTGGGTCAGAACGAAGTCGACCGGCTGGCCTACGTTTCCCCAGGAACACTCGGGCTCGGGACGGATGGGATCGTCGATGGGGTAGAATTGGTGAACGAATCTGGGCGTGTGGCGGGCACCTACATGAGCTATGCGAATCACTACAACAGCGCGACCCAAGGGAACTGGTGGTGGCAGCGGATCGAAGCGGTGGGATCTCCTGAACGAACCGGTGGCGTGGGAGCGAACCGGCCAGAGTGGGGCGCGGGAACCGCATCCAAGCGCGCGGACATCAATATCGCGCTGACTGGTGCCTTATCGATGGATGCTGGCGGTCGTCGCAACAACGCGGTTCAGATTGGCCATGGTGGGATCGGCTCGACCCTCGAAGCGAGCCGGTCCGAAGTTGGCGGGAATCGTGGCATCCTGAGGAATGAGCTCGTGAACACCGTTGACTCGGTCAATCAAAACTTGATTACGACGCAATTTGTGAGCAGCTATTCCATCAACGGCGGCGGCTCGGGCATGGTGAATCAGTCGATTGCGCGGTTGAAGCCCATCTACAGCAACATCAATGTGATTACCGGGATCGATCGGTCTGCTGGAGTTACTTTTGATGGCAACTCCCTAAGCGCGTCGGTCGTGGACGGAACGGGCGACATCGCCCTCCGCGGCTGGCAATCCGACTTGACGGCGAGCAATGCAGCAACCAGCGGCCAGCCCAACGACGATGCCGGGTTTGGTTATGCTCAGATCGGGCACCTCGGCGGTGGTCAGTTTGGATCCGTCAGAGGTGATGTCAATGTCAAGGCAGGCGGCAACGTGACCCTACTGGGGGGCAGACAGTCTTACGCTTGGGCCACCATCGGACATACATTCGGGGGCGCATTGAATGACTGGAACAATCCGGCGAACGAGGATGCCCAAGTCCGCATTTTTTCAAACGCTGCGGATTTTGACAATCCCAACTGGAGGTTGGGTGAGCTCTATGCGCAAGTCGGCGGTGGGAACTCGCCTGCCCGTGGTGCCTTCCCGTCCGGCTACGATCCGGTGGTCCTTGCTCTTGCAGCTCCTAACGCCAATGTCCTGCGTGGCCCGGCATACTGGGATGTCGGTTTTGATACTGCGTTCGGAGGGACTTCCACGACCGACTCGGCGGCTTGGAAGGCCACCACCGGTACGGCATCCGCATCGGCTTTTGTCCCTTCCTTCGGCACCGGCCGGAGTGCCACCGGTAAAGTGACGCCGACCTCTGTGGCGGTCGCATCACTCAAAGGGTTGACCGATAAAACCATCGTGGGGGACGTCACCGTGACCAGCAATGGCGAGGCCGGAGTGACCATGTCCTCAGGCTTCACCCTGGATCTGGGCGGATCGACCTTGGTTACCGCCTTCGATCCCACGGTTGGGGATTCCTTGGCAGTAGGCACTTATTTGCCTAAAGGGTCAATTCTGAACGGAACCACGGTCGGCACGGAGCGGGGGGATGTGTTGAGTGTCGCGACGAGTGTCGTGGCCACCACGCGGATCTTGGCCGGCGGTTTCATCGGGGCGGGATCGTCCGTCTCAGGCCCGGGACTGACGCAAGACAACAAGCTGGCCTATATTGGCCGCGCGACCCAAATCGGTCATGGCGGTATTGGCGCTGGCCGCGGAGAGATCGGCGGCTTGAGTACTTCGCTGGCGGTCTTTGGAGCGCCGGGCGTAGAGGACAGCGGATCTCGGGACAATCTCCTTTTCAACGGAGCTGCGTGGGTTGCTGACTCGAACTTGGCTGGACCCGCGCTGGTGACCACCAATCGATCCATCACCGGGCTGAATCTGGTCGGCAATGTTACGGTCACGGCCAGTAACGGGGCAGTCGGTCTCACGGCGGGCAACCACCGCTACGACTACTCGATGATCGGGCACGGCGGCGCGGAATTGGCGGACTTGGAATCCTCCAACATTGCCTTGGGAGATGTCAAAGTGTGGGCCAAGACCAATGTTTCGATCCGTGGCTCCGCAGTCGAATACACGTCCAACTCGACGACCATCAGCCCCTTGCGCTCTTTCGCGAAGATTGGCCACGGTGGCTACTTGGACAACTTCTCCTACAAGTCGGGTGACATTAATGTAACGGCAGATACCGGGAAGCTCACCATGGTCGCCGGGAGATTGCAGGGGCAGTTTGCCCAGATCGGTCACTCAGGGATCAGTTCCTACGGCCGGGTGGGGGGCAACTTCAACCGTGACGAGGTTTTTCAATACGCCAATGAGAGCGTAGGGCAGCGAGTTAATGTGGGGGCGTCGCTGACTGGGTCCACTCTCATCCTTTACGGCGGGGTCAATGGGATTGCTTCTGGCGGATTTACGACCACGGCTTACGATAATACGGCGAATATCACTGTATATACCGGTGGCGACATCCTCATGGATCACGAACGCGCAGGGTTGGTGGGATCATTCACCTACTTTCCGGTCGCAGGGGCTACCACAGGAGGCGTTCAGATCGGGAATAACCTCACTCAGACCGCAAACAACATAAATGCCGGCAATCAGAATGCTTGGTCCCTCATCGGCCATGGTGGCTGGGACGTTGACCAGGTCAGCAACGCTCAGCCCGCGAGCGGGACTCCCCTCACCACTGGTGAACCAGATGACAGTTTCCTCAATCAAGATTATAGAGAGGCTGATAAGGTGGGGAACATCAGCGTTACAGGGCTCGGTGATTTGACGATGAGTGGCGGTGACACCCTCTTCCGCTGGTCTGCGATCGGACACTTCGTGAACGGAAATGGCCTGGATCGCTCCTTCGTCTCCGCTGGGGACACCTTTAGCGGGCTGAAGGTGGGAGGTTTGATCGATGTCAAGATCGCCAAGGACGTGCTTCTTGACGCCGCCTACGTTGGAGATACCCCCACTTTTTATCAGGGCGTCCTCTATGATAAGTCACGGAGCCGCAATGCGGAAGCAAACGGGCTGGGGCTGGGGCTGCCCGCTCAGTACAACCCAGTGAGAATTGGTCACGGTGGGGTCTACGATGTTCGCAACTATGTGGTCGTCGATAAGGATCAGAGCGCTACTTTCGGTACCATCAACAGCATCGCTGCAGATTCGGACATTACCCTGAGGGCTGGGGGCGATCTGAGTGTCTTGGGCGGTCGCGGTGGCAGCAACTCTTTCTCTCAGGTCGGCCACGGATTCGTCACTGATCTTGGCGTCGACCCCCTTAACTATCGCGGTTCCTTCGTAGGGGTGAGTGGGAACATCCTCGCCGTCACGGCGGGGGATCTGAAGATGACAGGAGGGACGCGCCCTGATGGCTCGACGGTGATTGCTTCCGCCACCACTCCGAATATTGGACACGCCCTGACCGCCCTGTTCGGTGATACCAAGGTCTCCGTCGGTGAAAATGCGCGATTCGATCGCACTTACGTGGGCCATGCCAAGTTCTCGGGAGTAGCGAGCGATACCTTCGTCGGGGTCAGTGGGATCCTTCCAAGTTACAAGTTGGGCGGTCGCTATGAGTTCGAGACGACGGCTGGGGACATCTTCAACAGCGGCGGTTCCGGTCAGTTGCGGCTGTATATGCCGAACCGCCCCAGTAACCTCATCGCGGTCAATACGCTGCTCAACGGGACTCCTTATACCGATCCCTCCGTCACAGACCCGCCGGCTTCGGGAGACGCGGTCTCCTTCGCCGCGAAAGATGCCCGAGGGGACGAGTACATCACCTCTACTGGTTACTTCGATCACGAAATCTTCTACGCGCCTGGCGATCCTAAGGGGGTTCCGTCTGGCAGCTTCACTGCGAACGACGACGTTACGAAGTCTGGGTATCCCGCTCCAGGGCCCAATGGCATTGGTGCGTTCTACGGGATCTATTACAACAATTCTGGGCCAGGTCTCCCAGTTCCCCCTCCTGTTCTTCCCCAGGGCGGATCAAATTCCACGCTTTTCCCGATTGTAGATGTGTTCGATCCACGGTCGGTCCCTGCGTTCGGCAAGATCGACCGCTACGAGATCCAGGATCAATACGTGGACGGCTCTTTCTTCAACTTCACTCAATGGCGCAATCCATCCGGCCGCGCTCCCTACACGGTGGACTACATGGGCGGGCTCGGCTTGGGCTCTTCCTTGGTCATGAATTTGCGCGGTTTTGTCGTTCCCGCGCCGCTCAATTTGGATGATGTGCTCCCAGAAGAGCCCACCAATTCTACTGTCTTGGACTCGGAAGAAGAGAGACGGCGGAGGACTGCCGCCGAACCCGCGTTCCGCACCACCACGGAAGGAAGTGGCGTGCAAACTCAGATGCCGGCAGCAGATGATCCGTTCGGAGCCCCGGCTCCCGGGACCTCGGCCCCTGCCATGGACGACCCATTCGGCACACCGGCACCTGCTCCAGGGGCCACCTCGGTGCCGCCCGCCATGGAGGATCCATTTGCCACACCGCCTCCGGCCATGACCCCTCCTGCTCCAGGGGCGACGCCGCCCTCGACCAATTGAGGCGGGGCGGCGCCCTTCACTGGCGGGGGGCGGCGAGCGATTACTTTACGGCGGGAGAGGTGATCGTCATCACCGTGCTGACCATCGCTCCCCGCTTGTCCGTCACCGTGAGAAACCAAGTGTTGGCTTCTTGCGGTGGTTTGGGAGCCGTCAAGGTATCCCCTTGAAGAACTGCTGGGACGGACACCCAATTCCGATCGGACCTGCGTGCTGGGTCGATCGTGTAGTGCAGTTCTCCATCGCGGAGGGGCGCCTCCGGGCTGGCGTTCACCTTGACGCGGACGACGTCTCCTTCCACCATTGGTTCTCCTGGGACCGGCAGCGGAACGCCGCTGCGGCATTTGGAATCCACGAAAAGCCCGATCTCGGGAGGTGCCCAGCCCGGTTGATGGCCGTGGGGCATCTTCATGGCTATGCGCATGAGCTTCTCCCCGGGCACCGCGCGATAGCTCTTTAGGTAACTGTCGAGCGGATAGTGGATGTCATGGGTCCCGTTGACAAAGAAGATGGGAACCCGGCATCGCGGTAGCAGGCTTCCGGGGTCGTATTCTTTGACCCAAAGTGGGGCCCGATCCCCGAGCTTGTCGATGCTCGGCTTCTGCACGGATTCGCCCTCATGGAGAAAGCCGCAGCCATAGACCGGGACAGCCGCTTTGAACCGGTCATCGAGTGAGGCCACCAAGCAGGTGGTGTAGCCTCCCCAACTGATGCCGGTGACCGCAGTGTGCGCGGCGTCCACTTCCGGAAAGCTGCGGAGCAAAGAGTGCGCCCGGATTACGCTCGCCACCGCGTGGAACGGCCAGTCGTCGCTCCGGTCCCCCCCGATGGTATCGAACTTCTCCGAGGTACCATGGTTGGGCCCGCCATTCTCCAGGCGGACGCGCGACTTCGGATCTGAGGCATGCCCGGAAGGCGCACCGGTCTTTGCATCGAAGACGGGATCCGGTGGCCGGGAACCGGACAGATCCATGGCGATCGCGGCATAGCCCCGTTTGGCCCAGAGATGGGTCCATTCGGCAAAGGCAGTTCCGCCGCCACCGTGAATCAGAACGATCCCCGGGAACTTTGCCCCGGGAGCTGAGGTGCCGAGCGTCGCGGGAGAGGCGTAGAAGGCGAACACTTCCGTCGGTTTGCCGAGATAGGGTTCTCCCGCATAAAGCAGTGAATGCACCGGTTGGTCCTGCTTCAGCCAGCGCGAGGTGGGAACCGTTCCCTTGAGCCTGTCTAGATCCCAGGGGACGGCCAATGCCGTGGCGAGAAATGGAGAAACGAGAAGGGGAGAAAGGAGAAGTGTTGGGATCCTCATGAATGGGAAGAACACGGGTGCGGGAGGGAAAATGTTCCATCATGAAATCCACTGGACGCACTCCGACCGACCGTTCAGCATGACTGGATGCCCCTGTTCCGCCCGACTCTGTCCGCCCTCGCTTTCACGGTGGCGGCGGCCGCCGCCGACGAATCGCTCTTTGTCGCCCACCCTTTGACCGAGTCGACCCTCTTCACCGTCGGAATCGAAGGTCCCGCTTGCGATGCGCAGGGAAATCTGTATGCCGTCAGTTTTGGAGACAAGGCGAACATCGGCAAAGTCGCCCCGGGCGGTCAGGCGGAATTGTTCGTGACCTTGCCAGCGGGCAGCACTGGCAACGGCATCCGCTTTGGACGGGACGGCACGATGTATGTGGCGGACTACACCGGACACAACATTCTGCGCATAGACATGGAAACGCGTGCCATCCGCGTCTTCGCGCACGAGCCGCGCATGAGTCAGCCCAATGACCTTGCCATCGCCCCCGATGGCACGCTCTACGCCAGCGATCCGAGCTGGAAGGACAAGACGGGCCAGCTCTGGCGGATCGATTCCGATGGTTCGACGTATCTCCTGGCCGGTGGACTGGGGACCACCAACGGCATCGATGTCAGCCCGGATGGGACGACTCTTTACGTCAATGAAAGCGAACAGCGCGGCGTCTGGGCCTTCCCCATTCAGAAGGACAAATCCCTGGGGCCCCGCCGCCTCGTAAAGCAATTTGCCGATTTTGGCTTCGACGGGATGCGATGTGATGTTGACGGCAATCTCTACGCAACGCGCCACGGCAAAGGAACCGTCGTCAAGCTCTCGCCCGAAGGCGAAATTCTCAAAGAGATCGATGTCCTCGGGCAGAACCCTTCGAATATCTGCTTCGGCGGACCCGACGGTCGAACCGCCTACGTCACCGAAGTCCAGTATACCAGAGTCATTACCTTCCGCGTCGATCGGCCGGGGCGGGAGGCGGGAGGCGGGAGGCAGTAGGCTGTAGGCCGACCAAGAACCAAGAACCAAGAACGATTTTGTCAAAATTCCCCAAATCCCGCCAACTCTTCGAACGCGCCCAAGCGAGCATTGCCGCCGGGGTGAACAGTGGCATTCGCAGGATGGAGCAGCCCGTACCGCTCTATTTTCAACGGGGCGAAGGCTGTCATCTTTGGGATGTGGATGGCAACGAATTCATCGACTTCCAAATCGGTCAGGGGGCGCTCCTTTACGGGCACGCTCCGCAGGGAATGGCCGACGCGATTGCAGCCCAGGCCCGGCTGGGCACGCACTGGGCGGCGCAGTCGGAATTGGAGATCGAGGTGGCCGAGCGTTTGCAACGGATGATTCCTTCTGCGGAGCGGGTTCGCTTCAACAACTCCGCGACCGAGGTCGTTTTGTCAGCCTTGCGTCTTGCCCGGGCCCACACGGGACGGCCGCTTATCCTGAAGTTTGAGGGGCACTATCACGGTTGGGCCGATGAAGGACTGGTGGGCTTCTGCCCGCCCCCGGAACGGTGGGGGAGCGACGAGGAGCCTACCCGTCTTCATCCCAGCCAGGGAGTGATCCCGGAAGTCCTCGACCAATTCGTCGTGGCGCGTTGGAATGATCCCGAACATCTCCGGCGTCGCGTGGCGCAATATTCCGGCCAAATCGCCGCGATCATCTTTGAGCCTGTCCTCTGCAACACCGGTTGCATGGCGCCGGTGGCAGGCATGATCGAAACCATTCGCGAAGTCTGCGACCAGGAAGGGATGCTCATGATCGCCGATGAAACCATCACCGGCTTTCGCTTCGGCGCGGGCGGCGCACAGACCTACCTGGGCTTCTCCCCAGATCTGACGATCCTCGGCAAAGCGATCGGCGGCGGTCTGCCGTTCGCTGCGCTGGTTGGGAAGGAAGAGGCCATGCGCAAGATCATCGAGGGAAGCGTGGTTCACGCCGGCACGCTCAATGGAAATCCGCTGTGTCTTGCGGCCAGCAAGTGGTGCCTGGATGAGATCATCGCTTTGGGCAACCGGCATCCGTGGGAGATCGTGGCCTTGGGATCGATGCTGATCCATGGCCTGCGGGAGCTGGCGGACCGTTATGGGATACCGTTGCGTCCGCAGGGGGCCTGGCTGGTCTTCCACACCGCCATGCTCAAGCCGGGCGCGGATGATGGGCTGATTCGCGATTACCGTGATTACGTCCGCCGTCACGATGCGCCGCGCTGGGCGCACCTCCGGCTTTGTCTGTTGGAGGAGGGGGTCCGGGCGATCGAACGCGGGTTGTGGTTTGTCAGCCTGGCGCATCAGGAATCGGATGTCTTGGAGGCGTTGCGGCGGGCGGAACCCGCCTTTGCGCGGCACGCGAGGGAGTGGCCGGTATGAGTCGTCCGAGGATTCTGTTTGCCGGATTGTTCCACGAGACACACACCTTTCTCGAAGGGACGACCTCGCTGAGCGATTTTCAGGTGCTCACCGGGGAGGAGATCTTGCGTTGCCGGGGAGACAGTTCGCCGATGGGCGGGGCGCTGGAATCTGCGGATGAGTTTGGCTGGGAAGTGATCCCGGCAGTGGATTATCGCGCTGCCCCGAGCGCCACGGTCGAGGGTGACGTTGTGGAATCGTTTTGGGCTGATCTGGCCGGACGGGCGCAATTGCCCCTGGACGGTGTTTACCTGGTGATCCACGGGGCGATGGTCTCGCAATCCGATGACGACGTAGAAGGGGAGATCATGGCGCGTTTGCGGTGGCTGCTCGGGCCGGAGATCCCGGTGTTTGGCGTTTTTGACCTGCATGCCAACTTCACCCAGCGCATGGCCGAAGGGGCAAATTGTCTGGTGGCCTATCGCGAGAATCCCCATACCGACGGCCGGGCCGCCGCCCAGATCGCGGCGCGGTTGTTGCAACGGACGCTGACCACCGGATCGGTGCCTCGGCAGTTTTGGCATCATCCCCCCGTGATGTGGCCGCCGACCGGCACCGGGACGGCGGATGATCCGATGCGTTCTCTTGAAGCCCTCGCGCGAAAATTGGAAGCGGCCTCATCGGACCTTTGGACAGTGAATGTGTGCGCCGGGTTCTCCTTTGCGGACACCGCTGATACCGGCGTGAGCTTTGTCATCTCCTCAGTAGGCGGGGAAACGGAGGCCCGTGCGGCCCTGGTGCGCTTGGGGGCATTGGCTCTGGTGAAGCGAGCGGAGGGGAACGTGACCGACCCGCCGGTGGAGGAGGTGTTTCCCAAGCTCAATCCACTGCCGCCCGGACTGACCGTGTTGGTGGAGCCATCCGACAACATTGGCGGTGGCGCGCCTGGTGACGGCACCGGGTTGCTCAGGGCCTTGATCGCCCGGAACATTCCCAACGCGGCAATCGCAATCAATGATCCAGAAGCGGTGTGCACGCTTTCGACGATCGAGTTGGGAGCGAGCACGACGTTGCCGATCGGCGGGCGCGGAAGCCGGATGGATGCGGGGCCGGTGACCTTGGAAGTGGAACTGGTGCGCCTGGGGCCCGGCTTGTTTGAACTGGAAGACAGGCAAAGCCACCTCGCCTCCATGGCCGGCGATCGCTTTGACATGGGGCCCTGCGCCGTCGTGCGCCACGGCGGTTTGACCATTCTCCTGACCAGTCACAAGACGCCGCCTTTCGACTTGGGGCAGTGGCGCAGCCAGGGGATCGAACCCACGAGTCTCTCCGTTATCGTGGTCAAGGCAGCGGTGGCGCATCGGCGTGCTTACGACCCCATTGCGGCGCGTATGTACTGGGTGGATACGCCTGGGCCCTGCACGAGCAATTTGCGTTCGCTGCCCTACCGACGAGTGAGTCGACCGGTGTATCCACTGGATTCCTGATCCAGACGCGGATCGACCTCAATCAACCGGCAACAATTCCTGACGCCCGGTGGAAAGCGTAGCTTTTACCAGCATTGCTCCCGTAAAGGAATCGACCATATGCCCGAGTCCCGTGTTGAGGGCTCCAGAAGGGTCGCGGATGACGCAGGGCAGGCTGAAGCTGGTGTAGGTTTGCAGTCCGGCGCCTGACAACTCTTGGCGCCCTTTCCGCAACATGAGATAAGGTCTGCGGGTGGCCAACTGGGAGGCGGTGCCTTGCCGGGTGTTTCCGCGCAGCACGACCAGATTGTCCGATGCCGTGGCACCGCCCGCTTCGACCACTAGACTGGCGATCACGGCGTAGTGGTTGGACGTGTTGCTCCGATGACCGGTGAAGTCCACATTCAGGATGGAGCCGATGCGGGCACCATGACAGCCCGGCGCGGCATCGCCTTCGCGCAACAACACTTCGGTGGTCCCGTTCGGCCCTGCCTTCGCGAGGACGAGCGCCATGTCGTTGCTTCGGTTGATCCCGGTTCCGCTGAGCTGGACCAAGGCCATGATGTCTCCGTTGGAAGCGATCCCGTATTCCAGGAACCTTGAGATCGTCCCGGCGGGGGCGCTTCCGGATGAAAAGACAAAGGTGAGTCCCTTGAGAAGGACCAATTTGACCGGGTATCCGATCCGATTGGAGAAAAGCCCTTCGTTGGAACGGCTCGTGATCCCCGCCGTGGCGGACAAGGCCAGATTGGCCCGGAAGACGCAGTAAGCACCGTTGCCGACCTCACCCACGAAAGAAGTGTAGTTCGACAGTGGTGCGAAACTGGTTTGCGCCGTGGTCCCGGTGCGCGCCTGTTCGACTCCGAGCCAGCGCACCACTTGGTTGGAGACGGCAGGGGCACCCTGCAGGAAATGGGTGAACGCGAGATTGCTGCCCTGGATGGCGCAGCGAGGGGGAAATTGTCCATACTTCAGTCCAAGCCCAGGGACAACACTGACGCCTTCCCGATACTCAGCGGATAGCCCGCCCAAGCCCACTTCGATAATTCCTGTATCCGACGATGGGGTCGCCGGAGTGACTCCTAGCCCGGAAAGGTAGCTTACCGGCACGGCCACCGTGGCTGCGGTGTCGTTGGCGCGGCCATCCGCAGTGAAGGAGCGGATCGCTCCGCTGCCGATGGGCGATCCGGTTTGCAAAACGCGAGTTCCGACAAAGGTGAACGCATCATAGTATTGATAGGCCTGATTGTTGGCGGCGGTGATCCCGGGACCGGCGATGGTCCCGCGCAGCCAGTGCCAATTGTCCTCCCTCGTAAGGACCTGAGAGAAGCTGCTCCACCTGGCCTGGGCGGGCGGAACCCCGGCGCGAGCCAGCATCTGGATCTCATTGGTCAAGCCTCGCCGTACCCAAACCGCCGCCTTTTGCTGACTGGTGGTGTCCCAGCCGGCCAACGTTCCGATCATCAGGGGATAGCCATACAGCGACGGCACCGCTGAGGTGATTGTGGACAAGGTGCTGTTCCCGGAGCCCGCCATGGAATCCCCCGTGGCCAAAGTCGGCACTCCCGGCAGCACCTCCTTCGGCAAGACGGGAGAGAATCGCCAATACGCCCCACTGTCGAGCCCTCTTGACTTATCACCGGGCGCGGTGGCCACGACTGTCGATCCCCGAATCGCGACGGAGGCTCCCAGTCCATCTGTGGAGACAACGGAATGGGGGAAGGGCAGATACGGGTCCACGCTGTTGCCGATCCGAATGGCGGTTCCAGAGATGCCCATTACCAGCACGCCTTGATCGATCGCAACGGAGGAGATCGGACCGGCGCCGGCATAGTTCACATATCCGTTGCTGAGATTGTTCAACCGGTAGAGAGCCGCGATGCCGCTTCCCCCACCCGGATTGGGGGCGAAGGGAGCGGCCACCGCTAGGAGATTCCCGTTCATGGCCAGGGCGAATCCGAACTCTTCTCCCGCCGTTCCGGAGACGGTGTTCCCCTCGAAGAGCAGGGAATCGGCCACAGCATCGAAGACGAAGACTCGACCCGCGTGATTCCCGCTGGCCGCCACATATTCGCCGGGCGCTCCCACCGCCAGAATCCCATTCTGAATCGCCACGGCTTGGCCGAAGCGGGCGTTGTTGGCGACCAGCAAACCGGCGGTGTTGATTCGGCGAAGACGCGTGGTCGATCCGAGCCGCCACAACTCGGCCGCGCCCTGGGTGTCCGCGTACGGCCCGCCGATCGCCAGCCATTCGCCATCGATTGGCACCGAATATCCCCACTCGTTCGCCTGCAGGAAGGTCTCCGGTTGGATCGTCTGGATCAGCTTTCGGCTGGGCAAATCGTAAACATAAACTCCCCCGGCATTGAGGCCCATCCCGGTATCCGCGTGAGGTGCCCCGATCACCAACGTGTTGCGGCTGATCGCCAAGCTCCAACCAAACAATTGTGCGCCGCTATGGACGGAGCCATTGAGCGTGGAGAGATGCCTGCCCGTCTTCTCATCGAACAGGAAAACGGCTCCCGTTGCCCCGTGGTAGGGGGGCACCAACGGCGATCATGCCACCGCCGATCGCCACCGAGCGGGAACTAGACCCCATCCGGCTCGATGGCTGAAGGTCGGGCGCATAGGAGCGCACCGCTTGGGTTTGTGCGTGGCCGGTGGAGAGGACGAGCGGCCAAGCGCAGGCAAGGAGCTGGAGAATCCAGACGGGATTTCGGAAGGTCATAGGAGGAAGATCGGCCTACGAAGGACTGTGACCCAAGCTGAGCGTTAAGTTGGGTGAGCGTCAATCAACATTGGCGGCGAATCAAGGGCTCGACAGCGATGCCGATCGCGCGTCAATGTCCCTCCCTGCTCGACGGTAGAATCACCCGCATGAACAACCCCCGCCTCATCTTCGACTGCCACCTCGATATCTCCATGAACGCCATGGAGTTCAACCGGGACCAGCGCTGGACCTTGGAGAACCTCCGCCGGTGCGAACTGACCACCAGCTTTATCCCGCCGGACATGGAGCGGCATCGGTCCCGTAACACGGTTTGCTTTCCGGAACTGCGGCGTGGGCGCTTCGGCATCATCGTGGCAACACAAATCGCGCGCTACTCCCCGCGCTTTCACAATCTTCCCGGCTGGCGCAGCCCCGAGCAGGCTTGGGCGCAGACGCAAGGGCAACTCAGCTACTATCGCGCCATGGAGGAATGCGGCGAGATGCTCCAGCTTCGCACCTGGGCCGAAGTGGAAGCTCACGCCGCGCGGTGGACAAACGCCACCGATGAGGAGGCCGCCAAGCTGCCGATCGGCTATCTACTGAGTCTCGAAGGCGCGGATTCGATCCTGAGCTGGCGGCATTTGGAACGGTCTCGGGCGGATGGGTTGATCGCTCTCGGTCCCGTCCACTACGGTCCGGGGATTTACGGCATGGGAACCGACGCCGAAGGACCGCTCACGCCCAAGGGACGAGAGTTGCTCAAGGAGATGGAACGCCTCGGAATCATTCTCGATGTCACCCACCTCTGTGACGAGAGTTTCTGGGATGCGCTATCGCATTACAACGGCCCGCTTTGGGCGAGCCATCACAACTGCCGGGCGCTCGCGGAATGGAACCGCCAACTCGCCGATGATCAAATCAAGGTTCTCATCGAACGCGGTGCTGTCATCGGAATGGCCTTCGATGCCATCATGATGGTGCATAACTGGGCCCACAAACGTTCCAAGCCGGAAGACTTCGGCCTAAAGATCGAGAAGATCTGTGATCACATCGATCACATTTGTCAGATCGCTGGGAACGCCAATCACGTCGGAATCGGCACAGATCTCGACGGCGGATTCGGGACCGAGCAAACCCCAATGGATCTTAATAGCATCGCAGATCTCGTGACCATCGGGCCACTGCTGGCCGCCCGTGGATATTCCGCGACGGACATCGACGGGATCTTCCAAGGGAACTTCCTGCGCTTTCTCCGTGAGCGGCTTTGAGAGACGGAGAGACGGAGAGACGGAGAAATCCGACTCACGAGCCGGACGCACCCGGGGGCGCAGGAGGGGCAACTTTCCAGATGCCGTAGCAGCTCGTAGCAAACCATGCCTCTCGCGTGAGGGGATTCACTCGCACCCAATGCGATTCATTGCCGCCATCTTTCCCTTGCTCATCGAGAGGTTTTTGACGGAGTAGGCTGTGCCAGGTATTTCCGCCATCCACAGAGCGAACTGGGCCGACGTTTGACTTGAAGAAATTCCGGCCGGTTGCGGCGTAGATGACCTCAGGCCGGACCGGATCCAGCGCGATGGATCGCACCGTCGGGGCTCCTTCTTGGTCGCGCGGCAGAAGCGGGGTGCGGTCCCGCCAATTCCCGTCGGCAAAGCTCCAAAGGCGATCTCCTTGAACCACCCAGATGGTCTCGGACTGCGGATCCACGGCGATGTCGGTGATCATCGGGCGGTCCGTGCCTGGCACAGGTTCCCAAGTGGCGCCAAAATTCCGGGATTTTACAATACGGTCCGTAGGTTCCCCCCTCTCCACGCCCCAAACGCTTTGGTCCTTTGGGTTGTGCGTAAAGACGCCGGAGACTCCAGACATCTTGGCCCAGTTTCGACCGGCATCGACCGTGCGGTAGCTGCTCCAGAACAATGTCGCCGGGTCCGTGGGATGCCCGTAGCCGATCTCGGCTTCGCTCTCTGCGGCTTGATTAGTGATCCTCCACCGGTTCCCTCCATCGGTTGAGACGGCCAGGAGGCGGGGGCTTCCCCAGTCCTTGGCTTCGCCGACTACGAGCGTCTTCGGTGTGGAAGCATAGGCCCCGTAGTTGAACCCGCCCCATCTTTTGCGTCCCGGCGCAGAGTAACGCCAGGTTAGCCCTCCGTCAGAGGTCAGCATCGTGGCGTAATCCTGCGATCCGATAAATGCGATTTTGGGGTCAATGGTTGAGAAATTGAAGCTCCTCCCCACCACCAAATTGTTCACACCGTCTGCGCTCCAGTCATAAGTCAGTCCTCCATCCGTGGACAAGGTCGGATAATCGCCTCCGACAGAAAGAATGATATCGGCGTTCTTGGGATGAAAGGCGAAGTGGCCGTTGCGTTGGTTAAAAGGAAGGAACGCTTGCTGATGCCGGATTTGTGATTCTCTCCACTTCATTCCGCCATCATGGGAAACATAGCGCGGCGTATCATAGCTCCCGCGATGGTGATAGAAGACCAGCCGGTTGGGATCACTCGGTGCCACGGCCAGGTTAAGGAGCCGACCTTTGCCGCGATGAAGGGACCTCACCGCAGGGCGCTCCTGCCAGGTTCTTCCGCCATCTTCGGAGCGCTGAAGAGTTGAGGCTTGCAGTGCGTAGACCAAGGTGGGTTGGGCGGTGCAAAGAGCCACGGCAGTGGTGTCGCCTTCGAGGGTAAGTTTCCAGACCTTCCCGCCATCAGTCGAGATATGAAGCCCGGAGGCGTTTGCGGCGTAGACGGTCCCATCGGTGGGGTGAACCGCCAGCCATGAGCCGGCCATGGCCTTTGCTTCGGGGACTTCCACCCATGTGATCCCGCCATCAGCCGACTTGTAGAATGCAGGATAGGCCGCAGGTTTGTTCCAAATGGCTGACTCCACAGCGGCCCGCGACCAGTATGCCACAAGAGATCGATGGGTCTTTTCATCGTAAGAGGCGGGGTCGAAGACCAGTTGGTTCCGCTCATCGCTATTGTTTGCCATGGGTTGGCTGGGGCGGAAAACTTCGCGCCAAGAGGCGGCCTGATCTTCCGAGAGATAAAGCCCATTGTAAGGACTCGGCGATGAGTTGGAGCCTAAGGCCAGGACCCGCTTCGGATTGCGCGGATCAATGGCAATACCGGTGCACCCGCGCGAATTGTAACCGACATTGGCGGGCTCCCAGGAGCGTCCGCCATTCAGCGATCGGAAAAGCCCCCCGACATCCGTTCCCCAAAGCATGAAATCTCCGGTGGTCCCGTCCACCGCAAGGGCGCGAACCATTTGTGCCCCGTCCGCCCCCAAGCGAATGGAGTCTGTCTGATCCGCCCGCCGCATTCCCACAGGGCTCCACTCGGCGTCGGTTGCGCGCAAGGTCACCGAGAGCGCCAAGAGCGTCGCGACAGAAAAGATAGATTGCTTCATGGACGGGGCCTGAGCGGCCGGAGGACAAATCCGCTAAAAAGACGTCGATCACAAATTTCCGATCGATTTCACCTTGGAAGCTTCGTCGTCAATCCAGCACAATGCCCAGCCCCAAGCGACCTTCCCAGGAAGAGACATCGATCTCCACCTCGGTGATGCCGGCGGAGGCGTGCACGGGGTCGACCCAGCGGTAGGACGTGCTGCCTTCAAGCGAGACACGGCCGTTGGGGGAAAGCGGAAGTTTTGCGGTGACGCCACCGTAGAGCCCGGCCTTGAGGGGATTCGCGGAATCGTGCCAGCGCTTTTGGAACTGGGGCGTGTCTGATCGATTCTCATACCAGGCCAGCTCATGGGTCAGCTCATAACTGATCACGTTGAGCGAGAGGCCGGCGGTCAGATAAAAATCGATGGGGCCGAGCTTTCGGCCGACCTCCACTCCGAAGGGAATCTCATTGAGCGTCACATCGAGATCGGCGCGGCTCACCGCGTAGAAGCGTGGGGTTACCCCAAGGGAAGTCTCCGCGCTTTGGCGTGGGGATTGGTAGCCGCCACCGTAAACGGGATTGGCCAACTCCGCATCGAAGATGACGGCGTGCTCGATGCCATCAATGATGCCGGGTAGGAGCGATCCAGCCTGAGCGCTTGCGAGGTAGTCGTAGAGATAGGTGAACTGCTCATGGTTTTCAAATACCTTGGCTACGCCTTGTGGGCCGGTGGTGTGTCGGGTGCTCACCATGGTCCATCCGCTCACCAGATTGACTCGGATGCCCTGAAACTCGCCCAGGTTGTATCCCCAGTTCACGCTCGGACCGCCGGTGGTTTCATCGTCATCCTTCGAAAGGCCGGTTTGGGTCCGGTAGGTGAAGGCGTCGCTGTGGTAAGCCAGCACCGCATTGCGAAAGCCGTTGTCTTCGCCCAGAGGGTGGGGGGATACTTGGTTGGCGGCGTCCACCCGCCCAAAGGCCAATCCGGGCGGGAAGTCCGGGTTCTGGGGGCCGACCGCACCATCGTCGTAAACCACCGGGGATGCGCCGCCAGAGTAGAGTCCAGGATCGCCGCGGCCCGAGCGGCCCTCAAAGAAGTTTCTCCAGTTGAGCAGATCGGAGTCGCCGGTTCCGGTTTGGAATCCCGCGTGAATGGTCCGGACGCTGATCCCTGCGCTGAAGAACCAGCCACCCGCTTCGGCGATGGGAGGCTGGATGGGATCGGCTCCCATCGCCGTGCCGACGCTGAAGAGCGCAACGATTACGAGCATGGGGATACGGTGCGGTTTCATGCCTTGTCATTCCATTTTGACGGACTCTCTGAGCCAATCAGCGATCCTCAATGAAGTCAAAGGCTATTGGTCTGCGAGCCTGCCGGAGGTCCGAGCCGGTGAAATGGGGCCCTAAGAGAGGCGGTGTAGAGGGAGCCGGGCAAAATCCCTCGCACCTGCCGCGACTGTGCTCTATCATCCCCCCATGCCGGAATCGTTTGAGGATAAGGTCCGCGATGCCATCGCCAACCCCAGAAATATGGGGGAAATGAGTGACGCCGACGCCGTGGGTACGGTGGGCAGTCCCGATTGCGGTGACATGGTCCGCATGTGGCTCAAGTTCACCGAAAAGGACGGCAAGAAAGTCATCGATCGCGCGAGCTTCCAGAGCTTCGGCTGCCAAACCGCCATCGCGGTGGCCTCGTTGGCCACGGAACTGCTCGCGGGGAAAACGGTGGACGAGGCGCGCCAGCTTGGCGCGAGCGATCTCAGCGAACCGCTGGGGCCTTTGCCTCCCATGAAGATTCACTGCGGTCAGATGGTCGAGGGCGCCTTGCGCGAGGCTTTGCGGGCGGAGGCTGATCCTTCGTTGCCAGTCGAAGCTCCTCCCGTGTCCCGGGTCGAAGGTGCGACGCTCCTTGACAGACTTTCCAGTTCCGCCGTTCCTGCAAGCAAGAAGCTGCGCGTCGTCAAGTTCGACTAAAACCCCATGCACCAAGAAATTTTCCTGACCCGCGAGGTCGAAGCGATTCAGATTCCGCGGGGAGATGAGATTACCCTCCCGATAGGCACCCGCGTGATGATCACGCAATCCTTGGGGGGCTCTTACACGGTGGCGACCGACTTCGGGCTGGCTCGGATCCGGGAGAAGGATGCGGACGCCCTGGGAATTGAAGCCAAGACGGACGGGCTTGCTCGGGCCCTTGCGGAGAAGGTGGCGGCTGGTGATCTGGAAGGTGCCGTCTGGGAATCGTTGAAGTCGGTTTTCGACCCCGAAATCCCCGTGGACATCGTGAATCTAGGTTTGGTTTACGACTGCCAGGTTCAGGATGTCGAGGGGCGGCAGTTCGTGAATGTGAAAATGACGCTCACGGCTCCAGGATGTGGCATGGGGCCGTCGATCGCAGCGGATGCGCAATCGAAAATCATGGCGATTGGCGGGGTGGATGAAGCCAAAGTCGAACTGGTTTGGGATCCGCCTTGGAGTCAGGACATGATCACCGAGGAAGGCCGGATGAAGCTGGGGATGATCTGAAGGGCTCGCTGGATTGACGTTTTTCTGACGCCCTTTGCTCCCGCCCCCGGGCGAAGCTGTGGCGAAGTTTGAGCGTTTGTCGAGGTGGAGGCACTCAAAGCCCTTACATCATGACGAAACGAGGTTGCGAGCCACCGATCATTCCGGACCACGAGGTTCTGCGGATGATTGGCCGCGGCGCGTTCGGCGAAGTCTGGCTGGCTCGCACCGTGACCGGGGTCTATCGGGCCGTGAAGGTCATCCGTCGGGAGGACTTTGACAACGAACGCGACTTCGAGCGCGAATTTGAGGCGATCCGGCGTTACGAGCCGGTTTCTCGCCAGCATCCGGGATTGGTCAATGTTTTGCAGGTGGGGCGCGATCAGCCTGGGGGCTTCTACTATTATGTGATGGAGGTTGCCGACGATCTCAATACGGGGGAGGCCATCGATCCCGAGGCCTACGTGGCCCACACATTCCGCTCCGTGATTCAGGAGGGGAGCAAAGTTCGGCTCGACACCGTGGCGGAACAAGGCGCGCAGTTGGCGGAGGCGCTCCATTTCCTGCATGAGCGGAGTCTGATTCACCGGGACGTCAAGCTGTCCAACGTCATCGTGGTCCATGGCCGGGCCAAGCTGGCCGATATCGGGCTGGTGGCGGCTTTGGGGGACCGCAGCTTTGTCGGGACCGAAGGCTACGTGCCGCCTGAAGGTGCGGGGAGCGCCGCTGCGGATATCTTCAGCCTGGGGATGGTCCTTTACGAACTGGCCACCGGGAAGGATCGGCTCGATTTCCCGGACGTGCCTTCCAGTCTGCGGGAGAATAGCCAGAGAGAGATCTGGCGCCGCATCAACAAGGTCGTTTGCCGTGCTTGTGCTCGCCGGGTCGATAGTCGTTACGCCACCGCCCATGACATGGGCGAAGCTCTTCGGGGCGAGGAAGTGCCGGTCAAGATCCGGTGGCCTCTTTGGGGCGGGATCGGTGCGGCGGTGATCGTTTTGCTCGCAGTCATCTTAAGTGCCGGACGCCCAGGAGTGGCCGACGTTCTCGCCATCACGACCGATCCCGCCGGAGCCGAGGTTTTTGCCGGGGAACAACGTTTGGGAGTGACCCCTTTGACGTTTGAAGAGCGCCCTGAGGAAGGGGTGACCTACGAAGTCATTCTTAGCGGATTCCGTCACGAGGTGATCGATTACTCCGGGAAAGACGATCCACGTCGCTCGATTCACTTGGTGTTGGAGGACACCCGCTTTCCCCAGCCCGGGGCAGTCTGGATCAACAGTCTCGGGCTCGAATTCAAGCCCACCAGCACCGGGCATCGACTTGATCTGCCCGTCCATGCGGATGTTTTCATGAGGTTTTCGATTGAGGCGAGGCGTCAGTTCGAAGGGGAGATCGTCATGCAGACAATTCGCGGGCGTCCGTATCCGATTCCGATCGTCTCCACCCGGGAGGCCAAGGCTTTCTCCGATTGGATGCAAGCCAAGGACCAAGCCGCAGGTTTCATCGGTCCGGAGTCGACGTATCGCGCGGAGACTTTGAACGACGAGACGCTCAACTGGCCAAAACGCCGCCTCGACTTTGACCGTTCCAAAGTCGCGATCAGTCCATTCCTGATCTATGTCGACCGGCCCAGTTACGGAAGCCTCGTGATCCGCTCGGAACCTCCCGGTGCCAGCGTGATTGACGGCAAGGGAGAATTTGTCGGCACGACTCCTTATGAGGTCTCCCGGATCCGGAGTGGCCCGGTCGGGTTCGAAATCCGTCTGCCGGATCATCGCCCGGTTTATCTTTCGGATCAGGTCGAACCCAACGGCTTACTGGAGTTGAACGCTCGGCTTGAGTTCGGCAGCGCGGTGGAGATGGGCAAGTCTTGGCAGAATTCGCTGGGCCGGGACCTCGTCCCGGTCGGGGATATTCTGGTGGCAACTTCGGAAACCCCGCTCATCGATTACGCCAAGTTCTGTGAATCCACCGGGCATGACGATCCGATGGACCCCGCCTACCCGACACCTGACATGCATCCCGTCCACCGGGTTTCGCGGGAGGATGCGGAGGCGTTTTGTCAGTGGCTCACCGGGATCGAGCGCACCTCCGGGGAATTGACCGCCCGATACGAGTACCGCTTGCCCAGTGACGTGGAGTGGAGTCTGGCGGCGGGACTGCCTGGGGAAAAGGGGACGACACCCGCAGCGCGGAATGCTTCCATTGGCGGGGTCTTTCCCTGGGGGTATGAATGGCCTCCGCCGGAAGGGACCGCCAACCTAGCGGATGCGAGTTTGCTCCGTGATTACGAGGTGGCTCACGGACACGTCAACCCGGTCATCCCCGGGCCATCGATCATCGAAGAATACGACGACAGCTTCCCCGGGCTCGCCTGGGTTAATGAACTGCAACCAAACCCCTACGGGCTTTACCATATGTCGGGTAATGTCTGGGAATGGGTCAGCGATAACTTCCTGGGCGGGGTGGGCACGGGAACTTCGGGCACCATTCGCGGAGGAGGCTACAGCACGGCCTCGGAACGAGAGCTTCTCTCCAGTTACCGCCGTTCCCTGGCCAGTAATGCGCGGGAGGATGGCGTCGGTTTTCGCTACGTCTTGGCGCGGGCCATTACGGCGAATTAAGGAGCAGCCAACGTGGGAGATTTGCGGCTTCTTCCGGACGGACTGACCTTGGATGCGAGCGCGGCGGGCTTGCCGCCAAAAATAGGGGCCGCTTTCCAGATCGCAACGGGGGACGGCCTGATCGCCTTGGCGAATCTCCCTGCGGAAGCGTTGGTCTCCGCCGCCACCGCTTATTGGCGGAGATTGGGCAGAGATTACCTTACGCGCTTTTGCCGATTAGGGGGCACCTCGTGGAGTCCGGTTCCGGTTCCCGAGCCGCCCCAAGTCGCCCAGATCGTGGCCAGCGCGCCCCTTGCTCCAGGAATGGAGTATTGGAATGAAGCCGCTTTCACCGGGATCTGGAGCGGTCTCAACGAGGCTGCCTCGCGGGCGATCGCCCAGGGCAACGGCGATACCGTAGGCTGGTTGGACCGGCTCGGGCCAACCTGGCGCCTCGTGGGGCGGGTCACCTTCCACCTCGCTGAGAATGCCCGGTCCGAGACCCACCCGTTTGCCTTTCTGGCTACCTACACCACCCGGATCTCGGACGAGCAGCAACTCCAGCACGTCCCGCTGGGCCGGGCGGTTCGCGATTGCTCGGCGCGGAATGACCAACAAGGATTGCAAACTCTGCTTCAACCGGTCCGGGAGGCGGCGGAGGGGGATGCCTTCATCAGGGAACTGATCGACAGCGGGCGGGTATACCAGCCGTTGCCCTGGTTGCCGGGGGAAGCCTATGCGTTTCTCCTGGCCATTCCGGCACTGCAGCAGGCGGGCATTGTCGTCAAAGTCCCCGATTGGTGGGAGAATGGCCGACCGTCCCGGCCCCAGGTTGTGGTCGACGTAAAACCGGGGAAGGGGAGCGCGGTCGGGATGGATGCGATGCTTTCCTTTCGGGTCAGGTTGGCTCTGGGGGGAGAGGAATTGAGCGAAGAGGAGTGGCTCCGCTTGCTTGAGGCCGGGGCGGGAATGGTCTCTCTCCGGGGGAAGTGGATCGAAGTCGATCGAGCTCACTTGGAGCAGGCCCTGAACCATTGGCGAAAGGTCGAGGCCGCCGCCGAGGAAGGGAGAATCGGGTTCGTGGAGGGGATGCGCTGGATTGCCGGCTTTCGCGGTCGCGCCGCAGCCAGTCCGAGCGAGCCCGCTGCCACTCAAGAATGGGTGGAGGTGCGCCCCTCGGAATCCCTGCGGAGTTGGCTGGACGAGTTGGGGAAAGCCGGAGCCGCACCGCAGATCGATCCCGGGCCTGGTTTGTGCGCGGTCCTGCGCGATTATCAGCAAACTGGGCTGAATTGGCTCCACCGGCTGCAGCAGGGAGCCATGGGGGCTTGTTTGGCGGACGATATGGGGCTTGGCAAAACCCTGCAGGTGATCGCTCTACTGGTTGCGCTCGCTAAACCGGGGCGATGCAGTCTGATTGTGGCTCCGGCCTCTCTGCTCGGGAATTGGTTGTCCGAATTTGCCCGTTTCGCCCCGGGACTGCGGATCTGTTGCGTGCACCGATCCGTCATGAGCACAAGGGAGATCGAAGGTCTGAGTAGTCGATTGGGAGAAACCGATGCCGTTCTTACGACCTATGCGATGCTCAGCCGTTTGCCCCTCTTCGGAACCTATGCCTGGGACCTTCTGATCCTCGATGAAGCTCAGGCCATCAAGAATCCGTCAGCCCGGCAGACGATCGCGGCGAAGGGGCTCAAGGCGCGGAGCCGGATTGCCATGACCGGCACGCCGGTCGAAAACGGAATTGGCGACCTTTGGTCGATCGTCGATTTCCTGAATCCGGGGCTTCTCGGTACAATGGAGCGTTTTCGCGAGACCATGGAACGAATGGGGCCGGAAGGATTTCGTTCTCTGAAGAGCCTGCTGGCTCCTTTCCTGCTCCGGCGTCTCAAGACGGACCCGGCGGTGGCTGGAGATCTGCCCGGCAAAATCGAAATGCGGGTGGACTGCGCGTTGACCAAGGGACAAGCGGTGCTTTACGAGACCGAAGTGCGGCAGCTCGCCGCCCGCCTCCGCGCGCCCACCGAAACCGAAGGGGATCGCAAGGCTGTGGTCCTGCAAACCCTGGTGAGGCTCAAGCGGGTCTGCGATCATCCAGCGTTGATCACGGGAAGCGGCAATTTCGATCCCGGGAGCAGCGGAAAGTTCATGCGGTTGCGGACACTCGCTGCGGAGATCGGTGCGCGGGGAGAAAAGCTGGTGATCTTCACCCAGTTTCGGGAAATGACCGGTGCCCTCGCTGAAACCTTGGAGGGCGTCTTTCACCGTCCCGGCTTGATTCTCCACGGAGGGACCCCAGTTTCGCGCCGCGCCGGACTGGTGGCCCAGTTTCAGGCCGCCCTTGGCCCGCCCTTTTTCGTGATCTCACTCCGGGCTGGTGGAACGGGTCTGAACTTGACTGCGGCGTCCCATGTCATCCACTTCGACCGATGGTGGAATCCTGCGGTAGAAAATCAGGCCACCGACCGTGCCTATCGGATTGGTCAGACGCGGACGGTCCTTGTCCACAAGTTTATCTGCCGCGGCACTGTCGAGGAGCGGATCGATGCGATGCTGGAAGAGAAACGGCAGGTGGCGGACCAGATTTTGGGACCGGCCAACGTCGGGACGGAATGGATGGACTTTGACGACGATCGGCTCCTCGCCTTTTTGGCGATGAGTCATCCGGATCAGGCGTCGTGATCAATTTCGGCCGAGAATGCGAATTCAGAATCGATTACGGGCAGGGTCCTAAGAGAAAGAAGTGGACGGAAGACGGGCTGTGGCGCTATAAGAAAAAATCAGTGATGGGTTCCTTCAAACATACGCATATTTTTAGTCTCGGCGGACTGGTCCTGTGCGTCGCGTTCACGACCTCGGCCGGGGCAGATGAGAGCGCTGGACTCAAAGGGCTCTTCAAGGGTCGCTCTTCGGCGGCTGCGACGGGGGAAACGCATGTTCACCCAGCACCTTCGGGGGAGGTCGTGTCGGCTCCGATGGTCAGCAGTCCAACCACCCGTCCCGGGGAGGGGAACCGCTTTGCCAGTACGAGCGGTGGCGAAGTGCGCATCCCTCGGAATGCGGACAAGGTCACTTCGAAGCCTGCGGTCGCAAGCCCTGATCAAAAGTCACCGTTCAATCCCAGGTTTGGCATGCCCGAGTTCGTCCCTGAGGACTCCTACAGCAGTGCGGCCATGTCGAAGGGCGGATTGGCAACGGCACGGGGTGGTGAATTGACCCGCTTTACTCCGGTCGAGATCCGCGAGGACCGCAACAAACCTGAAGAACCAGTTGGGCCGGTGCCGCCGACTCAGGAGGAGTTGCGGCTTGCCGCCGAGCGCAAGAAGGATTTGTTCGACGAAATCTACACAGCGAAGTCGCCGCTACCTCCCCTGACGTTCGAGTCGACCCGGGAGCGGATCCCCGTAGGACCGGACGGCGTCCCTGTGGCCACCCGGAATGTGGGTGATCGCACTTTGAAGCAATACGTTCCGTTGACGAAGGGAAAAACCTCCAATCGTTAAGGAACAGAGAAAACTTATTAAGTCAAAAGAATTTTAAAAAACACTGGATTTGGCTGGACGTGCCACGGGCTGCTAGCTAGGTGTTTAGACTTCGATCGGTGACTTTAGGAAAAGCGATGATGAACCAATCTTTTTCCGTCCTTTTGACCCTGTGGGTGAGCGTCTTGATGGGCGTATCGACCCTGACGGCGCAGGACGTGGTAGTCGACCAGTACGGCACAGAGTATGCACCGGACTTGGTGAAGGACATTAAGTCTCCGCGCAAATCGACCGCCAGCGTCTCCCAGCCATCCGTCAGTCCTTCAGCGACGGCGCGGAGCACAAGCGGCGGCGGCTATCTCGCGCCGCAACAGACCGGGTTGAGTCAGGAATCACTCGTAGGCAGGCTCCGCGGAGTCGTCCTCGTCCCGACCCCTGGGGATGTCGTGGCGGGAGGCGTCCCGGGCGTCGAGGGAGTTTGGCACGATTTGCAGGACTTCCCGCCGCGGGCCGGCAACGCCATCAATGAGTACATCGGCAAGCCGGTCTCTCTGGCGTCTCTCGATTCCATGGTCAAGGACACTATCCGTGCCTATCGGGCCAGTGACCGTCCGGTCGTGGACGTCTTGGTTCCGGAGCAGGACATCACCTCTGGGGTGGTCCAGTTGGTTGTCGTGGAGGGTCGGCTTGGTGCCGTCCGGGTGCAGGGAGCGGAGCGGGATGATGAAGAACACATCCGTAGCATGATCAGGACGGAAAAAGGAGAGGTTCTCTACTCCAGCGAGATCATGGGCGATCTTGCCTGGATGAACCGCACGCCGTCCCGCCGGGTGGACTTGGTCTATGCTCCTGGCTATAAGTTCGGGGAGACCGATATCATTTTGAAGACCAAAGAGGTGGATCCTCTGACCTTCTACGTCGGCGCGGAGAACTCCGGGAATGAAACCCTTGGGGAAGAGCGTTTTCTGATGGGGTTGTCGTGGGCGGAGGCGTTTGGCCCTGACCGGAACCTGAGCTATCAGCTCACGACCGACATGCGTTTTGAGCACCTCATCAGTCATTCGCTGGTCTACAGTGTGCCGCTCCCATGGAGGCATTACATGACCCTGTTGGGTGCCTATGTGGACACTGACGCCACGATCGACGCCGGCGGTGTCCCCTTGGAATCGGGCGGGGTGTCCTGGCAGGTCAGCCCGCGCTACACAATCCCCCTGCGCCGCGCTCCGGAGAACATGAATCACGAGATCGAGTTCGGGTTCGACTTCAAGTCCAGCAACAACAACCTGGAGTTTGGCGGAGCTGATTTCTACGATGTCACGACTCACATCTACCAATGGAGTATGGGCTACAACGCCCTGCGGCAGTGGAAGAACGGAGCAACGCGTCTTGACTTGACAGGTTATCTCAGCCCAGGTGGCGTCGATTCTCACAACGAGACGGGCGTCTACGAGGAAACCCGGGCCGGAGCCAATCCGTCCTACAAATTCATGACCGCTGGAGTGGAGCACACCCAACGATTGCCGCGTGAGTTTAGCTTCCGTCTCCGGACTCAAGGCCAAATGGCCAACGAGAACCTGCTCGCTAGCGAGCAGCTCGGGATCGGTGGTCCGTCCACGGTCCGTGGCTATGCGACCAGTATTACCCGCGGTGACCACGGGTTCCTGTTGAGCGGTGAACTTTACAGCCCGACCTATTCACTCGCTGATTGGTTCAACTGGCGCCATACGGACGACGAACTCCAGTTTCTCGTCTTCGCCGATTACGGCACCGTCGGGAACACAAATCTTCTGGAGGGTGAGATGGAATCGACCAGTCTCTTCAGCTTAGGGGTTGGCCTTCGCTGGAGCTACAATGAGTGGCTGCGCATGCGTCTCGACCTCGGTTTCCCCATCGACGAGGATCTTCCGGATGGAAGCCCTATCGAGGACTTCCGTCTCAATGCGGGTGTCACTGCGACGTTCTAAGAGCTGTTTCGGTGAGATCCTGAATTAATATCATTCGGGAAGTTAGAGCGTTTGCGTGATTCAGGGCTCCAGGTTTTCTCAAGTGAGGGAAGTAGCCGACTGCAGGCAGTCGCTCCGACCACAGGAGACACGAATCACCAGGAGCTTGTGGCCCGTAAGCTTTCGAAGGCCTACCCTTTAGCTTCTACGTGAGTGGTCGACGGGAAAGAAGATCCCATTGCCGCTGTGTCGCTGAGACTCTGTGAGGAGCGCTCGTGTCCCCTTCGCCTCGCAAGGGGCTAATAAGGACGCCCAGTAGCCGCAATACCAGTCAATTGCGAAGAATCTAGGCTAACCGAAAAGACCATGAGTTCGTCAATGACCCCTTCCAGATGATGCTCATCAGCACTTGCGGAACTCCAGTTTCCGATGTCCGCCACGCCGATCCGGAGTGAGTCGGAGCCTTCGATGGCTTGCTTCCCGATGTTCTTACCGTTCAGAAAATGTGACACCACTCCCTGGTTTGCATCATAGCAGGTCGCCAGGAAGGCCCATTGCCCGGTAAGGTCGGTGGTGATGGCGGGATCGGAGAAGTAGGCGTGCCCGCTTCCCTCTAGGATACTACCCGTATCAAGGCGTAAAGATTGGGAACTGCCGTCGATCGACCAGTGGACGGCGCCTTCCCGGGTGCCGTCTGACATCAGGAGTCCGTGGATCCGCGAATCGAGTTGATTGAGGCGGACCCAGGCCGCCATCGTGAGGGCACGATGAGTGCCGGGAAAGTTGACGCGAACACGGTCGCTGGTCCTGGTGAAAACGAGTCCAGCTTTGCCAGGCCAGCGTCCTTCCGTCAAAGTCACTCCGACCAGAAGTCCGGTCACAGGGGTTCGATAGGGATTGCCGTTGTCACTGCGAATCGTCCCCGACAGGTAGTCCTTGTCTTCGAAGTCGAAGTAGGCCACCCCGGCCGGATGGGAGCGCCAGAATAGGCTGCTGCGATACCAATCAGTCAGCCGCTTCTCCGTCGACATCGCCTGCATTTGATTCACCTCGCGATAGGAGGCGAAGAGATTGGCGTCGGCCTCCAAGGGCTTGGCAGATCCATCCAGTCCAATAAGCGCCGCCCGTCCTGCTCCAAGCCGGGTGGGCAGCTTGTCCGCGCCCTGTTCAAAAGCCACTTCCCCGTCGAAAACGTGGACGGAGGCGCCCTCTGTCGAGACGTTCAAACCGAATTCCGTCCCGAAATCGATCAACTCTCCTTGGCTGGTTCTCACCCGGAAGCAGTCTGCCTGGGGCGGAACGATGGCATGAATCCGCCCAAGGTGGCAGAAGCTTTCTTCGGCTGAAATGATCTCCAAGTCAGCGGGACCCTGGATGACTGCCTGGACCCCGTTGAAGAATTGGAGTTGGATGAGCCCGGAGTCGAATTTGATTCGGCATGGCCCGATGAGATCACCGGGGCGGAGTGGGGTGGTTCCTTCCTGCCAAGATGCATCCAGGATGTGGTTCACTACCGCCAGACTCCGGAAGTCGGTTGCCGCTTGACGCTTGGCCACACCTTCAGGATCGGCCTTGGGACTTTGTCCTACGATGAAGAGTCTGGTAGGAATCGCGATCGCGACGAGAACGGCCGACAAGGACAGGAGACGAACGGGCCAGCGGATGGGCCGGTGCGCAAGCGTCACCGTCTGCGGGAGGGCGGGCCCGAGGTTCTCCAGGGTCGCGTTTACGTGGGCTAGTTCAGCGAAAAGACGGCCAATCTCAGGGTCTGCCTCAATCAGGCCACCAAGTTCGTTGGTCTCCTCGGTGCTTAGGCGATCATCACACCAGCGCAGGATGAGGTCGCGGGCGCGGACTTGCGGGGAAGGGGTGTTCATGGGGATGGATCGCGGGCGATGCGGTGCTGGATGCAACCGTGCAGCCAATGCCGGACCTGTTGCAGAATCCGGTAAACAGTTTTCGCAGGACGGTCGACCATCTTTGCGACGTCATCGACTTCCAAGCCTTCCAGGTAGCGCATCCGAATTAATTCGCGGTTTTGGTCGCTGAGGCCCGCCAGGCAAGCCTCCAGTGCCTCCCTCCGGGAGTCATCTTCCTCCTCGGTTAGCTTCGCGACTTTCTCGGCCAAAATGTCGAAGATCTCCTGGCTGAAGGTGACTTTTGCCCGTGCCAGGCGTTTGCGGTAGTCACAAATTTCAAAGTAGGCCACTCGCATCGCCCAGGATGCGAAGCTCGTCCCCGGTTCATACTGATCAAACTTCTTCCAGAGCACCACGCTGGTGCGTTGGTAGAGATCCTCGGCGTCGTGCCGGTTGGAGACCAGGGATCGGATAAAGTTCCGGATGCGGAGCTGATTGGCCAGCACCAGGGCGACGAACTCGTCCGGCTCTCCGTGATCCTGTCGGAAATTCACCACTTCAATCCGTAACGGAATGGTGAGCCGGTTTCTTCTTATCTTTTTGCCGGAAACCGGCGAAACCGCTTTTGAGTTCAGTAGCGAAACGTGCCGAGAGATGGACCGGCGCTGGCGATGCGCTGGTTGGTGCCCCCTCGATGAACCCAGATGCTTTGCGCCATGCCGCAGAGAAACATGCAGATGAGGAGGAAGGTGCCCCCATAGCTGATGAACGGGAGCGGAATGCCGGTGATGGGCATAATCAGAAGATTCATGCCGACGTGCTGGAACACGTGGGCGAAGAACAAGCCGGCGACCCCGGCGCAGATCAGTCGACCCACAGTGTCCCTACTGTAGAGAGCCACGAAAAGGCACTGGATGAGGAGCAAGGCGAACGCGCCGATTAGGGCGGTGGTGACGTAAAAGCCCCACTCCTCCGCAACCACGGCAAACACGAAGTCATTGATTGCGGTCCGCTTAGGAATGAATCCGAGGTTGTTGATGGTTTTCTCTGCGAGGAATCCTTTTCCCGTGAGTCCTCCGGATCCCACGGCCTGGATGATGTAGTGAGCCGCATAAGCCTCCCCTTGGGTGTCCACCGGCTTGCCCGCCAGCATGTCGATGAAGACGGTGATCCGGGCTTTTTGGTGGGGTTCGAGTCCGAAAAAGAAAGCCCAAGGAACGACGGACAGGCCCAAAAGCGTGACGACGGCGATATAGCGGAAGGGGATGTTGCCGACGAGGATCATAGCGGCGGCGACGGGCAGAAAGACCATCGCCGAACCAAAGTCGCCCTGAGCCAGGACGATGCCGAAGGGAAACATGCAAGCTCCGCCGGCTAGGCCCAGTTTGACGAATGGGTTTCGAAAAATGGGATGGAAGGTGTGAACTGGCCCGAGCAATAAGGCCACCAAAAGAATCGTGCCAGCGACCGCGATCTGAGAGGGCTGAAACCGAACGGGGCCGATCTGCAACCAACTTTCGTGACCATGGACGGAATCACCCCCGATCAGGGCCAGCAGTGAAAGGACGATCCCGGCGATGTAGAGTGGAAAGCCTCCCCAGCTCACCCACTGGTAGTCAATCAAGCTGGATACGAAGAAGATCACCGTGCCGATCACCACCCAGATGATTTGCCGGTTCCAGGCATTGACCAAGGATGCCTCTTCCTTCATCCAGCCCGCAGAGTAGATCGCCACGATTCCGAATGCGATCAGAGCATACATGTTCACGACCATGAACCAATTCATGCCGAGGAACTTGCGGAATAGCGGGGTCATCGCGGGTCGAGGAGGGATTCTATCACGGCGCTCCTCCTAATGCGAGCAGCTGGCGGGTGTATTCGTGCCGCGCCGCGTGGAAGAGCTGGTCCGGCGTTCCCGATTCAACGAATCGTCCCCGGTTCATCACATGGATCTCGTCGCTCATGTGCTCCACAGTTGCGTAGTCACGGGCCAAATAGAGGAGGGTCACCCGCCAGTGCACTTGGATGTCCTTGAGGATGTCGAGAATCCTGGCCTGGCTCACGGTGTCCAGGTATCGGGTCGGGTCATCGCAAATCAACAGGCGCGGTTGTGCGGCCAGGATCCGGGCGATGCAGACGCGTTGTCGGTCGAAGAGATTAAGCTCTCCCGGGTAGAGCCGAAGGCATTCGAGAGGAAGACCGACCGAATCGAGCAAATACTCAATGCGGGCTTTGGCTTCTTGCCCGCCCAGCTCACGTTGGTGGAGACGGAGTACCTCAGTGAAGAGGCGTCGCACCGTCCAGCCGGGCCGGAAGGAGGCGTTCGGGTGCGAGAAAATCATTTGCAGGTCGCCGCGCAACGCCCGAAAGCGCCGGTCGCTCATCCGGAAGATCGGCCGCTCCGTGAAATAAATCATGCCCGAAGCGGGGGGGAGAATCCGGAGGATGCTCAGCGCAAGAGTGGTTTTGCCACAACCGGTCTCGCCCGCGATTCCGACCGTTTTTCCTTCATCGAGGGCGAAGCTGACGTCGTCGACCGCTCGGACGGTGACCTTGGGGACGCGCGAGAACCACCCACCTCCCCTGAAGTGGACCGTGCTGAGGTTGTCGACCCGCAGGAGCGCCATGTCAGCAGGCCGCCGCGTTGAGAAAAGCGGTGAGGGGGCTGGTCGCCGACGCCACGGGTGAATTCGGAGCTAGGCCGATCTCGAAGGCCGACCGGCCCGCTTCCACGGCCATACGGAACGCTGTCGCCATCCGTCCGGGGGCTGAGTTGACTGCGAGCGCGGTGTTGATGAGGACCGCATCCGCTCCCATTTCCATCGCGGCGGCCGCATGGCTCGGGGCACCCAGTCCCGCGTCGATGATCACCGGGACGGACGCCTGACGCAAAATGATTTCGATCTGCGCCCGGGTTTCAATTCCGCGGTTCGATCCAATCGGCGCACCGAGGGGCATCACCGTGGCGGCTCCCACGTCTTGGAGTCGCTTTGCAAGGACCGGGTCCGCATTGATGTAGGGGAGCACGGTGAAGCCCTCACGGACGAGTTGCTCGGTCGCACGGAAGGTCTCGATCGGATCAGGCAAGAGATAGGTGGGATCGGGATGAATCTCTAATTTGACCCACATGGGGAGGCCGGCCGTCGCCGCCAGCCGAGCGAGCCGAATCGCCTCTTCCGCATTCATCGCACCGCTGGTGTTCGGGAGGATGAGGTAGCGCTTCGGATCGATGAACTCGAGGATATCGGCGAAAGCGTCTGGTTGGCTGCTGAGGTTGGCTCGGCGCAGGGCCACCGTCACGATCTCCGTTCCGCTGGCTTCTAATGCTTCCCTCATCAGCTCGTGAGAGGAGAACTTTCCGGTGCCTGCCAGGAGGCGGGATTGGAAGGTGCGGCCAGCGATGACGAGAGGGGCGGACATGTGGAGGTGGAGAAAAATCCTGGGGCCAAAAGGTTCAGCGGAATTCCTCATTGAGACTTACGGCCAAACCACGGCATTTCAACACAAGTCAGCTTGGCGGCACCGCGAAATCGGTTGCGAGTGGGGATCCACCGGTTACAATCCGGCGTAGCGTAAGGATTGCCCCGTCGACATGGCTGACATCGAGAACAAGTGGCCGGAAAACACCACCGGAAAGTTTTATGTGGATGATCAATGCATCGATTGCGACCTCTGTCGCGAGACGGCACCATCCAACTTTACCCGGAGCGACGACGGAGGCTATTCCTACGTTTACAAGCAGCCGACGACGGATGAGGAGCTAGCCCTTTGCGAGGAAGCCATGGAAGGCTGTCCCGTAGAGGCGATCGGCGCCGACGGCAAGTAACTTCGGGACCACGGACGTGACGGAAGCGCAACGCCGGCAAATTCTGACGGAGTGGAGGCTGCTTCCGGAGCCGAAGCCTGAGAAAGCCCCGCGTTCCGTGCAGAGTTTGGTCGAGGCTCAGCTAGGCAAACTCGGCCTTGCCGACCGGCTCATTGAGGATCAGGTGACCGCCGCCTGGGAGAGTGTGGTCGGCCCGTCCAATGCAGCCCTTTCCCGGCCTGTTTCCCTCCGCAAGGGGGAATTGATCGTGGGCGTGGCCCAACCGGCGCTCAAGTACACGTTTGAGCGGTTTCATGCCACCGAGATCCTCACGCGCCTTCAGGAGCGATTCGGCGCCGCCACGGTGCGCACGATTCGCTTCCGCACGGGAAACTGAGGACTTCGATGTTCCGGAACCTTGTCTTCGACTGGTCCGGAACGCTTTGTGACGATCTCGGACCCGTCCTGGAAACGGTCAACCGGGTTCTGGTTCATTACGGAGCGGAGGAAGTGGATCTCGGGACCTTCCGGTCAGAATTCCGGCTACCGTTCGGTGACTTTTACCGGGAGCGGCTCCCGGGGCTGACCCACGATGATCTTGAGGCGACTTATCAGCGCTACTTTCCGGAATCTCAGGCTGGGGTTTCCGCCATTCCTTACGCGGCGGAGTTTGTCCGTTCGATGGCGGCTGCAGGGCATCGTTGTTTCATTCTCAGCGCGGTGACACCCAGCCATTTTCATTCCCAGGCGGGTCAACTCGGGCTCGCGGACGCGTTCGAGGCGATCCACCTCGGGGTGCGGGACAAGCGTCAAAATCTTCCGCGGATGATCCACGAGCATGGACTGTGTCCGGAGGATACCTGTTACATCGGCGACATGGTTCATGATGTGGAGGCCGCGCGAGTCTCCGGGGTGGCGTCGATCGCGGTTCTCACAGGGTATGATTCGGCCGAGAAGTTGGCCAGGGCGGGCGCAGACCTCCTCGTGGCGGATCTTTCCCGGCTCGGCTGGTGGTTTCAACGGGCTTCCTTTGCTTTGCGGTCTTGACCTCAGGCGCGGCCACGGGTTACTGCTACAGGCGTCGAGGAGTGAACTCGTCAGCAATCCTCCCAGGATGGACCGGATCAGAGTGAACCAGTTGCGGGTGACCGCCTACATCGGCGTGGCCGAAGAAGAGCGTCGTCGTGCCCAGGGGCTCGAGATCGATCTGGAAATCGTTCCGCTGAACGCTTGGAATGACTTGGAGGATGAGGTGGCTCGGACGGTGGATTACTTCGCGGTGACCGAATGGGTCCGAGACTTGGCGGCAGCTCGCCCGAGGCGTTTGATCGAGACCCTCGGGCTTGACATCGCGGAAGGAATTCTGGCGGGTTTCACGGTCCGTGAAGTGGAAGTGAAGGTCAGAAAATTCATCCTGAGTGATACGGGTTCGGTCGAGGTGGTCCTTCGTCGGAAGCGGGGAGGCTTATGACGGGAAAGAGCGCTACCGGGGGAATGGAGATGAGCGCGGAGCAAATCCTGGCGGCACCGCGCAAGCCGGACGAGGATCGTGAACTGGTCGCGCTTGCCCAGGACGGGGACACCAAGGCGTTCGATGAGTTGGTGCGCAAACACAGCGCCAAGCTCTACAGCCTAGTCTACAACATGACCTCGAATCATGAGGACACCAATGATCTGCTGCAGGACATCTTCGCCAAGGCCTACCGGAGCCTGAAGCGCTTTCAAGGAAAGTCTGCGTTCTACACCTGGATCTATTCGATCGCGGTCAACATGACGCTGAACTTCCTCAAGAAGCGCAACCGTCAACGCAAACTGAGTTTAGACGACGTCGATCAGAACATTCAGAACGACGCCGACTTCATCGAGCAGACCTCAAAAACCGATCCCGTCAAAGAGGTCAATATTCTGGAACTGCAGCAGAGATTGAACGCAGCCATGCAGACCTTGTCCGAGGATCATCGTGCGGTGGTGACAATGTTCGACATCATGGGGCTTCCTCACAACCAAATCAGCGAGATCCTCGGAGTGTCCCCAGGAACTGTCCGCTCGCGCCTCTTTTATGCCCACCGGCAGTTGCAGAACTACCTGGAGGAGTTCCGCCGCTGAACCAAACGAGCATGCCTTGAAGACGTCGATGCAACACCACGATGACCAAGCCAATTGGGCCGCAAAGTTGGTCCGCCTCAAGCGCTACGAGACGCCTGGAGCGGACTACTTTGAGCGTTTCCTCGATGAGTTTCACGAGCGTCAGCGGGCGGAACCGTTGCAGATCTCCGTCGGAACGCTTGCGTTCGATCGCTTCTCCACTTGGTGGGGGGGCGTATCTTCCCTAGGCAAGCTCGCCTCCGCATCGGCGTTGCTTTTCGCTGCGTTTGGGATCGTGGGCCTCACTTGGAGCATGGGTTTCGCAAGCGGCTCGGCGGAACATCGTCCTGGGAATGGGACTGCCTTGGCTGAGGTGAGTCTTGTGCGTGAGTTTTGATCCTTCGAATCGTGAAGCTTTGGCTGGCCATTGTTGCTGCGCTGGGGCTGGCGGCGAGCCCGATCAGGGCCCAGGAGACCGCCGGGAATCCTGATGGCCGTCGCTTGGTCGCCGAGAGCGTCTTTCAACGCGTTTCCGGATCGATCGTGCGCGCTTATTGGCCGGGTGACGTCACGACTCAGGCCTTCTTTGTGGGCGAGGGGATTTTCCTTTCCGTTCGGCCCGAGGCCGCTTTGTCCGACGAGGTCAACCTGCGAACGGCAGAGGGAAACCGCGAGGCACACGTCGTCCTCATCGACCCCGCTTCAGGATTGGTCGTCCTTAACAGCGAAGAGCGCCTCGACGAGACCCTGCAGCCCCTTGGTCTGGGTTCCAGCCGAGGACAGTTCGTTGGTGATTCCGTGTTTGCCATGCGCATCGTCCCCCTGACCGGAGCGCCGGAGCGCACTGAGGTCGGCATTCTGATCGGGCGGGATCGCAAGGTCGATGGGCGCCTTTTGGAGGTGGCCTATCTTCGGGTGCGCATCGCCGAAGGGGTGTCCGTTCGGGGAATGCCGATTTTCGACGATGCGGGCAGGGTCATCGGTCTCGACCTGGGCCGGGAACTGGATCACGGCGGATCGGAGTTTCATGTGTTGCCCATCGAGGTGGCGGCGAAATTGATTTCCGATCTCAAGGTTTATGGCCGCCGGACGGAGGCGTGGATCGGGTTGCGATTCAATACGGGGACCACAACAGCCAAGGTCGTCGGCGTGCGGCCGGGCTCACCCGGTGCGGCTTGTGGCGTCCTCCCGGGGGATGTGGTCATCCACCTGGCCGGCGCGCGGATTGACACGATCGAAGATCTTTCCGACAGCTGTTACACCCTCACTCCCGGCCGCGCGGCGGAGATTCATGTACTGCGTGGGGTCGATCGGATCGAACGGTCCCTCACGCCTGAAGTGATCTCTGCGAAGCCCGCCGAAGTGGTGCCGGTTTCCGCCCCCTGACCTTTTCCTTCACGCCGCCGCTTGGCAAGTGGGGGGATTCGCTCGTAGCGTCGCAGATGGGGATTTCTGAATCTTGGCTTACGGACCTTCAAGAGGTGGCCGCTTGGCGTGACCAGCTCCACCGCGAGGGGCACCGATTGGTCTTCACGAACGGCTGCTTCGATATCCTTCATGTGGGGCACGTCCGCTACTTACGTGAAGCCAGGGCGCTGGGAGATGCCCTCGTCATTGGGCTCAACAGTGATGCATCGGTCCAACAGTTGAAGGGCCAGGGCCGCCCGATCCACTCCGCGCCAGACCGGGCTGAGGTTCTCCGCGCGCTCTCCTGTGTCGATCGTGTGGTGCTCTTCGAGGAGAAGCGGGTGGACCGGTTGATCGATGTCATTCGTCCGCACATCTACGCGAAAGGGGGCGATCACCGTCCCGATACCCTGCCGCCCGAGGAGCTCGATGCTCTGGCCCGAGTCGGTGCCCGGATCGAAATTCTTTCGCTCGTTCCAGGTCGGTCCACCAGTGCCACCCTGGCGAAGCTGAACAAAGGGGAGGGCGGGCCACGAAGGCTACGGCTTGCGGTGCTCGGTTCCGGCAAAGGTTCGAACTTCCGTGCGATGTTGGAGGCGGTAAAATCCGGGCGGCTTGATGCGGAGATCTCCGTCGTCATCAGCGATGTCCCGGGTGCGGGCATTCTCGAACTGGCGAAAGGTGCCGGCATTCCGAATCTGGTCGTGGATCCAGGCAAGCGAAGGGCGCGTCTTGATGCGGCGGGCTCCAAGGATCTCATCGACCGGATTCGAGCTTCTGGGGCCGATCTGGTTGTCCTGGCCGGTTTCATGCGGATTTTGGAAGAGCCGGTGCTCGGCGCTTTTGCCGACCGGATCGTAAACCTCCATCCGTCGCTGCTGCCCAAGTATCCCGGGAAAGATGCCTGGATCCAGGCGCTGGAAGCCGGGGAGAAGGAAGCGGGGTGCACCGTGCACCTGGTCACGGCTGAGGTGGATGCGGGGCCGATCCTCAAGCAGGCGCGAGTCGCGGTGGAGCCTGGGGACACGGCGGAAACCCTTTACGCACGAATCCAAGTGGCGGAGCATCAGCTTCTTCCCGAAGCGATCGCGGAATACGGTGCCAAGCTGCTCCCGAGCTTGCAACCCTGACAAAGGTACGCTTCCCTGCAGCTTGCCAATCCGGCCATGCAGGGAATCCAAGGACTCAATGAACCCCAGCGCGTGGCTGTCCGGCAGACGGAAGGCCCGGTGCTCATTCTTGCCGGCGCGGGCACGGGCAAGACCCGGGTGATCACGATGCGGATCGCCTACATGATCGCCAACGGGATCGCTGCGGAGAACATCCTCGCGGTCACCTTCACCAACAAGGCCGCTTCCGAAATGCGAGAGCGGGTCGGTGGATTGATCAGCGCTCAGGATGCCAAAAAGGTCACCGTGTCGACCTTCCACTCACTTTGCGTCAAGATCCTCCGGCAGAACATCGACCGGCTGGGCTACAAGAAGAACTTCGGGATCTACTCGGGTGCTGATCAGCTTGGCCTGGTGCGCAAGTTGGTCGTGAAGCGCGGGGGCAAGAACGCCGAACTGGATCCAAAGGTCGCTCTCGGCATGATCGGGAATGCCAAGAGTCGGGGACTCCCGCTCGAGTCGATTCCCCACTCGTTCGGCGTCGAGATCGCCCTAGCTTACCAGAGCGACCTAAAGCTGATGAACTCGGTCGACTTTGACGACCTGCTCATCCTCGCGGACCGGCTTCTCCGCGAGCATCCCGACGTCGCCGAACTTTGGCAACGCCGGTTTCACTACATCATGGTCGATGAGTTCCAGGACACCAACGGCCTGCAAATGTCATTGCTGCGGGCCCTGTCTGGACGGAACCACCATGTTTGCGTGGTGGGCGATGACGACCAATCCATCTACGGTTGGCGCGGTGCGGAGATTTCCAACATCCTGGAGTTCGAGAAATTTTTCCCGGACCCTGTGGTCGTGAAGCTGGAGGAGAATTACCGGTGCCCTATGCCGGTTCTCCACCTGGCCAACGGCATCATCAAGCACAACGCCCACCGGCGGGAGAAAACACTCTGGAGCGCCAAGGAGAGCAGCGAAATGGTGCGTCTCATGGGCATGCCGGGCGCGGAGGAAGAGGCGGAGATGATCGTCGCGGAGATCCTCGCGGCACAGCGCAACGAGCAACGAGCTTGGGAAGATTTTGCCATCCTCTTCCGTATGAACGCCCAATCGCGCCCGATCGAGTTGGCTCTGCGGGAAAGCAAAATTCCCTACCGCGTCGTGGGCGGCATGAGCTTCTTTGACCGTCGGGAAATCAAGGACGTCATCTCTTACCTTCAGGTGCTCGTCAATCCGTCGGACGACGTGAATCTCTTGCGGATCATCAATAATCCGCCGCGCGGGATCGGTGAGGGGACCATCGAGTCAGCCACTGATTTCAGCTCCGAGCACGGGATCAGTGTTTGGGAGGCGATTCGCCGGGAAGATTTCCTTGCTACCCGGTCCACGAAGGCCCGGACTTCGCTCACGGAGTTCAGCGACCTGCTCGAACGCTTCGGCGAAGTGGCGCGAACTCCGTCGGCGGATTACGCGACGATGACGGGGAATCTTCTCACGGAGATCGAGTTCTTTGATTATCTACGGCGCACCTGCAAGACGCCGAACGAAGCCGATATGCGGGAGCAAAACGCCCGCGAATTCATCGATAGCCTTTTCTCCCATCGTGCTCGTTCGTCTAAGAAAGCCAAAGGGCTCCAACACTTTCTCGACGAGATCGCTCTCGTCGCGGATCGGGACGACGACGATATCAGCAAGAAGAAGGGCGTCTGCCTGATCACGTTGCACGCGGCCAAAGGACTGGAGTTTCCTGCGGTCTATCTCGTTGGCTTGGAGGAGGGGATTCTTCCGCACAGCCGTTCCATCACGGAAGGGACCAAGGACGAGGAACGCCGTCTCCTTTATGTGGGGATTACCCGGGCGATGCGGTCCTTAACACTCACCTATTGCCACAGCCGCAAGAAATACGGAGAGAAGCAACCGTGCCAACCCAGCTCCTTCATCAAGGACCTGGATCGCAACTGGCTTCAAGAAATCAACTACGACGACCACATGAACAAGCCGCCCACTGAGGAAGCTGCGGCGAGCTTCTTCGAGCAGATGCGGGCTATGCTTGCGGCCAAGGGGTGACGGACTTGTCACGAAGCGGATTTGCAATAAATCTTGCTCCGTGAGTCCCCGCTCGATACAAAAAGATCTGCGGCGGGGCGATCCAGGAGGATTCGTGCGTTCCGCACTTCGTCATGAACACGCCGCTGCGAGCAACGGGGATCTTGGTTGCTGGTTTGTTGCTTTCCGGGGCCACGGCTGTCTGGAAAACGCAGGCGGAGGAGCCCCCGTCGCTTGTCGCCAAACCGCTCCGGCCAGTCACGGATAACATGGAGCTCACCGTGAGCGGCTCCTGGCCCTCGGCTAGAGTGATCGATTTCAAGCTCGTCGGAACCGGAGCCGGTTTCGTCTTCGCGGTGCCCGACCCTCCCATCGATTTCGAGGCGAAGCTCAGCCACGCCGGGGATGGTATTGTCCTGGACTACAATTTGACCATCGGCGAGACCGATCTTTCTGGAGCGGTTCTGGTCCCGCCGGATGGACTCGGAAAGCCGATGTTGCTCGCGAAGATGTATACCTACGAGATCGTGATGACCCTCGGTCGTGTGGAAAAGCGGTGAGGCTCGCTACTTGATCTCACGGAGTCGCCCGCCCGTGCGTCGCGTGATGCTTTCCCAGGCGTCCTTATCCTCCGCCTTCATTTGAAATCCGATGAAGTTCACCGCGATTTTGGCTCCGGTCTTCTGAAGATCCTTGACCTTGTCTTCGAGTTCTTCATTGGGAATGCGGCGATCCTCGGGGTAGGTCTGTTCGAAACCGCCATCGGAAATGACGAAGATCACGTCCGGCTTCATCGCATAGGCCGCGTCGAGTACGCAGGGAAGTCCGTTGGGAGTTGGGCTGAGCACCCCCTTGCCACCCCGGGGCATCTGGCCGGTTTCGCTCCACTCCGTCTCAATCCATTGCTTCGCCAGATCGCGACTGGCCGGTGTCATCGGTGTGAGTTCCGCATTGAATGGTTTGTAGTTGCGGACAAACTGAATCAACCCGAACTGAGCCCCCGAGGGCAGGCCGCTGATGAGCTTGATGGTCTCCTCCTTGATCTTGCTCAACGGCACTCCGCTGGCATTGGCTTTGTTGACCACGCTCCCGGCCACGTCAAAACAGAGGACGATTTTCTGGCCTTGGGATTTGAGGCCCATAAAGGTGAAGCTGCTCAGTCCTTGGCCGAGCCCGCCTCCTCCGCCCAACCCAAATCCCGATCCGTTGCCGGTTCCACCACTGCCGGTCAAGCCGCTCACCATCGTCGACGCCACGGTTGATGGGTCCGGTACGAGATCGGAATCGAAGCTGATCTTGGGTGCCTCCGGAAGGGCGAACGCGGTAGGCCGCAGGCTGACGAGGCGTTGCTTGAAGGTTGGCTTGGATGCCAGTCCGGCGTGAGCTGCGAGGTTCATCCGGTGCTGACGCGTTTGCGGCGGGATCTTAATCTTGGGCGGCGGGGGAGCCACGAACTTGGGAGGGGGCGGCTGGATGTATTTGGCGACAATGAATGCGCCGCCTGCCAGGGCGAGGACTCCATGAATGATCAGGCTGCCGATGAGAGCTGCGCCGGCTCCCTTTTGAGCGCCTTTGCCGGCCGGAGCTAGAGGATCGGTGGTCTTCTTGCTCATGGCTTAGTCGGCGGACTCCTCCTCTTCGTCACTGTTTAAGGTGACTCCCTTGATCTGGGCCTGTGCACAAACGTTGAGCACATCAACAATCCGCTGATGCGTCGTTTGGTTGGCTGCATCCAACGTGACCAGGGAGAGGGTGTGATTGTTGTCGGCGGATTCCCGGAAGCGGATCAGCATCTCTTTGAGGTTCCGCAGAGTTTGGTCTCCAGGTTGTCCGAGGATCGCTTCATTGACTTCCACGGCACCGTCTGGGCGGATCGCGACGCGGACCTCCTCGGGAAGATCCACGCTCACCTCATCGGAAACCGACCCCGGAAGGGTCATGCTCATGTCGGCTTCGTGCCGGGGCGGCTTCGCGGATACGATGAAGAAACAGAGCAGGAGGAACCCAATGTCCGCCATGGGAGCGATCTGCATCTCTGTGGGTTGCTCTTCGCGGCGTTTGCTTCTCATGACAGCGGATCAACTCTGGCTTTCCCGGAAGCTGGCCAAGATCACTTCGATCGCTCCGGCTTCGGCGCACGCCCGGTAGAATTCTTTGGTTTTCTGGGCAGGAATCCCGGCGTCGGCGCGCAGATAGACCTTCAACGGGGGAAACTGGATCAGGCGCATCTTCATATGCGCCGTCAGTTCGGCCAGGGTCATGGGCTGATTGCCCACAAAATAGTGGCCACCGCCATCGATATTGACGACGACGCGTCCGCTCAGATCGGGCGGAATTTCCGCCGCGCTGGCGACCGGCAAAGCGACATCCACGGCGAATTCATTTTCCGTCAGATGCATCGTCACCATAAAGAAGATGATGAGGATCCAGGTGATGTCGATCATCGGCGCGATTTGGAAGCCGATGTCTTCGCTATGACGGCGGCGAACGATCATGCCACGGTTTGTGGAGGACCGGAGACGAACCGACCGATGAGATTGGAAGCGATGCGCGCCACCTCAGACATGAGGGCTTGCAGGGTGTTCTTAAAATAGAAGTAGGCAAACATCGCTGGGATAGCCACGAGGAGGCCACCAGCGGTGCCGACCATGGCTTCGCCGATTCCCCCCGCGAAATCCGAGGGTTTCGCCGCGCCCTGGGAGAGCTTTTCGAAGCTCTGGATCATCCCGGACACGGTTCCGAGCAGGCCGATCATTGGAGCCACGGCGGCGAAGGCATTGAGCATATTGACCCAAAGCATGAGGCGGGTTTCCTCGTGGAAGATGGATTCTCCGGCGGCGGCTTCGAGATCGGCTTTAGCGTACTCGGTCACGCCTGTGCCCGCCTTTTCTAGGGATTCCCGAATCACCGTGCTGAGGACGGATGGCGTGCCGTTGCAAATCTGGATGGCCTTGGCGGCGTCCTGAGTTTGCAGAGCTTCCTTGAGTGCTCCGACCAGCTTGGTAGGGATCATCCTTCCCTTGCTGAAGCTGACCAGGCAATAGCTGAGGACTGATACCGTCGCGATGCTGGTCAACGCGATCATGTGCATCACCCAACCGCCTTCCTGATAGAGATCGAGCAACGTCTTGGTATGATGCTTCCCGGCGGCTTCAGAGGTTGGTTCAGCTGCCGGTGGCGCGGCCTCCTGTGCAAAGGCGTGATTCGAACTATTCAGTCCGGCATAGATAAGGGCGCACGCGAGGAGCGCGAACGCGGTTGGGCGGATCAGCTTGAGCATGGCTTTAGTCTTCAAAGAGATTGTAACGTTTGGGCGGAGGTGGCGGGCCGGGGGCCGGTTGTTCCTCCTTCGGCTTCTCCTCCGGCTTGGCTTCAGCGGGGGGCTGCCCGGTGTCGAGGCTGGCGAGAAGTGGAACGAGGCGCTGTTGTGCCTCTTCGGTGCGTGGACTTCCGGCGTAGAGCGCAACGAGATCCTCCAGAGCTCCCGCCTCCCGCGCATGTTCCCGCGTGTATCGATGGACCTGGGCTGCCTGCCAGAGGCCTTCGGCGGCCTCGGTCGCTCGGAGCGGATGGAATAAACTGGGATATAAAGCCAAATCCAGGGCCCGATGATAATGCCGTTCCCGCTCGGGCTTCACCTCGTCGTCCTCCATCCATCGCGGGTTCTCCGATTCGATCGCTTTGAGTGTCTCGAACTCCTGAGTCATGAGATAACCCGTGATGAGCAGCATCAGATCCGGGTTGCTCTCGTCCGCCGCCTCGATGAGGGCCCAGGCGCGCTTCTCGACCTCCGCAGGCTTTTCCGTCTGCATGACTCGGATAAAGGCGAGAGTCTCACTGTCCCTCTTCGCTCGGGCACGCCGAAGTTCGTCGTGATCCTGTTCGGCGATCTCCTCGACGATGGCGAGTGCTTGGTCGTAAACCTTGGTTTGCCGCAAAGCTCGAGCGAGAGCTAAACCAACATCCCCCGCATTTGAACCGGGTAGCTTGATGCTCAACCTGCGGGCCTCCCAAAAGACCCTCAAAGCGGGGATCGATTCCGGTTTGGCTTCCGCGATGAGTTGGCGTTCACCCATCGACACCCCGAATTTCACGCCGCCGATCTGATCGTAGGGAAGGATCCGTTTCACCGCGCTGCGCTGGACTTCGAGCCCTTCGGGGAGAGCACGGACAATGCCCGCACGGAATGCGATCCCCCTGGCCGGATCGCTCCAGCGAATCTCATCAAGATCGCCCCGTTCCGCGAGGGCAGTGGCCGCCTGTTCGGCGGTCTGCGCGGAGGCAGTTGCCAGGAGCACCATAAGAAAAGCGATGATTCTCATGATTTCCCTCCGCTGGTTAGCGGTGCCGGTGGAATCTCCCCGCCTTCGGGGATCACTGGTTCGATGATTCCGCCGAGCGCGATCGCCCTCATTTTGCCCTCGGACGCTTCCTTGGTATTGCTCAGGTCCTCGCGCAGCGCGAGTTCCGAATAAACTTCGCGGGCGAGTTCCGGCGTGCCCATCTTTTCCAAAGCTTGGCCCCGTCCCCAGTAGGCTTTTGCGACAAGATCCGGGTAGCGGTTGAATAAGACATAGACCTGCTCGTAGAAGGGGAGCGACTCCCGCGGCTGCCCTCGTTTGGACTGGAGATTGGCGGCTGCGAGGAATGCTTCTGCCCGAAGCCGAGCTGGCATCGCTTTCGACTTTTGGACGGCCTGGTAAAGATGGAGCGCTTCCTCCTTCTTCCCGGCTTCAAGCAGCTTGGCCCGGGCCAAGGCGACCTTCCCCCCAATTTCCGCTTCGACGATCGACACGCCATTGGCATCCGGTGCCGACTTGGGCATTACCGCAGTTCTCTCGAAACGGTCGAACATGGCCAAGGCTTTTGGCTCGTCCCCTTGATCGAGCGCCAGGAACCCCAGTCCGGCAAAGGCCCGATCCCGCTCCGGGGCGCGGGGATACCACTTGCGCAGCCCTTCGAAAAGCCGTTCCGCCTCGATCCTGTTTCCGGCGAGGGCCAGAGCTTCTGCGCAATCTACGATGATTCGCGGTGCGCTCTCCTTCGGATCGACCTTTTTGCCGAGCTCGGCGAGCATGGCTCTGGACGGATCCGGTTGCGCGCGCTGAATCAATTGAGCTTCCGCCCATCCGAGACGGACCAGATAATTGGATTGTTGGCGGGTTTCCGCTAAAGCGAATTCCTTTCTGAGGAGGGACTGCAATTCCTGCTTCTGCTCGCCTGGATAGAGCGGAGTCAGACCGAGGAAGATATCCTCAAGGCCGGGGCGGACTTTGTCATTGCCCAGCCGGCGAATCGCGTCCCAATAGATCGTGCGGGCGCCCTCCGGGTCGTTGCGCTGCTTGGCCACCCATCCAAGCCAATTGAGCGCTTCCGCAATCCGTGGACTCTGGGCGCGCGCCTTCAGGAAATCTTCGTAATGCGCCCGCATCCCATCGAGGTCTTTGCGAGCCTTGAAAATCTGCCCGCGCTTCATCCAGCCTTCGTCGTGAAAGCCGGGCGCTTCTGCGGTGATGCGCCGGTAGGCCATGAGGGCTTGGTCCAGATCGCCTGTCGCGCCGTAGCAATCTCCCAACGTCAGGAGCGCCTCAGGCAGCCATTCACTGGTAGGATGCTCCTTTTCTAGGCGGAGCAATTCCTTGATGGCGGGCTCGTAAAGTGCTTCCGAGAAGTAGGCGTAACCGCGACGGAAAATCGCGTCGTCGACATACTCCCCGGTGCCGGCTCCGGCGGTGGCGCGCTTCAGATAGTCCTCCAGATGGGTCCGGGCGGGGTCCCATTTCTGATCGAAATACTCCACCATGCCACGCCAGAAGAAGGCGTGCTCCCACATTTCGTTCTCCGTGGAAGTGTCCTTGAGCAGAAGGTCCAGGAGTCTTCCGGATTCCGCATATTGCTCCAGTTGAAGGATATTGTAAGCCTCCATGAACCGAGCTTTGGGTGCCAAAGCATCCGTGGGGAAATGCTGCGCCACCTCCGCATAACCGGCGGCCGCTTTGGCGTATTCGAACTGGCCTTCGTAGGCTTGGGCGCGGGCGAAAAGGACGCCAGGAAGATTCTTCGCGAGAGGCAGGCTGCCGACACGATCCACATAGACATCGGCCGCGCGGATGGCGCGGCTCCAGCGTTCCAACGCCATCCAGCCGCTGATCAGGTTGACCGAAGCGGACTCGACGAGTTCGTCCGGCGGCATTTGCCTGACCATTTGATCCAGGATCAACGAGGCTTCTCGCACCCGGCCTAAAGAAAGGTAGGCTTGAGCCATCCGGAGCCGGGACGCCGAGTCGAATTGCGGGACCTTTTCGATGTTCGCCAGGTCTTTTTCCATGTCCTTGAGGCTGGCCGCTATCTGGGATTGGCGGACCGCGTTCTTGCTCTCGGTGGCGTATTGGAGATCGGCATTCGTCTCGGCGAGCTTGGCCTTTTGCAAATCGAGGATCTCGGTTCTTGACCGGATCAGCCGGAGGACGGCGATGGCCTTGTAGGGCTGTTCTTTCTCCAGGAAGTGGGAACTTAACTCAATGAGGAGGAAGGAAAAAGTAGCGACCTGGCGCACCTGGTCCATTCGGGCTGCGACGTCCTGAGCCAGGATGATGGCATCGTCCCAGCGCTCCGCCTTCATGAGGGAATGAAAATGGAGGATGTCCGCGCGACCGCCGGCCTCCGGGCTGGAGCGCCGGATCTCCCGCCCATACTTGCTGAAGAAGTCGACCGCGCCCGGCCAGTTTTCCTCCATCACATAGCTGGTCCCGCCGAGGACGAGCGATTCCATGCGGCGGCTGGCGTCCACCTTCGGATCGTTGAAGACGGCACCTAGAGAGGCGCGTGCTTCTTCGTGTTTGCCTGCCCGGAGTGCTCCAAGGCCACTGAAGAAGCGCAACTCCGCGCGCACTGCGGGATCGAGACCTGGATCCTGCAGGGCTGCGGCGCCCGGTTTCTGCGCTCGTTCGAAGTCCCCCTGCCGGAAGTAGGCCAACGCCAGCAGTGGTTGGATTTTCTTGGCTGGATCCGCCAGGGTTGGATCGGAGCCATAGGTGGAGAGGAACGACTCAAAGAGGCGTGCAGCGTCCGCCCAGCTCTGGGAAAGGTAGGCGGAGTTTCCATCCTGTAGCAGCACCAGCGGAGCCTGGGACTCCTGGGCACGTCCCCAGTCGGCCGTCAGCCAGAGCAGGGGACAGAGAAGGATGAGTGACAAAGGCGATCGCACCGGCTGAATTAAGGAACGGTTAGCATGGACTGTGCCAAGGATAACGAGCGACGATTTCGTCACCGGGGCTGCCAGCGTTAGGTGGATCGTCCGGCAGTGGCAAAGTGATTGCTCAGACGTGATGAATTGGAGGTGCCGTGAGAATCTGGCACGGAAGGTGCTATCGGTGGATCCAACAATCGAACACATTCGACCACATCCAATATGCGATCCACCCAACTCAATCCATCCAGGGGCCTTGCCGCAGTTCTTGCGGCGGCAACGCTCTGTGTCCTGAATCTCGGAGGCAATCTGTTTGCGCAGACGCCTGCGGAACCCGCGCCAGTGCCTGAACCGGGCTTGGCTGCTTACCTTAATAACACCGATCCCGCCGGGACGGTGGCCGTAGGGGTGGCTGGCCCTGGTCACAACGCGTGGATGATGGTCAGTGCGGCGTTGGTCCTCTTCATGACCTTGCCCGGCTTGGCCTTGTTTTACGGCGGTTTGGTCCGCAAGAAGAACGTCCTTTCCGTCGTCGCCCAGTGCTTCGCCTGTGCCGGTCTGGTGACGATTCTTTGGGTCGTCTGCGGTTACACGATGGTTTTCGGTGAACACCCGGCGGACAACTGTCCAAGTTGGGCCCCGTTCCTGGGCAGTTTCAAACACCTCTTCATGGCGGGAGTCACCAGCGCCCCGGACACCAGCTACTGCTACTGGGTCTCTGAGAACGTCTTTGCGATGTTCCAAATGATGTTCGCCATCATCACCCCGGCTCTCATCATCGGTGCAATTGCCGAGCGGATGAAATTCGCCGCGATCATGGCTTTCATCACCCTTTGGATGTTCGTCGTCTACTTCCCGCTGGCCCACATGGTCTGGGGCTTTGACGGTTTCATGAACGGCGTCTGGAACGGCTCGGCCGTGATCAAGGCGGTCGACTTCGCCGGCGGCACCGTGGTTCACATGTCCTCGGGTTGGAGCGCCCTGGTTCTCTGCATCCTTCTCGGCAAACGCACCGGCTACGGCAAGGCTCACATGGCCCCGCATAGCATGGTCCTTTGCGCCGTCGGCACCGGGATGCTCTGGGTCGGCTGGTATGGTTTCAACGCCGGATCGGCCCTCGCCGCTGACGGGGTCGCCGCCAACGCATTTACCACTACTACCGTCGCCGCTGCCGTGGCCTGCTTTGTCTGGCCGCTGGCGGAATGGATCACGAAGGGCAAGCCCTCCATCCTCGGCTTCTGTTCGGGAGCGGTGGCTGGTCTGGTTGTGGTGACTCCGGCTTGCGGATTTATCGACATCAAGGGTGCCCTCATCATCGGTGTGATCGCCGGCATCATCCCCTTCATCTTCTGCACCGTGGTGAAGAAGATCTTCGGCTATGACGACGCTCTGGACACCTTCGGGGTCCACGCGATCGGCGGAACCTTGGGCGCGCTGCTGAGTGGCGTTCTTGCCACCAAGGACGTCAATAGCAACCTGGTCGGCGCTTACGCTCAAGCCAACGGTCTGGACAAGATCCTCGAAAGCGGAATGCTCTGGATGGAACAGCTCAAGGCCATCGGAGTGACCCTCGCGCTTTCGATCGCGGCGACGGTCGTGATCACGCTGATCGTCAAGGTGCTCATCGGGCTGCGCCCGAGCGTCGAAGACGAAGACACCGGTCTCGACCTCGCCGAACACGGCGAAGCTGGTTACGAGATGTGATCCTCGTTTCGCCAAGCTGATTCGAAGCTTATCTCAGGGCCGGGGTGCGCAAGCGCTCCGGCCCTTTTTCTATCTCCGCAGAACGCCGACTCCCTGCCGAAGCCCACCGTTCCCCCGGTAACAGCGTCGGTCCACCTTCGCAAAATGGGCATCGCCTCGCCGAAGAAATCCGTGCCGAGTTCCAAGCACGCCGACGCGGCGGCAACGTGGGATGCCAGGTCCGCAACGAGGGACATCGGCGGCGCGATGAAGCCGTCACGCTTGCCAACGTCGGTGGCACGTGCGGAAACGCCGGTGTCAAGCCTGCAAAGCCGACGACGTGGCTGCAAACGCCAGTGTCCCGCCTGCAAATGCCAGTGTCACGGTTGCCAGGCGGGTGTCACGCCCGCAGGCGGCGGCATCGCGGTTGCAAACGCCGGTGCCGAGGTTGCAGAGCCAGTGTCTCGCTCACAAACAACAGTGTGGCGTTCGCAAACTCCGGTGTCGAAATTGCAAAGCCGATGGCGCGGCTGCAAACGCCAGTGTCGAACCTGCAACATCCGATGGCCTCGCTGCAAACGCCGCTGATCGCGTTGCAAAGTCCTCAGTGTCAGGCGGTTGCGGAGATTCCACGCAAACCGCACACCTTCGACAACTCGTCCGCCACAACGGGGGCCCGATTCCTCGAAAAGGGAATTTCGGTGCCGCCAAAAGTCCGGCCAGATCGGCAGCACCACCTGACCTCTTCGGCTTGATTCCTTGCGCCATGTCGATTGTCAACTCATAGGCGTCTGCTCCAAGAGCGGATGGATCGCCTATGAGAACCTGATCCTGGTGCTTGCAGCGGATTCAGGGGCGGAAACGACTCGCGTGCGGCTCGACTTTCGCACGGCTCCGCATCGGTCCGTTGGTGGGGGGGGGGCGTGTGGGGAATCAGGGAAGCGGCGAAGGAGGAGCTATCCTCGCAAATCGCGCATCGCCATCTCTGCGGTCTCGGCCGCAAAGCCGCGTCGGATCACTTGCCCGTCGTCGTCGAGAACCATCTTGCCTTCGTCATCCAACCAGCACCGGTAAATGGATTGGATCTGCGCCCACGATGCCATCAAGCCAGCGACTGTGGTTTGATTAGTTGAGGTTGACGAGCACGTCGAAGAACCACCGGGTCTCGCCGACCGGAACCGTCACGGAATACTCCACTTTCTCGGAGTCGCCCAGGTCGGTGAACACGGAGTTGGCTTGCCAGTTGGTGTCCGAGGTCCAGCTTGAAATGTTGGTTGAACTCCGGACCGCAGCTCGCGATCTGAGCCCCTTGGCCAAGCGGAAGGTCAAGAGGAACTGTTGAGGAGTGGCGGTGCGGACCAGACTCAACGGAATATCGCCGCTGGAGAGCGGATTCCCGTCGAAAAGGAACTCCTCCTCGTTCGAGAAGCCGTCGTTGTCCGCATCGACGGTTCGGCCGCTGACGGCGGGGTTGAGCAACTGGGCGAAGGTAAATTTCCGCAACTGCCACTTCTCGAACGAGAGGGTGGAACTACCCAGAAAGATGGCGTCGGCGAACTGGGGAAAATCAATGAACGGATTGCGATTGCCCTGCGCATAGGTGGCCCCATTGAGCTGGATGCCCGCGTAGATCGCGTTATTGCGGGCTCGTTCGTAATCCGACGGCGGGAAGTTTCGGTTCCAGGTCAGTAGGGTGGTCAGCACGCCGTGCGTTCCGGTAGGCGACGTGTTGTCCGCCAGAATCAGGTCCGAGGTCAGGCCCTCCGATCCGTCGTAACGCGTCATCATGTAGAGGAGGGCGCGGGCCACGATGCCCTTGTCCCGGTCGAGGGGCTCGAACGAGTTTGCGTCGGCGAAGGATTCGGGGGCAAACGGATCGCTGGTGACATTTGAGCTTTCATCGAAGGGCAGGTTCCCGCGCAGGCTGTTGACGCCTTCCTGGCAGGGGAACAGGTGGTGGAGGTCGGCAAAGTCCGCTCCGTCTTCGCCGACGCCGTCGCTGCGCGGCCAAACGTGCTCCCGGTTCCACCCGCCCGCCGTGTTCATGGCCGTCTTCGGTAGCGTGGCGTTGGAGTAGATCAGTCGCACCTGGGTGTTGTCGGTCGAGGACTGATCCAGGGATTTCATCAGCTCGTCGACGAGGTTGTAGTCGATCACGGCGTGACCGGTGATGATGCCGCGCAGCGCGTTTTGCAACGCCGCTCCCGTCAGCCCCTGGGCATTGACGTAGTAGGTGGCCACATCGTTGCTCCCCGGCAAATCCGACCCCTCCAGCGTCATGGTGACATGCACCAAGTGGTGGTCCGTCGCGGAGAGCGCACCGGTAATGGGATCGCCCGCTCCCGGCCAGAACACCCCGCTGGATTCCACCTTCAGGCCATAGGCAGAGGGCAGCACATAGTCCACCCGGACGCCTCCGCTGAACGCGGCCGTGTCGTCCGGATCGGGTCCTGTGCCCCCGGCCGGAGTGAAGCTGCTGTTGACCAAGGGGTTGGCGACGACGATCCCACCGCCGATGAGCGTTTTGATCGCGGGATCCGTGCTGTCTCCTTCGTTGTTGTCCGCGTTCTGGTCACCGCAGATGACGAAACGCGAGTTCGCCGCCAGCCCTCCGGAGGCGGTGGCGGTCGTTTCGGTGTCGTCGTAGATGTAGCTCGAATTGGCCGGATTCACATAGTCGGACCAGAACCGGATTTCGTCGCTGTTGCGGCGGCCGTTGTGGTCCACGCCCGCCACCCAGGGAAGACCCGAGCCCGGAGAGTCGAACACGGGCGGAGTAGGGTGGCTGGCGAGCACATGCACCCGTGCACCGTTGACCAACACCGGCACATCCGCGTGGTTCTTGGAAGACAAGCGGACGACCGCCAGCTCGTCCGTCGAATACCAGTCACCGGTGCCCGCCACGTTCGGGTTGTCCGGGAGGAGCGCACCGGGCATGTCTTTCCACAAGAATTTTTGGAAGGTCCGCACGTTGGCCGTGTCGATCGGGAACTTGGAAAGCACGACGAAGGCGTATTGCCCCGCGAAGACGCCGAATCCCAGGGCGTCCTCGCCAAAGCCTGTCGCGCCAGGAGTCGAAACGATGCTGCCGTTGTTGTCGAGGTCTTTGCCGGAAGGGATCCCGGTGTTGGACGGTGCGATGAAGGCGTAGGGATAGTAGACGGGGCTTTCCCCGCTTTGACCGACTTCCAGGTAGTTCTCCTGGAAGCGCCGCACGGAGACTCCGCCCGCGTCGTAATCGAACTCATTGAGGAGAATGACGTCGGGATTGTTCCGCTGGATGATGCGGGCGATGCTTTGACTTTGGGTAGCGGTGACGGACGCCAGGTCCGTGATCAGGGCACCCGAGCTGGCCCGGTAATGGGAGGTGTTGAAGCTGGCGACCTTGAAGGTGTTGGAACTGGTCGAGGGTGAGTTGTTCACGTTGATGGTGACCTGCTCCAGCGTGGAGTTCGTTCCGTCGTAGGCCTGGAGCCGCAGCTCGAAGCTGGGGTGGGAGGCGAGGTCGATGAAATCGGGATTGGCCAGCGTGATGACGCCAGTGTTGGGGTTCACCTTGAAGGCTCCCTTCTCGGTGCCGCGCTCCAGGAAGCAGAGCTGCCCGCCCTCGTAAAGCGTCTTTGCGGAGATCAGGCCGTTGGTGATGGAGTGTGCCTGAATGTCGAACAGGAAGAGCGTGCCCGCCGTTTCGCCAAAGAGCGACGACACATCGATGATGCCGGAGGACTCCCAGTTCCCGTAGTCGGAGACGTTTCCATCTGCGGAACCGAGGGGGAGCACCGTGGAACGATCGGTCATCGCGACCCGGGTGGCCTGGCCCGTGCTGGCGTCCAAGCGCCAGATGGAAGTCTCAAACCCCGCGGCACCAAAGCTGCCCTGCTGATTGGACTGGTCTTCCTGAACATAAATGGAGCCATCATCCGCCCAGTCGAGATTGTCCGGGCAACGAAGACCTTCTTCGGGGCTCGCAAACTGCCCGTTGCCCGCGTCGTCGCCATCATAAAGGATGCGGATGGAGGCGGTCGGCGCATTGAGATTGGTGAAATCGAGGTCGACGACGTAGGTGTCCCCCCAGTTATCGAGCGGGTAGAGATTGCCGCGTCCCGTGGAGGTGAAGGCCACGATGGAGCCGTCGGTGGGACTGGTGGAAAGATCTTCCGGGCGGGAGAACGAGAAGGCCCCCAGCGAATCGGCTTCGTTCTCTAGCGTGGTGTCGTTTTTGTAGCCGAGGGCGTCGTAACCAGTCGTTCCCGCAAGGGCGTTGTTGCGGGCGTTGATGGCCACCCAGGTTCCATTGCGAGTGCTCCCAGTGCCTCGGAATTGGGTCGGTGTGGTGTCGCCATTGGTGGACTTCCACACGTAGAGCTGGCCGCCTTTCAAGCCGTTGCGCTCGACGAAGTTCGCACCCGGTGCAGTGCTTTTGGCCCCGACATACAGGTAAAGCGGGACGCCCTGCGTATCGTCACCAAGGAGGAAGGCGACGTGGGTCGTCGTGCCCGTGTCCACCAGCGCGGCATTCTCCCAGGAGCCACGGCCCAAGTCGGGAAGCGCCCAGAAATCGCCGTTCGAAGGATCCAGCGCCCAGAAGGTACCGCCATGCGGGTGGCCAAATCCCGTCGAAGTCTCTTCACCGTTGATGTAAAGGCGATTGACCAGACCACGGCCTGCGCCCCAGAGGTTCGGCTCGAAGAGCGAAGAGGAGCACATGCGATCGAATCCGTTGAGTTCGAGCTGGCTGGCGTTGGTCACCTCCACACCGTTGCGGGCGTAGACCCGGGAGATAGCCAGACCGCCGTTGACGACCCGGCGGCTGACCTTGTCGATGTCGATGAAGCTGACGCGGGCCCCGCCTTTGCTGATGACCGTGCCATTGGCTAGCGTGTAGGGGAAGGCTCCGCTACCGTTCGAGGGGATCTCGATCTCGTGGTTCATGAACACGCGGATCGTGCTCGGATCGAGTGCGTAGGCCCCCAGTCCATCCAGCGTTCCCGGCACGGAGAAGTTGCCCGCGCTGGTCGAGTTGAGTGCACCCGTGGTGCTTTCGATCGTGTCGCCGATGGTGAAGATCGGACTGACCAGGTATCCGCTCCCCGGCACGCACTTCATCTGGGTGGATCCACCGCTCCCGCCAATGATCGCATACTTGATGCCTTCCTTGCCGTTGATGTTCGAGTTGAGGACGCCCACCACGGTGCCCGCCGGGGCGTTCTGGGAAATCGCGAAGGGTCCGGTGGCCGTGATCGGCGGTTGCGCGGTGCTGAAATTCCACGTCGTCAGGTCGCTGATCCCACCGAAATCATTGCCAGAAACGTCCTCGATCGCGCCAGCGGAAATCTGGACGTAGTAATTGCCGGCGGACTCCAGCGAAGCCGTTGGATCAATCGTGACCGTGCCCAGATTCACGGTGACTTGGCTGCTCGTGACGTTGATCGCTTCGAAGACCGAGTTGTCGGCCTGGCGATAAATCGTGATCGCGCCGGAAGCGCCTTTTCGGATCAGTTCGTTGAAGGCGACCTTGATGTTCGAGGCGATCGGCAATCCGCCAGAGCCGTCTGCGGGCGTAAAGAAGGCTACCGTCGGTGGCGTGATGTCCGCCCCGGTCGTTTCCGCGACCGTGAGTTTGAGCTGCGGATCGCCTGGGTCGAACGTGTTGCCCTTGCCGGAATAGGTGATCGCGGCCAAGGGCGTCGTCGCGGCGAGGAGGATGCTGAAATCTTCCCCCGTGTTGAGGCGGGAGATCAACGCGGAGGAAACTCCGCTCAGGTCCAGGGTGAAGGTGTCCTTTTGACCGCCCGCTTTCGGGGTGTAGGGAAACTTCCCTAGTGAAACCGGGACGAACGCATACTGCGAATTGTCGATCCCGTTGACCAGCGCTGAGTTGAAGGTTTTGCCCGGGGACGAGTCCGTGGTGAAGAAGAATTCCAACTCCGTGCCCTGCGTGAAGCTGCGGTCGTTGTGGGTCAGGGTGAATTCCGCGGTGTTGACTCCGGTGATGATGGAGGCACCGGAGAGGCCGAAATCGAGCTTAGTGAAATTAAAGGTGCCAAAGCCGTAGAGCGCGAAGGTTCCCTGGCCGTTGCCCTCCGCGTAGTATTCCGTCGTGCTGCCGGCCCCGGTCGGAGTGACGCGGGTCTGCGTGCTAAAGGTTTCCGTGACGTTGGGTGCAACCGAAGCGGGCAGTGTCGTGAAGTTCCAAGCAGTGGTCCCGCTGATGCCCGGGTAATCGTTTCCGGCATTGTCTTCTATCGCGCCCGCAGGGATTTCCAGGTAGTAGCCGGTGTTGTTTGTGAAAAAGGAACCCGGGGTGATGGTGACCCCGGTCCCGGACACGACGACTTGAGAGGAGGTTACCGGGATGGTCTCGAAGGTGCTGTTGTCGATCGTCCGCTTGATTAAGATGGAGCCGGTCCCTTTCTTGACATTTTCATTGAAGGTGATGCTCGGACTGGCCGAAACCGGCACCGAGGTGGCGTTGTCCGCCGGGTTGAGGGCGATGACGGTCGGCGGGGTCATGTCTCCGCCGGAGTTGCTCACGGTCCCATCCAGTTCAAAATCGCTCGCCGTGGAATTCGCCACATCGAACACGTACCACGTGCCCCCGGTGGCGGTGCCGCCATAGTTCACAATGCGGAAGGTCACCGCCGTGCCGGACGGGACATTCTGCAAGTCGGAGATTCCGCTCAAATCGATGGCCGCCAAGGAAGCACCGGTGCTGGCTGAGACCGAGTAGCTGACCGTCGCGATGTCCACAAAGGCCCCGCTTCCCACTTTGTATTGGACCACGCCGGTCGTCGCCCCGCTGCCTGAGCGGCGGTAGTCAAACTTGCTGATGGAGCTGAAGGAGACCGTAAAGCCCGCGTTCGGCGTCACTGAACAGGACGCGAACTGATTGGCCGTGATCGCCGCCGCTGCGTTGGCGCTATTCCAGTTGGTCCCACCCCAAGCGCGCCCCGCCGCAGTTCCGGAAGTGACCACCCCGGATCCGCGGGTCAATCCGCCCACCGTCACATTGATGTCGGACACGGAGGGGGCCAGCGGCGAGGTCCCGTAGTTACTCTGGGCGCTGACGTTCCAACCGGCGATGGGCGCGGCTACGGCGGGGTCGGCCGCAGCCAAACTAAGCAAAAGAGCGGCAGTGGCGGAAAGGTGGGCAAGGGACGGAAACCTCATGAAAGTTACGAATTGGAGTTTGATTCGGGCAAACGGGGTTCCCGTGGATGAATTCATCCGTCGCCGGGGAAACTGAGGCCTAAACCTCCTTCCGGGAACACGTGCCCGCGCCCGTAGCAAGCAACGAAAACGTTACTTCATTTCGGTCGCGAAGAACTCGCCTCGGAAAATAGCGATGGTTGACCGCTCATGAGTCCGATGACTTTGGGCAATCAAACCCGGCCTTAGGCTACCTCGGTTTGGCCCACTGGGGTCTCTCCTCGATCTCGTAGTTCGCAACGAGATACTCCGTACCGTTGCGTAGGATCATGAGCTTTACGGGTTGCCCCACGCCATACATGTAGAGCCACTTTTGAAAGTCACCCACGGAGAGGATGCGGTTGTAGGAGATTTGGACGAGGATGTCGTTCTCCTTAATACCCAACCTTTGGGCTGGGCTGTTTTCCCAAACATGCTCGATGGCAATTCCGCCTTGATGGGTTTTCGGGGTGGGGAAAAACTTCTTTTCGGTCTCATTCAGCGCACGCACGGAGAAGCCCGTCCATGGGGATTTCAGGCTGCCCTTCTGCTTGATGCTCTCGTAGATATTGAAGCAAAGTTCGATCGGCAGCAGATGGGTTTCCCCATCCACTTCGATGTGCCCCTGTTCCGGCACGGGCTGATACCCGGTGAATAGGGCGACCACCTCCCCGGAATCCTCGAAAAAGACAGGGCTACCGACGGAGGTCATCGGGATCTCCAGTTTCGCGCGGAACATGGTGGCACTGAGGCTCTCCTGATAACACTGTCGGGTGTTCAGCCCGGCCACTACCCCCTGGAGGATTTCGGCGGGCTCTTGATCCGGAAGGCGACGGACGGCGGCGAGCCGGGCACCTAGGGCTACGGGCTGGCTCCGGGCGATTTTAGAAACGTTGAATTTCTCGTCAGACTGGATCTTGAGAATGCCCATGTCGATGGTCGGGTCCACACCGATGAGCGTGGCGGGGTAGGTGCCCGCCGATGCTCCCGCCAGACTTACGCTGAACTCATCCAGAAGAAGGCCGCTCTCGGGATCGGTTAAGTTTTTGTAGTTCGTGATCAGGAAACCATCCTCCTCCACGATAAACCCGAGGCAATGGTTGACGGGCCCTTCGGTCTTGGCGTCCGGGACGGGTTCTCTCTTGAACCCTTCAATACGGACCACATTGGGCATTCCAGCTAGGGCGACCGGAGCCAAAAGCGCCGCAGTGATCAGAATCAGGGAGCGAGGGACGGACTTCATGAGCTTGAATCAGGGTTGGAACGACTGATTGAACGGATTTACCTCGGTGCCGCGCGTGATACGGATGAATCCGTGTTGGGTGAGGACATGGCATTGGTTGCAAGCTTGAACGATGGCATCGAGCCCGCCAAGCAACTGCTCCCGATTCGTTGGCTTGGTCGCTAGGGCCGTTTTGATTCGGTCATACGACGGGATCGCCACGCGGTCGATGAGCACGGCGATCGGCAACCTCTCGTACTCGGGTGCTTTTGCCTGGATGGTTTGCAACTGCTCAAGAGACTCGTGCAGGTAGAACGCCGCGAGGTCTGGATTCGCCGCATCCGCAGAAAGGGCCAACTTGTGGGTGAGTCTTTGCAGATCCGCCATGAGCAGCGCTAGTTCGGGCGCATCACCGTTGTCCGGGAGAGGGGCCAGCGTGCTTGCGATCTCCTGGCCGTGCGCGCTATCGAAGAACAACATGCCCACGGCAAGGGCACCGACGGCGAGTGAACGAAGAGCTGATCTCGGTGATTTGAATATGCAACTCAGGTGCATAGGACGTTCCTTCTTGGACCCTTCATCTTCTGGCCCGGAGACAAGGCAGCGACCGTCTGATCGGTGGTGACTTGTGCGCTCCCATACGAAGCCGTCAACGGATAAGTCGGCCAAATCCACTGGGTGGGAGGAGGCGTCCGCCGCGACGTTGGGCTTCCCCGTTGATCGTTCATGGGCGGGGCACAATCGCGAGAGTTGAGCATTGATGGGGAGGGCATGGATCGAATTTTCGTTTGAATCGATCGTCACCCTTGTTTAGGAACTCGTCCGTCTATGAAATCACTTCAATCGGCTCTCACTCTGGCCCGTCTCGAACGGCCCTGGTGGTTGTTGACCGGTCTCTTCGTCTGTTGCTTGGTCGGTTGTGCGACCATCTATGAGGATGCCCAGTCTGTCCCGGAGCCGTATCGCGCCGCCGCCATGCGTGTCGATTCGATCGAGATCGGGATGGGGCAGGAGACGGTTCATTCGATCTTGGGGCCTCCCAATACCTCCGCCCTAGGAGGGATGAAGGAACGCTGGCGGGTTTACGAAGATGATCCGCTTGGGGGCGTGGAAATCATTTTTCTCAAGGGAGCCGTGGCCCGTGTCACGTTTTCCCGCTTCAAATCTCCGAGCTTTGGGATCGTCAAAGACATTAGTGATGAGGAGGCCCCGCCCTTGCCCACTGGATTGAGTTTGTGATGGAGTTGAATGATCTCAGGCATTTTGGTGCCACCCAAAATCCAGCCGGGAACTATCCTCGCAAATCGCGCATCGCCATCAATCCGCCCCAGCGCACACCCTGAATCTTGCGGGCACCGTCGATTCGCCGCGCCGGAAAAGAGTCCCGTCTCGCCTGGAACACCGACTCAATAAATGCCTTGGATCCAATGGCTACGCCTTCCGTAAAATGCCGCAAGCGCATCTTCACCAGCACCGGGCGGGCAATGGCTCCTTGCTGGCGGTTAATCACCATCGCTGCGGTCTCGGCCGCAAAGCCGCGACGGATCAGGTGCCCGTCGTCGTCGATAACCATCTTGCCTTCGCCATACAACCAGCAGCGGTAAATGGATTGGATCAGCGCCCACGACGCCGTCGAGGCGTCGTCGCCGGTTTCGGTCCGGACCAACCGACTCAATCCAGCCCGGGAAGTCTTTCCATCCGCGACCGCCTCGCCATACCCGTTCCAACGGTAGTCCTTCGGATCTTCCACGATGCCCGCCCGGACCGGGTTCAGATCGATATAAGCCGCCATCGTCCGCACTGCAGTCTCCGAGTCCTCGACCTGCACACTCTTGTATCGATCTTCCCAAACCGTGCCTTTGCGACGCACCCGGCGATTGTGCCAGCGGGAGAAGCGCTGCTTCAGCTCTTGCATGAAGCTGGGGACGTCCCGCATCCGGTCCAGATACTTCTGGCGCAACTCCGCCGCCGACTTCTCGAATCCCCCCGCGCGAAAACTCTCCAACTGCCAGCCGATCTTCTGCACCTCGGTGTCGCTGTAGATGAGTTCGAGGTGATCGAGCAGGACCTTGTCCGGAGAGTCCTGGAGCGGGTTGGGTTCGGACGTATCGAGACGGACGAGCAGATGGAAATGATTCCCCATCAGGCAAAACGTGACCAGCTCGACCTGTGAAAACGCGCACTGCTTGGCCAGAAGCTCCCGGAACCTCTCCTTGGCCACGTCATCGAAGATCATTTTCCGATCCAACGCCCGGGAGATCAGGTGGGTATTGATCACGGTGGAGTGGGCGGGTTGGAAGTTGCGCGGCGGTCTCATCGGACCGGCAACTGATGCGGGAAGCGGCGGCGATCAAGAGAAATTTCGATGCTTCGGATTAACTAATGTTCCTGACAGCTAATGTGAGAAAAGGGTGGCACCAAAATACTTCTTTCATGGTTACACGAATGCCCGGTCCGTGGTGAAGCCGGCCTCGACTCCGATGGAGACGATTCTGGAGCGCAGGCTGGTCAAGGTCACCACCGCGAAGAGCCGGAAGGAAGCCAAGGCGCGGACGGTGGCGACCAAGACTGCGGATGACGCCGAAGCGACCGCGGATCGTCGGCGTCGCCGGGCCGAGCTGCGGAACCAGGTGAACGCCGCCACCACGGCTGTCCGTCGAGCCGCAACTCCGTTGGTGACGTCGCGTGTTCCGGCGGACGGGGCCGAACTTTCCACTGAGGGTCTGAACAACTGAGGCTCTTGATTGCCTTGTTGAAGTTTGTCTCAGGGCCGGGGTGCGCAAGCGCTCCGGCCCTTTTACTGGCGACGTCCGGATTCCGCAGAATTTGACCCGAGCGAGGATGCGCGTAGTTTGCCATCCCTTTTGTCCCCGTAGTTCAATGGATAGAACGTGGGTTTCCTAAACTTAAAATGTGGGTTCGATTCCCGCCGGGGATAGCTTCTTCAAATTGCCGGGATCTGGCCACCGGATGATACAGATCTTGGGAAGCGCTCGCAGGGGCTCCAGGATCTCCGATCGCAAACGGGGGCTCCGAGGCGAACGCATTCAATTCCCCGGGAGATTGCCCGGACGATCAGGGCGGCGAAGCTCCGATTGACAACGATGAGGATGGTATCGCCGACGCTTGGGGACGCCTGAAGGGGCTCAGTCCGCAGAATCCGTTCGACGCCATCTCCTTGGCGCCAACCGGTTACCCCCTAAATCCCGAAATGGGAATGGCTCACGCAAAGACGCCAAGACGCAAAGGATCAGGTGGGACTGCGTGATTGGGTGGAGGCGCCGAGCCACCTGCAGGGTGAATCGAAAGTTCAATCCTAGGCAGTCGTAACTCCCTCTCCTTGGCGTCTTTGCGTCTTTGCGTGAGGTACACCATCCCCGTTTCTAGGGTTACTCGTGGATCGAAACCTACGGAAACGAACTCGCGACTCCCTGATCAGTTCTGAGACCGCTTCGGAAATTGCGCGCGGAGCTTCGCGGCGGCGTCTTCCCGGGCTTCGCGAAGGGCGGGATCGTCGATGGCATTCCTCAATTCGGCGGTGCCCTTGGCCTCGTCGTAGAGTTCTTGAGCGATCACTTCCCCTGTTTTCCAATCCCGCCATTCCGTGTAGCGGACCCGGTCGGTGCGCACGCTGTAACCCATGGCGGCAGGTTGACCACCCGGCTCGCGATCGTAGTAGGCGGGGCGAGGATGTTGGGTGAAGGCGGCCTGGTCCACCGGGTGGTTCGGATCCCGTAGAGCCGGGATCAAGCTGGTCCCGTCCAAGGCTGAGGGATTGGGCAGGGCGCAGAGTTCTACCAAGGTCGGGAAAAGGTCGACCAGCTCCGCCAATGCCGGGGTTCGTTGGCCGCCTGGGATTCCGGGAGCGCTAATAAAGAACGGGACGTGAGCGTCATATTCGAAGTTGGAGGTCTTGCCCCACAAGCTGTGCTCTCCGATGTGATAACCGTGGTCGCCGACAAAGGTCACAATGGTTTTGGAGGCCAGACCGTGAGCCTCCAGGGCATCGAGGACCTTGCCCAGTTGGGCGTCGAGATAACTGATCCCCGCGAAGTAGCCGTGACGCCACTCAGCGGCCTGGGCTTCGTTCAGACTCACTTTGCCCGATCCAGCCCCGAGGAGTTCGGTGCTCTTGTGAAAGGCGATTTCCGGAGCACCTTCGGGCCGGGCGGGATTGAGCTGCGGCAATTTGGCTCGGTCGTAGAGGTCCCAATACTTCTTCGGCGCGTTGAATGGCGCGTGTGGCTTCCAGAAACCGACGGCGAGGAAGAACGGCTCGTTCTTGATTTCCGTCATCACCTTGACTGCTTCCGCAGCCACTCGCCCATCGTAGTAGGCCTCGTCAGGGACGTCGCGGCATTCACAGACAGGTCCGTTCCCGTACTGGCGAACATTGGCGGTGGCCAAGTTGGGTGGCAAGTCTCCGGTCACCTGCGGGGCATCGTCGCCGTGGTTCGCATAGTGGAGGAATTCCGGTGCGCTCCAGGACCGGCGATCGCCCTTCTCCTTGGTGTGCCAGTTGTGGAAGATCTTACCGGCACAGCGGGTCTGGTAACCGTGCTCCTTAAACCATTGTGGGATGGTCACGACATCTGGATTCCGTTCGCGGAAATGGGTGCTGTTGTTCCAGATGCCGATGCTGTCGGGCCGTTTTCCCGTCAGCATGGAGGAGCGGGAGGGATTGCAGACCGCTTGTTGGCAGTAGGCGCGGTCGAACTGCATGCTCATGCGAGCGAGGCGATCCAGGTTCGGCGTGATCGCCGCCGCGCCGTAACTGGCTAATTCAGGGCGAAAATCATCCGCCATGATGAAAAGGACGTTTGGCTTTTCGGCAGCCACAGCGCCGGCCAGGAGGAAAAGGGCGAATGCAATCTTCAGTGAGGACTTCATCGGAGGGGGATCAATCGTTGCTGCCAGACCAGTCGAGCTTCTGCCTCAACACTTGGAAGAAGCTGGAGTCGAGTGATGTCACCAGCGGCACATCGAAATCTGCCCGCTGAATCTCAAAGCGGTGATCCGGAGTGATGGGAAGGGATGCCTGGCCATCCATGGTCATGTAGACATCGTCACGTTGCGCGGGCGCAGCGATCTCAATGTGGGACCGGTCACTCACCACCAGGGGGCGGCTCGAAAGGGAATGCGGACAAACGGGCGTGATCACGAGCACTCCGGATCCCGGCTCAATAATGGGGCCACCGGCGGAAAGGGAATAGGCCGTCGAGCCCGTCGGCGTGGCGATGATCAAGCCATCGCTCCCGTAGCGGGTCACGAAATCGCCATTGATGCGCAGCTCGATTTTCACCAGACGGGTTACCGGGCCGCGGTTGAAGGAGACCTCGTTGAGGGCGTGGCGCTCATCCACGAGTTGATTCGAAAGGAAGGTGCGGACGCTGATGACCGAGCGGTAACTGATCCGATACTGGTGGCTGGCGAGATGCGCCGCGATCTCATCGAGCTGATCTGCGGTGCCAAGGGTGAGGAAACCGAGAGTTCCGATGTTGATGGCGGCGATCGGCTTGACCCGCGCGCCAAGCTGTTTGGCCAAGTGAAGGATGGTGCCGTCGCCTCCGAGCAAGGCGAGCAGATCGACCCGAGCCACCAAATCGTCGATGGCCAAACCGGTTCGCCCGCCGCGCAGGGTGGCCGTTTCCGCTTCCAGATAGGAAGGAATCTGCAAGCGCGAGAAGGCCGCTTCGAGCCGGTCGAGGACTTGGCCGGCTTCGGGCTTCTGGGTGTTGGCGATGATGCCTATTCGTGGCGGAGCCATGCGAGGAATTCCCGATTGCCGTCGGTGCCGGTGATTGGGGAGTCCGTCACTCCGCACCAAGCTTTGTTCAAACGGGCGGTGACGAATTCTTGGATCTTCGACACGGCGCGGCGGTGCAAAGCGGAATCCCGGACGATGCCACCCTTGCCGATGTCATCCCGCTCCAGTTCGAATTGCGGCTTGATCAGGCAAACCAAGTCACCACCCTTTTCCAGGACGGAAAAGGCGGGCCCGAGGATGAGGGTGAGAGAAATGAAGGAGACGTCGATGACCACGATCCCGGCGGGCTCCCCGGTGTCCGCGAGGCTTAGATCCCGGCAATTGAACTTTTCCCGGGAGAGTACCCGAGGGTCTTGGCGCAACTTCCAGGCTAGCTGGTTGGTGCCCACGTCGAACGCGTGAACGCGGAGGGCTCCACGTTGCAGGAGGCAGTCCGTAAATCCGCCAGTGGAGGCCCCAATGTCAATGGCTACCGTGTCGGTCACATTGATTCCGAAGGTGTCCAAGGCGGCCTCAAGTTTCAGTCCACCGCGGCTGACATGCCGGGGCTTTTCCTTGATGTGGATCACCGCAGTTTCAGGGACTTTCTGCCCGGGCTTGGGATTGGGAACGCCTTCGACGGTCACTTCGCCCGCGAGAATGAGCCGCTTCGCTTGCTCCCGGGAGTCGGCCAGCGCTCGTTCCACGAGCAATTGGTCAAGGCGCTGGCTCAAGATGCGATCTCGGACTGGTTGAGTGCGTTGATCATCTTGCGCATTTTCCCGTAGTGGCTCCGCCGGGGGGTGCAAATCAAGCGGGGCAGGTTAGCGATCTCTGGCTGGTCCGCCTCCGCCGGAAGGGGTTTACCGATCTCGTAGCGCCCCGAAAGGAGGAACGCGCCGTGCTCATCGTTGAGGCGGAGGACCGAGGCGTCGGTGATCGGGTGATTCAGCCGGATGACGAGCTTGTCCCGCACATAGCGATAGGAATGGAAGATCCGGTAGAAGGTCACGATCTCGTCGACGGCTCTGTCCACGGAATCGGTAACGAGAAAAAGATCGAGGTCTTCCGCAGAAATCAGTCCGAGGCGCAGCAGGTGATCGGAGATGAAGTCGCGAAATTCGTTCCAATAGACGCCGCCGGGGGCGTCGATCATTACAATGGGGAAAATGATGGCCTTGCCGGTTTGGATCAGGGTCATCGTTTCGAACCCTTCGTCCATGGTCCCGAAACCGCCCGGGAAGAGGGCTGCGGCGTGGGCCTCCTTCACAAACGAGAGCTTCCGGGTGAAGAAGTACTTGAAGTTGATCAGCTTGGGATCGCCCTCGATGTAGCCGTTCGCGCCCGCCTCGAACGGAAGCTGAATCCGGAGACCAAAACTGTTCCCGGGGCCCGCGCCCAGATTGCCCGCCTCCATGATCCCCGGTCCGGCACCCGTGATGGTCATGAAGTCGTGCTCGGTCATTCGGCGGCAAAACTCTACGGCGGAATCGTACTCGGGGTTCCCGGGTTTGGTACGGGCGGATCCGAACACGGTGATCTTGCGCCGTTTGCGATAGGGGAGAAAGACGCGATTGGCGTAGCGCATCTCCTTCACCGCGCGGTTGACGATCTTCAGGTCGAGTTCGTCGGACCCGTCCTTGGCGAGCTTGAGGGCGGTGTTGATCAATTCGGCGATGTAGGCCTCCTTGCCGTTGCAGCCCCAGTCCTTGACCAGCTTGGTGACACGCTCCTCGAAGCTCTCCTGGCCTTTTCCGAGGTGCTCCTCGGGACCGGGAAGGTCGTGAAGGAAGCCACCGGTGTAGTCGAGATCGGTGACGTATTGGTCAGAATCGTGAACGGCCGGCGATTGTCTCGGGCGTTTCTTCGTTTTACTCATAGGGAGAGAGGGGGACTCTTGTGAAGAGGGAGAAAGTCAAAACTTTCGGTTGAGCCCCGCAGTTTCAGGCTTGATGGCGACGCAACCCTTTCCGATTTCCGTCTCATGTCAATCGTAACCGATGACCTTCGCATCGAGCGCATCGACCAATTGGTCCCTCCGGAATCCCTCATCCAGGAGCTCCATTTGGACGACGAAGCAGGTCGCTTTGTGCTCGATTCCCGCCGCCGCGTCGAATCCGTCCTGAAGGGCGAATCCGACCGCCTTGTCGTAGTGGTCGGCCCCTGTTCCATCCACGATCCAGAGGCCGCACTTGACTACGGGCGCCGTCTCAAAGCTTACTCGGAGACGGTGAGCGATGACCTGGAGATCGTGATGCGCGTCTATTTTGAGAAGCCGCGCACCACGGTGGGTTGGAAGGGGCTCATCAACGACCCCGGCCTCGATAGCACCTACGACATCAATCGCGGCTTGCGCACCGCGCGGCAGTTGCTCGTCAATATTGCCAATCTGCGGATTCCAGCGGGGACCGAGTTTCTTGACACCATCAGTCCGCAATACGTCGCGGACCTGATTTCCTGGGGGGCGATCGGGGCCCGGACCACCGAGAGCCAGGTTCACCGGGAGCTCGCTTCCGGCCTGTCCATGCCGGTGGGCTTCAAAAATGGAACGGGCGGGAGCATTCGCATCGCCGTAGATGCGATCGAAGCGGCCCGCTGCCCCCACACGTTTCTCTCCGTCAAGAAGAACGGAATGAGCGCCATCGTGAGGACCAAGGGCAACGAGTGCTGTCATGTCATCCTCCGCGGGTCTTCGGCCGGACCGAATTACGACGCTGAAAGCATTGCCGGCGTCGTGACGATGCTTGAGAAGGCGGGGCTTCCCCCTTTCCTGATGGTTGATTGCAGCCACGGGAACAGTCAGAAGGATCCGCAGAAGCAACTTCTGGTGGCGGAAACCCTGGGCGCCCAGATCGCGGGTGGATCTCGGAGCGTTGTTGCCGTCATGGTAGAAAGCCATCTCAAAGCGGGCAATCAGCCGATTCTGGATCCAAACGACCTCCTCTACGGGGTGAGCGTGACGGACGCCTGCATCGACTGGGAGGCCACCGTGGAGATGCTTGATGGACTGGCCGCGTGCGTCAGGGAGCGCCGGGCGATTCTCAAAGCCTGACTCACTTCGCCACCGTTCTCCACAGAATGAGCCGCCGACGACCGTCGCCGCGATCCGCAGGAGCAAACAAAAGCGTGTGGTCTCCTGCGACCTTCACCTGAGTCTCGCGGGCGGAAGCCCTTCCGGGGAGCGCAACGGGGGCTGAGGGGGCCGGTCCGGTCACCGCGCAATCCTGCATGGGGCGATCGGGGTTATCGACGGAGACCACGTTGAAGTGGACGATGCCATCTGCAAGGGTTCCCGCCCCGTGGAAGCAGCAGCCGATTTTGGGGAGTTCGATCGAAAATTCCTCCGCATCCGTCAGCGCCAAGACTAAGTGAGTCGATGTGACTTGATCGCCACCCATGGCCTTGAGCCAAGCATCGGCATTGGTTGAGGAAACTTCAAGGCGTCCGGCGTTGGGGAGCGATTCCGGACACTGCAGGGAGGTTGCTGCGGGGAGCTCCACCATCCAAAGTTCCACCTCGAAGGCGGGCGCGGCCGTGAGCGTCGCGAGGGCGGCGATGGTCGAAGTCAGAGTCAAGCTGAGGGGCAGAATCTGGGTAGAGCGGACGTTCATCTGCTAGTGAGACGTTCGTTGCGGACGAACTCGCAATTTTTTTTCATCTTTTGGTGAATAGTCATTTTGAGCGTTGTCGGGGCCAACTTTTGAGTTGCCATCGCAGGGGGCGTTGTCAGGTTGTCCGACTCATTCCCCATGTGCCGATTCCTCGTCCTGCTCCTCTCCTGCGCCTCGTTGACCTTTGCCGCGGAGATTCAACTTTCTCCCGATGGACCTGTGTCGACCCCTCAAGCCGCCCGCGATGCCGCCCGTGCCATGGCCAAGCCGGTCCGGATTGTTGTTGCGGATGGGGTTTATCCGTTGAGCGAGGCTGTCGCGTTGGGCGGCGAAGACTCTCAGGTCAGTTGGGAGGCTACGCCGGGAGCGAAGCCGGTGTTCAGCGGCGGACGGAAGATCACCGGTTGGACGGCTCTGCAAGGCGGGGTTTGGAAGGCCAAGTTGCCGGATCCCGCGTGGCGCTTTGAGCAACTCTGGATCAACGGACGGCGGGCCACGCTCGCCCGGACCCCCAACGTCGGGTTCTTCCATATCACTGAGGCCGTGGGGCCGGGGACGTTCACAGGTTTGGACAAGGACATGAACTTTCATGCCTTCGCGGTGGCTCCGGAACCCTACAAAATTCTCAAGGGGATCCCCGCAGAGGAGCGAGATCGAGCTTTGCTAACTGTGACCCACGCCTGGGCGGTCGGGCAATGCCGGATTGAGGCGCTCGACGATCCCACGCGGGCCGTGCGGATCAAAGGCCGGGCGGTCTATCCTTTTGTCGAGTTTGAACCCGACCAGCGCTACTGGATGGAGAACTTTCGATCCGCGCTCGATGCTCCCGGTGAGTGGTATCTGGATCAAGCAAAAGGGGAAGTATTCTATTATCCGCTGGAGAGCGAGGATCTTACCAAGGCGGAAGTGATCGCGCCAGTGACGGACAAAATTCTCGTGATCAAGGGGGCCCGGGACTGCACGTTCAAAGGGATCTCCTTTCAATACGGAAACTACGTCTATCCAGCAGACGGTTTGCACGATCAGCAAGCTGCGACGGCGACGGACGGCTTCGTGGAGATTGAGAATGGCAGCGGGATTCGCCTAGAGAGCTGCGAAATCGCCCGGGTGGGGCGGCATGGGATCTATTTCAGGAACGGTTGCGCCAACTCACAAGTCACTCACTGCCATCTCCACGACCTGGGCGCCGGTGGAATACGAATCGGTGAGACCTCTCGGCCTGAGGAGGAGCGAGTCAATCATCATATCGTCGTGGACGATTGCATCATTCAGCACGGCGGTCGGCTGCACCCGAGCGCTTGCGGTGTGGCCTTGACCCACACTCAGTATTGCGAGGTCAAGCATTGTGACATTGGGGATTTCTATTACACCGGGGTGAGTGCCGGATGGAACTGGGGCTACGGCGAAAGCATCTCCCGGGAATCGCTGCTAGAGAACAACCACATCCACCATCTTGGCTGGGCTTATCTCAGCGACATGGGCGGATACTACGGACTGGGCTCGTCACCGGGCACGGTCATTCGGGGCAATCACATTCACCACATCGTCAGCCACCGTTACGGAGGTTGGGGGCTTTACAATGACGAGGGGAGCACCGACACCTTGATGGAGAACAATCTCGTTCACGATACCTGGAACGCCGGATTCCATCAGCACTACGGCTATGCGAATGCGGTGCGAAACAATATCTTCGCCTTCGGCAAGAGCGCTCAAATCCAGCGCAGTCGCAACGAGACCCGTCTCTCCTTCAAGTTCGAGCGCAACATCGTCGTCTGGGACCCCGCCTCGCCCCTGCTCGATGGAGGGGAGTGGAACTGGAAGCTGAACGATCCTCCAGGTCGCGGCGAGCCCAAGGAGACCACCGTGTTTCGCAAGAATCTCTATTGGCCCACCGACGGGAAGACGCCAGCGCTGCTGACCAAGGCAAGCTACACTTGGGAAGCTTGGCGTGCCATGGGACGGGATTCTCGGAGCATCTTCGCCGATCCCAAGTTCGAGGACCTCGGCAAACGGGATTTCCGGCTCAAGAGCGACAGTCCGGCGGCGAAGATCGGGTTTCAACCGTGGGACCTCAGCTTGGCGGGAGTTCGGAAGGAGGATCAGGGCTGGCGCGATCTGGCCGCTCAGGGGCACAACTATCCGAATTGGGATCGGGATGCTAGACCTTGGCCCGCTCCACCCTACAAGGTCGAGGATCTCACGTTCGAAGCAACCCCTTTGGGCGTGATTGGCATTCGCAGCGCAAAGTGTGATCCGCCCAAGGAGGAGCTAGTCCAGGGGCACGGGTTTGCAGTGAGTGAAGAAGCATCCTCTCCCATACCGCTGAGCGGAGCGGTCATGGGAAAGCGCAGCCTCAAGGCTCAGGATATGCCCGGCTTGATTCATACCTATGACCCGGTCCTCGACATTTATCCTACCTGGGACTCTGGAACCTTTCGGGTGCGCTTTGACATGATGGCGCAGCCGGGGGCCGATTGGTTTTTCGAGATGCGTGTCAAGGGAGGCGAATTTGCGGCCGGTCCCTACATACGCTGCGTCAACGGGAGACTCGTGGCGAACAATGTGGAAAGCATCGGTCTTGCGGAGGTAAATCCGGGGGAATGGTGTCGCATCGAGATCACGGCCACCACCGGCAGCGGAAAGTACGAAGTGAAACTGACCCGCGAGGATGGATCCACCAAGGAGTTTCCTGATCTTCCCTGCAAGCCTAGTTGGAATTCCGCCAGCTATCTTTTGTTCTCCGCCCTCGGCGTGACAAAAACGGCCTTCTTCATCGACAATGTCGATTTCAGGCCGGTCCAGAATTAGCCCGCGTCCTGGCCCACCAGCCCACGCCGGTAAGCTTCGGCCGCAGCCTCCGTCCGGTCGGAGACCTGAAGCTTCGCGAGGATGTTGCGGATGTGCGCCTTCGTGGTCCCGAGGGAAATGCCCAGCGCCGTGCAGATATCCGGATTGGTCAATCCTTTGATGAGGAGATGGAGCACCTCCACTTCGCGGGCCGAGAGGGCGGCGCTGCTCTCGCGTCCCGCCAGGATACGGGCGATGTCGTCCGGAACCCAGCGGCCTCCGGCGTGGATGGCCCGGATCGCTTCCGCGAGCTCCTCGGGCGCGACGTCCTTGAGCGCGTAGCCTTTGGCTCCGTTCGTAAGGGCGCGGTGGATATCTTCCTCCATTTCCGAGGTGGTGAGAATCAGCACGCGGGCCTGTGGATTGGAGGTCAGAATCGAACGAAGCGCTTCGTGGCCGCCCCCGGGCATGCGGAGATCGAGGAGAGTGACGTCAGGTTGGGCCGCGCGCCATGCGGCCAGGGCTTCCTCGGCGGTACTAGCTTCGGCTACGACGTTGAGATCCGGTTCCAAGGCGAGAACGGTCTTCAATCCCATGCGGACGATGCGATGGTCGTCGGCCAGGAGGATGCGAATGGTCTGGGTCATCCGGGGATACTGGGCATCTGAAACGATACGGTGCACCCTTGACCGGGGCGGCTGGTGATCTCGCAGGTGGCCCCCAGGCGCTGGGCGCGTTCCTTCATTCCGGTAAGACCGAAATGCCCGGTGTCGGGACCGGCGGCTGAGGAGGGATCGAAGCCGCGCCCATCGTCGGCAATGGTCAGGGTGAGTTCCTCCGTAGTGCGCTCCAGATTCACCGTAACCGTTTGGGGGGCTGCGTGCTTGAGCGCATTGGCAATCGCTTCGCGAGCCAGGCGGATCACCTGGGCTCCCACGTGGGCGGGCAGAGGCACGGACTCGTCCCTGGGGTCGAGAACCACCTGACAGCCGCTTGTGGAAGTTGACTCCGCGCAAACGCGTTCCAGAAGGGCGCGGAGGTCGACTTCCGCCTTGTCATCCAGACGCAGATCCCAGACAGCGTCGCGGACCTCCTGTCGGCTGCGGGCGATGAGTTGGCGGGCCAGCGACATTTGAGATGCGGCGGTGTCGGGTTGCGCCGCGATCGTGCGCGAGGCTGCGTTGAGTTGGAGCGATGCAGCCGTGAGGGTCTGCTCCAAGGTGTCGTGAAGCTCACTGGCCACCCGGCGCCGTTCTTGGGAGAGTTCATTCTCAGCCTGTCGCCGGGCGGCGATCTCCCGGCGCAGTCGAGCATTCTTCTCCCGCAAACTCACACTCCAGACGACGGATAGACCGGCACCCACGACGGTGAGGATCAGGGCGAGCCGGAGCCGATCCGCCGTCCACCACGGCCCGGGTCGCAGCACAAGGATATCGTCGGCATTCCTGAGGTGAAGCGTGAAGGCATCCGGCATGCGTCCCAGCCGGCGGCGCTCGTCGCTGAGGTGGAAGGCGCAAATGCCGGTGATCTCCAGATCGCTTCCTGGGCGGACTGAGTCAGGTAGAACTGCCGAATGCGGCAACCAAGCGGTGAAGGACAAGCCGTCCGCACGCAGATCCAGAACTTGTTGGGAGTCAAAGATCCGGGTTGCCAAGAGTGAGCCTTGCAGGGTCACGAGCCGGGCATCGCGCTCCACCAACTCCGCCGCGCGGAAGATCTTCCGTACATCGGCAATCCTTTCCGGAACGGGAGGCGGTTCCGGTTCCTTGGAATCAACGACGGTCGCGTCTTCGAGTTCGACGGTGTACTCGCCCATGACCGGAAAACCGGTGACTTCGACCGTCTGACCGATGGCCACGTCTTCGGTCGCGCCATGAACGCGGATGGCGAAATTCTCTCGCTGAATCACGAGAAATTCACCGGGGCGATGGCAGGTGATCACACCCGAAGTACGGAGCCGGCGCGGGGAAACGCCGGTGTTCTCGATTTGGATGTCTAAGATCGCTCGCATCGCGGGCGGCGGCGCGGAGCGAATGACCTCCACTTCGTCCATCCCGTTGACGAGAAGGCTGGTGCTCTGGACCTGGCCGAGTGGATTGGTCCATCGGACGACTACGCCTCGCAATCTGATGACCGTTCCGGGTGGGAGAAGGTCAGTGTATTCGTCAAAGCGCGTGATCCAGGCGGTCAGCCGCTGCCGTTGCGGCCCGAAATCGATTGCCAGCCGTTGGGGGGAGATCTCTGCGGATTCCAGGCGCGATACCCGGATGGTTCCTTCCGTGATCACATATTCACCATCGTGATCGTCTTCGCGAATCTCAGCCAGCGGGACCGGTTGGGCAGGTGGAAGGCCCTTCATCGCTCCCGGGATCACTTGAGCGTCGTTGATCCTTAGGCCGTGCATGGAGACGGTCGTGACACCCGTGACGGTGACTTCTTGGCCGGGATGAAGGTCCGCGCGGCCTGCGGGGTAAATCATGACGCCTCCGGTAGGATCGTGGAGGTTGAAATTCAGATCCTTGTCCGTGTGCCGGAGGTAACTGATGACGCCGGTCAATTTGACCGGTCGGCCTTCCAACGCCTCGGCGAGGGGAAGTTGGCGGGCTTGCGCCACCGTGGTGAGCGGTTCCTGACTGAACGCGGTATTGAGCCCCCCGGGAAGCAGGAGGGCCGTGCTGGCGAGAAAGCTGGCGGTGACGGGTCGCAACCACTCAGTCTTAGCGCAAGATCGATCGTTCGGCCATCGTCCACTCGGACAGTAGCGCATCGGGCCGCTTTCAGCCATACTCTGCGGCAGATGTCCCCCATGCCCGCACTCCGCCTGCTCCTGTTCGTCGTCTTTGGGATTGCCGACCCGATGTTCGCACAGGCTGCCAACGTCCGTGCCGAGATCTGTGAGCAAGGTCTGCAGGATAAGGACGAGTGGCCCGCGCAATCTCCCAAAGCGACCGAATCGTTCGACATCGACGCTTTCGCCTTGGATGAACTTCCGGCCAAGTTTGTCGAGGATGGTGTCCGCGGCGATCGCCCGAGCCCGTCGATGCTTCGATTGACGGGCCGCACCGTGCTTGCGCCCGGCAAACACCGCATCCTTCTGCGCTCGAGAAGTGCCGCCCGTCTAAGTTTCAACGGCGTGCTCCTAGTCGAGACTCCGTTCGCCCCAAAGAACGGCGGCGACGGTTCTCAGCACGATACCGAGCGTAAGGATCCGCTGGATCTCGGCGCGGGATTTCGCTTCGCGCCGGGGGGCGAGTATGAGCGTATCGCCGACTACGAAAGCGCTGGTGGCGAGGTTGAGGTGAGGCTTGAGGCCTTCGTCGGTGGCCGGGAAGCCAAGAATCCGCGCCGGGTGGAACTGGGGGAGACCGTCGTCGCGGTATCGCCCGCCGAGGTGACGAAGTGGACCGTCCTCGCTCCCGGCGGGAAGGGGTTTCTCTACACCGACGCGGCCTGGGCCGGTTACCATGAGGCGTTGAGCGAGCGGCTCGCGAAGCGCAATGCCGCAACTCGCGCCGCCCTTCGGGCCGCCAAGGATTCGTATTGGCAGCAGCGCCGGGTGGATTCCGCGATCTGGCTCCAATCAACGGACCAATTCGCGGATCGGGTACCGGCGGTGCCAGCGGGATTGCCCACGGGTAACCCCATTGATGCCTTCCTCGCAGCCAAGTTTGCCGAGGTCCAGTCTGAAAATCGTCACGCTTCCGCCGATGCGGTGGACTTCTTCCGGGACGTCAAACCCCTGCTGGAAGCCCGTTGTGTCGATTGCCATCGCGGCAACAAAGCGAAAGGGGGCTTGCGGCTCGATTCGTTGGAAACGGCGTTGTCCGGTGGCGACAGCGGTCCGGCCTTGGAGCGGGGCGATGCCGGGGCCAGTGAGATCATCCGGCGGGTCACCTCGGACGACGAGGACGAGGTGATGCCACCGAAGGGGGCTCGCCTCAACCAAGCGGAATCGGCTCTTTTGGCCCGGTGGATCAATGAGGGGGCTGCGTGGCCGGATCTTCCGCTGGTTCGGGATCGCTTTGCTCCTCCATCCGACGATCTGACCTTTCTGCGCCGGGTCATGCTGGACGCGATCGGCTTGCCGCCTACGGCCCAGGAAGCGCGTGACTTTGCTGCGAGTACGGCCCCCGGCAAGCGGACCAAGCTCATCGATCGGCTGCTCAGTGATCCACGCTGGGCGGATGCCTGGATGCCCCTCTGGCAGGACTTGCTCGCGGAGAACCCGAACATCCTCAACCCAACCTTGAACAACACGGGTCCGTTTCGACGGTGGCTCTATGATGTCTTGGCCGACGATCTCCCGGTGGATCGCATGGTCACGCAATTGGTTCTCCAACAGGGAAGTCCGCGCGGCGGTGGCCCGGCTGGTTTTGGGCTCGCTTCGCAGAACGATTCCCCCTTTGGCGCCAAGGGGACCATCATCAGTGCTGCTTTCCTGGGGGTGGAAATGAAGTGCGCCCGGTGTCACGATTCGCCTTCAGGCTCGGCGAAGCAGGAGCAATTGTTCCAACTCGGCGCGATGTTGGCTGCGGCGCCGATTGATGTCCCGCTCACGAGCAGTGTCGATCCAGTGAAGCTCCACGCCGGAGGTCGCAAAGCGCTCATTGAGGTCACCCTAAAACCGGGTTCGAAGGTGGCACCCGCTTGGCCGTTCGATGAGTTTGTTGCCCCAGAAGCAGGGCTCGATGCAAAGTACTCCCGCGAAGAGTTGGCGGAACTGCTCACGTCCCCGCGCAACGAGCGGTTCGCCCAAGTCGTGGTGAATCGGATCTGGGCTCGCTTTATGGGACGCGGGATCGTGGAACCACTCGATGATTGGGAAAAGGGCAAGCCGACGCACCCGGAACTGTTGCGCTGGCTCGCCCGGGAGTTCGTCCTGAACGGTTATCAGGTCAAACCGGTGGCTCGGCTCATCCTGACTTCGGCGGCTTACCAGCGCGCGACGGACGCCACCCTCAAGTCCGCCGATCCGCTCTACACCGCGCCAGAGCCGAGGCGGCTTCTTGCCGAGCAGGTCGTCGACTCACTCTTCGCCGTGACGGGCAAACCGCTCCAGGTTGAGCCGCTCTGCTTGGATCTGAACGGCCGGCGAGATATCGCCAATTCGGTCGATTTGGGGACACCGAGCCGTGCCTGGATGTTGGCCTCGCTGTCCAATGAGCGCGATCGCCCCAGCCTCACGTTGCCTAGGTTGCAGGCGCTCACGGATGTCCTGTCCGCCCTCGGCTGGCGCGGGGCCCGTCAAGATCCGGCCTCGACACGGGAGATCGCTCCCAACGCCTTGCAGCCGGCGATTCTGGCGAACGGGACAATGACTAGTTGGCTCACTAGACTCAGTGACGACCACCCGCTCACTTTGGTCGCCCGGCAAGCCAAGTCACCCGAGGCTCTGATGGATGAGTTGTTCTTGCGCATTCTCAGTCGTCCGGCGAACGAGGCCGAACGGGTGCGCTACCTCCCGCATCTCAGCGAAGGGTTCGCGACCCGAAACCTCGCAACGCCGTCGATCGCTCCGGTCGTTCATCGGGCCCCGAAGTTTGTCACCTGGACCAATCACCTCTTGCCGGAAGCGAACAGCGCCAAGGAAGCTCTCGCCATCGAAGCCCAACGCGGGGATCCGCCGAGCGCCTATCTGGAGGCTGCTTGGCGCCAACGCTGCGAAGACGTGATCTGGGCTCTCCTCAACGCCCCCGAAGTCCTTTACCGCCCTTAATCCCCATGAAACGACGCGATTTTCTCCGTGCGGCTGCCGCCACTCCAGCTCTGGGCGCACTGCCCGCAATCGGTGCCACGCCAGCTAAGCTTGGCAAGGCAGAGCACTGCATCTTTATCTGGCTCGGGGGAGGGATGGCGCAGGTGGATACCTTCGATCCCAAGGCTCTCGGCGATGCCAAGTCCAAACCGAGCCGGGCGGGCAGTTACTATCAGTCGATTGAAACGGCGGTGCCCGGCGTCCGCGTGACCGAACACCTTTCGCAAACCGCGAAGGTGATGGATCGCCTCACCGCAGTGCGGACGGTGAACCATCGGGTGATCGACGAGCACGCCTTTGCCACCAACTTGGTGCATACCGGGCGGATGATCAGTGGGAATGTGGTTTACCCAAGCATCGGGAGTATCGTCGCTCATCAGCGGGGAGCGGCGAATCCCGAGGTCCCGGCTTATATGCTCATCGGATATCCGAACGTCAGCCGTGGTCCCGGGTTTCTCGGAACGAAAAGCGGATTCGTCTACCTGACGGACACGGAATCTGGTCCCGCTGGCTTCACTCGGCCAGGCGATGTGGGCGCGGATCGGGCGGAAGCTCGTCTCCGTTTGCTGGAGCCGTTGCAAGCACGTTTCCCCGACGGGTCCACACCGGCGGACTATCGGGCTGCGCAGACGGAGGCGTTGCGCCTGGCCGGTCCTGAGTTCATGCGGCATTTCCGGCTCGCCGAGGAGTCGGGCAGTCTCCGACAACGTTATGGCGGCGAGTTTGGGCAGCGTTGCCTACTCGCCCGGCGATTGGTCCAAGCCGGAGTCCGCTTTATCGAAGTGTCCCACAATCTCAACTTCATCAACGGCACGGGTTGGGACAGTCACAACGCCGGGCAACTGCAACTCCACGTTCTCATCCGGGAGCTCGACACCGCTCTCTCCGGGTTGATCCAAGACTTGGAGAGCAAAGGCTTGCTGGAGAAAACCTTGATCGTGGTCGCGACCGAGTTCGGCCGGCCCGCAGCCTTTGATGGCGGCGGGGGGAGGGGACATCAGGGCACCGCCTTTTCTCTCGTCTTGGCGGGCGGCGGGCTCAAGCATTGCGGCGCTTATGGCGTGACTGACGATGCCTGCAAAGAGGCGGTGGAATCACCCGTCAGCATTCCCGATTTTCACGCCACGATTCACGCGGCGCTGGGGATTGATCCGGGCCACGAATTGCTCGACGGATCCCGTCCCGTCCCGATCACCGATGGCGGCGTGCCGATCGCCCGACTTTTTGCCTGATGCTCCGCTAGCATTGCACGTACAGAGATGCCAACCATGTCTTTGCTTCGCTTGTTCCCACTCGTGACGCTGCTTTCCACCTTGAGCGCCGCCGATGATCCAGTTCGCACCGTGACCGACACGCCCGGGTGTGTCGCTTTTTGGGATTTCGTAAAGCGCGAATCCGGCGGAGAAGGGCGATTCACCGCGCACGTTCCGCCTGGGGCGACGAATGATTATCCCCTCGACGCCGCCAACTACATCAAAGATTACTGGGGCGCCGGGTCCGAAGCCACCTACGCGGACTTCCCTCTGCTCGGGCGGGGCCCGTTTGGTCAGGCGATACGCATTCGCAAGGAGGAAAATCCCGACTTCCGCCCCTTCCTCTTCGTTCCTCGAAGCCGACTGCACGATTCGCCCCTCGATATCAAAGGCGAAGGCAAATCCGTAAGTGTGGTCGTCTGGGCGATCCGGGAGAGTGGCAATCACGCACTGGCCGGCATCTGGCACGAGGGCACCGATCTGCGCCAGAAGGAGACGAGCGCGATCCAGAAGGTCGAGCGAGGGCAACGGCAGTATGCGCTCTTTGCCGGCCTCAACAAGATGGGGAGCGCTTGCGGGCATGTATCCGAAAACGGGGCCAGCTCCTTCCTCAACAAATACGCTCTGCACAAAGCCAACTCCGTCGATCAGTCGCCCGAGGTCCCTGCCGATTCACCGCCCGAAGTCCTTGATGCCTCCTGGCAATGCTTCGCGATGACGTTTGATCACCACAGCGACCAACTCACCGGTTGGCTCAACGGCGTGGCCGGGGATCGGTGGTTGGAGAATCCCAAGGGAGATCGCCTGATTTCTTCCGCTTACAACGCTTGGGTGCAGGGGCGCTTGCATCGGGAACCCGGAGTGCAAGTGGGTGAGGATCCGAACTTCCCCGTCGACCAGTATTACAATCCACCGGAGGACACTCCCATCGCCGTCACGGTGGTCAGCGATTTGGACGGCGAGCGCATCGAAGTGCGCGAGTACGGCTATACCCGGGTCCAGGTAACGCTGCGACGCGGAGACGACGGTGCGTATCGTGAAGATTCTCGCGATCTTGTGGCCCTCCGGCTCAATCCGTGGTGGTATCCGCACGGCCTCTACCAGCCCAAGGATGCCGTCAGTGGTGGGCCGTTCACCATTGGTCGCGTGATCCACAGTTCCCGTGGGGTTGGGTTTACGGGTTGGATCGGCGGGGTTGCGGTTTTTGACCGGGCGCTTAGCGAAGAGGAGCTCATCAGGCTGGCCGGGCTCCGTACACCGAAACCGTGATGCTCCGGCTCATTGGCTGTCTTCTCGCTTGGATGGCGGTCTGCGCGTCCGCGGAAACCGCCTTTCAGAGTGTGCCTTCACTCCACGCCTATCCCCATGGCTCCGGCACCGGTCAGGGGAACTCGATTACGGGAGGTCTCGTCTATCATGGCAGCCGATTCCCTGAGCTGGCCGGGAAATACCTCTTCGCTGACTATACCTCGGGCAATCTGTGGAGCCTCCTGCGCCGCGAGGGCAAGCCGCCCGTGGTCACACGCCTTACCGGTAAGAGTGCCATCACCGCCTTTCATGCGGATCCCACCAATGGCGATGTGCTGGCCACGGATTACAGTGGAGGCAAGATCCTCCGGCTCGTCGCAGGCAAGCCGGGTGCCGGATTCCCGCAGAAGCTCAGTGACACGGGCCTCTTGACGCGCCCGAGCGAGCTCTCTCCCGCCTCGTCGGTGCTGCCTTACGCGGTGAATCATCCCGCCTGGAACGATCATGCCCTCTCACGCCATTGGTTCGTCATGCCAGATCTGACCAGCCTCATCGAAGGCACAAAGGACGGAAACTGGAGGTTCCCCGCCGGCATGATCTGGGTGCAGCATCTGGATTTGGAAACCGAACGCGGGAACCCCAAAACCGCCCGTCCCATCGAGACGCGTCTCCTCGTGAAGAATGAAGCCGGTGCCTATGGGGTCAGTTATCGCTGGAACGACTCGGGAACCGAAGCCACTCTCGTCCCCGAGTCGGGTGAAGAAACGCAGATCACGGTCAGCGAACAAGGTGTGTCACGCCCTCAAACCTGGCGGTTTCCCGGTCAAGCGGAGTGTGTGATGTGCCACAACCCCAATGCTGGGTTTGCCCTGTCCTTCAACACGCGACAGCTCAATCGCGAGTCCATCCTCAAAGGATTCCCCGGCAATCAACTTGACCTCCTGAGGCAGCATGGACTGCTCACAGGGCTGTCACAACCTGCCAGCGCCGAGCCCAAGCACGCCAGCCCCAGTGACTCATCAGCCCCCATCGGGGAGCGTTCCCGGAGCTACCTTGCCGTGAACTGCGCCCATTGTCATCAACCTGGGGGCCTTTCCCCTACGCCCTGGAATCTCCGCCCCGAAATCGCGCTGGCGCAAACCGGCCTCATCAACGGCCTCGTCATCAATCATGGCGGGAACACCGCCCGTCGGGTCATCGCCCCCGGCGACGCCGCTCACAGTCAAATCCTCACCCGGATGACCGCCAGCGAGGGCTTCCTCCGCATGCCTCTCGTAGGCACCCGCGAAACCGACTCCCACGGCGTGGACCTGCTCAAGCAGTGGATTATGTCACTGCCAAGATGAAGGGCGCTGGCTTGCGCTTTCGCATGGCACGGAGATTCATCGACGCGGGATCTTCGCCGAGTGTTTGATCGCTTCGAATCCTAGACAAAAACGGGAAGCTGCGGCGATGAATGACGCTGCATTGTTTGCCGCGATCCCGATAATGCCTAGGTCCATTCCCACCAGTTCTTTGTCTTCACCACTTGTTTTCCAATTCTCCCTTCTCTGTTTGATGGGAATCGCGGCTTCGCTGGGCGCTGACTCTGAGGGCCCTTCCTGGCAACAAGCTGGCTGGGGCGGCGGCGGCTTTTTCTATGCGGCAGCGCATCATCCCACGCGGGAGGGTGTCATCTACCTGGGCGGCGACGTGAACGGCGCTTACAAGACCGAGGACAACGGGAAGCACTGGCGCATCATCAACAACGGCATCGCGTCCTATGCGGTGTATGCAATGGCGGTGAGCGCGAGCGAGCCCGAGGTCGTCTATGCCGCGACGCAGGAGGGCTTATCGAAGAGTGTGGACGGCGGGGATCACTGGCGCACGCTGCCACACACCGGAAAGCAGGAACTGCGTATCACGGGGGAACGAAAGCTGAGCATCCGGTGCGTCGCGGTCGATCCGCGCGATGGCCAGGTGGTCTTTGCGGCCAGCCCAGGCGGCAAGATCTACAAGACCACCGACGGCGGCGAAACGTGGGCGGTCTCGTATGAGAAGAAATCGAGTGGCGAGACCGATGGATCGCTGCGCATTCAGTATGGCAAGGTCACGGGCGACTACTTTGGCGCTTTCGCGCTGCCAGTGGTGGCACCCAAGGACGCGAGTGGCATCCAAGGCATCGGCCTCACCATGAAGGGCGAGGGCGTCATACCGAAAGACTGCTTCCTGATTCTGAAGACATCGTCCGGCGTGGCCTTCCGCAGCCGGAACCTGAACGAAGCCTTCCAGACGACGGAGATGCGCGATGTGGTGCTCAAGGCATCGGAGTTCGTGCTCGATTCGGACTTCTTGAAAAAGCATCCCGAAGCCGCGGGCACGACGTTCAGTGACCAGGATTGGGCTCAGGTGACGCGGCTGGATTTCCCCTGCTCTGGGGCGCTCCCGCAGGAGGCTTACGTCGCAAAGTTCTCGCGATTCTTCTTCACGACGAACGATGGCCAGGAGTTCTTGATCCGCGACTTCAAGGTGGATCAGACGATGCAGACCTTTGGCAGCATCCACGTCGGCGCTCCGGCCGCAGGACCGGCGCACAGCGTGACCATTGCCAGCACGGACTCTTCTCTTGTCATCGCAGCCACGGATGACTCGGGCCTCTTGCTGAGCCGCGATGCAGGCAAGACCTGGAAACGCCTCTCCACGCCCGCAGAGGCGGCGCATGCGACGTTTGATCCCACGAACGCCGACGTGATGTATGGCGCGTTCTTCAAGAACGGCATCATGAAGTCCACAGACGGAGGCAAGCGCTGGACCAGGATTTCCAAAGGCATCCTCAACAACAGCGAGATGATCGAGGTTGCGGTGAGTCCGGTGAATCCGAACGAGATCTATGCGATCGGTTCGGTGGGCTACAACGGTTCGTTCTATATCTCGCACGATGCCGGTGAGTCCTGGGAACGCGTGAACAAGCTGCGCACGGACACGAAGACCAATCCCACACTCGACTTCTTCAATGGCGGCAATGCCAGCCTGAGCGCACCACGCAATCTCTCGATCAGTCCGCACAATCCTAAGGAGATCTTCCTCGCCGCGAACTGGCGGCCCTGCCTCAGCACCGATGGCGGCGCGACTTGGAGCGAGCGCTCGGCGGGCGCGGACATCTCCTGCATCACCGACATCCGGTTCCTCCATGGCAAGACCTACGTCACCGCGATGGACGAAGGCACGCTGATGTCCGAGGACGGCGGAGCGAGCTGGCGTCAGCTTTGGCCGACCAAGCACACGCCCGGACTCAGCGGACACGATTGGCGGGTGGCGATCAACGAGATCAATGGCACTACACGCGTCCTCACCACCGTCACCCCGTGGTATAAAGTGCCAACTTGCGTGGTGCGCAGCGATGATGGCGGCGCAACGTATCAACCAGTCACCGCTGGCCTGCCCGATTACACGATCCGTCCAAACACCATGTGGGGACAAGGCCATCCTCGCGCCCTCGCCGTCGATCCCACCAACCCGCAGCCTGTCTATCTCGGCATTGATGGCGATGCGGCGAATGGCAAGAACGGTGGCGGCATCTTCAAATCAGAAGACGGCGGCACATCGTGGTCGCAGCTCCCACATCAGCCCGCGAGTCGCCGCATGTTCTATGGCCTGGTCGTTGATCCCACGAATTCCAAGCGGCTTTTCTGGGGCGGTTGTGGGGCCGGGGGCGGCGTTCACCGCAGCGAGGATGGAGGCAACTCCTGGCAGCATGTCTTCCCGACTGAGAACTTCATTTGGAACCTCTACGCGAACGCCGACGGCACCATCTATGGCTCCGGCCAGCATCTCTGGCGTAGCGCAGATCACGGAAAGACTTGGACGCAAATCACCCACTTCCCCGAGAAGCGATCCGTCGTCGGCATCGAAGTGCATCCGCGTGATACCAAGACGATGTGGGTCTCAGCGGTCACTTGGAACACCGTCCCCGATGGCGCGCTCTATAAAACCATCGATGGCGGTCTCACATGGCAAGACATCACCGGCAACATTCCGTATGTAAAACCGCTCGTGCTGCGGTTCAACCCTGACACCGACGAACTGTGGGCGGGCGGCGTGGGACTCTATAAAACCAAGCAATGAGATCCCTCCACGCCTTCGCTCTTCTCTGCCTGCGCGTTGTTTCTTCCCTCTTCGCACAAAAATCCCGGGGGGAAGTTCACCCCGATGAACTCGGAGCAGCGTCGTGCGCTTGAGATCGAGGTAGTGGAGAAGTCGCTGACCTCGCTTCGATTCTGCCAAAGTTGAATCCAGCAATGGGGGCTGGCTGCTGATCATCTCGCTAAACCGCGTGGGCTCCGGTCCGTTCAAGGATGACATCGCGCAACACGTGAGAGTTCGTCGCATTTCACACAGACTTTGTCGTCACACTCTCGCCAACTTGAGCTCACCGTTAACTTTGTCATGAAAACCATCCAAACTGAAGTCCTCGTCTGTGGCGGCGGCTGCGCGGGCATCGCGGCGGCGCTTTCGTCGGCTCGCAATGGCGCGAAGACTTTGCTCATTGAACGCGCGGGCTTTTCCGGCGGCATCATCACCACGGTGGGGCTGCCCTACTTCGACGGGCTCATCGACAAGGTGAGCGGGCGGTTCGTCGTGAAGGGTATCGCTCTGGAACTGCTGCAAAAGCTCGGTGTCGCGAAGGCGGGTGCGAAGCACATCGACGACCTTCGCTCTGATCTGATCACGAAGTATTGGGGCTCGGTTTACATCCCGAATGTCGAGGAGTTCAAGCTCCTCAGCGATGAACTCATCTTGAGACACCGCGATCTCCTGACGGTGCTGTATCACAGCATGGCGTGCGATGTGGAGGTGAAGGAAGGTCGCGTCGCCGCCGTGACCATCGCAAACAAGGACGGACTCACGCGGATCGAGGCGCGGCAGGTCATCGACGCCACGGGCGATGGCGACATCGCGCACTGGGCGGGTTGCCCGACGATCAAATCGACGCCGCTCATGCCGCTGACGATGCATTTCCGTATCGGCAATGTGGTGCCGGTGAAAGAAACGAAGGAGGCTGCGAAGAAGGCGCTTAGCGACGCGCACAAGGAGGGGAGACTGCCTCACTTCTACGGGCCTGGACTCATTTTCGCCTTCGCGAAAGACGAGGTCTATGTCCACGCCACGCGCATTCCCGCTGACGCAACCGATGCCGCCGATTTCACGCGTGCGGAGATCCAAGGGCGCAAGGACGCGTGGACCATCTTCAACGAGTGGAAGACGAAGGTCCCCGGATTCGAAAACAGTTACTACATCATGAGCGGACCCTACATCGGGGTGCGCGACACGCGGCGCATCGTAGGCCTAAACGTGCTGACTCTCGAAGACCTGCAAAAGACCACGCGGCACGAAGATGCCATCGCCACCGGCTGCTGGTTCCTCGACATCCATCCGCCCGAGACGACGACCGACAAGCCCTTCACCGGGTCCGGCTTTCAACCGAAGCCTTACGACATCTCGTATCGCACGCTCATTCCGCAAAAAGTAAGCAATCTCCTCGTCGCCGGCCGCTGTCACAGCGCCAGCAGCGAAGCCAGCGCCTCCAGCCGCGTGACGGCCACCGCCATGGCGTTGGGGGAAGCCGCCGGAACTGCTTCGGCGCTCGCGGTGAAGGCGAATGCGGAAGTTGGCACGTTCGATGGCGTGATGGTGCGTGAAGCGCTCGCGAGGCAGAATGCCGGGCCGTTCAGTGAATGAGAAAGTGGTTTCGGCTTTAGCCGAAATTTGATCTCCATAGAGCCCATGACCTCAAACTCCTCTGAGACGCCAGACGGAAGAAGTGCGGCTAAAGCCGAAGCGACTTGGGTGATCATGCCGAATCATCTTCACGCCCTTGTCGCTCCGGAAGAGCATACGCTCGGTGCTGTGTTGCAAAGTTGGAAGGGCGGTAGTGCATTCGAGATCAATCGACTTCACGGGCGTAGTGGGCCTCTTTGGCAAAAGGAGGCGTATGATCACATCGTGCGCAGCGAGCCGCAGTTCCATCATTATCGCCGATACATAGCCGAGAATCCCATCAAGGCCGGGCTGCAAGCCAGTCAGTATGCGGTTGGACTCGGTCGGCAGGTTTTATCCGAAGCATTCAATCAATCTAAATGCGGCTGAAGCCGCATCCACTTTATGCTCCGCGAACCCAACACCGTTACACGCCGCGAAGCGTTACTCAGCGCCTTCAAAGGTGCCGTTACCGTATCGCTTGCCATACCGCTCATCTCCGAGGCCTCTGAGGTTATTCCATCGTCTCCCGAGCCTGAGTTTGTGCCGGAGAATGACTATCCGTTCTTTGGCTACGAACCTGAATCTCACCGGTGAAATCCATCCTCGCGCTTCTTCTCAGTCTGTCGACAGCGCTCGCCGCCGAACAAGCCGATGTCATCGTCGTCACCGCCAACCCCGCAGGCGTCGCGGCTGCGGTGGCGGCGGCGAAGGGCGGTGCAAAGGTCATCGTGCTCGAAGAGTCTGGGCACGTCGGCGGCATTGTCGCCGGTGGATTGACGAACACGGACATCCGCAAGCATGAGGCGGTTGGTGGCCTCTACAATCAGTTCAAGCAGCGCATCGTGGACCATTACTCCTCGACGTACGGCGCGGACTCGAAGCAGGTGAAGGTGTGCAAAGGCGGTAACATGTTCGAGCCTCATGTCGCGGAGAAGGCGTTTCGCGACCTGCTGGCAGCGGTGAAGAACATCACGCTCCTCGAACGACGCCGCGTGGTCTCGGCTCGGGTGATCGGTGCAGATGGCGTTGAGAAGGCGGCCATGCCCGGAGTTCGAATCGATGGTGTTGCCCCCGAAGACTTCGGGTCGACGGCGAAGCTTGTGAGCCCCACGGCGGAGGATTTGACCAAGCCGGGAACGACGACCGAGTTCCGTGCGGAGACCTTCATCGACTGCACCTACGAGGGCAGCGGGGCTTTCCGAAGGATGAGTTCACCGACCACCGACCCCCCCCTCACCACATCTACGTCCGGCAGGGCCGCCGCGTTTGGGGCGAATACACGCTGACGGAAAACGATGGAAAACCCGGCTTCGAAACCGGCTTGCCCGCCCGACACGTCGATGGCATCGCGGTCACCGAGTTCGAGTTCGACTCTCACGCCGTCCGCAAATACGATCCCGCGTATCCGCTCCTCCGGCCCGGCTACTTCTTCATCTCGCACGATCCCTTCCAGCTTCCGTATCGCATCATGGTGCCGAAGCACGTGGATGGACTGCTCGTCCCCGTCATAGCATCAGGCGCGTTGCCGATGCCCAATCTCCGCGTGTTTCTCTCCTATCGCCGCGATGATCTTCACGGCCATGCTCCGGAGGTGGTGGGCCGGATTCATGACCGCCTCATCCAGCATTGCGGGGCGGGCAATTTCTTCATGGACATCGACACCATCCCGCCAGGAGCGGATTTCGTGGAGTAGCACGGGTCCTGGGTCGCCAAGGCGGATGTGCTTCTGGCCGCGGTCGATCCCCAATGGGGGGAGATCCTGGCGGCTCGCAGCGAACGGGAGGATGACTTCGTGCAGATTGAGGCGGAGGCGGCACTGGAACGCCGGATTCCAGTCGTGCCTCTGTTCCTGGCGGCGGCCCGAATGCTTGGAACGGAAGTGCTGACCGGAAATCTCGCGCCCTTGCGGCGGCGCAATGGGTTTCCAGTGGATTCCGGCCGGGATTTTAATGTGCATCTCACCCGGCTGATCCTGGCGCTGGACGAACATCATGGGGAACAACCCGAGTCATTTCACCAACTCCGGATCCGATGCGCCGGTGGAGCAGGTAAGTTGAGAGGATGCCCGGGCATGGTGTGCCAAGATCGCGGAAAAACATCCGGGCTGGGACTACCGGCTCCCTACGGAGGCGCAGTGGGGTGAGCGTGGGGAGACTTGCATTCCGTGAGCCGCAATTATCCCTACGCTTGGTGTCCCAGTTTTTGCGACAGCTGGTCGGCGAAGAGTTTCACCTGTTGGCCGAGTTTGTCTAAGGCGTCGCCCGTCACTCGATCTGACGGGCCGCTGATCCAGACAGCAGCGACTGGATGCCCGCGATGATCCAATACGGGGGCCGCGGCGCAGGCGAAAGTCTCGCTCTCTTCGCCACGGTCCAGGGCGTAGCCTTGAGCTTTGACGACCTTGAGTTCCGCCAGATAGGCAGTGGCGCTCGTGATGGTATGGCGGGTGTGCTTCGTGAACTTCATTTGCGCAACCAAGGCCTTTTGCGCGTCGGCGCTCCAGTGGGCGAGCATGGCTTTGGCCGGCGCGGCGCTGTGGAGAGGGAAGGCATGGCCAATCTCGACCACGACTTTCACGGGATGCGAAGACGCGACTTGATCGAGGACCACCCCATGATTTCCCGCCAGGGTACCGAGAAGGGCGGTTTCACCGGTGACATCGCGGAGCGCAGTGAGGATAGGTCCGGCGGCTTGAATGAGGCGTTCACCGCCCACGGCTGCATAACCGAGGCTGAGAAGTTTGCGACTGGCTCGGTAAGCTTTTGTGTCTTCATGGCGCTCGGCGTAACCGCGCAGGGTGAGGGTGGTGGCAATCCGGAAAACGGAGTTCTTCGGCATCCTCAGTGCCTCGGTCATCGCGGTCAGCGTCATGCCGTCGGGCTGCCGGGTCAACAGTTCGAGCAGGTCCAGGGTCCGATCCAGGATGGGCACGCGATAGCGATTCAAGCTGGATTCTTGTTCGGTGGATTTCTTCGCGGGCATCGTCTGTTTGCTTGGTCAACCTGTGTTTGCGATTGCAAACGGCATCTGGCGAGCGAAAAGTCGCCGGGTTTTCCATTTCAATCATGAGTTCATTAGTCAACCAGACGGTCATCGTCACCGGAGGATCGCGCGGATATGGCGCGGGCATCGCGTCGGCCTTTGTCAAAGCGGGGGGCCGGGTTTGGATCACGGGGCGCAATGAAGCGAAGCTCAACGAAGCGGCGCGGCGGATCGGGGCTATCCCATTCGTGGCGGACGTCGTGGATGGGGCGGCCTGGGATCGGCTGCTCGGTGAAGTGGGCCCCTTGGATGTCCTGATCAACAACGCGGGTGAAGGAGTGAACATCGGCCCAGCCAGCGAGCAGACGGATGAGGCTATCGCTCGCAGCATCGCCAGCAATCTCACTGGAGCCGTTTTGGGCTGTCGGCGAGCGGCGGCGATCATGCAGAAGCAGGGGAGCGGACTCATTGTCAACATCGGCAGCGCCTGCTCAACGCACGCATGGCCGGGATGGAGCGTGTATTCGGCAGCGAAGGCTGGCTTGCTCCAGTTCACGCGCTGCCTGCTCACGGAACTGCGGCCTCACGGGGTGCGGGTCACCTCCGTTTTGCCCTCGTGGGGACAAACCGATTTCACCGAGGCAGCGAATCTTCCGCCGCGTGATCCTGACGTGTTGGCTCGGTGCATCTCACCCGCTGACCTCGGTCAGTTGATCATCCAGACCGCCCAACTGCCCGCACACCTTGTCACGGAGGAGATCAAGCTCTGGCCGATGGTGCAGCCAATGGGTCAACTCTAATCCCAAGCAACTTACTCATGCGTTCGCTCATTCTCCTCGCTCTTTTTGCGCCGATTCTCCATGCCGCAGAGCATCTCATCCAACCTGGGGACTCACCTCAAGCCGTGCTGGATCGTGCTGCGCCTGGCGATCGTCTCGTCCTTCAACCGGGCCTGCACTCGCATCTGCCAGGTAGATATCGGGCGATCATCTCTGTGGAGAAATCGGTGGAGATCGAGCTGAAGGAAGGCGCGATCTTGAAGCTCGCGGACGGCGCCACGAAGCTGGAGTCCACTCCGGAGATCACCACTGACCAGGATGCGGGCAAGAAGCTCGATGACATGGAAGTGGGCGGCGAGTTTGATCAGAGCAGACCGTCCATCTTTACGATCGTGACAGACTCCGAAGGCCGGGATGGGCAGTCGGACACGTTTGCGTGGGGCGTCTTTCACAGTGTGGACAATCCTGAAGGCACCGCGAAGCTCGGTCCCTCCGAGAGCAAGTTCAACGAAACCCCGCACCGAGGCGTGCCCATTACCGGCGATTGGCAGGCCTTGGAGCATGGTGTGAAGATTCGCTTCGGCAGCAAAACCGGCCACAACAAAGGCAGCCGGTGGTTCGTCACCTATGATGGCCCCGAAGCCTATGGCATCCGCATCGGGCACGGAAGACAGGTTGATTTCATCGAGAAGGTCCGCATCACTGGCAAGGGCACCATCGACATGAACGCCACGCACAACGTTCAGCCCGGTTTTCTCGTGAAGGACATCAACGCCTGCGTGCTCATCCACGGTCGCGTGCGCGGCGTGGTCGTCGAGGGCATCACGATGGCGGACACGAACCGCTCGGTGATGTGTTATGGCGAGCACAGCGGGAAGTTCCTGCCGGGCGGTGCGGTGACGCCGGGGGAGTCATTCGACGCGGAAGACATCACCATCCAGCGCACGCGAACGTTGAATCCAAACGGTGCGGCCTACCTGCTGGGCCACCCGTCGTTTCGCGGTCATTTGCGCAACGTGAAGTGCAACCACAACTACATGGAGACCGCCGTTACCGCTATCGAGCCAAACTTCAATCTCGACGGCTACGAAGTGATCGGAAACGTCATCAAGAGCGGCGGCAATGCGATCCACTGCTGGCGTCACTCGAAGAATGGCATCATCGCCGACAACCTCCTCGTCCACGACAATACGGGGAAACCGGTTGTGATCTTTGGTGCGCCGCGAGGCTGGGAAAAGCCTGCGCCGCCGGAGATGAAGAATAACCGCAACCACCTCGGGGAAGCCCCGAGCAAACCCAAGACCAGCTCCGCCGTATCAAACAACGTTCCGCCGTTTGGGCGTCGTGTAATCGTCAGTGATTACGGCGGCGACAAGGTCGGCATCATCGCTGCGGATGGTCGCGTGGAGTGGGAGCATCCCGCTGAGAAGCCGCAGGATGTCTGGATGCTGGCGAATGGAAACGTGCTCTTCAGTCATTTGCGCGGTGCCCGCGAAGTGACGATGGAGAAGAAAATCGTCTGGGAATACCAGAGCCCCGAAGGCACCGAAGTCCACGGCTGCCAGCCCTTGCCCGAGGGAAACGTCTTGGTGGTCGAAGGCGGAACGAAGCGCCTCGTCGAGGTCGATCGTGACGGCAAAATCGCCCGCGAGATCGCCGTGCCGGTAAAGACCAAGAACGCGCACGATCAACTGCGTGGCTCCCGTCGCACACTGGATGGGCGTTACCTCATCAGCGCCAAAGGCGACCGCGCCATTCTCGAACTCAGCGCTGAGGGAAAGCTTCTTCGCTCGATCAAGACGCCCGGTGATCCGCACGAAGTCCGCGAGCTGCCCAACGGCAATCTTCTCATTGCTTGCGGAGAAGGCGAAGCGGTCATCGAACTCGATCGCGAAGGCAAAACCGTATGGAAGCTAGGCACCCAGGAGGTGCCAAACAACCCGCTCCGCCTCATCAGCGGCTTTCAGCGCCTGCCCGATGGCCACACCGTCGTCATTAACTGGCTGGGCCACGGCTACCTGGCCACCACCGCCCAGTTCTTCGAGCTCGATGAGCAAAAGAAGATCGTTCGTCAGTTCACCGACCACGGCCGATTCACAAGTATCAACAAGGTGCAGGTCCTCGACGTGCCCGGTGACCCCGCGAAGGGCGAAATCTGGCGGTGATGCTGCGATAGCGAGAGGCGAACTCTTCGTTTCTGGTTCTGGCAGTTTTGGACGGACCTGCGCGCAATCGCTTGTGCGGCACCAGGGACAGGGATATGAGTTCAGACTAAGGACGGCCCGGGCTTATTCCGGGCTTTCCCCACTACGACCCTAGACGATCATGAAATGGAAAGGCCGCAGAGAAAGTGAGAATGTCGAGGATGCCCGTGGCCAGACCGCTACTGGGGTGGGCGGCGCAGGCACCATCCTGACCCTGATCGGGCGGCGCTTCGGTCTGAAGGGCATCGTCATCGCCATCGTGCTGGCGCTGGTTGCCTGGAAGTTGGGCATCGTCGATCCGCGGATGTTTCTGGAGGGCGGAAGCACCACTTCTTCCGAACCGGTGGCGGCGACTCCCGAAGAACAGGAGCGCTTCGATTTCGTCAAAGTGGTCCTCGCGGACACCGAAGACTGTTGGACTGCAGAATTTGCCCGTCACGGACAACGTTACAAGTTGCCGGCGATGACCGTCTATCGCGGCCGGGTGAGTACGGGGTGCGGAATGGGGAGTGCCGAAGGGGGACCGTTCTACTGTCCAGCCGATGAGAAGGTTTACATCGATCTCAGTTTTTACGATCAATTGGCGGAGACGTTCAAATCTCCGGGAGATTTCGCTCAGGCTTACGTCATTGCGCACGAAGTGGGGCACCATGTCCAAAAGTTGATGGGAACCACCGAGAAAGTCGCCGCCAAGCGGGGCGGGCCGCAGGAGAACGAATATTCGGTGAGGCTCGAACTGCAGGCGGATTTCTATGCCGGAGTCTGGGCGGCGCACTCTCAGAAATACCTCGACCCGGGCGACATCGAAGAAGCGATGCGTGCGGCCAATGCGATCGGCGACGACGCCATCCAGAAGCAGATGCGGGGGCGCGTCATGCCGCATGCCTTCACTCACGGAACATCCGAGCAACGAATGCGTTGGTTCATGGCGGGCCTGCGCAGTGGTCGGATCGAAGATGGCGATACCTTCTCGCAGCCGTATCGGGAGCTTTGAATCGGGTCAGATCGGCTGCAACAACTCGCCCCTTTTCACCGTGCTTTTGCCACTTCCGAGAACTCTATGAATCGCCGTCGCTTCCTCCTCAAATCCATCGGTACCACGTTGGCGCTCCCAGGGCTTCCTTCGCTTATGGCCAAGTCCGCCGGAGGAAACTCCGCCGTGCAAGCGGCCAAGGGGGCGGGCACGGGGGCTCCGCGCTTCGTCGCGGTGGGGAATCTGCTCGGCTTTCAGGTGAAGCAGCTTTTCCCGGCCACCACGGGCCGGAGTTATGAGAAGACCACGCTTCTGGAGCCGCTTTGGGACAATCGCAGCCAGATGACGGTGTATCGCGGGCTCGACCACGGAGTCAAGGGCGGGCATTTCGCGGTGCATTCATTCCTCTCCGGTGTGCTGAATTCCGAGGCGCAGAACCGGCCCGACGGCAACGTCAGCATCGATCAGTATCTCGCGGACGAGGTGGGTTTTGAGACTCGTTTTCCATCGCTAACGGTCGGCTCTGAGGGCGGCATCCACGGCGGTTGCCAAATCGCTTGGACGAAGTCTGGCGTGCGCGTCCCGCCCATTACGGGACCGGCGGAGTTGTTTGAGAAGCTCTTTGTCGGCGATTCGAAGGAGAGGCAGGCGCGACGCGTGCAGGAAAACCACTTGCAGGCATCCATTTTGGATTCCGTGTTGGATGAGGCGAATCGTCTCTCCAAGCGGGTGAACAAGGAGGACAAAGCCAAGCTCGACGAATACCTCACCTCCGTGCGTGATGTGGAAAAGCGCTTGGAGCTCCGCCAGCGGTGGACCAGTCTTCCCAAGCCAGAGGCACCCTTCGAGAAGCCGGCGAACCGCAACGCTGTCGAAGATCTGCCGCTGCTTTACGAACTGATCGCGCTCGCCCTGCAGACGGACTCCACCCGCATCGCCACGCTCGAGATCGGAGGGGACTTCATGCCCCAGAGTCTCGGTATCAAGAAGGACTACCATGGGCTTTCCCATCACGGAAACGACGCGGAGGCCATCGCGAGCCTGATTGAGCTGGAAAAATATCAAATCCAGCACTTCGGGAAGTTTCTCACCCGCCTTTCCAAGATGGAGGACGGCGAGCGTACCCTGCTCGATTCAACCGCCATCCTATTCGGCAGTGGCATGGGCGATGCGAATTCGCACAAGAACTCCGACTTGCCGATCATTCTTGCCGGTGGTGGCTACAAGCACGGCGAATTCCGAGAAGTGCCGCGCAATGGCCTCAACAAAGTCCCGCTATGCAACCTCTTCGTGGACATTGCCCAGCGCATGGGGGTAGAAATTGAGTCTTTCGGCAGCAGCACCGGCCGCTTCGCATGATGGGCGGGCCCGCATTTAATCTAGCCCGACTCGCCGGTGGTTTTGCGGCGATGGTCTTGCTCGCTGGGGCTCATGCCGAAGATAAGCTGCCGCCCCAGAAGCTCGTGCAGCAGTTCCTCGGCACTTATTGCCTGGAATGTCACGATGCCGATGTGCAGAAGGGGGACCGCGAGTTTGAAGACTTCGCGCTCCCGCTAAAGTCGGAAGCGGACCTCGTTGCGGCCAAGGACATCATTGACCAGATCACGCTGAAGGAGATGCCGCCGAAGAAGGCGGATCAGCCAAGCGACGAAGAGCGGCTCGCGATCCTGCGTGCGCTTCGTGCCGGAACAGCGGCCGCTCGGGGAAAGATCACAAGTTCCGGCGCACGAACCGTGATGCGCCGCCTCTCCAGCCGTGAGTATGAGAACACCCTGGCCGTCCTTTTGGGCCGCCGCGTCGATACCTTGGGTCTCACTGCGGATTTTCCCAAGGAGAAGACCAGCCAGCATATCGACACCATTGGCCAGTCGCTCGTGACTTCCGGCTTCCTCGTCGATCAATACTTCCAGTCGGCGAACCGGGTGGTCGAAATGCGCTTAGGCAAGCCGGCGATGGAGCCAAAGACTTGGCGGTTCAACGGCCACTTCGTCCAATACGAGGAACTGTCAGGCCCACACAAAGCCGCGTTCAACTTCCGCTACCTCAACCTCTACGAGCAGCCGAACACTGACACGCGCCAGGGCGGCTACGGCCACATCGAGGACTTTCAGCAGGGCGTGCCTGTCTCTGGCCTCTATGACATCGAAGTGGAAGCACAGGCGATGCATCGCGATACCCATTATGATGCGTCCATCTTTGGGATTGATTTCTCAGAGCCCTTTATTCTTGGGGTGGTACCGGGCGACGTCACCAAGGGGCATATCCACTATCCGCAGCCCATTGAGCCGCTGCTCGGCAGCAGCACCGTGCCAGATGATAAGCCCGCTTGGTTGAAGTTCCGTGTCTGGTTGGAGGCTGGACAAACCCCACGATTCATTTTCCCAAACGGTCCTTATGAATCGCGTGCCTCCGTGCTTACGCTCAATGATCGCTACGGTCATGAATTTCAGACCAAGGTCGAGAGGGGCGTCAGCCGCACCATCCTCTTGAAGGAAGGCAAACTGCCGCACATCCGGATCAGCGAGATCAAAATTCAGGGGCCGGTGCCCGAGGCGGGCGGCGGCGCAGAGGAATTGGCCGTCTTTGGCAAGGACGGCTTCCAGGCGGATCACGCGTTGGAACAGCTCAACGCCTTCACGGAGAAAGCTTACCGTCGGCCGCTCACGGACGCGGATCGTCAGCCCATCCGCATTCTTTACGAGAAGCGTCTCGCTGAAAAGGCGACCCCGCGTCAGGCGGCCCTGGATGCACTCAAATTGATCCTTTGCTCTCCGTCCTTTCTTTACCTGAGCGAGATCACCGAAGAGAAGGGCAAATCCTTGGGAGCTTTCGACCTCGCTTCCCGCCTCTCCTTCGCGCTGTGGGCCGGACCGCCCGATGACGCTCTGCTCCGCTCTGCAAAGTCCGGCAAGCTCACCCAGGATGGCGAACTGAAAATGCAGGTAGAGCGCCTGATCTCCGATGAGCGCATCAGCGGCTTCGTGAACGGTTTTCTCGATAGTTGGCTCAACCTCCGTGACCTCGGCGGCATGCCTCCTCCGCGTGAGACGAACCGGGCCTACTATGCTGAGGATCTCCCCGCCTCAATGAAGGCGGAAGTGCGGCTCTTTTTCAATGATCTGCTCAAGAGCAACGGTTCCGTGGCGCAGTTTCTGCATGCCGATCACACCTTCGTAGACAAGAAGCTCGCGAAACTCTACGACCTTCCGGAGAAGAGCACCCTACGCCTTGCCGATGGCTTCAAAAGGGTGAGTATCGAGGGCAATCCGCGTCGCGGTGGCCTCCTCGGCATGGCCGGTGTGCTCACCGTCAGCGCCAACGGCGTCGAGACATCTCCCGTCACCCGCGGTGCGTGGGTGAGTGAGAACGTCCTTGGCATCCCGCCGCCGCCACCGCCGGATGTTGTGCCCGCGATCGACTCCGACGTCAGCGGGGCCGCCACCATCCGCGAACGCCTCGCCAAGCACCGGGCTGACCCCACCTGCGCTGAGTGCCACCGGAAAATTGACCCGCTTGGCTTCCCGCTGGAGACCTTCGATCCCATCGGCCGTTGGCGTCGCAGCTATCCCGCGCCAAAAAACAGCAACGTTCCGGCACCCAAGATTGACACCACCGGCGAATTTCCATCCGGGGAGACCTATCAGGACTTCGCCAGTTTCAAGAAGGTGATCCGGGAGACCCGCGAAGAACATTTCACCCGTCACCTCATCCGCCAGTTCCTCACCTACGCCACCGGTCGGCACATGGAACTCGCTGACGATTTCATCATCGACGAAATCTATACCGCCGTGGAAGAGGATGGACTGGGACTGCACACTCTGGTTGTTGAGTGCCTCATGAGTGAGATTTTCCGGTCGAGGTAAGGCGCACATCGGGGCGTCTGCGATGTTTAGATCGCCGGCTGATTTGCGGTGTCTGCCTACAGCTGGTATGTCAGCCGGGACGCGGGGCTGATCCGGATCCTCCTGGGGAGTCCGGGCGAATCGATTGACACAAACTCGCCGGTTTGCCGTCGGCGAAGAGCTTGTGGGGGCTTTCTTCCTAGATTCTGGCACGGCGAGCGCTACCTTTTGCGTCTAGAGAATCAACCAATGGCCACAGTCAGACTCTCCGGAACCGTCCTCGGACCCGATGACCCGAATCGTGTCTCACGGGCGAGGTTGCTTTACCTCCTCTTTGCCTCGGGCTGGGACATCACCAACGCGAATGGCGATCAGCAGATCACTCTGGGCAATATCGAGAAAAAAATCATCGAGTCCGATGCCTTTGTCTTCACGCCGGGCGCTACCCTTGAAGACATGTTTAAGGCGATCTCGATCTTCGTCGGATTCCAAACGCTGGATCGAAACCTGGCGGGAAAACCGGCGATTATTCTCAACGAGGACGGTTCGTGGAATGCCCTCTTCGCGGTCCTTTCGCACCTGCGGAGCATGGGAACGGTGAAGCAAAATTACGCCGAGTTCTTGCTCGCCGTGGAGTCACCGGAAGCGGTGTTGGACTGCTTGGAGCGGGTCAAGGCTCAAGGACTGCCGGATGCGGACCGCCATCCCCTTGAGGAAAGCGAGGTTACCATCCTTGATGTGCCCGTTCCCAGAGATTACATCGGCAACGCGTGTGTCTTCTGCTCATCCTCGCTTGAAGATCCCGATTACCTGGCGGACGGCGAGGCGCTTGGGCGGCTCCTTGCGGAGCATCGGATCGGCTGCATCTCCGGGGCCGGACGCTCAGGGATCATGGGCGCGGTGGTGAGAGGCTCCGTGGCGGCAGGTGGATGGACCGGCGGTTCCAACGTTCCGCACATTATCCAGCTGGAAGGTCTGCCAGATGGCCTCTCCAGCTTGTGGCTCCGGCCGGATATCTACACACGCATGCAGGTGATGATCGAGAAATCAGAGGCGTTCATCATTTTTCCGGGAGGTTCAGGAACAGTGCAGGAACTTCTCGCGCTGATGATCTACAAGCATCAGAAACACCCGTCCATGACTGGCAAACCCGTGGTCATCTTCAATCGGGAGGATCGCCACGGGGTGCGGTTCTGGGATCCACTGATCGATCTGCTCAGCGATATCGCCCAACCGGGCGACTTTGTGGTCGCCACGGCCCTGGAGGAGCTACTCCAGGCGATTACTCCGGCCATGAAGAAGTTGCAGCGCCGGAGGGCTTGAATCATGCAACGGTTCCCCTGACGAACCTAGCCCGATAGGCCCGGGGCGCGATGCCAATGCGTTTGCGGAAGTGTTGGGTGAAGTTGCTCGCATCGACAAAGCCGCAGGCTCCCGCGATCTCTCCCGCGCTCAGGCTCGTTCCTTCCAGGAGACGAAGCGCGGCGAGCACACGGGTTTTGAGAAGGAACTCCTGAGGCGTGATCCCGAATGCGGCCTGAAACCGGCGTTGCAGTTGACGCACGGATTGCCCGCATCTGCGGGCGATTTCGGTCACGGTGATCGGCGTATTGTAGAGGCGGCGGATGATTTCCACCGCAGTCGCCACGGTCTGAAAAACCGGGAGTCGCCTCTCTGCCTCATCCGGCCGGCGCAGCGTCCCCATTACTCCGACCACGAGCCGACTCGAATCGAGCAACGGCAGTTTGGTGACGAGAAACCAGTCCGGCATACCCTGCCGGTCCCACCAAAGCTCGATGCGTTCGATCCGGGAGGTGGCACCCGAGAGAATCAAGGTGTCGTCATCGACATAAGCCTGGGCCATCATGTCGGGATTCAAATCGAAGTCGGTCCGCCCGATGATCTCAGAGTCGTCCTGCATTTGGTAGCGTTGCAGCAATCCTGCGCTCGCAAACATGAGGCGTCCGTCCTGGTTTTTCGCGAAGAAATGAAGCCCTGGAATATGATCAAAGAGTTGGTAGAAGTGCGATTCAGGCGCGAATGAGGCAATCCAGCGTTCGCGAGTCGTCCGCCATCGAGCGATCTCGTCAGTCGAGCGGACGGGATTTCCCCGAGGTTTGAGTGGTGTCGCATTTCGCATAAAGATTGTCGTGACCATCCTGGGGGACCGCGTGCTACTTTGCAAGCGTCCGAACCAACCACTGATCGACCCAATTCATGAATGCACCCGCCGTCGTAAACTTCGCGCCCGAAAAAGGATCGGTCGAAATCCGTGAGATTGAGAAGCCGCTCATTGGCCCCACTGATGTCCTCCTGGAGGTGGCCAACGTCGGGGTCTGCGGATCTGATCTTCACCAATGGACGGCCGATCATTCCTGGCCGGTGAACTATCCGGTGGTGCTGGGGCACGAGTTCGGCGGCCAGATTGTCGAGGTGGGCCAGGACGTGGAGCATTGGCAAGAGGGGGATCGGGTCGTGTCCGAAACGGCCGCGATCATCGGGCAGAACAACCCAATGACCAAGCGAGGGCTCTACAATCTGGACCCGACGCGCAAAGGATTCGGTTATGGTGTCAACGGAGCCATGACAAAGTATGTCAAAGTTCCCTCCCGGATTCTCCATCACATTCCGGACCATCTTCCGTTTGAGCAAGCCTGCCTTACCGAGCCTTGTTGCGTCGCCTACAATGCCGTCGTCAAGAATGCCCGGATTGAACCGGGGGATCGAGTGATCGTGCTCGGTCCTGGAACGATTGGGATTCTCTGCGCCGCCATGGCCAAGCTCTGTGGGGCGGAGGTCGCCCTGGTAGGCTTGCCCCAGGATGCTCATCGTCTCGAGATCGCCAAAGGCTATGGTTGCGAAGTGATCATCGGCGATGCCAAACCGTGGGCCCTAGAGCGCGACGGTCTCGGCTGTGATGGCGTCATTGATGCCGCAGGCGCCAGCATCACTCTCAAAATCGCCCTCGATCTGGTGCGGCCCGCAGGCTGGATTAGCAAAGTGGGCTGGGGGCCACAACCGCTTGGCTTCAACATCGATCCACTTGTGCAGAAGAACGTCACCTTGCAGGGAAGCTTCAGCCACAATTGGCCGATCTGGGAACGTGTTATCGCCCTGCTCGGCAGCGGGCAATTCGACGTGCGACCGATCATCGGAGGCGTCTGGCCGATCACGGAATGGCACACCGCCTTTGAGAAAATGCACAAGGGCGAGGTGGTCAAGTCCGTCCTCAAGCCGGTTTGATTTATTTCGCCGCCCCGGGGGCCCGGTTGCGATCGGCATGGGCTCCGTGGGTTACGCGCTTTCGTAGGTCGGGACTGAATCCTTACGGTGGAAGTCCGGCGGCATGTCATGCATGATGGTCGGGTTGACGCGGCCTCAGATCTCGCGAGGGTTCCCCGTTTCCATGAAAACTCTCCACCCCATTCTGTTGCTTGTTTCCTTCTTCGGGGCCGCCATTTCGACCGCTCATGCGGAACCGTTGTTTCCCCAGGTCCCCGGCATGGTCTCCTACACTTACCGTGAGGAATTCAAGAAGGACGTACCGGGCACGCTCGATGCAATCAAAGCGCTTGGAATCACAGACATCGAGTTTTCGAATCTCTTCGGCAAGACAGCGACCGAATTGCGGCAGCTTTTGGATGAACGCGGACTATCCTGCTCGTCCTTCGGCGTGAAGTTTGAGGACGCGATGACGAAGACGGACGAGGTCGCCGCCGATGCCAAGGTCCTCGGCGCCAAATATATCCGGGTTGCCTGGGTGACGGGCAGGCAGCCGTTCACCCCGGCTCGGGCCGAACAGACCGCCGCAGATTTCAACCAGATCGGGAAGCGCTTCCGCGAGGTCCATGGCCTGACCTTCTGTTATCATAACCATGGCTACGAATTTGTGCCGCATGGGGACGGGACTTTGTTCGATTACCTCATGGAGCACACCAATCCCGAGGACGTAAGCTTCGAACTGGATATTCTTTGGGCCTTCTTTCCCGGGGCGGATCCGGCGGCCCTCTTGGAAAAATACGGCAATCGGTTCAAGCTGATGCACCTCAAAGACCTTCGCAAGGGTGTGCAAGGCGACTTCAGCGGCAAAACCGCGATAGAAAACGATGTCGCGCTCGGCACCGGACAATTGAATATCCCTGCTGTTCTCAGGGCGGCTCGCAAGGCTGGATTGGCGCATTACTACATAGAGGACGAGAGTCCAAGCATCGCGATCCAGGTGCCCCAAACGATGGCCTATCTACGCGGCCTCGAACTTTGATTGCGATCAGGCGCTATCTTCTAACTCTCCTGCTTTCGGCCTGTGTGATTCCCTGACGATCTCACCGGCGTCGGTCGCCAATGATATTGAGCAGACTGCCCGTGACGGTATCCCAGATGCGCACCGTGTAATCCCGGCTTCCCGTAGCGATTCGGCTGCCGTCGGGATCGAAGGCGAGGGCGGTGACGGGAAGCAGGTGGCCTTCCAGGGTGAGAAGTGTCGTTCCCGTGGAGGTATTCCAGAGGTTTACCGTGTTGCCGGATCCGGCGGAGGCCAGAAGGTTGCCCTTGGGTTGGAAGGCCAAGGCGGTAACCTCGCCTGCGGTTTGAGGATCCAGGGTCTGGAGAGCCTTCCCGGTGGTGGGGTCCCATAGTCGGATTGCAGGCTCAAATCCGCCCGTCGCCAGCATCTTGCCGTCGCTCCGGAACGCTACGGCACGCACGCTCTGCGTGTGACCGGTCAAAGTATGGAGGAGCCGCCCGTCTGCGGTGTTCCAGATGGAGACGGTTTGATCGTAACTGGCGCTGGCGAGTTGTCTGCCGTTGGGGCTAAAGGCAAGCCCCCGCACCCAATGCGTATGACCCAATAGAGCGGTCTTTTGGGCTCCAGTGGCCACGGACCAGAGAATGACGCGGTTGTCGTCGCTCCCGCTGGCCAGGGTCGTTCCATCCGGGCTGAACGCCAGGGCGTAGACATCGTCAGAATGACGGTTGCTTTCGTCGCCCACGGTGCGGATCAGGTCGCCGGTCTTGGCATCCCAGAGGTGGACATTCGTCCCGGCGGCGGTCGCCAGAAGGTTGCCCTTGGGATTGACGGCGGAGACCATGATCTTCGCGCCGGCCATGACGCTGGTGAGAATTCGGCCCGAGTCCGGGTCGACCAGTCTTGCATGCTCGTGATCGCTAGCGATGAAGACCGCACTAGAGTCCGGCAGGAAGGCCGTACTGTTGATTTCAGCATCGAAATCCGTGAGGCTTCTGACCAGTTTGCCGGTGTCCGGGGCCCAAATCTTGATCAACTGGCTCCGGCAGCGGGAGGCCAACAGGGTGCCCGCGCGGTCGAACAGGACGCTGCTAACCACATCCGGGTGGGGAGGAAGTGAGTGCCTCAGGGTGAGCTGGTTGCCCTCGACATTCCAGGTCCGCACGCACTGATCGTCGCCGCCGGAGGCGAGGAGCTTCCCGGTGGAATCGAAATTGAGGCAGCGGACGCCGCCCGGATGGGCCGGTTGGGTGGCGATGAGTTGGCCCGTTTTGAGATCCCAGAGACGGATCGCCTCATCCCCATGGGCTCCACTGGCGAGCCGGGTGCCGTCCGGGCTGTAGGCCAGCGCGCGGAGAGATCCGGTATGCCCTGTGAGCACCGTCGGGCGGTCGCTATCCGTGACGTCCCAAAGTCGGATCGTCTGATCGTCCCCACCACTGGCGAGCGAGCCTCCGATGGGACTGAAGGCGACCGCGCGGACCCAATCGTGGTGACCCTCCAGCAGGCCGATCCGAGAGCCTGTCGGAGAATACCAGAGCTGCACCGATCCGTCTCGGTGGCCGCTCGCGAGAAGAGCTCCTGCGGCGTTAAGGGCGATGCTTTTCACTCCGTAGGCATCCACCACAGGGAGTGGCCGCCGGGTAACGAGGTCAATGACGTGGATCGTGCTTTCGGTGGCGTAGGCGACCTTGTTCTGATCCGCGCTGGAGGCCACGCAACGGACCTGATTGGCGTCGATGGTGGCGCGGACCCGGCCGGTGGAGAGGTGCCGGAGCTTGATGTTCGCGCTGGTCGCCGTGATGAGATTTCCTTCGTCCTCGCGGAAGCCCAGAGCGAGATCGGGGATGGGGTCATCCTTGCTGAAGAATCGATCCCAGACATACCAGCCGCCAAAGCCGAGCGCGGCGATGAAGATGGCGTAGACGCTGACCTCAATGACAAACCGCCCGATCGGGCCCCGGTGAGCACCCAATTCCGCCCGGCGTACGGCCTGAAAGCTTAGGGCAAACCCGGCGAGAGGCAGAAGGATAATGGAGAGGATCAAAAGAGCCCCCGCCACGGCTCCGGTGGAAGTCAGGCCGACGGCCTGAGAGATCACGGCGAGCGGATTGGCGACACCGAGGAAGATGTAGAGAGGGGTCACGATCAAGACGCTTAGCCAGAGACAGAACGCGATGACCGAGAGCCAGTTGGGGTTCCCGAGTTGCGGGAGGCCGCCCTGCCGCAGCGTTTCGGTGCCCAGCAACTCCTGGTGGATTTTCGACTTGAAGTCGGCCAGCCATTGGGACCAAGGATCGTTCTGCGCAGACTCCTTGACAGAATCAGACGGGACTGGACCGTTAGCCTGTTGGATGTGCAGGGAGATGAGGTCGATGACCTCCGGGTGTGTGAAATAGGAGGTATGCACGAGTTCGTCCCCGTGCATGACCGATGACTGGCTCCCGACCAGGGCGGGCATGGAAGATGAGCCCCAAGCGTACTGAGAAAGAGCAGAGCGAGCTTGAGTGAGAATCGTCCCCGCACGTTTGTCGAGCTTGGCGTTGGCTCCCTCGATCAAACTCCGGTCGAGGCTTTCGGGGATGGCTGGGTAGCGAAAGGAGGGCAGGGGAATCGGACCTTCCGTGACCGTGCTCAGCGTGCATCCCGGGCGGTCGTGACCCTGAGCGCTCTTGGAAATGCGGACCCAAAGGAACTCGTCGCCGTTGGGGGCGACCAAGCGGTTGTAAAGCGGTGCAATGATCCAGCGCACAATCCTGCGGTTGAACTGCACGACGCGATCCGAGATGAAGACCCGCTGGTTGGGCACCGCGAGCCGCGGCATGACTTGACCGGAGAGGCGCAGTGAGCCGCGCAACCCGTTGATCGCTTCGTCCTCGCTCGACCAGATGCCGAGCCACCTCTCTCCGAACTCAAGAAACGCTTCGATCTTGATGCGCGCCTCCCGTCTCACGGACTGCGCCTCGATCCGAATCGCGGTGAGGCCGATGAATAACGTGGAGGCCAGGATCGGCGCGACAACTCCAATCACCCCGAGAAGAATCCAATCGAAGATGGTGTTGGGCCGGGTCACGTTGGAAACCCGCAGAACTTCGTTGCCGATGGCTTGGCCAAAGCGCTCCCCGGTTTCGAGGATTTGCTCGCGCCCTCGCAGCGCCAACTTGTCCGACGTGGTTTTCGCGTCCCGCACGGATTCTGCGACCCCGGCTTCTGCGGTTTGCCGACTTTGGCGCGCGTCGACGAACTCTTGCCAGTGGGAGTTCAGTTCAAAGCGCTGGTTGAGGTGCCAAGCGAGGAATCCGAGAACGCCGACCACAAAGAGGAAGGTGAGGGCACCGATCACCTTGCCTTGCCAACGGCCAAGGATCGAGCCCTCGAATTGGAGGAAGGGGGTGCCCACGGTGGCCCAACTGCGCAATCCCTTCAGTTTGAGCAGCTCCTGATCCTTCGGGGAGAACCAACGTCGCTTCACCGCGTGCTGGAGGGCCAGCCAGATGACCGAGCCCCCGTGGCTGTGACCGATCAGGTGATAGGGGCGGCCCTGCCGCTCGAAGCCGAGGATTTTCTCCAACAGGTCGATAGCAGCCTGATGGCGGGCGCGTTCACCGTTGTCCCCGCTCCAGTGGAAAATTTCTTGGTCGCTGCTGTCCGGGATATCGCACTCCTGCCCGAGCCGCTCCTCGAACCTGCGCCACGCATAGCTGCCCTGCTGCCACCAGCGCTCCCCCTCATCAGCATCGTGACCCGCGCTGGTTCCGTGGATCAGGAGGAGGACGGGCAATTCATTGGGATCGACGGACTGACTCATAGGCGATGCGCGTGAGGCGAAGGTAGGCGGGCTGGCCTGCCTTGCAAGACGGGATCCCTTAGGACGGATCGTATCGACTTAAGATTCGCCGGATGGTTCCCTCTCGGGCCTCGATGCTCTCGCATAGCTTCAACTGGACGCGGGCGCGTTCCAAGTTTTGCAGAACATGCTTCACTTTGAAGTAGCGATTGCCCTCCAGGTAATCCGTGTAAAAGCGCATCCCCAGTTCCAGGGCGATGAGCCGGACCGAGTCGTAGAGGTAGAGCCGGTCCGCTGCGGTGAGGAAGGGCGCGGCTTCCCGGAAGTAACCCAGGACTAGGCCCTCAAACAATTCCGTATCGAAGCGCACGTCTTCGATATTCTCGGGTTCTTCCCCGGCCGGGTTGCAGGCGCTCCGGGCGGCATCTCCGAAATCGTAGTGGATGAGTCCGGGTTTGACTGTATCGAGATCGACGATCGCGGTGCCTTTGCCGGTGATCTCATCGATCATGATATTGGTGATCTTGGGATCCCCATGGATGGGCCGCTGCCGCAATTCGCCCCGGGCGAGGGCGTCTTCCAGCACCGGAATGAAGGCGCGGCGTTCCTCGATGAAGCGGGCGAGCCGCTTGGATTCGGTGGAGGCATTGCGATGCCTCTTCCCCTCGGCCGTCGCCACCACTTCATCAAAGTGAGCGAGATAAAGCGGGGCGATGTGGAACCCCGGCAAGGTGTCCTCCATTTGGGCAACGGCGAAGTCGGAGATGATCCGTTGGAAATGGCCGAGGACCTGACCGGCTTCCACGGCGTGCTCCACGGTCTCCACCTTCTCATGGGAGTAGGCGGAAGCGATCAGGCTGAGGGCGCGCCAGACATCGCCCGTTTCCGGATCCCGGTAGAAATCTTGCCCGCCGCGGATCGAGATGACCCGGGGGAGTTGCCAGATGCGATCGGCATGTTCCGCTTCCACCCGGATTCTGCGGTGGGCATATTCGGTCACCGCGCGCATGTTCGCCATGACCTTCTCCGGTTGGGGGAAGACGTGACGGTTGATCCGCTGGAGGACGAACTGCTGCTCGTCGGAGGTCGTCCGGAAAATGGCCCGGTAGGTGTCGTTGACGTTGCCTGACCCCAGCGAAGTCACCGCGACGAGTTGACCTCTCACATTGAATTGTCTGGCAATTTCCGCAGGTGTCATTCCCCGCCGGTAGCCACGTTCGCGAGGGCAATCAAGTCTTCCTCGAATCCCCCCGACAAAATCGGGAAGCGACACCAGGTTTTCGGATCCAAATTTTCGTCGTCGAGGTGGAACGAAGGGGCGTAGCGCTCCCGCTTCCATTGGTTGCGAGACCAGAGCCGGAAGAAGCGGATGACCCAGGTGCGGAGCTGGTCCGGGGAGTAATCCGTGCAATCGACCTGGACCGCTTCGAGGACGACCGCCGGGAGCATTTTGTCGCGAATCGCGAAGCGTTCGATGGCATCCAGGACGGGGTAGGGCATAAGGTCGTCCTCGTCGGTCTGGTGACGGGCCGAGGGACGCAATTCAGCGGTGGGCGCTTGCTCATTGATGAGCTGGAGGACCGGGATCGGCCCGGCGTTCTCTTCCGGCGAACCGGTGGTCTCCAACCAGCGGAGCCAGTGGCGCAGGAACGCTTTGTCGATCCCGGCGATGGGACTCAGGCCTCCGCAGGTGTCCCCGTCCATGGTCGCATAACCCACGGCCGCCTCGGAGCGATTGCTGGTGGAGACGAGTAGGGCACCGCGCAAATTGGCCAGCATCCAAATTCCGGGAGCCCGGACGCGAGCTTGGATGTTCTGCATCGCGATATCGTCTTTCTCCCAGGTCAATTCCCGGCCCAGTGCGGAGGCGGCCAAGGCGGAATAGCCGCTGACAAAGTCGTCGATGCTCCAGCGGTGGAATCCGGCACCCAAGGCTTCTGCGAGGGACCGCGCCGCCGTTTCCGTCACGGAACCACTGTTCGCCGAGGCCTGGTAAATGCAGACAAGCAGTTCCTCCATCCAGTATTCCGGGGATTGGCCGAGCCAGCCGCCCAGCTTCGCCTTGAACCCCTCATCGCCCAACTGATCCCGGCCCAGCCGAAGCATCAGCCACACCAGGCAGGCGATCGATCCGGAGTCCGCTCCTCCGCTCAGGGAGAGGACGAAGCCGCGGCTCCGGCTTTTGCGGAGGTAATCGAAGAGTCCGAGGGCGACCGCGTGAGTGAACTCCCGTTCCTTGGTCCATTCGGGAGCGACCGCCGGTTCCGAGGGGTGTGGAGGAGGATTCCCCCAGATGAAGGGCAGGGAAACTTCGGGAGCGTGCTCGGGGGTGAGATCCCGGCTTACGATGCGCGCTTGGATCGAGCGACTCCGAGTGACATCGATGACCGCGCTCGTGACCTGGACGTCCGCGAAGAAGAGTCGTGGTCCCTCCGCGAGCATTCTGCCTCCCGCCGCGATCATCGCCCCGCCATCGTAAACGGAGCGACCCGCCTCATTGCCGACAAGGTTCGCGTAGACGTAACCGGTGCCGAGCGCTCGTGAATTGTCGAGCACGAAGCCATGGCGGACCTTTTGCTTACCGAAGGCGAAATGGCTGGCGCTGGGGTTGAGGATGATGTCCACCCCACGCCGGGCCAAGGCGATGCCCGGCGGATCCGGGACCCAGGCATCTTCGCAAATCTCGAAGCCGATGCGGACGCCGCCCAATTCGAAGAGGAGATCGCCGAGCGGAATGCCCTCCGGAGCGATGCTTGCGACTCTGCCCTGGGGCCAAGGCTTGAACCAACGCGGTTCGTAATGGAGTCCATCGCCGGCTAGGTTCTGCTTGGCGGCGAGACCGGTGATGCGGCCGTCCACGACGAGGGCCGCCGCGTTGTAAACCCCACCGCGGTGGAAAACCGGCAACCCGATGGCCACGGCCAATCCGGTCGTCTCCGGCGCAATCTCGCGGAGGGATTCCCAGGCGCGGTCGATCACGCCTGGGGAGAGAAAGGCGTCCTCGCATCCGTAGCCGGTGATGCAAAGTTCGGGGAGGCAGAGGAGGGAAACCCCTTCAATGCGGGCCGCACGGATGGCTTGGAGGATCCGGCTCACGTTCCCGGACCAATCCAGAGGTGTTTGATTGAGGCAGGCGGCACCAGCGCGGACGCGGAGGGAACTCATGGGTGGGTCAACAAACTCCGTGATCCGGCCGGAAGCAAGCTTGACCCCAGCCGAGGGTTCGTGCTTGGTGGTTTCATGCTCCGTTGTCTTCCGGTTCTCCTCCTTTTTCTCTCCGGCGTCGTTGCTCAGGCCGAGCCCGTGATCGCCGTGGTGGATTTCAAAAAGGCCTTGGCCGCTCATCCCAAAGCCAAGGAACTGGAGGCCGAACTCAAGGCCACCCAGGACAACGCTCGCAAGGTCTTCGAGGCCAAGGAGAAGGAACTCAAGGAACTCGATGCCAACCTGCAGAAGGCAGCCGAGCCCCTCAAGACCAAGGATGGGAACACCCAGAAGAACATCGAAGTCGTCCGGGATCTTCAAGTGCGCGGTCGGGAAATCCAGCAGTCCATGTTCGAGGTGCAAAACCGCACCCGCCAGACCATCGCGGATCGCCAGGACGCCGTCTTGCCGGAGATCGCTTCAGAGGTCCGCAAGCTGGTGGCCACGGCCAACAATGGCCAATACGCGGTGGTGCTTGACCTTTCGGCTCTCTCCCGTGACGGCTTGCCCCAGGTCATCGAGGCACCGGGCGCGTTCGACCTCACCGACCGCGTCATCGCTCTCCTTCCGGCCAAGTGATGAAGCCGATTCCGCTCGAGGATGATTTCAACGACATCCTCAACAAAGCCATGAGCGGTCTCCGGCTCACGGACAAGGAATTGTCCCGGAAGTCCGGCGTTTCCGCCGAAATCATCCACGCCCTTTGTCGCGGCAAGCTCGACGAAACGTCCCTGCCACGGCTTGCGCCGGCTTTGAATCTGGACCCCCAAGCGCTCCTCCGTTCTGCCCTCAAACTTTACCGTCCCCGTCCCGTGGAAGTCCCTGGGTTGGAGATGTTCACCACTTCCTATCGCGGCGCGATGACGGTGAACGCGTTTCTCGTCTATGATCCGGTCACACGGGAAGCGGCGATCTTCGATACCGGCACGGACGCGATGCCGATAGTCGACCGGGTTGCGGGGCTCAATCTCCGTCCTGTGGCGCTGTTTTTGACGCACACTCACCCCGATCACATCGCGGAGGTGGATACCTTGAAGCGGCGGCTCGGGCTGGGCGTGCGTTGCTCCTCGCGGGAGCCGCTTTCCGGAAGCGAGTGTTTTGACCCGGGATCCTGCTTTTCCGTGGGCAACCTCAGCGTCGAGGCACGCTCCACCTGGGGACACTCGCAAGGCGGGACCACTTATGTGATCACCGGTTTGGACGAGCCCGTGGCGGTGGTGGGCGATGCCCTGTTTGCGGGATCGATGGGCGGCGGCATGGTGTCTTACGCGGATGCTTTGCGCACCAACCGGGAAGCGATCTTCAGCCTGCCGGACGACACCGTGATTTGTCCCGGGCATGGTCCAATGTGCACCGTCGCTGAGGAGAAGCGGCACAATCCGTTTTATCCGGAGTTCAAAGCGTAGGGGGGCAGAGAACGGAGCACTCTTGTGGTCAGGATACGCCGCCGGTGAAAAGGGGGCGTGGTTCAACTGGCAAAAAGTTGCCCGACGAACATACTTTGTGTTTTCATGGCGGAAGTCACCGGGTCCATCGGCCTTGCCGTCCTCCCGATCTGGGCCTACGATCCAGTTCGATGGCGGGCCCCGAATCTCCGCGCAACTTCCAACCCACACGCTGGAGCCTTGTCCGCGCGGCGTCTGGGAAGGGAAACGCCGCCGAAGCGGCCAGCGCGCTCGCGGAGATTTGCGAGCGGTATTGGTACCCGGTCTACGTGTTCATCCGGCGTTCCGGGCACAAGCCGCATGATGCGGAGGATCTGACGCAATCGTTCTTCGCCGGGTTGATCGCCAACGATCTCCTGGCTTCCGCGGATCCCTCGCGCGGTCGCCTGCGGAACTTTCTGCTGACCTGCGTGCGCAACCGCCTGCACAATGAGCATGAGCGCAACATCGCGGCGAAGCGCGACATCCGCTTGCTCACAAGTTTCCATGCCGATGACGCCGAAGATCGCTACCTGCGTGAAGGGGGTGACGACCTGACTCCTGATCGGCTCTACCAGCGCCGCTGGGCTCTCACCGTGTTGAGTGTGGCATTGGATCGCTTGGCCAGTGAATTTGGCGCGGCGGGAAAAGGAGATTTGTTCAACGCCCTGCGTCCCTTCCTCGGGTTCGGAGTCAGCGTCGAGGCGAGCTACGAAGAGGTGGCCCGCCAGTTGGGCATGCCCGTGGGCACCTTGAAAAACCATGTCTTCAGACTGCGCCAGCGTTGGCAGGAGTTGCTTTTTGAGCAGGTCGGCGGCACTCTGGAGCGTCCCGGTCCGGATGAGATCAAGGCGGAATTGGCCGAGTTGATGGAGTGTCTCTGAGCGCCCGCCCGGCCACGCGGAAAAAAACAATCGATGTCATGCAACCGGTGATCCGCGAATCTGTAGTCACTTGGTAGAAACCTCTCCTCCCATGGCCACGCCCGAAGATCCAGATCAAAACCTCAAGGGAATCGACCCCGCCGGCCTGTTGGCTCGCGGTCTGGAATCCGGCAAGGGGAAGCCGGGAACGGGGAATCCCCGCGCCTGGGTTCCCCCGGCACCGGAGATTCTCGCCCGGCTTCTCCCTCAATACCGCATCGAGCGGCTCATCGGCCACGGAGGGATGGGCGCGGTTTACCAAGGGATTCAGGCCGGCTTGGATCGGCCCGTGGCGATCAAACTTCTGCCGGCGGAACTCGTCGCCGACGAACAGTTCTTCTCCCGCTTCCAGCGCGAGGCCAAGGTGCTGGCCCGGCTCCAGCACCCGGGCATTGTCGCCATTTACGAATTTGGCCTGACCACGGACGGCCATCCTTACTTCGTCATGGAGTACGTCGATGGCACCGACCTGGCGCAAATCATCCGCCTGGCGGCCTTGACCACATCCCAAGCGTTGGAACTGACAGTCCAGATCTGCGACGCGCTGAACTACGCCCACCGGCAAGGAGTCATTCACCGCGACATCAAGCCGGCCAACATTCTGGTGACCAAGGACGGAAAGGCCAAGGTCGCGGACTTCGGTCTGGCGCGCCCGGTGGACGGGGACACGGGCTTCAACACGCAGTCCAATGTGGTGATGGGAACTCCCCACTACATGGCGCCGGAGCAATACCTGGGGCAGGCGGACAAGCGCGCGGACATCTATGCCCTGGGCGTGATGCTGTATGAAATGCTCACCGGCCGGCGCCCCGAGGGAGCCTTCGATCCCCCTTCCGTCCGGGTCAAGGTGGACGTGCGTCTGGACAAGGTCGTCATCAAGGCGATGCAGCAGGAGCCGGAACGCCGCTACCAGCATGCCAGCGAGATGAGCGTCGCCGTCGATCACATCCGCAAAACGCCTCTGCCCAGCGCGAAACCACCGGTCGCCCCTCGCCGCAGCCCCAAACGGGCTTCAAAAGAAAACCCGATTGCCATCGCCGCGGCCATTGTCCTCCCGCTGCTCGCTTTGGGCGGGTTCATTGGCTGGTTGGAGTTGAACCGGACGCAGGCGAAACGCGAGGTGGCCGTGGCTCCCGTGGTGGCAGCAGGATCGGCAACGGTGGTGGCGACGCAAGCGGAACCGTTTGTGAATTCTCTCGGCATGAAGTTCGTGCCGGTGCCGATCACGGGGGGGCCGACGGATGGGCAGGACGTGTTTTTCAGCGTCTGGGATACGCGGGTGCAGGACTACGAGGTTTTTGCGAAAGCAACCTATCACACGCTGGAAAAGCCGGACTTTGAGCAAGGCCCGACTCACCCCGTCGTCAATGTAAGCTGGAATGACGCCCAAGCGTTTTGCGCATGGCTCACCGAACGCGACCGCGCGAACGGAAAATTACCTGCTAACTATCGCTACCGGCTGCCCAGTGACCACGAGTGGAGTTGTGCCGTGGGAATCGGCGATCGGGAGGATGCGGCGAAAACGCCGGAAGAAAAGAACGAGAAAATCGACGATGCCTTCCCGTGGGGCAGCCAGTGGCCGCCGCCGGCTGGATCGGGGAACTATGCGGGGGAAGAATTGCAACCTGCATTGGCGGCTGGCAAATACGGTTTCATCTCAGTCGTGCTCACCGGGTACCGCGATGCGTATCCCGATACAGTCCCAGCGGGCTCATTCTCGGCAAATCGCCTGGGTATTTATGACCTCAGCGGGAACGTGTGGCAATTGTGCGAGGATTGGTTTTCCGAAGAGAAGAAGGAGAGGGTGATGCGTGGTGGGTCTTGGCATCACAGCGTTCGCGCCGGATTGCTGTCCTCGGTTCGCTACTACCCCACACCCTCCTTTCACAATACAGATGTCGGCTTCCGCTGCGTCGTGGCTTCCGACGCAATCCAACCATCGCAAAAGCCAGCGACTCTTTCCGCCGCAACACCCGCCAAAGACCTGCCCTTCGTGAACTCCCTCGGGATGAAGTTCGTCCCGATCCCCGGCACGAAAATCCTGCTGTGCGTTCACCAAACCCGAAAGGCAGACTACGCCGCCTATGCTGCTGAAGCAAATCCGGGCGTGAACGGCGCGTGGCGAAATGTGAACTACGACGGCGAACCCGTAAGCTTTGCGGGCGATCATCCCGTGGTGATGGTGAGCTGGGAGGACGCCCAGGCCTTCTGCGCCTGGCTCAGCAAGAAAGAGGAGCTCCCTTACCGCCTGCCCACAGATCGAGAATGGAGCAGCGCCGTCGGGCTCGCCTCTCGCGAAAGCAATGACGCCACGCCGGAGAGCCTGCGCGAAAACGTTCTCAATGAATACCCGTGGGGCCAGGAATGGCCGCCTCCGGCTGGGGCTGGGAACTATGCAGACATAAGCAGATCGGAATCGTTTCCTGGCCACGACCTGAATGCGATTTCTGGCTATAAGGATGGCTATGCCACCACCGCGCCCGTGATGAGTTTCAAGCCAAACAAGTTGGGACTATACGACATGGGCGGCAATGTCTGGCAGTGGTGTGAAGATTGGCTGAATGACAAACACGAACTACGGGTGCTTCGTGGTGGGTCCTGGGTCTGGAGTGCCGAGAACGTTTTGCGCTCGTCAGGTCGCTGGGCCGATGCCCCCACTGGACGCCGGCACGATTTCGGTTTCCGTTGTGCACTGGCTTCCGAACCAACCGCACCGACGCATACCTCCATCATCCCCAATCTCACCGATGGACTCGTAGATTGGTGGAAGGCCGAAGGCGATGCTCGTGACACGGTCGGGAGCAACCACGGATCGCTCGTCGGTGCCGCGGGATTTGCACCAGGGCTGTTCGGGCAGGCATTCAAACTCGACGGAGGCTACGTCGAGATTCCCAACACCCCCACTTTGCAGTTCCACCCCAATTCGCCCGTTACGATTACGGCATGGGCGCGGCAGACAAGCAAAAACGCGATCTTCCACGTCTTCGGCAAACGCCTTGGCATCAAGGGGAAAAATGTTGGAATCAATTATACCAATTGGGGATTGATCCTTCGTTTGGCGCTACACCGAAAGATGAGTGGGTGTTCTGGGCGCTGGTTAACGATGGAAGAGACACGCGTTTCTACAGTGACGGCGAGGATTTGGGCCAGAAAATCTACTTTGGACCAGCGAACACCGCGCCGTTTCGTGTTGGGCACTCCGGTGACTGCGGCGGCTTCGAAGGACTCATCGACGAGTTACGCATCTACCGTCGAGCGATGTCCGCCAGCGACGTTCGCGCCATCTACGAAATGCAGCGGCCAAAGAAATCCATTGTGCCGGTGAAGGTTCCTTACCGCATTCATTCCGGGGAAGACACCGAGCGATTTGCCTGGCGCGGAGAACACACCCAGGTCCTCACTGCCAGCGGCAATATCGACCCAGAAGGAATGGGTAAAGTTTTGGACACCTTTGACAAGCTCTACGCCTTCTATCGCGATACGACCGGCCACGATCCCGCAAAAGATCAACCGGACCACCTGGCCACGCTGATCGAGGACCCTTCCCACCCTGATGGAATCAATGCCGATTTCGGGAGCGCGAGGTTTCGTTTTCAAGGTTGGGGACCAACGTATGGGTGGCCTCACTTTTGGTGTCTTGGCATTAACTTCTGGTTTTACGGAAGCCAGCTCTGTTCAAGCAATGGTGGCCTCCACGATTCGGCGCTGGGTGGCTATTCATTAACGATGGAGTTCCTTGCACGCGACCTTTTGGGAGAAGAGATCAGCAACGACCGGGGCGACCTGCGCGAACACGTGGAAGGGTTGCTCAACGCGTACCTCGAGGACGAAAGCTTGAATTTTGCGAACACGCTCGGGGCGAATAAGGCACCTCAAAACTCGTTCAATCTCGGCGATGACGAATTCCTTGCTTCCTTTTGTCTCCGCCTTTGCAAAGACAATGGCGGAGCCGCCTACGCCCAAAGGCTTTGGAAAGAAGTCGGCAAGCGCCCGGAGGCGAAAACACCTCAGGCTGGCATTGATAACTTCATCCTCGCCGCCTGCGCTGCGGCCAACAAAAACCTGAGCTCGCTCTTCACCCGAGACTGGCGTTGGCCAATGTCGGACAAGGCCATTGAGGAAGCGAATCAGCGCTGGGGAGCGATCTCCGAGTCTGCGACGCTTCCGCAAAACGATGCAAAGGGCGACTCTTCGGCTGTCGCTGCGACAAAGGACAAGCCGCTCCTCAACTCCCTAGGCATGAAGTTCGTCCCCGTCCCGGGAACCAGCGTCTTGTTCTCCATTTGGGACACCCGAGTGCAGGATTTCAAGGAGTATGCGGGCGCGAGAGGGGTGGATGATTCGTGGACGAAACAAAACAGGGACGGCGTGCCCTCGGGGCATGAATTGACCCACCCGGTGGTGGGAGTGAGTTGGGAGGACGCCAAGGCGTTTTGCCAATGGCTCACGGAAAAGGAAATCGCCGGGGGCAGGCTGTCCGAAGGAATGCGCTACCGGTTGCCGACGGATGGCGAATGGAGTTTCGCCGTAGGTCTGCCGCCGGAGGACGGCGCGACCCCAGCGGAGAAGAATGGGAAAGACAGCGTGAGTTTCCCGTGGGGGAAAGACTATCCGCCGAAGGCGACCTCGGGCAACTATGCGGACTCGGCCTGGCACGAGAAGTTTCCCAAGGAGACGTGGATCGAAGGATACGCGGACGGATACGCCACGACCTCGCCGGTGGGAAGTTTCCCCGCCAATGCGTTTGGGCTCTACGACATGGGTGGCAACGTGTGGCAATGGTGTGAAGATTGGTTTGATGCCTCTCACCGCCTCCGGGTGCTGCGGGGAGCTTCGTGGATTTACGACGACCCATCCTACTTGCGATCTTCGTTCCGTTGGCACGAGCCTCCAGGCTTACGCTATTACCATTACGGGTTTCGTTGCGTCTTGGAAGACATCTCCCCCGGGGGCAATGCAACCCCTCCACCCGAAGACGGGCGCGGGATGGACGATGCGGAGCCAACGAAAAATGTCAGCTCAGTGAACGGACCGCCGTTCGAGAACTCTCTCGGCATGCTCTTTCTCCCGGTGCCGATCACCGGCGGACCGACCGCAGGACGGGAGGTGATGTTCAGCGTCTGGGACACCAGGGGCCGCGATTACGAGGTGTTTGCCCGCGAGACCAAGCGGAAGATGGAGGACGCCGGGTTCCCGCAAGGTGCGGACCATCCGGTGGGCAAGGTGAGTTGGGATGATGCGCAGGCTTTTTGCGCGTGGCTCACGGCGCGGGAGCGGGCCAGCGGGGAGTTGCCGGAAACCCACGCATACCGTCTGCCCAGCGATCACGAATGGAGTTGCGCGGCCGGAATCGGTGACCTGGAGGATGCCTCCGCCAGCCCGGAAGAAAAGACCCTGAACGTCGCAAATCCCCATGCCAAGAGCGATGACGGCAGCGGGTTCCGGTGCGTTCTCGCTCCCGTGATCGCTGGCTTCTTTGCCGACGGGGCGTCCAACGTGCCCTAATGCCCTAAGAGGGAAATGAACCCTCAACCCTCAAAACCGGCTTCCCGGACCACGGTTCGGGCCCAGGCCAAGTCGTCCGGATCCAGGCCAAGTCGTCCGGATCCAGGCCAAGTCGTCCGGATCCAGGCCGGGTGGCGGTTCGTCGTAGGGTAGCAGCCAGTAACGGCCCTTGGCGTAACACCTGTCGATCAGCGGCTGCAAATTGAGGGCTGCGTCTGGCTCCCCTTGGCGAAGGGGCACCGCCACGGCAGGCAGCGGCAGGCGCAAGGCACATGGATACACCTCGGATTCAGCTGCTTTGGCGATCCGCTCGCCTTCGTCTGGCTCGTTGAGGACTACCCGTTCTTCCGCCCGCGCCACCAGGTCGGCCGGCAACTCGTCACCGAGGGCCTCCGCGATGTCGCCAATCAGCCGGGTGTGGACGTCACTCCACACCAACTGCATCCAGGGATTCATCCCGGGGAATGGGTTCTTGCGTTCCAGCGCGAGCAGTCTCCGGGCTTTCCCCGGTTTCGTCAACCCCGCCATCCCGCCAGGGTGTGAATGAAAGTGGTGGACGTTGATGCCGAATTCCGGGGAATTCCGCTACGAATAGCTCTCGTTCGTAGCGGACCACCCGCCGCGGCAGCGGCTTCAAATGAGCCGAAGGCTGGGTTGAGATGGTCAATGTGGAGAATTTTTGTTGAAGGCATTTTTGCACGTCGCCAGATGGCTGCGGCTGCCCCAATCTCAGAGATGGCGATGTCTATTCTTCGATCCGTTGTTTCCAATACCCGGGACGCTTCTTGAAATGAGCCAGGGCAAGGATTTGGAGATCTCCCATGGCGCTTACTCGGTAAACAACTGCGTAGGGGAACCGGTCCACCCCTGCCTTGCGGCATTCTCCCTCCACGCATCGAAATACCAGAGGAGAATTCCGAACTTTAGTCAGCGCGGCTTCAACTTGGATTGTGAAGCGTTCCCCAAGTCCTTCCACCCGCAACTCGTAGAAGATGGCGGCTTGGGCGAATTCACGTGCAGCCTCCTCGTGCCAAATCACCGGCATCATTCCGGCCTGGCCCGCCGGATTTCTTCCAACCGCGTTTTGACCCGCTCCCTGACTTCGTCGTGCGGGATCAATTGCGCACGGCCTTCATCGATGTCCGCTACGCGGCGACGCAACTCTTCACGCCACTCTGGACTGATCTCAGCGTCGTCGGTTTCATCGAGACTTTCTACCAGCTTGCTGGCGAGTTTGGACCGCTCGTCGAGGGGAAGATGCAACGCCTCGTCCTCGATGCGAGCATAAGGTCGTGACGCTGGAATCATGTGTAGATTCTTGCACACTACTAGAGAACGGTCAATAACCTCACTCCACACCAACTGCATCCAGGGATTCATCCCGGGGAATGGGTTCTTGCGTTCCAGCGCGAGCAGTCTCCGGGCTTTCCCCGGTTTCGTCAACCCCGCCATCCCGCCCGGGCCAGCTCCCGGGCTCCCCGGTTGTCTTGCGCCCGGGTCCACGCACGGGTGCGCGGGTCTTTGATTCCGGGGTGACGGAGGAATTGTGAGCCTTTGTTGATTTTTCCGAACAAATCTATCGGGAACTGTGCAACCGGTCCTTCTTGATTCTGTAGTCCCGTTGTAGAAGCCACTCAACCCCATGGACACTCCAGACGATCCAGATCAGAAACTGCAGGGAATCGACGCCGCCGACCTGCTGGCACGCGCCCTGGAATCCGGAAAGCCTGCCACGGGCAATCCGCGGGTGTGGACTCCTCCGGCTCCAGAGGTCCTCGCGCAGTTACTGCCCCAGTACCGCATCGAGCGGCTCATCGGCCACGGAGGGATGGGCGCGGTTTACAAAGGCGTCCAGCCCGCGCTGGACCGTCCCGTCGCCATCAAGCTGCTGCCGGCGGAACTGGTCGCCAAGGACGATTTCTTCACCCGCTTCGAGCGTGAGGCCAAGGTCCTCGCGCGGCTGCAGCATTCGGGCATCGTCACCGTCTACGACTTCGGGCTGACCACGGACGGCCATCCGTACATCGTCATGGAGTTTGTCGACGGAACCGATCTGGCGCGCCTCATCGGCATGGGCTCGTTGACCACAGCCCAGGCATTGGAGCTTACGATCCAGATCTGCGAGGCTCTGAACTATGCACACGGGCAAGGAGTCATTCACCGCGACATTAAACCGGCCAACATTTTGGTGACGAAAGATGGAAGGGCCAAGGTCGCGGACTTTGGTCTGGCCCGCCCCATGGATGAGGAAGCGGAGGGCCGACTCACGAGGTCAAACATGATCATGGGCACGCCAGCCTACATGGCGCCGGAGCAGTACATGGGGCTGTCGGACCAGCGCGCGGACATTTTTGCGCTGGGCGTGTTGCTCTACGAGATGCTCACCGGGAAGCGCCCCGAAGGAGCCTTCGACCCGCCCTCCGTGAAGGTTCGTCTGGACGTGCGGCTGGACCAGGTCGTGCTCAAGGCGATGCGGCAGGAACCGGAGCGCCGCTATCAGCTGGCCAGCGAGATGGGAGCGGAGGTGGATCACATCCGCAAGACGCCTCTTCCGAAAGAGCGGGTAGGGGGCAAGCCGGTCCCCCAGCGCGGCAAGGGGAAAAAGGCAGCGAAGATCCCCCCGCTCGGGATTGCGGCAGCCATTTTCTTCCCGCTGATCGCCATCGGTGGATTGATGGCGTGGATTGAACTGGATGACAAGCCAGCGAAGTCAGAGAAGGTGCCAGGAACGGCTCCAGCCGATCCGCTGGATGTACACGCCACGGCGAAAGCCGCTACGAAGGCCATCGTCCTGACGACCACGGCCCCTCCATTTTCTGCCACCAAAGACAAGGCTTTTGAAAACTCCCTAGGCATGAAGTTCGTACCGGTGCCGATTACCGGCGGGCCGACCGATGGGCAGCGGGTGCTATTCAGCGTGTGGGATACGCGAGTTCAGGATTACGAGGTCTTCGCCAAAGCAACCTATCGCACGCTTGAAAAGCCAGACTTCGAGCAAGGCGCGACTCACCCCGTCGTCAATGTAAGCTGGTATGACGCCCAGGCATTTTGCACCTGGCTCACTGAGCGCGACCGCGAAGCAGGGAATCTGCCCGCAAGCTATAATTACCGCCTGCCCAGCGACCACGAGTGGAGTTGCGCGGTCGGGATCGGCGAGCGGGAAGATGCGGCGAAGACGCCGGAAGAAAAGGACGCGAAAGTTGACAACGTTTTCCCGTGGGGCAGCCAGTGGGCGCCGCCTCCCGGTGGGGGCAATTATGCGGGCGAGGAGTTAAAGCCCGCACAGGCGTCTGGGAAATACACCTTCATCAAGGACGTGATTTCCGGCTACAATGATGGCTTTGTGAGCGCGTCGCCGGTCGGAAGCTTTGCGGCCAACCGGTTTGGCCTGTTCGACATGGGCGGCAACGTGTGGCAGTGGTGTGAGGACTCGTGGAACACTGAACGTGTGTTACGGGGCGGTTGTTGGAACAATTGGCAGCACGGCTACCTGTTGTCGTCCGGTCGCATTCACAGCACTCCGGCGCTGCACAACGACTACGACGGCTTCCGCTGCGTCTTGGTTTCCGACCCAACCCGACCACTGCAAAAGACAATAGCCCTTGTCCCACCGACGCCCGCGACACCCACCAAAGTCCAGGCGTTCACCAACTCCCTCGGCATGAAGTTCGTCCCGGTGCCGATCACTGGCGGGCCGACCGATGGAGAGAAAGTGCTCTTTAGCATTTGGGAGACGCGGGTGCAGGACTACGAAGTTTTCGCCAAGGAAACCAAGCGCGAATGGCCGAGGCCCCCGTTCGAGCAAGGCAAGAGCCATCCTGCCGTGGACGTGACCTTGGACGACGCCCACTCCTTCTGCGCGTGGCTGAGCGACCGTGAGCGAAAGAGCGGAGTGCTCGCCGCCACCCAAGCTTATCGGCTGCCCACAGACCACGAGTGGAGTTGCGCTGCGGGCCTCGCTGACCGCGACATTGCGGACTTGCCCCCAAAGGAAAAGAGCGGTGTGCCACCCGACCAGTTTCCTTGGGGCAAATCGTGGCCGCCACCTGCTGGGGCGGGCAATCTGTGTGGAACTGAAACACTTGGCAGCGGGAAAACCTACTTACCAAAGGCGCTTGTGGGGTACCGGGATGGCTTTATTGAAACTGCGCCTGTGGGTAGCTTTGCTTCCGACCAATTCGGTTTGTACGACGTCGCCGGAAACGTCTGGGAGTTCGTGGAAGATTGGCATGATCAAGAGAAGCAACGCCGTGTCCTCCGAGGCGGATCGTTTGAGCGGTGTGAACCCGCCGATCTCACTTCGTCGAGACGGCTAAGTAGTTCAGCCCAGTTTCGAGGAATAGACTGCGGTTTTCGGATCGTCCTGATCCAAGTGCCCAGTCTACATCCATCGCCTGAGCCAAATGGGACTACCGCATCTCCCTTCGAGGCGACGAAGAACGCACCCTTCGAAAACTCGCTCGGCATGAAGTTCGTCCCCGTGCCGGAAACGCACGTTCTCTTCTCCATCTGGGATACGCGGGTGCAGGATTACGAGGCGTTCGCAACCGCCTCGAAACGAGAATGGCCGAAGGCGGAGTTCGAGCAAGGGCCGTCTCATCCGGCGGTGCGTGTCGGTTGGAGCGATGCGAGGGCCTTTTGCGAGTGGCTCACCCGCAGGGAACAAGCAGAGGGTAAGGATCGGACCAAACGACGCCTACCGGCTCCCGTCGAATGAGGAGTGGCTGACAGCCGTTGACCGCGGAGCAGGCACGGCTGGTGATCCGTCCTGGATCTATCCTTGGGGAACGTCTTGGCCGCCCCCGGCTGGAGCGGGGAACTATGCGGGAAGCGAACTCCGCTTGGCGAAGGATTCCGGCCAAAAGGTGATCGATCCGGATTACAACGATGGCTTCCTCAACACCTCACCAGTCGGCCATTTTGCGGCCAATCCCCTTGGATTGTATGATATGGGTGGCAATGTGCTCCAGCTCTGTCTGGACTCAGAAATCCAACAGAACGAGCTTTACTACTACGTCCGTGGTGGATCTTGGTTCTATGACGGAGCACAGGACGCTCTGCGGTCGACCGCCGAATTTCGGGTGACCGACTTTACCCCTTGTCCCCATATTGGCTTCCGCTGCGTGTTGGTGCTCGGAGCGGCGGAAGTATTGGAGGAAGGCTTGACCGCTTGGTGGAAGGCCGATGGCGATGCCAGGGATTGGATGGGAACGCACTCCGGAGAAATGAAGGATGGCGCGGTCTTTGCGCCAGGCCGGGACGGTTTGGCCTTTTCTTTCGCGGGGACAGCTCCCCAAGTGGCGGTGCCTCCAGACGCTGCGTGGGCCTTCGGAGATCAAGAGTTCACTATCGCGCTTTGGGCAAAGTTTCCCACTGCGGACGTAAGGCAGGCGTTGCTCTCTTGTTCGGACGGAACGGAATCAAGCGACCGGTGGATCGTCACGATTTGGGATGGGGCACTGCTTTGGCTCTCGGGCCGCGACACCTGGCTCGGCGGAGCCGCGCGCATTCCCGCTGCACCCGCGCCAACTTGGCATCATCTCGGCGTTTCCCGCAGCGGTTCCACCTTTCGCTTCTACGTCGACGGGGAAGAACTGGCAGTCCAAGAAGCGGCGACCGCGCCAGCACCTCAGGCGGGAAGGCTGACGATCGGTGGTGCCGAAGGATGGGCTCACTTCCAAGGGCTACTTGACGACGTTCGGATCTACCACCGTGCTCTGTCCACCACGGAGATCAAGTCGCTCGCGGAAGCCTTTGGGCCGCTGAAACACTAAATGAACTCGTGAGGTAAGGCCGAATCCACTCTTTCGGAGTCCGGGGGGGGGGATTTCGCTTCGGAACAAGTTGGCGGATGAAAATCCGTTGGAATTTCACGTTGGAACAAGTTGGCCGATGAAAATCCGTTGGAATTTCGCGTCGGAACAAGTTGGCGGATGAAAATCCGTTGGAATTTCACGTTGGGACAAGTTGGCGGATGAAAATCCGTTGGAATTTCACGTTGGAACAAGTTGGCCGATGAAAATCCGTTGGAATTTCACGTTGGAACAAGTTGGCCGATGAAAATCCGTTGGAATTTCACGTTGGAACAAGTTGGCCGATGAAAATCCGTTGGAATTTCACGTCGGAACAAGTTGGCCGATGAAAATCCGTTGGAATTTCACGTTGGAAGAAGTTGGCCGATGAAAATCCGTTGGAATTTCACGTTGGAAGAAGTTGGCCGATGAAAATCCGTTGGAATTTCACGTTGGAACAAGTTGGCCGATGAAAATCCGTTGGAATTTCGCGTCGGAACAAGTTGGCCGATGAAAATCCGTTGGATTTTAGCGCCGGAACAAGCTGGTCGTTGAAAATCCGGGTGCTTGCGCCAGAAATTGTTTCCACTCCAGATGCGGAGGCAACCACAATCAGGCCAATCCTCACTTCCCTAGACCGAGAAAGGTGAAACGAGTGACCGTTTCGCGTGCGTCGGAAAACAAGGCGCTAAGATGGCACAGTTCGAATCAATGTTGTCCGATGAACTATTGACGCCCATCCTCATCCCAGGCTTTCCAAGATTTCCGCCATGAGCGATCCTTCTGATCCATCGCCCGCCCCAGACGCCTTCGAGGAAGCCGAAACACTTCGTCTCAACACCGAAGCGTTGGCGGCCCTTGCTGCCGATGCAGAGACGATCGCGGCGTCCGCCCCGCCTCAAGTCTCCGTGAATCTGGAAAGAACCGGCGACATGATCGGGCGTTACCAGCTCGTCAATGTCTTGGGAGAAGGCGGCTTCGGCACCGTGTGGCGGGCGGAACAGAGCGAACCCATCCATCGGGAAGTCGCTCTCAAAGTGATCAAACCGGGCATGGATTCCCGCGAGATCATCGCCCGATTCGAAGCGGAGCGTCAGGCGCTCGCCTTGATGGATCATCCGAACATCGCGGGAGTGCTCGATGCCGGCACCACCGGGAACGGACGGCCGTTCTTCGTCATGGAACTGGTGAAAGGCGTACCCATCACCGATTACTGTGACTCGAAACAGCTGACCATCCGCCAGCGGCTGGAGCTGTTCATTCTGGTGTGCCAGGCCGTGCAGCATGCGCATCAGAAAGCCATCCTGCATCGCGATCTCAAGCCATCGAACATCCTTGTCACTGAAATCGACGGCAAACCAGTGCCCAAGGTCATCGACTTCGGCATCGCCAAGGCTCTCGGCACTTCGCCCGAGGCCGCGTTGCAAGGCAGCCTGCTGCAAACGCAGTTCGGAGCGGTGATCGGCACACCTCAGTACATGAGCCCCGAGCAGGCTGGTGCCGAGCCTGATTTGGACACGCGCAGCGATATTTACACGCTGGGCGTGATCTTGTTTGAACTGCTCACGGGCGACACGCCGCTGTCCCGCGACTCCATACGCAAAGCCGCGCTGGATGAAATCCTGCGTGTCGTGCGGGAAGCGGAGCCGAAACGCCCCAGCAGCCGGGTGGTGCCCGCCACTGCGACGTCCACGCAAACCTGCACCGCGCGGAAGACCGGGCCGGCAAGACTGATGCGGTCACTGCGTGGTGATCTCGACTGGATCACCCTCAAGTCACTGGAGAAGGAACGCGATCGTCGCTACGAGAGCGCTTCCGCGTTCGCCCAGGATCTGGAACGGCATTTGCGCGATGAACCGGTGGAGGCGGGTCCACCCAGTGTGCGCTACCGGCTGACAAAGCTGGTGCGCAAGAACAAGGGCACCTTTGCCGCCGCCGCCGCCATCATATTCTGCCTCGTTACCGGTCTGGTGGTCAGCGCTTATGCCCTTCTGCGCGAGTGGCAGGCGCTCGCCGAGCTTCGCAGCACCGCGCCGACGTTTCATGACGTGGCAAAATCGAAGCTCGACGAGGGCAGGTTTGACGAGGCACTCGAAAAAATCGGCTACGCGATCCAGTTGGACAGCACCAACGCGGACTACCGCCTGTTCCGCGCCAATCTCCTCGAATCCTTGCAGCGTCTTGCCGAAGCGCGCGCTGAATACCAGCGGGTGATCACCCTTCGAGCCAACGACGAAACCGCCGCCGCCAACCTCTCCCTCTGCGAGAACTTGCTGGCGGAAAGTCGTGACGCGGCAGCGCTACCCAAAGCCCTTCAGAAGCGTCTGCTCGAAGCATTGATCGCCCAGGGCCGCCTCGTGGAGGCCGGACCGTTGAGCACATTGTTCGAGCCGGATGTGGCGCTCGCCGAAGCCACCATTCGCGCCCGGCTGAACGATTACAAAAAGCAGGTTCCCTGGAGGAACAACCGCGTGTCACGGCTTCCAGACGGCACCTTCAAAGTCAATCTCTCCGGCCTTGCCTTGGGAGATCTCTCGGTTCTCAAAGACCTGCCGGTTTCCGTGCTGAATTTGCATCAGGACTATTTCAACAAGAACCGACTTGTGAACCTGGGGGAGCTTCGCGGCCTGCCACTTAAGGTGCTAAACATCGACGATTCTAATGTCACGGATCTCAGTCCCCTGCGTGGGATGCCGTTGGAAGAGCTGGAGATGTCCCGGACTGCAGTTCTGGATCTTTCTCCTCTCACCGGCATGAAATTGCGACGTCTGGTCATGGGTTACCCGCGCATTTATGGCCGTGTTTCCGATTTGAGACCGCTCAAGGGAATGCCCCTGGAGCATCTCGACCTGGAGAACGCCAGCAACATCGTGGACATCACCCCGCTGCGCGGCGCACCGCTCACCTACCTGCGCCTGACCAAGACCCGCGTCGCAGATCTCTCACCGCTCGTCGGCGCACCGCTCGTCGATCTTCAGGTCTCCGAGACCGATGTCGCCGACCTCGCACCGCTTGCGGCCTGCACGAAACTGGAAACGCTGAATATCTATGACACCAAGGTCAGCGACCTGTCCCCCCTTGCGAAGCTCCGCCTTACGCATCTCGACTGCCACTGGAACAAGGTTGCCAGCCTGGAACCGTTGCGCGGCCAGCCCTTGTCCTACCTCAATCTTTCCCGGATCCCGGCATCCTCCAGCGCTGCGGCCATTCAGGGCAACCCGTTCAAATTCATCAACCTTGCCGGACATCCTGGCATTGATCTCGGCCCCCTAGCGTATTGTGTGTCCTTGGAGGAGATCGTCCTGCCCAGTAAGGTGGTGAACCTCGAGGTGCTCCGCAGAATGCCCCGGCTCCTTGTCATCAGCGACATGGATGGCACTCGCACCGCCGACCAGTTCTGGAAAGCCCATGACGCCAAATAGGTGGAGGAAACAACGCTCCGGAAAAAGCTGCGCGAATAGGAGCAACAGCTTAGTTGGAACGACGCTCGTCTGAGCCTCCCAGAGACGTCACGCGTTCCCTCGGCGAATTTTCGATCAGCCCCAGCATCCGCGACTACTCCGCCACCAGGTGCGCTCCTTTCTCCGCGACGGAGCGTTTCATGGTGAAGACCAGGAAGACGAGGACCCCGGCGACGACGGCGGCCATCAGAAAGCTGTCGAAGTAGGACAGGGCCAACGCCTGCTGGTGGCGGAGATGGGAGAGGCTTTGCAGGACCATCTGTTGCGCGCCGACGGGATCGCCGGTTTGCTGGACAAAGGCGGATTGGGCCTCCGCGAGGTAGGAATTCACTGCGGGATTCAGAGGGTCGAGATTCTCGCCGAGACGCAGGGTGTGGAACTGTTCGCGGCGTTCGATGATTGTCTTGGCGGCGGAGGTTCCCACGCTGCCGCCCTCATTGCGAAGGAGGGCGAGGAGGCCAACCGCCGCACCGCGCAACTCGATGGGGATGTTCCGGAAGGCGGCGACGTTGAGTGGCGCGAAAATCATCGACAGGCCCGCGATCACGACGATGCGGGGCCAGATGACTTGCCAAGCGGTGATCTCCAGGTTCATCTGAGACATCCAGAAATTCCCCAGCCCGAGCGTCAGGAGTCCGGCAGCCATCAGGTAACGCGCATCGACGCCCCGCGCGAGCAGCAGGCCGGTCGCCATGAGCGTGAGGACCGCGCCGATTCCAGCCGGGGAGAGGACCAGTCCGGAGGTGGTGGCGTCGTAGCCGAAGAGCGACTGGAGCAGGCCGGGGAGGCTGGTGGTATTCGCGTAGAGAACGCCGAACGCGCAGAAGATGATTAGGCTGCACGAGGCGAAATTCGGGTCGCGCAGGATGCGGAAATTGATCAGGGGATTTTGAATCCGCAACTCGCGCACGATCAGTCCGACGAGGGAGCCAATGAAGAGAAGCGTCAGGGTTTGAATCCGGAAGAACGGATCGCCGAACCAGTCCCACTCCTGGCCTTTGCTGAGCAGAACCTCCCAGGAAATCATGGTGGTGCCCAGCAGGCCGAGGCCGAGGGAGTCAAAACGCCGGTGCTCCTGGCGCATCGTGGCGCGCTCCGCCTTCAGGTAAGCGGGATCAACCACGACCATCCGGCAGAGGAAGAGAGCGAGCAATCCCACCGGCAGATTGAGATAGAAGATCCAGCGCCAACCGTAGTTGTCGGTGATGAAGCCCCCCAAGGTCGGCCCGACCACGGGCGCGAGGAGCGCGGCGATGCCGAAGAGGGTCATCGCGGTGCCCTGTTTCTCCTTGGGAAAGGCGTCGAGCAAGATGCCCTGACTGCAAGGTTGCAATCCGCCACCGGCCAGGCCCTGCAAAACGCGCGCGGCGACCAGCATGGGCAGGCTGGTCGCCATTCCACACATGACCGACGCGAGAGTGAAAACGGCGATCGACCACAAGAAATAGGTGCGCCGGCCCAGCCGCGCGATGAGCCAACCGGAGATTGGCAAAATGATCGCGTTCGCCGCGAGATAGCTGGTGATGACCCACTCGCTGTCAGTCGCTGGTGCCGAGAGACTACCGGCCATGTAGCGCAACGCCACGTTTGCGATCGTGGTATCGAGCACTTCCATGAAGGTCGGGATGACCACCGCGACCGCGACGATCCACGGATTGAAGCCACGCACACCAGGGAGCGGCAACGGCGTGGCCACCACGGAGGCAGCGGTGCTCATGGCTTGGCGGCTTGCGCTCGTTCCTGGAGGAATTTGCCCGCGTTCGGTCCGGTGGGTGCCTGCTGCAAATCGACCGTGGGTTCGACCGAGAGCCCGACGAAGAGCGGCAGTTTGTCCGGGTCATAGTCCACCAGATCGATCCGCACCGGCAGCCGCTGCACCACCTTGACGAAGTTGCCGGTCGCATTTTGGGCAGGCAACAAGGAAAGAGTCGAGCCCGTCCCCATGGCGAAGCCGGTGATGCGTCCTTCGAAGGGGTGTTTGCCGCCATACATATCCACTTTCAGCTCCACGCGTTGGCCGATGCGCAGGTCGCGGAGCTGAGTTTCCTTGAAATTCGCGTCGACCCAGATATCGCGATAGGAGCGGAGGACCATGAGCGATTGACCGGTCTCCACATGGTTCCCGGGATTCACATTGCGGCGGGTCACGATGCCGTCAATCTCCGCCACAATGGTGCAATAGCGGAGATCCAATATCGCCTGATCGAGGTCGCGTTGGGCCAGGAGCAAGCCCGCTTGAGCCTGCATCAGAGCGGGCGCTTTCGTGATAATTCCGGCATAGATGCGGTCGATGTCACCACCGGGGTCGTGCTGGTAGAATTCCGCCACGATCTGCCGGGGCGTGAGATCGTAAGAGGAAGGAACGATTCCGAGCTGTGCGGCGCCCTGCATCAACTCCGCCACCGCTTGCCGGACGGAGGAAAACGTCTGATCGAGGTCGGCGGGCACGTTCGTGAGGTTCTGGCCTTCGGGGGCACTGGCGGGTAATCCGAGGACTGCCCGCGCCTGATTGACACTCTCAAGCGCCTGAGTCACTTGGAATTTCGTCACGTCGAGCGCCGCTTGTTTCTGCTGGAATTCCTGGGTGCTCACCGCGTTTGTATCGAGCAGCCTTTTCGACCGTTCAAACTCTGCTGCCGCCAAAACGTGGGTCGCTTTGATCTCCTCCCAATACGCCGCGCGCGCCCGGATCACCGCGATCTGGTTGTCGACCTCCTCAATGGCGTGTTCCAGCTTGAACCGAAGCCCGCGCACCTGTCCGATCTGGCCGCGCACGGTCGCGTTCGCCACCACCAGATCGGCCTGGGCGGCCTGCAACGCCGCCTCTTTGATGGCGACCTGGACTCTATAGGGTTCCGGGTCCAGTTCGACCAGCGCGTCACCTTTCTTGACCCGGTTGTTATCTTCCGTCAGCACCCGCGCCACCTGCCCGGACACGCGCGGTGAGACAAAGGTCGCGTGGCAGTTCACATACGCGTCATCCGTCGAGACCGTGTGGAGGGCATGCAAAAGGCTGGGACCACGCACGTACCCGGTGACGATGATGATTGCCAAGCCGACCAAGCCCGCCAGCGATCGCAGCAACCGGCGTCCTTTGACTGGTGGCACCGGAGAGATTTCTTCGGAACTGGGTGGGTTTGGCTGGTCGGGCATCGGATTGTCCGGTCAATGGGGCTTGGCAGGGGATTACATCAGACCGAAGCAGATAGCCATGAGACCGAGCGCCCAGTGAATCACGGTCACGCCGATCAGGTTCTTGTGCCGGAGATAGATCAACCCGAACAGAACGCCGGCACCGAAGGTCAGCAAGACAGCCGGAATCCCGTGGTGGGTATGCACCAGCGCAAAGATCGCTGCCGTCAAGCTCAGCGAGCTCAGGCCGCGCTTGTCGAGCAGGAAACGTTGTAAGGAGGACTGCACCACCCCTCGGCAGACAAATTCCTGGATGAAGGCATGAAAAATATAGGTGAGCGGCTCGTATGAGAGAAGTCCCGTAGGGCCTCCCAGGAAGGTCATAAACCGCGTATTGAAGGAAAGACCAAAGGGGAAGCCGCCCGAGAAATACCGGTAGGCCCACACCGCGCCCACGCTGACGCCTGCCAGAAGCACTCCCTCCAGCAATGATCCCCAGATGTTGCGGCTGGTGATCCCGAATTCGCGCATCGGCACGCCCATTCGGCGCACGAGGTAGAACACGGGAGCGATCAGGATGACGAGGACGGCCCAATTAATCGTCGGGCTGTTGGGATCCCACGCATTCGTCTCCACGACGTTTGCCACGAGGTTGACGAAACCGAAACCGAGAACGACGTAAACGAACAGCTCTCCGAAACGCAGGCGATCCTGGAGGCTGGCCGCATACATCCTCACCGTCTCCAGCCGAGCCTCCGTTTCCAGCCGGACCCGTTCCGCACTGATCCGGCCGATCTGCTCAGTCAGGTATCGGAGCACGTTTCGGGCATCGGGGTGCTGCTCTTCGAGCGCCTTCCGGGAGAGAACTGCGCAGGCGCAATCCGTGGTCGCGTGGGCCGAGGCCGTCCTCGGAAGTCCATGCAGAAACGCCACCTCGCCAAACACGCAGCGATTCGAGAAGGTAGCCACCGTCTCCCGTTTCTGGGTTTCCGCGTTCCGCTTGGAAATCTCCACTTTCCCGTGAATCAGCAGCCACAACTCGTCCGAGTCCGAACCCTCGGCGAAAAGCTCTTGCCCGGCGGAAAAACGCCGTCCCTTGATCAGGTCTCGCAGGATTCGGAACTGGTAATCCGTGAGGTTCGCGAAAATTTCGAAGCTTCGAACAGGATCAGACAGAAACGTGGACATGGAGGCGGATCGTTACTGGGAGTTCCCTTTCACTGCAAGGTGGCATGGAGTTGTCAGGCTGGTTGCCCCCCCGATCCCGACAAGCACTTACGATAAATCGAACCGAATCCTACCCGAGTCCAGGTCACGATCAAGCTCGGAATCGACGCCGGTCGTCCCTCATGCCGGAAACCACCGTACGCCCCACACCTCCACGGATTGCTCCCGGCCTTTCACCTGGTGAGTCCCGGCGTTCTCGCTGTAGGAGTAGCCTTCGGGCCAATCCTACAGAAAATGGCTGGTCACGAGGGCGGTGTAACCGGAGTGGCGGGTCAGGATCGTTTCGCATTTCGCGTACTACCCATCGATGACTTTGGCCAAATCGTCCGGGGAGAGCTCCTCCGATAGAGCGGTAAACCCTTGGATATCGCTGACGAGGACGATCACTGGAGTCGACCGCACGTAGGCGATGGTGGCACCCCCAAGGGCATCCGCTGAACCGGTGACGCCGCCGTCCTGTTCGAAGCGGAGTTGATGGCCGGGGAGGAAGAGCATATCGCCGTGGGAAAGTTTTTTGGCCGCAGTGACGCGGGTTCCGTTCAAATACGTGCCATTGAAACTGCCGAGGTGGAAATATTAATAGCCGTGATCCTGCCAGCGGATCATGGCGTGGCGGCGTGAGACCCGGGGGGCGGGTACGACCACGGTACATTCGTAGCTGCGACCGATGATCGCGACCTGCCCGATCTCGGTGCGCACCCCGGAGATGCCGTCATGGAGGTAGCCCTTCAAGTTGATCTACTTAGGCCGCACCTGCGATTGATCGCAAGGTCGAGGGTGTCCTTCTGTAGGCATGGAATCGGGGAGAAACGTCCAACCGGAGCGCGCCTGATGCTGGGGGGCGAGTGGGGCGGATTGTTTTTCCTCCGGGACTTGCAGCGGGATGTGATCACAGGCACCGGCAATGGCTGAGGTGAAGGCTGGGATGGTTCCCTTTGGCGAAAGTTGAACCATTGTCGATCTTGGGCGATCCAAGTGACAGATGGATCAATCAGGACACGGAATCAGCCGCAGGCGCATCCTGCATCAGTGTGGGATGGGGATGGCGGGATTGGCGACCGCTCATCTTTTCCAGGGGTGCAACCGTGCGGAGAGCATCGCGGCGAAGGCGGCTGTGCCGTCGCTTGAACTCAATCCATTGGCTGCTCGGGCTCCGCATTTTCCGGCCCGGGCCAAGTATGTGATCCATTTGTTCATGAATGGCGGCCCGTCGCAGGTCGATACCTTTGATCCCAAGGATGCCTTGACCAAGTATGATGGCAAGCCTTTGCCGGGCGACTTCCTCAAGACCGAGCGGCAAACGGGGGGCGCGATGAAGTCCCCGTTCTCCTTCAGCCGTTACGGGAAGAGTGGCCTGCCCGTCAGCGAGATTTTCGCGAACGTCGCCCAATCCGCCGATGACCTCTGCGTCATCCGCTCCATGTATGCCAACGTCCCCAATCATGAGCCGTCCCTGATGCTTATGAACACCGGGGACCAGCTTCAATCCCGTCCGAGTTTGGGTGCCTGGGTGACTTACGGTTTGGGGACGCTCAACGACAATCTGCCCGGCTTCGTGGCGCTTTGTCCGAACGGTGTGCCCATCGTGGAGACGCAGAACTGGCGCTCTTCCTTCTTGCCCGGTGCTTACCAAGGGACGCACATCGACACGAAGTACACGCAGATCGATGACTTGATCCGGAATATCCACAACCCGCGGATTCCTCTCAAGCAACAGCGTCAGCAACTCGATCTCGTCCAAGAACTCAATCGCAAACACCTCGCCGAGCGCGCCAACGACGCAAAGCTGGAAGCCCGCATGCATAGCTTTGAACTGGCTTACCGGATGCAGATGGAAGCGAGCGACGCGTTCGATGTGACCACTGAACCGGATTGGATTCAGGACGAATACGGGCGGGACGTCCAAGGCCGGCAAATGCTCATGGCGCGCCGTTTGGTGGAGCGTGGAGTTCGCTTCGTCCAAGTCTGGCATGGGGCCGGGCAACCCTGGGACAGCCACACGGAGATTCAGAAGAACCACGGGCGGCTGGCCAAGGAGTGCGACAAGGCGATCGGGGCGCTCCTCAAGGATCTCAAGCGCTCCGGTCTGCTCGAAGAAACCCTGGTCATCTGGGGCGGAGAGTTCGGGCGGACGCCGACGGTGGAACTTCCGACACCGGGTCTCAATGGAGCGGAGACGGTGTTAGGCCGGGATCACAACCACTACGGTTTCACCATGTGGATGGCCGGTGGAGGCGTGAAGGGCGGACATATCCACGGCGCCACCGATGATTTCGGGTTCAAAGCGGTGGAAAACCGGGTTCACGTCCATGATCTGCACGCGACGGTGCTTCACCTGCTCGGGTTCGACCACACCAAGTTGACCTACCGTTACGCCGGACGGGACTTCCGTCTCACGGACGTGCACGGCGAAGTGGTCCACGACATCATTGCGTGAATCCAGCTGAGGAGGTGAACGCTGATTCCTCCCAGTGGATCTCGCGGGGCATTGCCTGATTGGCCAGGACGGTCTGCCGCCAATGAAAGAGAACGATTGCGTGGCTCGGCTTGACGGTTTCGAGCACGCTCTCATTCCGGAGATCAAGGATGCGCAGTTCCCGGCCAGCCCGCTTCGAGGGGGGAGGTCCGGCGACCCTGGCGGAATAGATGTGTGCCACCGGGTTGGCCAGGAGGATCCTTTCATCAGCCGGGACCTTTCCGGGAAGACCATATCCCAGCTTCCGCCACTTCTTCACCGAATACCAAGTCTCCCGGTTGACCATGTGAAGGACGGTGGCGGGCCGGACATCTGCAGCCGGTTCCAGGCCCAGTTCCTCCCGCATTTCCTCGACGATGACGTCCTTGCATCCTTGTCCGCGACCGATCTTTCCCCCGGGGAGAACCCAGCGGACGCCACCGCCGGAGCGACGCTTCCGCCCCTGGCGCATGATCACAAAGAGACGATCCCCGTGCCAGGCGATGACACGGGCGCTGGCCACAGTAAGGATGGGCTTGGACACCGACCGCATTGTGGTCAAGCTAGGGGTGGATGCGCGTGAATGCAAGGTGACGAAATCTTCACCTGAAAGCCTGCGGAACGAAGGGCCGAACAAAAGGGGATTGTGCTGCCGACTACTTTCCGCAACGATGTCTCCAAATGTTGGCCAAGAAGGAACTCCCCGCACTCAATCTCCTGCTCGCTGAAGCGATCGGAACGTTCATCCTCGTCTTTGCCGGAACCGGCGCGGCGGTCGTCAATGATGTGTCCGGTGGAGTCGTCTCCCACGTGGGGGTGGCTCTGACCTTCGGGTTGGTCGTCTTTACTGTGATTTACGCGATCGGCGATGTCTCCGGCGCTCACATCAATCCGGCGGTGACCATCGGGTTTTGGGCGGCGGGGCGTTTTCCACTGAAATCAGTGGGGCCCTACATCGGGGCCCAATGCATCGGTGCGGTGGTCGCGAGCTTGGTTCTGCGCGGACTCTTTCCGGCGCAGGCCACGCTGGGTGCCACCCTACCCGCCGGGTCCGCCGGACAGAGCTTCCTGCTGGAGGTGCTTCTCACCGCCATTCTCATGCTCGTCGTCCTCAATGTGTCCCACGGAGCCAAGGAGAAGGGGATCACCGCCGGGCTTGTGATTGGCGGCGTGATCGGTTGGGAAGCCATGTTCGCCGGGCCGATCTCCGGGGCGTCCATGAATCCGGCTCGATCCCTGGCTCCCGCGCTGGTTTCCGGGCATCTCGGTGGGCTTTGGATTTATCTGATTGCACCCATCCTTGGGGCGATCGTCGGCGTGTTCGCCTGCCGCGGGATCCGGGGCAAGGATTGTTGCGGGGGGTGCTGCTGAAGCTCTTCAGTCCCGCTGATAGCGTCTCCGGTAACCCAACGGTGTCATGCCCGTGATCTTGCGGAACCGCTTGGTCAGATGGCTCTGGTCGCAAAACCCGGTGGCGGCGGCGATTTCTGCCACGGATTCACGGGTGGTCGCAAGAAGGCGCTGAGCCTCCTGCACCCGGAGGGAGAGGACGTATTCCATCGGCGAGAGCCGGAGCAGTTGTCGGAAACGGCGGTTGAATTGGGACACAGACACTCCGGCGATCGCCGCGAGGCTTTCGGCGGTGATGTCCCCGATGAGGTGGGTATCAATATAGTTCATGACCCGCTGCAACTCCCCGAAATAGGCGCGTTGGTCCTCCGGAGTGGCGATCGGGCGCATCAATCCGCATAGGCCGATGAGGTTCCCTTCCAAATCAAAGAGCGGTGCCTTGCTGGAGACGAACCATCGCGGAGTGCCGCGGATGTGGGGGACTAGCCACACCTCATTGCAAAGGGTCTCACGGCTCTCGAAGACCAATTGATCGTTGGCGGCGTAGGCGTCAGCCAGGACGGCGGGAAAATATTCGTGTGCGGTTTTCCCGATGAGATCCTCTTCGCGGGTCAGATCGTAGGTCACGAGATGGAACGAATTGCAAAGCACATAACGGCACTCAATGTCCTTTACGAAGACACAGGCCTGCGGAGCGGATGCCATCAGGCGCAGTGGCGGGAGCAAGCTCGGGTTGCGCAGGAAAAATTTCTCTTGAAACTGACGGGCCTCCTCGTGTCGCATGCGCGAAATATACCAAAAGACACCCAAGTGATACAAGACACTCGGCAATCGAGTGAATAGATTGCAGCCTCAACCCTCCAAAGCCATGTTCGATTTTCTTGCGGAAAGCAAAGCCCCCCTCTGCGGTCGAGAATTCTCCCGGCGCTCCTTTCTTCAAGTGGGTGCCTTGGGGCCGATCGGTCTGTCGCTGCCCCAGTTGCTGGCCGCTAAGGAAGCGGGCAAGATCAAAGGGGACAATACCAAGTCGTGTATTCTCATTTTCAATCTCGGCGGACCGAGTCACATCGATCTCTGGGATATGAAGCCGGATGCGCCGAGCGAGATCCGCGGTCCTTTCCAGCCGATCTCCACCAAGGTCCCCGGGTTTCAGATTTCGGAGATCCTTCCGATGCATGCCAAGATCGCGGACAAGTTCTCCCTGATCCGCTCTTGCCACCATGACGGGGCGGCGGTGCATGATGCCGGTTGGCAGATGATGCAGACGGGACGGCGCTTCACGGGGGGAATTCAGACGCCACATTGCGGGGCGGTCGCCAGTTATCTCATGGGGCGACGTTCAGATCTTCCGCCCTTCGTCGTTTTGCCGGAGCTCATGGGGCGTGGCGGCGGCAATCTGCCGAATGGCCAGGCCGGTGGTTTCCTCGGGAAAGCGCATGATCCCTTCTCCCTGATGGCGGACCCGTCGCAACCGAATTTCAAGGTGCCCGACCTTCTCCCTCCAGACCAGATCGGCGGGGCGCGCATGGATCGGCGGCGCAAGATGCGGGACATCGTGGAGCAGACCGTCAAGGATTTCGAAGCCAGTGAGGATGCGCGGTTGATGGACGACAACTTCCAGGCGGCCTTCCGGTTGATGACCAGCGAGCAGGCGCGCAGTGCGTTCGATCTGGCCCAGGAACATCCGGCTGTCCGCGAACGCTACGGGATGAACCGGGTCGGTCAGTGCATGCTGCTGGCCCGGCGGCTCGTGGAGAACGGCGTTCGCTTCGTCACCGTGAACACCTTCCACACGGTCTTCAATGAGCTGTCCTGGGATATCCACGGTTCCAAGCCGTTCATCTCCGTGGCTCAGATGAAAGAGGAGGTCGCCCCCATGTATGACCGGGCTTACTCCGCTCTGATTGAGGATCTCGACCAACGGGGCATGCTTGGCGATGTCATGGTGGCGGGTCTTTCGGAATTCGGCCGGACGCCGAAAGTCAATCCGGCCGGAGGACGCGACCACTGGCCCCAATGCTTTACCTCATCCTTCGCCGGCGGCGGCGTCCAAGGCGGGCGGATCATTGGGAAGAGCGACCCAATCGGTGGCTTTCCCGCGGATCGGCCTGTGGAGCCGGGAGACATCGTGGCGACGATTTTCAAGGGACTCGGATTCGACCACGAATCGCATTTGCCGGGCCCTTCGGGGCGGCCTTTCCCGTTGGTCGATTTCGGACGGCAACCTGTGCACGAATTGTTCTCATGAAGATCTGGATTTGCAATTGGCTATGGGTCCTCGCCAGTTGGGCGGGGGCGGCCCCAAAGGCGGAACTCCTGCCGGGGAAGATTACCTTGGACGGAGCGGAGAGCCGGCACGGGGTTCTCGCGGTCCGGGTGGAAGGTGGTGATCCTTCCGGTGAAGCGCGAGTGACCCGGCTCTGGGCGGAGAACGAAGCCGTCGCCACCGTGTCAGAAGGCGTGGTGATTGCTCGCGGGAACGGGACCACACGGATCCTCGCCGAGACCGATGCCGGGCCGGCCAGTGCGACGGTGACGGTGGCGAATTTCGCCGAGGCTCCGACCTGGAACTTCAGCAATCACGTGATGCCGGTGCTGGCGCGCAACAATTGCAACATGGGTGCTTGCCATGGCGCGATTGCGGGGAAGGGGGGATTCCGCCTCAGCCTGCGCGGTTACAATCCAGCCGGGGACTATTACACGATCACCCGGGAACTGCGGGGTCGGCGCGTCGAAATGGCCGCACCGGCGCAGAGCTTGATTTTGACGAAACCCACCGGAGCGACTCCTCACAAGGGCGGGCGGAAAATAGAGCCGATGTCGCGTGACTACCAGGTCCTCGCCGGTTGGCTTTCCCAGGGCGCGCCCGGGCCTTCGGATCAGGATGCCAAGCTCGCGTCGCTCGAAGTGTTGCCGGCGCGGTCGGTCTTGACGGTGGGCAGCGAACAGCGGCTTCTGGTTCGGGCTCGATACAGCGATGGCCGGACGGAGGATGTCACGAGTTGGGCGAAGTTTACCTCTGCGGACGAAACCGTGGCCTCGGTCGACGAGCGAGGAATGATCAAAGTGATCGGGGCCGGGGAAGGGGCGGTGACCGTTTGGTTCTCCAGCCAAATCGTGATGGCACGGGTCACTGTACCTTTCGGAAATGCTCCCGCTCCTGCCATCTACGCGTCTGCTCCACGGCGCAATTTCATCGATGAGCTGGGCTTGGCTCAGCTTGAAGAGCTCAAGCTTCCGCCATCACGCCGCACCACCGATGAGGAGTTTGTCCGACGTGTCTATCTCGACTGCATTGGGGTGTTGCCGACTGCGGCGGAGGTCAAAGCGTTCGTCGGGGACCAAACGTTGGAGAAGCGTGACCGTCTCATCGATCAAATGTTGGGCCGGCCAGAGTTTGTCGATTACTGGACCTATCGCTGGGCGGATGTCTTTCTGGTCAATGGCAAGTTGCTGCGTCCCGAAGCGGTCAAAGCCTACTATGGTTGGTTGCGTGGGAACGTCGCGGCCAACGCTTCCTGGGCGGAGATGGCCCGGGAGATCGTCACCGCCAAGGGGGACACGCAGGAGAACGGTGCGACCAATTTCTACGCGGTCCATCAAGACCCGGAAACGATGGCGGAGAACGTCAGTCAAACGTTCCTGGGCTTGTCGATCAACTGCGCCCGTTGCCACAACCACCCATTGGAGAAGTGGACCAACGATCAATATTACGCATTCGCCAATCTGTTCTCCCGGGTTCGTGCCAAGGGCTGGGGTGGGGATACCCGCAGTGGCGATGGGGAGCGGACAGTCTATGTCGAGTCTCGCGGTGACCTGATGCAACCGAGAACTGGACGTCCGCAGCCCCCGGCGCCGCTGGATGGCGACATCGTCAACCCGGAGGCGACCGGTGATCGCCGGGAATTTCTCGCGGATTGGCTGACCTCGAAGGATAACCAGCTGTTCTCCCGGGCCGTCACCAATCGCATTTGGGCGGCGTACCTCGGCCGGGGTCTGGTGGAACCGGTCGATGATCTGCGCAGTTCGAATCCGGCGAGCAACGAGCCTCTGCTCCAAGCTTTGTCCACTTATCTGGTGGATCACCATTTCGACATGAAGGCGCTGATGCGCGTCATCATGCAGAGCGAGACCTATCAACGCAGCAGTGAGGTGCTCGCTGCCAATCGGGGGGATTCCCGCTACTTCTCGCGCTATTATCCACGGCGCCTCATGGCGGAGGTTATCCACGATGCCATTTGCGGGATCACCCGGATTCCCTCGACGTTCTCCACCATCGATATGACGGACGGGAGTACGGAGAAGACCGCGATCTATCCCCAGGGGACTCGTGCCCTGCAACTCTACGATTCCGCAGTGAGTTCGTATTTCCTGTCGACCTTCGGCCGGAACAAGCGGGAGATCACCTGTGAGTGCGAACGTTCCAATCAGCCGAGCATGGTCCAGGTGCTCCATCTTTCCAACGGCACCACCTTGAACGAGAAGCTCTCCCAGAAAGGCAGCCTCATTGATACCTGGATGGCGGATACTCGCTCCGATCTGGCGCTGGTTGAAGAGGGCTACCTGACTTCACTTTCCCGCCAGCCCACGCGGCGGGAACGGGACGGATTTGTTTCGATCCTGACGGGCACGACCGGCCCGGAGCGCCGTTTGGTCCTGGAGGACTTCATGTGGGCGCTGCTCACCTCGCGTGAGTTTCTCTTCCAACGATAATCATCGGTACCATGAGAATCCTTTGTCTCTCTTTCTTGATGTGCGCTTTGGCAATCGCCGCGCCCGACTACCAACGTGATGTCGTCCCCATCCTGCGGGACTACTGCGTCGGATGCCACAACGGGCGTGAACTGGATGGCGAGTTCTCCGTGGAGACCTTCGCGAACCTCCGCGCCGGAGGTGAAAGCGGCCAATCCGTTTTGGAACCGGGGAATGCCGACGAGTCCTTCCTCATCCGCACTCTGCTCAAGCAGGAAAAGCCTGCCATGCCGCCGCGCAAGGAACCGCAACCTTCAAAGGCGGAAATCGCCGTGCTGGAGGAATGGATCAACGCAGGTGCTCATGGACCGGCGGCGACCGACGACAAATCGATGCTCGACGTTCTCGCAGTGCCCGAGGTCGCGGCGGCGAAGTTGCAGAAGGAGCCGATCACCGCGTTGGCCGCCAGCCCGGATGGCAAAAGGCTGGCCCTGGCCCGCTTTGGACGGATCGATCTCCTCAGCTCCGCCGACTTCGCTCCTGCCGGCGGATTCCCGGTTGAGGAGGGCAAGATCAACGCGATTCACTGGTCTCCGGACGGAAGCCGGCTGATCACCGCAGGCGGGATTCCTGGGTTGAAGGGCATCGCCACGGTGCGGGACGTCGCGACGGGCGCGGTGGTTCTCGCCATCGGAGAAGGGCATCGCGATGTCCTCTACGACGCGGAGTGGGCGCCCGATGGAGCGCTCATCGCCACCGCTGGATACGATCAGGTGATCCGGGTCTGGGACGGGGCGAGCGGAAAACTCGTTCGGGAGATTCCCGGGCACAACGGTGCTGTTTTCGATCTCGCCTTTTCGCCCAATGGCAAACTCCTGGCGAGCGCCAGCGGCGACCAAACTTCCAAGGTCTGGCGGGTCTCCGACGGCGAACGCCTCGACACCCTGAATCAGCCGCAAGGCGCTCAGTTCCGGATCGCGTTCACCCCGGACGGAAAGCACTTGTTGGGGGCCGGGGCCGATAACCGGATTCGCCTGTGGCGTCTCCTTTCCGTGGATACGCCCGAGATCAACCCGGTGCTCCAGGCTCGCTTTTCCCACGAAGCCGAAGTCGTTCAATTCGCCTTTGATCCGGCAGGGAAGCAGTTGCTCTCCGCTTCCGCGGACGGGACCGTGAAGCTCTGGACGTTGCCGGAGTTGCGGCTGGTCGCCGATTGGCCAGGGCATCACGAAGTCGCCTCGGGGATTGCCTGGGTCGATGGGTTTGTCGCGACCACGCTCGAGGGCAGTGTGGATCGGTACGCGGCGGAGGCTACCGGGTCGACTGCCGGGAAGGCTTCCTCTCTCACGAAGCCGGTGGCGGTCGCGACCGGGGCGATGACGATGGCGGCAGAGACGGAGGAGACGGGGCCGCAGCCTGTCGTCCTTCCGGTCACGGTCAAAGGACGCATTGAGCGTGCCGGTGATGTGGACGAGTTTCGCTTCGAGGCGAAAGCAGGACAGGAATGGGTTATCGAAGTGCTGGCGGCACGGAACAAATCGCCCCTGGATTCCAAGGTTGAGGTGGTAACGGAGGGCGGCCAACCGGTCGAACGCGCGGTGCTCCAGGCGCTCCGGGATTCCTGGTTCACGTTCCGGGGAAAGGATTCCAATACCTCTGACGACTTCCGCGTGAACAACTGGCGGGAGATGGAGGTGAACGAGTTCCTCTATTGCAATGGGGAGGTGGTCAAGCTGTGGCACTATCCGCGCGGCCCGGACTCGGGATTCCGGGTCTATCCGGGGGTGGGGAATCGCCAGACTTGGTTCGATACCTCCCCGTTGTCCCACGCCATGGGCGAGCCGTGCTACATTGTGGAGCCCTGGCCGGCCGGGACTCAGCCGCTTCCCAACGGTCTTCCCGTCTACCACCTTTTCTTCGAGAACGACGACGACGCCTCGCGCCGTTTCGGCAAGGACTCCAAACTTACGTTCACCGCACCGGCGGATGGGGTTTACCTGGCGCGGATTCGCGATGTGCGCGGACTCGGCGGGGAGAACCACAACTATGAATTGGCGATTCGCCCGACGGCTCCGGATTTTACCGTCGCGATCGACGGAAAGGACGCCAAGGTTTCTCCGGGCAGCGGGAAGGAATTGACCTTTCGGGTCACTCGGGAGGATGGCTTTGCTGGCGAGATCGAGCTGAACATGGAGAATCTTCCGCCGGGCTTTTCGGCCGGGGTTCCCACCACCATTGAAGCGGGCCAGGAACGGGCTCTGGTCGCCCTTCATGCCGCTGCGGATGCGCCGGCCGTGACCGAGGCCATGGCCCGGAAGATCCGAGTGGTGGCCAAAGCGAAAATCGGGGAGCGACAGGTCGAGAAGAGTCTGGGGGATCTGGGCAAGCTGACTTTGGGCCCGGCTCCCAAAGTGGTGGCCGAAGTGCTCCCCGGAGCCACCGCCGAAGCTGGTTCGGTGATCCTCACCATCCACCCCGGAGAAACGATTACCGCGCGGGTCGCCGTGCAACGCAACGGCTTCCCGGGCCAGGTGGACTTCGGCAAGGATGATGCGGGACGCAACCTGCCTCACGGCGTCTACGTGGACAACATCGGCCTCAACGGCCTCATGATTCCCGAAGGTCTCCTGGAGCAGCGCTTTGCGATCACTGCGGCGAAGTGGGTCCAGCCGACGGAGCGCTGGTTCCACCTTCATTCCACCGCAGATGGCGGGCAGAGCACGATTCCGGTGAGAATCCGGGTGGTGGAGTAGATCTGGAGCGCGGACACCCTTTCCCGCCATTCGTCGTCGGGCTCAATCGGCAACCCCGGAGTTCGCTTCGAGATTTTTCCTGGCACCCCGCGCTCCCTCGCCGAAGCGGTTCGTCGATGGGCGGCTCGGGTTGGGGATAGGTGGTGACCTTTCTGGTTGCGTTTCACCCTGACAGGCGTTGAACTTTGCTCCGTCATGTCACGCTCCTATTCTCCACCTTACTGGCTTCTCTGTGCGGTTTTCGGCTCGATGATCTTCGTCGCCTCGCCAGTGGCGAAAGGGCAAAGCTTCCGGCCCGCCATTTCCAAGCTTTATCGTCCAACTGGGGCCACGGCGAGCGATGGGTTTGGTAAAAGCGTCGCTCTCAATGATTCCTACATAGTGGCCGGGGCTCCCGTGGATGACTCCGTGGCCATGAACGCGGGCGCGGTCTATGTCTTCCGGGCGGCGAATGGCGGCTTCGTTCGCAGGCTGGTGGCCAGTGACGCTGCGGCAGAGGATGGCTTTGGTGCCAGCGTGGCGGTGTGCGGCACGCTCTGTTTGGTAGGCGCGCCCAAAGCGGCCAATGGCGGCGTGGTTGATGCCGGAGCGGCTTATCTTTTCGATTTGGCCACGGGGCGACTCATTAGCAAACTGACCGCTGAGTTTGGCAACAATCAGGATCTCTTTGGCAGCAGCGTCGCGATGAGTGCGCACCGGGCCGTGATCGGTGCGCCTGGCAGATCGGGGAACCAGGGTTCAGCCTTCCTCTTTTCACTATCCGGCGGCGTAGAACAGGCGGAACTGGTCGCCTCCAATCGCAGGGCCGGAGCGGGGTTTGGTAATACCGTTGCCCTAACCGGTGGCCGGGCGTTCATCGGGTCTAGCGGGGATCAAGGCGCAACCGCGAGTTCCGGCACGGTGTATCTCTACGATGCCACGTCAACTGGGTTGACCACGGAAGCGTCAGAGTTGTTTCCTGCCGACGGCGCAAACGGCGACGGGTTCGGCTGGAACATCGCTGCGGACGGGCGTTACCTCGTGGCGGGTGCGCCTTTCGATGGTGACGGCGGGATCAACTCTGGTTCCGCCTATCTTTTCGATTTATCTACTGGGACTCTGGCGAAAAAGCTTTTGCCCAGAACTCCCGGGATCAATCTGCTTTTTGGAAACTCCGTGGCGATCTCTGGAAATCTGACCTTGGTGGGTATAGACCCAACCGTCACGGGCTTGTCCGATGCGGCGGGGTATCTCTTTGCGAATGCGGATCCGAACGCCTCGACGACCGCCGAATTCCTGAAGCTGACCCTCCCAGATGCGGCGCTCGGAGCGCCGGTGGGCTTGCAGTTGGCGCTATGCCAAGGGCGCGTCCTGTTTAGTGCCGAATCGGACACCGACAACGGTCCAAACGCCGGCGCGGTTTACTCTGTTGGGCCACTCGCGGAGCCGATGCCCCTTCGGTCCCTTGCGAAGAGAGGCGATTTCGCTCCTGGGGCGGTGGGCGGCGCGTTTTCCGCCTTGGGGCTGCCTTCGGTGAACAACACCTCTGAAGTGGCTTTCTCCTCCACCTTGGTCGGTCCGGGGTCCAATCATGGGCGGGACAGCGGCGTTTGGGACAACCTGTCCGCGATTGGGGTACTCACTCTGGCCGGCAAGAGCCGCCAGAATACCGGAGCCGGGGTGCTCATCTCCTCTATCACCCGGGTTCAGCTCCGCGATCACGATGCGGCTCTACTTAGCGCCAGGCTTTCCGGTCCTGGCATCACTTCGGCGAACAACACGGCCCTCTTTTCGAGCGACGGCGCAAGCCTCACCCGTCTGGTTCAGACTGGCCCGACAGCAGTGTTTGGCGGCGTTCAAGAGTTTCTCAGTTTCGGTGAGTTTGCGCAGCACAACAGTGCCAACCGAGCATGCAGCACTTACCGTCTCCGTAGCGGAAACGGTGGAGTGGACCGGACGAACGATACGGGCATCCTGGGATTCAACCACACTGGGGGAATCACAGACTTTAGCGTGCGCGAATCCTACGCGACGCTCGGCCCGAATTTTCCGGGGGAAACCTACTTGGAAGTGCTCGATCGGGTGAGCGTGGGACAAAATGTCTTCCTACCTGGATCGTTCGCGTTCGTCTGCCACCGCCTGCCCCCGGGGGCAACCGTACCGGTGCAGCAACTCTTTCTCAAGGCCCCGGGGAACTTTCCGACGGACGTGATGACTCAGGGCGATCCCGCCCCCGGCGTGGCCGATGCGACGGTATCCAACTTTTTTGGCGAAACCATGGATAATAACGTCGAGGTGATCTTCCGTGCCTTGATGACCGGAAGCGGGGTCACCACGGCCACCAATGAGGGGCTTTGGCTCACGAACTCGTTGATCGTGCGGAAGGGGGCCGACTTGGGGGGCGGGTTAAAGTTGTCCCGCTTACTCGGATTTTGGGCCACCGGCAACACAGGTTGCATCTTCTTGGCCAGCGTCGGCGGACTGGGCGTATCGGCGTCCAACGATGTCGCTTTGTACCAATGGGTCGAAGGCAGTCCCGGTTACCGGCGTCTCCTTCGCGAAGGCGACTACTTAGAAGGCGCGGATCGCCCTAGGGTGGCATCCATCCTTGAGGTGGACGTTGATCCAATCAACGGACATTACCTGCTGCTTTGTTCCCTTTCCGGGACCGCTCGAATCAGAAACCAGGCCCTCCTGGCGGGGAATTCGCTCGCCGCGATCAACGCCCTGCGCTCCCCTTATGTGGCACTTCGCAAAGGCACCGGGTTCCAATCGACCGCCGGCGTCACCACTAGTTTGCGGTCCATTGGCATGATTTCGTCCCGTGATCGATCCGGAGCTGGTGGCAAAGGTCTGGGTCAGTCCGTTAGTGACGATGCCGATGCCGCCCTCAGGCTGGAATTCGACAACCGTGCGGTAGAAATTGCGACTGGGAATCCGTGAGCACTTCGCAAGGTGATTCTTGGAGGCGGGAATGGATGTCCAGCGTTCGGTGTCCCTGGCTTTTCCATAACATGCGGTTTGGCCGAAGCGGACAGGAGTGTCCGCGCTCCGCTTGAAAAAAAATAGGCCGTCCGGGATCGCTCCCGGACGGCCCTGAAGATCAAAGGATCAGCTCAGGAAACCGACGCAGGTTGCTCCTCTTCCTCGCCCTCGGCGGGTCCGGCACTCTTGGCACCGTTGACCCACATGGGGCGGCCCATGAATTCCTTGCCGTTGAGGACTTGGAAGGCGCGCTTGGCCTCTTCGACGCTCGCCATCACCACAAAGGCAAAGCCCTTGGAGCGCTGAGTGTACTTGTGGTAGACGATCTCCGCATCGCGCACGGCACCGACCCCGTTGAAAAGGTCATAGAGATCCGCCTCGGTCACCTCGTAAGCGAGGTTGCCGACATGGAGACGCTCGGTGGTCGGTTCGACAGGTTCGGGCGGCTTGCGCTCACGACGCTCTTCCTTGCGGGCGTCTGCGGAAACAGGCTCAGTCCGCTCCCGATCACGCTGCCGGGGCTCTCTCGGTTCCCGGGGTTCCCTTGGCGCTCTTTCTTCACGCGGTTCGCGGGTCCGGTTCGGATCGCGCGGGCCGCGTTCACGATCCCGATCACGGTTCCGACCGCCGGAGCGCTCGGAATCACGGTTTGCGGGACGGTCGTTTTCGCGGCGAACCTCGGGGCTCTTGATCGGCGTACGCTCGGCGAGGCGAGGCGGCATCTTCTGCCGGGAGTCGACGATTCCGAACGTGAGGAATCGAATGACCTTTTCCACGGTCGACTCCGGCTTCGGCGCCGGCTTGTTGTAGCGGCGGCGTGCCGGACCGGCTTCCGCATTCTCAGGCCGCCGCTCGCGAGGGGCTCCCTGATTGTAGGATTGGGGCTGGGACTGACCAGGTTGACCACCGCCTGGGCCAGTGCGGCGGCGGCGCTTCCGGTTGCGACTCCGTGGAGCCGATGATCCTTCTTGCGAAGAGGGTGATGATGACATGTTTAGTATCTGAACGGTTCGTTGTTGGGTCTGCGCCGTCCGGGTGGATAGATCCAAGGAGATTGGGGATGATGTTGCGTGCCGTCACGGCGCCGCCATCCTTTAAATTCCCACCAAAGCGGAGGCTACTTCGAGATTGGCGGCTTTCCCTCGCTTCACGAGCCGTCCGGGAAGCTGTGCTTCCGCGCGGGAACTCTTGCGGTTTCCGCGTCCGTTCCGCCGGGGCGGAAACACCCGCCGAAGCGGAGGTAATGGACGACCAGATCATTGCGATGGCCAGACTCACGAATCCAACCCTCTCCCGGGCGACTTCAAGCACGTTTCTTTGCTTGCCAGTCGTCCCACCCGGATTTGCCACGTGTTGAGCAGGGGGAAGCATCGGCCGAACCTCGAACCGGACATTACGCGAGGGATCAAAGCGCGCAAGTCAATCGGTAATCTCTGTGAAAAACCGGTGAATAGCTCGGCGCGTTCACTCCGCTTGACAGGGCTCGGCGGGGCAACCAGCGTCCAGTCCTCGTTTCTCGATTCTTCCTAATGGATCCACGGATCAAAGCGGCGCTTGAGCGCTTCTCCCGCAACGAAATCGAGGCGTTCCGGCGCCCGATCGATCCGGGGGCAGTGGGCGATCCTCGTGATCCTCTGACCTTCGCTCGGTTGAGTGTCTACTTGGCTGTGCACCGGTTGGACATGCCGCTTTTCAGCTATGAGGATGCGGTTACCGAAGGGGCAGACGATTGCGGTCTCGATGGGGTCGCTGTCGCCGTGGGGGCGGAGCCTCTTGATTCTCCGGCCAGTGCCAGGGCCGCTGCGGAAGAGGCTATCGCCCTGCGCGCGGAACTTGAACCCGGGCGGGTCCATCTGCCGGGGCCGCGTGTCCTTCTGGTTCAGTCCAAGCGCAATCCGAAGTGCTCCAACAATGAGGTGAAACTTTTCGGCGTGGATGCGTTGGATTTCCTCACGGGCAGTCGGGATCAACTGCGCAAGCAGCGGCCCAATGAGTCCGTCCGGCGCTGGTGGGAGATCTATGATGCGATCCGCCAGGTCTATCGAAAGAACAAGACCCCTTTTCAGGTCGAAACGGACCTCGTCTTCGCCTACTCCGGAACGTGGAGCGAGGACAAGGAGCGTCCTGCGGGCTCCCGCGAAAGCGCGGAACGCCGGCTCCGTGAAGCGCTCGGTCACGATCGGGCTCATTTCCGGATGTGGGGCGCCGATGAGTTGGCCAACGCGATGCCATTGGCTTCCGATCCGGTGGCTCGTTCCCTCGACGGTGTGACGGTCGTGCCGTTGCCGGCATCCGCGCCTGCCCAAGGATTTATCGGCTATGCCCCGGCGACTTCGATCGTCGCCCTTTTGCCGCGGGTGGCGGGGGAGTTGGACGATCGCGTCTTCATCGACAACGTTCGGGCTTTCCTCGGGACGGAGAAAAACCGCAACCCCGGGGCCGTCGGGTTGGCGCATACTTTGGAGAGCGGACGGGGAGAAGAGGTCATCTTGAAGCACAACGGGATCACCGTGGTCGCGGAGCAGGCGGAACTTTGCGGGGATTCGATCAAACTTGAGGGATATCAAATCGTCAACGGAGCTCAGACCTCCCACGTCCTCCACCGCAAGCGACACCTCCTCCATGGGGTGACTCTTCCCATCAAGGTGGTGGTGACCCAGGACGAATCTCTCAAGGACGAAATCATCCGGGGCGCCAACACCCAATCTCCCGTCGATGACTTCGACTTCTTGTCCCGGGTTCCCGGAGTGCGTGGACTGGAAGCAGCCTTTCGAGCCATCCCTCCCGAGGATCCCACTAAGCTTTGGATGCAACGGCGTCGAGGCGAGCGTCTCTACGAACGCTACTACGAGGCCATCCGCATCGTGACACCCCGGCAGATCATGGAAGCCTTTGCCGCCGCGATCATGGGTCGGCCTCATGCCGTCCACGCGAACGCCACCGACTTTCTCCAACAGGTCAAGTCCGAGGAAATCTTTCATCCGAGTCATCACACGGGTGCTTACCTGGCGATGGGGTGGTTGGTGGTGGCTGGGCGGCGTTGGGCCGCCCGAAACAATTGGCGCTGGGAGGCCCGATTCGAGACTGGTCGTGATGGTCTGGTCTATCCCGCGCGCTTCCAGTTTTTCCACGCACTCTGGTTTCAGATCGACCCTGGGCCGCCCCGAGCCGGAATCGCGGCGGGCTCAGTCGAGGCCAAAGAACGTTTGGAGCGGGTTTGCGCCATTCTGAGTAATCCGGAGGCTTCTAAACCTTTCGAGAATGCAGCGGGCACTGCCATCAAGAAAGCCTTTACTGGAAGCAAAGCGAAGTCGATGCAGGTCCGGAGCCAGGCCTTCACCGAAAAGGTCGAAAAGGGGCTGCGGACGCCTTCGACCCGCGCGGCAAATGGCGGATCGTCCGGCAAACCACCACGTCGGCGCAGGCCCTTCCGCAGTGGCGGCCCCCCTTCCTGAAAAGTGCAGTCGTGAGCAACGCTTTTTGCTGGTTTCGGGACACGTTCCCGGCTTGGATGTGGCTCACCCATGAGCACAACGCGCATTGCACGCATTTTCCTGGGCCTCCTTGCCGGGGGCACCCTGATGGACACCCGAGCCGAGGAGAACTGGCCCCGCTTTCGCGGTGCGCTGGGGACCGGGCATTCTACTGAAGCTTCCTTGCCCACGACGTGGGACGCCAAGTCGGTGAAATGGAAAGTCGCTATCCCAGGAAAAGGACAGTCTTCGCCGGTCAACTGGGGCAGTAAAATGTTTCTTACCTCAGGCAGTGAGGACGGTAGTTTGCGCCAGGTCTTTGCGATTGATATCGCCACTGGCAATCTCCTTTGGACCGCGAAGGTGGCCGTGGCCAAGCCGGAGACCCCGCACGCCATGAACACATTCGCGACGGCGACTTGTGCGACCGATGGTGAAGTGGTTGTGGCCTTCTTTGGGCCCGGTGGTCTTCATGCATGGGATCTGGAAGGCAAGCCGCTTTGGTCACGCACTGACCTCGGTGGATTTCCCGGTCCCTGGGGAGTTGGGGCTTCGCCGATCATCGACGGCGATCACGTGATTCAGAATTGCGATGCCGAGGGGCCTTCCACGCTCCTGGCGGTCGATCGCAAAACCGGAGCAACGGTTTGGTCCACTACCCGAAAGGAGACCCCCAACGGCGGTTGGTCGACCCCCATCATTATCGAAGCGGGCGGTCACCGGGAGTTGATCCTCAACGGAGAATTTGGCGTCCAGGGATACGACCCGACCACCGGCAAGGAACTCTGGTTTTGCGCCGCCTTCAATGGCCGGGGCGAGCCGATGCCGGACTTTGCGAACGGCCATCTCTATGTGGTCAGCGGCAAGCCGGGAGATACTTATGTCGTCCAACCGGGGGGCAGCGGCGATGTCACCAAGACCCACCGTTTGCGCAGTTCCAAGCGGCAGGGCGGACGCGACCTTTCTTCCCCCGCCGTGGTCGGAGACTATCTGTTCGTCTCCAGCATGTCAGGAATCGCCTCCTGCTACGACGCCAAGACCGGGGAGATGTTTGGTGAGCCCACCCGCCTCAATGCCGCGATTTCGGCTTCCCCGCTGGTGGCCAACGGCTTGATCTATTTGCAGGCGGAGAATGGAGATGTTCTGATCCTGCGCCCCGGGAAGACGTTGGAGATCGTCGCTAGGAACTCCGTGGGATCAGGAGCAGGGGAGATTTTCCGGGCCTCTCCATCGCCGATCGGCGGAGCGCTTTACCTTCGGTCCACGACATCGCTTTATCGGATTGGGGGGTGAGGTTTTAAGTCGTTGTCGTTGTCGTGATCGTTGTCGTTCGAATCGAGTGGTCGATTGCGACAACGACAAAGTCATGGAGTGGCGACGGGTCTTTCCCGCTTACCCAGCTTTGTGAGCATCGCAACAATCCGGACGAGGGTCGCCTTATCCTCTCGGTTTTGAGCGGGTTCAATTGTTCCGAGGACTTCGAGAATGTCCTGAATGGCGGCGCACTCCAACGCTGAGCCCCGGGCGATTTCGAAATGTCGTCGACGATCAGGATCGGTGCCCCTGCCGTTGCCCTCGGCGATGTTCAATGGTACCGACTGAGCCGCCCGGAGCAATTGATCCCGAAGATGCCGATCAGAACCAGATAGGCGCTCTGCGATCCGTCTTGAGCGAACGACATAGTCAAGAGAGAGCCGGTAGACGTCGAGTTGCTCGTGGCCAAAGGGCATGCGTTCAAAAGAACGTATGCAAAACCAATCGTCCAGCCCGATTTACGAAAATCCGCGATCGTTGTCGTTGTCCATCAAATCGCCGAGATCGATTGGGCGACAACGACAACGACAACGACGGCGGTCTATAGCAATTCTTCGACGTAACGGGCGCGGTCGAATCGATGGAGATCATCGACGCGCTCTCCTGTTCCGACGAAGAGGGGGGGGATGCCCAGCTGATGTTGGATCGCCACCGCCATTCCTCCCTTGCCGCTGCCATCCAACTTCGTGATGATCAAGCCGGTAAGGGAAAGAGCGTTGTTGAATTCACGGGCTTGGGCCAGGGCATTGGAGCCGGTCGTGGCATCGACCACGATGAGGCGGTCGTGAGGAGCGGCCGGATCTTTTCTTCCGAGGGTGCGCTCGATTTTCTTGAGCTCTTCCATGAGGTTGGCCCGGACGTGAAGCCGACCGGCGGTGTCGCAGATGAGATGGGTCGCACCTCGTTTGGCTGCGGCCTCGTAGGCGTCATAGCAAACCGCGCTCGGATCCCCCTGGTATTGAGTCTTGATCAATGGGACGCCGATGCGCTGTGCCCAGTTGTCCAGTTGCTCAATGGCAGCAGCCCGAAAGGTGTCTGCAGCGGCGAGGACGACCTTGTGACCTTCCTTAGTGAGGAGATTGGCTAGCTTGGCGATCGATGTCGTTTTTCCGGTGCCATTGACGCCGGCGACGAGAATCACGCGGGGATTGCCGCTCTCCAACGGCGGGAGGGCGGGCCCGGTGGTCTCCGGAAGGACGGCCAGGACCCGGCGGCGGCATTCCTTGAGGACGTCGTCCGCCTTCAACGTCCGCCCGAGCGAGCGGAGTTCTTTGAGAATTTCCATCGAGAGCGGAACTCCCAGGTCCGATCCGATGAGAACTTCTTCCAGGTCATCCCAATCGATTTCCTGGTTCGCGAAGCGTTTGAGGATGGCGTTGAACAGGCCCATGGTCAGCTCAAGGTTGCTCGGTGGGAACCGGCTCGGGCGGAAGCCCATTCTTGCGGATTTGGTCGAGCACGCCATTCACGAAACGTCCGGAATCCGGAGTGCCGAAGGCTTTGGCGATCTCGATGGCCTCGTTGATGACCACCGGAGCGGGGACCCCGGGAACGAAAAGCAGTTCGTAGGTGGCGAGACGAAGGATGTTGCGGTCCACTGCGGAAAGCCGGTTCATCTCGAAATTCTCCAGGCAGAGGATGACCGCTTGGTCAATCCGGGGGAGGTGGAGGAGGACACCGGCGACCAGCTCTTCAGCGAACTTGCGGCCCTCGGTTTTGGCCGTGCAAAGTTCCCAGAAATTCTGCCGATTCTGAGCTTCCGCCAACTGATTCTCAATATCGCTGGCGAAAAGGAGCTGGAGTGCCGCTTCCCGGCCGCGGCGTCGGGTATTTCCCATTACTTGCGTGGGTCCAGTTGGAGGAACAGATCGGCCATGGCAGCGGCCGTGCGTGCGGCCTCGGCTCCCCGGTTGCTGCTCTTGCCGAAACAGCGCTCCCGGGCATCTTCCACGGTGCTGACCAGAAGGACCTCGTGAATGATGGGGCAGTTGCGCGTGATGGCGATGTCCTGGAGGGCATGGGTCACTGCCTCACCGACCAGATCCGCGTGGGCGGTGGCACCTCGAATGATGACCCCCAGGGCGATCACCGCAGAGAGTTCGCGGGTATCGAGGAGCCTGTTGACGGTGACCGGAATTTCGTAAGCTCCAGGTACCCGAAGAACGGGAATTTCCATCTTTGGAAAGAGCAACTCGAGTTCGCCCTTGGCTGCGGCCAAGAGGCCATCGACCATCTCCCGGTTGTAGAGACTGGCCACGATGCCGATGGGGAAGTTGGCACGTGGCTTTTTCGGGCGGGGTTGGATTTCGATCAGGGCCATGGATTGGAGGGAGCCGGGACCATGCCGGATTTTGAGCGAAAAGCAATCCCGGGGCGATTGATTCGGGCGCGGGGCCCGGCTTGAAACCTTCGATGGGCTCCTTTCAGGATGATGGCTTGAAGCGAAAAGCTGATGGGCTCACGGGTTTGCGGCTCACTTCAAGTCTGGGGGCGGGCCTCGGTGCCGCTCACGACCATTACCCGGCGGTCTTGGTATTCAAGGAATCGTCGGCGCGCGGTCAGGAGCATCGCGACCACCGGATTGGCCAGTGCGGCACCGAGCACACCGAAGAGCACTCCCCCCGCGATCACCGAGGTGAAGGTGATAATGGGGTGGAGGTTGAGCCGCTCGCTGGCCATGCGGTTCTGGATAATCGTCTGAATCACATTCTGCATGAGCAAAACCATGGCCAAGACAATGAGTGCTTCTTCGATCCCGCCCGCACCCAAAGCCACCAGCACGGCAAACGATCCGGCGATGATTGCGCCGAGGTAAGGCACATAGGACGTGATCATCGTGACCAGTCCGACCTGGACCGGAAGAGGGAGATCGAGGGCTGCCATGGTTACCCCGAGGCAGCAGGAGACCAGCAGACTGGATACGGTGAGGGCATTGAAATACTCGCGAATCGCACTGGTGGCATCCGCGACCAAAGTCTCACCAAGATCTCGGGGCACGCCGAGATTTGCCGAAGTCCATCGGACGACTCCGTGCCAGTCATAAATCAGGAAATAGAGAAGAAAGACTGCGGAGAACACGCCCATGAAGATGGTGAAGACACCGGAAATGCTGGAGGTGAAGGAGGAGGCAATCCCCGACGCCAATCGTGGTGCTTCAGTGACCGCTTTCTCACTGAACTGATGGATCACATCGGCCGGCAGTTCGGCCGACGCTCCCCATCGTCCCAACGCGTCGATGCCCTTACGGAGCTGGGCGGCCATCTCATTGGATTGGCTGACGATCCCGACGGTGGTCACCCAGATCATCGCGAAGAGGACGGCCAGCAGAAAGATCACCACGATGAGGCTCCCCGCCAGACGTGGAATCCGTAGCGCCTCCATCCGGTCCACCAGGGGGTGAAAGAGGGCCGCGCAGACCAAGGCGATCAGAAAAGGCGTGACCAAGTTCGAGATGGTTCCGAGGATCCAGAAAATGATCGCCGCCGCAAGGATCACACCGACGAAGAGCCAGCAAGAGATCCCCAGGCGACGCAGCCCCGCGGGAATCCGTGGCCACAGATCCGGTGGATGGGATGGCTCCGAAGGAGGTGGTTTTCTCATAAAATCCGATTTTCCGGGCGGACCGTCACACGCAATCACGGTCTGAGCAAGCGCGGCAGATTGGCTAGTTCACCCCTTTCCTTTGGCCTCTTCGAAGAGCCTGCGCCAGTGATCCAGGCGCTCTTTGACTCTTGCCTCCATTCCGTTCTCGGTTGGTTCGTAATAACGGCGTCCCTCGGGCAAGTACGCCTGCGGAATGTAGCCGTCCGGGTCGTCGTGCGCATAACTGTAAGCCAATTCGGACTCAGTCGCTCCGCTCCCCGCCGCGAGCTTCTTGCGCGTCTTGGAGCGCAGGTGGGGCGGAACGGCCAGGGTCCTCCCGTTCCGGACATCGGCAAGAGCTGCGTCGATCCCCAGATAAGCCCGATTGCTCTTCGGGGCCGTCGCCAGATACACTGCGGCGTGCGCCAGCGGAATCCGGGCTTCCGGCATCCCGATGAACTCGGCGGCCTGATGCGCCGCCAGCGCCACCCGCAACGCATTGGAATCCGCCAGGCCAACATCCTCGCTGGCAGCGATCACGATGCGGCGGGCAATGAAACGCGGATCCTCCCCGGCATAGATCATCTTCGCGAGCCAATAGAGGGTGGCGTCCGGATCGCTTCCGCGCATCGATTTGATGAAGGCGCTGATGGTGTCGTGATGCGCGTCGCCGTCCCCATCATAGACGACCGTCTTTTGCTGGATCGATTCCTCGGCGACCTCAAGGGTGAAGTCGATGATCCCATCCGGACCCGGCGGCGTGGTGAGGATGCCCAGTTCGAGGGAGGAGAGCAGCTTGCGGGCGTCACCGTCCGCACACTTCGCGAGGTGGAGCGTGGCCTCGGGAGCCAGCCGTAGTGGGGTCCGACCGAGGCCGCGTTCGGAATCCGCCAAGGTCAGTTCAACGAGATGGACGAGGTCCTCGTTCGAGAGCGGCTCCAGTTGGAAAACCTGCGATCGGGAGATCAGTGGACTGTTGATGTAGAAGAACGGGTTGTGCGTCGTAGCGCCGATGAAACGTACCGTGCCGCGTTCAATATGGGGGAGGAGGACGTCTTGCTGCGCCTTGTTGAAGCGGTGGATCTCGTCGACAAACAAGGTGGTGGCCTGATTCCGCGTGCGCAGAAAGGTCGCGGCAATCTCGATGGCCTGGCGGACTTCGGCCACGTTGCTTTCCACGCCGCTCAGATTGACGAAGCGCGTCGCGGTGGAGTGGGCGATGAGCTGGGCCAAGCTGGTTTTCCCGACCCCGGGAGGGCCGTAAAAGATGAGCGAGGTAAACCGGTCCGCCTCGATCGCGCGGCGGAGCAGTCGGCCGGGGCCGAGGATGTGCTGTTGACCGATGTATTCGTCGAGCGTACGCGGGCGCATCCGGGCCGCCAAAGGCAGCGCATGGGGCGTGGGGCCCGCGTCCGGGGCGTCTTCGGCCGGTTCGCCGGACAGAAAGAGGTCGTCCATGGGATCACTGTGTCCTCCACTCAGCAGGAAGCCAAGAGGGCAAATTCTTGGCGTGACCGTTTCTCCACAGTGACCATCTCAGAATCGACAATCCACCATCTCGCTTGCAATCTTGATCATCCATCACCGTGAGGTTTCCGGGTGGAAAAAGGGTGGCAACAATGGCGGTTCCTCACGGCGCGCTGAGTCCCTGAATGGAAATCCCAGTAATCCGGACGTCCGCAGAGCGGGGAGAGCCGGAAACCTGGTATCTCGGCGTTCCGCAGAGCGGGGAGATCCGGAAAACCTGGTATCCCGGCCTTCCGCAGGGTGTGGAGATCCGGAAAACCTGGTATCCCGGCCTTCCGCAGCGTGTGGAGGTCCGGAAAACCGGGTATCCCGGCCTTCCGCAGGGTGCAGAGGTCCGGAAAACCTGGTATCCCGGCCTTCCGCAGGGTGCAGAGATCCGGAAAACCTGGTATCCCGGCCTTCCGCAGGCCGTGGAGGTCTGGAAAACCTGGTATCCCGGCGCTTGGCTCCGTTTTGACACCAGAAGGGGGTTGCGGCACCTGCCTTGACCGTATAGATCGGGTAGGCTCCAATTCCACGCTGTGCGCCCGTCCCGTATTTTCCTGGCCGTCTTTTTCGCCCTTCTCGGCCTTGTCGCCGGGATGGTGCGTGCGCAGGACGGTGCGCCGCAAACCTGGACCGCGCCCGGCTTGATGGGGGGCGGGATCAAGGGGAACGATGCTTATGTCGAGGGCAGCTTGTTCCTCACCTGGCCTTTTTACAGCACCATCGGCCGGGACGGTAGCGCTGGCGGGTCCATCTGGTTGATTGAGCCCTATGTTTCCACGGGAGAAGGACCAGAGACCGCCACCAGCCTGGGCCTGGCCTGGCGTCACCTCTTCAGCCACCAGCCGATCGATGCGATTGCGCTTGATTCGAAATCGCGCTCCGCCGGATTGCTGGAGGAAGGCATTTTCGTTGGCGCGAACCTCTTCGCCGATCTGCTCGACACCCAATACGACAACCTTTTTTGGCAACTCGGGGGCGGTCTGGAGTTCGGCACGCGGTATTTTGAGGTGCGCACGAACTATTACCTGCCGCTCAGCGATCCGCAGGAGGCGGAGTTCACCCTCCGCAAAGAGGGGCCAACCCGGCGCGTTGATACCTATTATAGCGATCCGTACGCCAGTGGGCACGGGATCGAACAAGACCTTCATCGTGGCCTCTTCGAAATTACGCCCTACTTGGAGCGGCTCTTCCGGGTGAAGGAATCCGGCATGGAGGGCTGGGACGCGGAGGCCGCCATTCTGGTGCCCTGGGTGGACCGGTGGATGGATGTGCGGATCATCCCGGGTTACTACTCGTTTGAGAATCAGCCGTTTGGCCCGCAGAGCGCCGGGACGGGAAAGACGGAGGGGTGGAAGGCCGGTTTGGAAGCACGCCCAGTGCCCGCGCTCGCCCTTCAAGCCACTTGGTACGAGGACGAGCGCTTCGTCGGCGGGGACTGGACGGCTGGGTTTCGCCTGGAAATCCCCTTCGAAATCGGGGATGCCGGGGACGGGAAGGATTTTTGGGGCCGGATTCAACATTCCCTGCGCCCACGCCGCCGCCACTTGGCCGAGCGCCTCTCCGAGCCGGTGAAACGCCAGAACTCCGCCGTCAAGACGACCGCAGAAGTGGAGGAGGTCGTCTCTGCGATGAAGGTGGGGCGAGACATCAAGGTGATTCGCGAGACCAAAAAGCCGGTCAACACCACGGTGCTGGATGACGTCATCTTTTTGAACGGCGCGGGCGAGACCGGCAATGGCATCGGCGCGGGGAGTCCCGGCGGGAACGGCACTGCGGAAAAACCTTTTGCGTATGCGTCGGATGCGGTGAACCGCGCGATGTCCCTCAGCCGGAAGACGCAGCGGATCTGGAACGTTTACGCGGAGGGAAGCGTGCCGGGGAAAGAAGAAGACTACGACCGGCAGTCCTACTGGGGCGCTTTCGTCAAAGGACCGGGGAAGAACGTCGTTTCAGGGTTCAACCTGCTCGGCGGGGCAGTACCGGTGCAGGGAGGTCTGCAATTTGGATCTGGCGTGAGACCCTACTTCAGCAATGTCGATGCGGAGGGCTTGTCCCATCTCGGCGTCTCGGGGATCCTGGTGAATTCAATCACCGCTGAAGAAGTTGGTACGGTGGTCATCCAGGATAACATCGTGGGTGCCCCGGACGTCGGCCGGCTGTGGGATTACACCATGTCCTTGCCCCGCACCGGTGGAGTATACTCTGTTTATTTCTCTGACGGGGGGTTCATTACCCTTACGGCAGTCGGCGGTTCAGTAAGGGGATACCATGAGGCAGCGGCCATCAGGTTGATCAACCCTTCCAACGCCCTGGTCGAACGCAACGTGATCGCGGGGAATTGGGGCCACGGAATTCTCCTTACGACCGCCGAATTCGGCTATCGATCCAATGTGAAAGCCATGATCCGGGACAATGTCATCATGGCGGGGAATGGAGCCTCGGGCATTTACGTCAGTGGCTTCGGCGGGCAGGGCGGGGAGGATGTATTCAGGGGAAAGTCGGGAGACAGCCAGATGGATGTGGAGATCCGCAACAATCGCATCTCGGCGGGATTCGGCGGAAATGGCGTGCGGACCGAATCCGCCAGCTACCTTGGAGATTCCAGCGTGCGGGTCTCCATCCTGGACAATATCATTTCAGCGGGGCCGGAGGGAAATGGGATTTACGCAAGGTGATCGGCGGGGCCTGAGGGAGGGGCTTATACGTCGTTGCACATCGAGGACAATGTCATCTCCAGTGGGAGCGGGGGAACGGGGATTTACCTGATTGGTGACGCTTCGCGAGGTGATGTCGGTCTGGGGGTGAACGCCTTGCGCAATACCATCATCGGCGGCAAGTACGGGATGTTCATTGGAGCCATGGGAACTGCCTACCTGGACGTATCGATTTACCAAAACAAGATCAAGGGCCTTTCCCGCGCCGGCCTGTATGCCATCGACAAATACTCTCCGTATGGCAGTTTCGATAGCGTTTTTGGCGAGATCCGGCTCCGTGGGTCTCGTTCCGGTGGCAACACGATTTCGGGTGGGGAGATCGACACCGAGATTGATTTCAATTATTGGGGTTCCAGTCGGCTCCATGATTGGGGGCGCTATCTTTGGGAATGGTGACCCCAGGTGTGGCCGGATGATCGCGCATTCGCTCTCGCCGGGTAGCTCTTGGTGCCGCCCTTTCTCCAAATTGCCAATCTCAAAAGCGACAAAATCCTAAACGGGTTGACCGTCACCGAAGCGGCTCCGGGCGCAGAGGAGGCCGTCGGCCGACAAGGTCACCCCAGCGGAAGGAGCCAGCACGGCGACCCGCAACGGCCCCAGGCGAAAAAGCGCTTTCGCGCCCGGTGAGGGTGACGTATGGATGCCGCCCGCTACGATGACGAGGCAGACCGACCATCCGAAACACTTCTATTTTATGGGCATTTGTGGAACCGCCATGGGCGCGGTCGCCGCAGCCCTCAAGGATCTCGGGCACCGGGTCAGCGGATCGGACAACGGCGTGTATCCGCCGATGTCGACCTTTCTCGAAGGGAAGGGGGTGCAGATTCTCGCCCCGTTCAACCCGGCCAACATCCCCGCCGACGCGGACTTCATCGTGGTGGGCAATGCGATGAGCCGGGGCAACGTGGAGGTCGAGGAGGTTCTCAATCGCAAGCTGGCCTACCTTTCGCTCCCGGAAGTTCTCAAGGAGCAGTTCCTTCGCGGCAAGCGGAACCTCGTGGTCACTGGCACCCACGGGAAGACGACGACCACCTCGATGCTCGCTTGGCTGTTGGAGTCCGCCGGGGCGGAGCCGGATTTCATGATCGGCGGGCTCCCTGTGAACTTTGGGATGGGCTGCCGTCTTGGGGGAAAAACGGACTTCGTGATTCTGGAAGGGGACGAGTACGACACCGCCTTTTTCGACAAGCGCTCCAAGTTCGTACACTACCTTCCCGAGGTCGTGGTGGTGAACAACATCGAGTTCGACCATGCCGACATCTTCGAGAACCTCGCCGCGATCAAACTCTCGTTCCGACGTCTTCTCAACATCGTCCCTGCCAACGGCGCGGTCGTGATCAACGGCGATGACACCAATTCCCTGGAAGTGGCCGAAGGCTGTTTGGCGCAGGTGGTCAAGGTTGGGTTTGGCGAAGGCTGTGACTTGCGAATCACCGGAGTCGAATACTTGCCGGAATCCTCCCGCTTCGTCCTCGACGGGCGCATCTATCAGATTGCGATGGCCGGGGAATTCAACGTGCGCAACGCGGCGATGGCCTTGGCCGCCGCGCGGGCCGCAGGGTTTGCTCCAGAAATGCTGGGAACCGCACTGACGGCCTTCCGCGGAGTGGCGCGACGCCAGGAAATTCGCGGCCAAACCGCACGGGGAATCTTCGTGATCGATGATTTTGGGCATCACCCGACCGCGATGCGCGAGGCGCTCTCCGGAATGCGCCGGAAGTTTCCGAATCGTCGCCTCTGGGCTATCTTCGAACCCCGCTCCAACACGACGCGGCGTCGCGTGTTTCAAGAGGACCTACCCGAGGCTCTTTCCGGGGCGGATGGTGTCTGCATCGCGTCGGTGCCCAATCCTGAGAAGGTCGCTGTGGAGAACCGACTCGATCCCGATCTCATTGTGTCCGACTTGGTGGCCAGGGGCGTGCAAGCCTTTCACGAGCCCAATGCGGATGCGATCGTGACCCGGATGAAGAGTGAGGCCAAGGATGGCGATGTTCTCATCGTCTTCAGCAATGGCGGCTTTGACCGGATCCACGATAAACTTCTCGACGCGTTGTGAACCCGGACTACCTCCGCCGACACCGTGCCCATGATGTGGAGGCTCTTTTGGGCCGGTGGGAAGAGGTGGCCCGCCAAGCGGGGCTCGAGTGGGTTGAATTGCGGCCCGGCGTTCCCTTGCTTCGATCGGCCGGGGATTGGAAGGCGGAACGTGCGATCTATCTGTCCGCAGGAATGCACGGTGATGAACCGGCGGCTACCGAGGGGCTGATTGCCTGGGCAGAGTCGCGGATTGAACAGCTGCGGGAGGGCAGTTGCATGATCGTCCCCTGTTTTAACCCGGATGGCCTGAGAAGCAATACGCGGCACACGGTGGACGGAATCGACCTCAACCGGGAGTTTCATCAGGCCCGGCATCCCCTGATCGCGGCTTGGCGAGCCCAGATCGAGGGATTGCAATTCCGGATCGCGCTTTGCCTCCACGAGGATTACGACGCGACGGGGACCTATCTCTATGAGCTGGGCACCGGTGAGAACTCCATCGGGGGGGAGTGCCTGGACGCCTGCTCCGAATTTATCCCGCGAGAGGCGAGGGAGGAAGTGGAGGGGCGCGTCATGGATCGCGGACTGCTTTTCCATGGGGAAGACCTGCGCGAGCTCCTGGAGGAGATGGAGGAGGGGCTCCCGGAAGCGATCTATTTGCGGGTGCACCATGCGCCTGCGGTGCTCACCTTTGAGACACCATCCGAGTTTGCTTTGGATCAGCGGGTGACCGCTCAGGTGCGGTTTGTGGAAGCGGCTCTGCAGCGGTGCGGATTGGGCTGAGTCGGGAGGGTGTGATTTCCGGGGCTTGCGTTTCTGTGCGTGCTAGTGTAAGGCTTGAACTTAATGATCCTTGCCTGCTGACTTTTAGGCGGTGCAAGAGGTCTGGTTCGAAACTCTCCCATGGCGCAACAGAACCTCATTTACCTTTCGGCTACCAAGCGAGACGAGGACACCGCTCGAATTCTGCAGGAAGGATTTGAGCGGTTCCACGTTCCCGCCGGGGTAGTGGTTCATCCCGACCGGGTGCGGTTCGCGCGGGCCCGGACGATGCTGTGGCTCAATGAGGAGAACCACCGGGTGGGGGAGATCCCTGAAGCGGTTCAGGAGCGGATCCGGGCGTGCGAGATGTTGGTGCTGCTTTGCAGTGCGTCGGCGGCGAGCTCCCGGTGGATTGCGGGAGAACTCGATGTTTACTATCGCGGTCGTCCACGGGGGATTGTCATACCGGTGATTTTGGAAGGGGTGCCGCATCCCGATGAATCGCAAAGTGCATACGAGAAGCCTTGTTTCCCCGACAACTTGCGCAAGGCGGATCAGGATCGCTGGATCGGAGCACGCGGCATCGGAGGCCCGGAGGCCGCAGTGGCTGGGGTGTTGGCCGCCGTCTTGGGGGTAAGAGTCGAGGAGCTAGTTTATCACATTGACCGACGGGCCACCGGTTTGGCCCGGGAACGGACGATCGCCTGCACCGCTGGCGCCGCTGCGGTTGCGTTGGCCACGATTTGGACCTTCCGGGAAAGCGTTCATCAAGGTGCCCTGGACGGGAATGAAGGGTATGCAGGCGGCTGGGGCCGAGATGTGGAATCGTTCTTGGCTCAATTCCGCATGGAAGGGGTCGGGATGTATCCGCCCGATGTCCTCCAGCCGACCTCGGCCTTGCCTCCGCCGGGACCTCAACCGCTCGCGAGCGCGGTGGAGTCGGGAGCGAAGAATTCGGCGTTTCTATCCGGACTGGAGGGGCAGCCGGAGGCTCTCAAACTGGCGATCAAGGCTTGGTTGGATCGGGCCGAAACCCATTTGCCGAATGAACCGGACCAAGCACGAGCCTGGCTTTTGCAATGCGAGGAGTTGTTGAGTTCCGCTTCGCCCGGGGAGTATGGGAACGAACTTTACCGGTTCCACGCCTTGTTGGCGGTGGCGGCGCGCTGTCATGGCGATGGGGAGACAGCCAAGGCCGAACTTGCCCGGGCGGTCGGCTTTTGGACTCAGATGCCGATGGAGGATGCGGTGGCCCGGGAGGACGAGGCCTTCGAGATCTTGGCGACCATCTCTCCGGAACCTGACTGGGCGGGCAGTGTGCAACTTCTGGTGGAGTGGCTTTCGGCGCAAAATGCTTCAGGAGAGCGGCTCATGAAAAGGGCTGCGCGCCTTCAGGAGTTCGCCGCCATTCGACCGGCATTGATTCCTCTGGTGGATGCCTTCCTAGCCCGCGCCGTGGACCACATGGACCCTCCCGCCGCCGATCTGTTGGCGGAGCGGGCTCGATGGGACCTGAACCGGGCGGAGTTTGCGAGTTCCACCGGCCGGACGGAGCGCAGTTCGGCGATTCTAACGGCGGGCCTGATGAACCTGGAACGGGAGGGCCAAATTGGGTCGGGGCTGCATCGTTGCCTCAAGGCGCAGATTGTTTTCCGTGAGGGCAAGGACCGATCCGAAACGCGCCCACTCATGCTGCTGGAGACCATACCCATCCTGGAAGAGGGATGTATGATCGCGGGCTGGCAGGATTGGTTCACCGCAGACGTGGCGGCGGCCTGGAGTCTGACGGGTGATTTGCAATTGGAGAGTGGGGAGCCCGGGATGGCCATCAAGTCATACAATCGGGCCGTGGAATATGCGGACTCTCCGGAAACCCTCGCGCATCTTCTCCTGCGATCGGGCTGCGCCTACCGCTACGCCGGGGATCCCGGTGGGGCTTGGGACGCCTTCTCTCTGGCGCTGCCCATCTTTGAACAGGCGGGGAATCAACCATCCCAAGTGGTGGCACTCTATGGGCAGGCCCTCGCGGCCAAGGATCTGGACCGCCCGGATGATGCCGCCAAGCTGGCCACCCGGGCTGCAGCTCTGCGGCAACGGCTGGGAGCCGGCTGGAAGGCTCCGATCTATTGGCGTGAGCCGCTCGACGATGCTGCACTGACCGCTGCCGCTCTTCCCGATGTGGCCGTGGAGTCTTTGGATTACAATCCGGTGATCGAGGCCAAGATCTCCAAGGTCCGCCGCGAAATCGAATCTCGTGAAAAGGCTGGCGCGGACAAGCACAGCGCGGAGGAGTTGCAGGAATTGCAGGCACTTTACGAGGAACTGGACCGGCTCCTTCGGGAGAAGATCACCGGATCCACGGGTTCATCGGGCGAATCTTTGGAAGTGGAAGTGCTGCGGCGCAATCGCTGAGATTTTTCTCCGCTTGCCGCCCGGGGGATTGCCGCCATCGTAGCGCTCCCAATGTCGTCGCCTACTGTTCTCCCGGCGGAAACCCATTTTGCCCGGATCGCCACCCCGGCCCAGCCCTTCGAGTTCGGGTGCGGGGCGGTTTTTGACGACCTGACCCTGGCATATCAAACCCACGGGACGCTCAATCCGGATCGCTCCAACGCCATTCTCGTGTTCCACGCCCTTTCCGGAAGCCACAACGTGAGCGGGCTTTGCGAGGAAGTCCCCGGATCTGACGAGCGCTGGACCTCGGATTGCCACGTCGGCTGGTGGACGCCCTTTATCGGTCCGGGCAGGGCTCTGGACACGGACCGGTTCTTCATTATCTGTGCGAACTACCTGGGAGGTTGTTACGGTTCAAGCGGTCCTGCCTCGATCAACCCCAGGACCGGCCAACCCTACGGTCCGGATTTCCCCGCAGTGGGCACCAAGGACGTGGTCCATTCCCAGGCAAGGCTTCTCGATTCCTTGGGGATCGAAAGACTTCATGCGGTGGTGGGAGCCTCCATCGGCGGTTTGATTACCCTGAATTTCGCCACCTTGTTCCCGGATCGGGTCCGTCTCGTCGTCTCGATTGCAAGCGGTTTGCGGACCACGGTCCTGACCCGATTGACCGTGTTCGAACAGGTGATGGCGATCGAGAACGATCCTCATTTTCAAGGGGGGCGGTATTATGGCGGGCAGGCTCCCGAATATGGATTGGCGCTGGCGCGTATGATCAGCCACAAGACGTTTGTTCATTTGGATTCGATCGAGCGCAGGGCCCGCGGCGAACTCATTCAAGCAGGCGATCAGCTCTCTTGGTATCGGGTGGGGCATAACGTGGAGAGCTACATGCTCCACCAAGGGAAGAAGTTCGTGAAGCGTTTCGACGCCAATACCTACCTGCGGATCTGCGACATGTGGCTCCGCTTCAATCCGTTGGCGGATGCCGGGGTGCAATCGACCCAGGAACTGCTGGCGATCAGTCGCCGGGCCGGCCATCACTGGCTGGTCTTCAGCATCGACTCCGATTATTGTTTCTACCCTGAGGAGCAGGCGGAACTCGTGAAAAACTTAGAAGGGGCGGAGATTCCCGTGATGCATATCACGGTGCATTCCGGCAAGGGGCACGATTCCTTCCTCCTCGAGCCCGAACTCTACACCCCGCATTTGGTCTACTCCCTGCGTCGCGGTGTGGAAATGGGAGACGCCTGGGAAGAGGAAGAGCGGATTCCGTGATCACCTACCGGCCGGCGGATCGGGCATCGGCAGGTGATGCATAGCGAACTCGACTTCCCCACAGAACGCCGCTACGGTGCCTTGTGCGCACGATGAGACTGAACCCGGCAGCTCTGCTTGCTTCTTTTGTGCTGTTGGTCCCGATTTTGGAGGCTGGGGAGAAGGTTTATCGGGGCAGGTGGGACGGGGCCCCGATCGAAATCCGCCTAGACGTGAACGAGAGATCCGGCGCGGTTTCCGGTTGGGCTTGCAAGCCCGGAGCGCCAAATGATGTGATCGCGAGTCTCAAGGGCCGACGCTTGGCCGACGGGTCCCTTGAGCTAAGGCTGACGTATCGGTTTGAGGATTTCGGGACATTCGTCTTAAAGCCTGGAAAAGGGGGCTCAGCCGAGATTTGGCAGACCGCAGGCAAGGACCTTTGGTTTGGATTGTCGGATTAAGGTGGGTCAAGGTTGCCGCAAGCTGACGTTCTTCACGAGCAACTGGCACTCGATAAAGGCGAGGTTGGCCGGGTCTACCTCACGGAATTTCAGCGTCTTCGGATTCCAGGTAAACGGAAGCAACTCCCCGGGGACCTCAATCTCGAAGGGGCGCAAGCGTTGTTGCCATTCTGATAGACTGAACCGGTACTTCTCGAAATCGGGGAAATCCTCGACCTTTGGCGGCTCCGGACCGCAACGCCCCTGGAGAGTGCACCGGGTTACGGTGAAGCCCAAAGGATTGCCAAAACGGACGTCGATCTCGTGCCCCGCTTCCGTCTTCCGATGGCCTTGGACGGCCAAGATGATCGATCCGTGATCGGTGTGGAGGATGAATCCGCCCTTGGCGTCCAATCCAATTCGGAGCCTGTCGGGGCCCTGGTCAGAGGCCTCAGGGAGACTGGCGCGCTCCACTTCCATTCGCATCCGGACGAAACGCAAATCAGCGAGATGTTGCGCTGGGACCACGAGATCGATTTCTTTCCAGGAGGCGCTGGGGAGCACTGCGGAGAACGATTGTTCAAAGGACTGAAGTGTGCTTTCCCAAGTGTTCTGCGCATCGCTCACGAGGGAAGGATGGCCACTCGTTTCGGGAGGTGGGCCGCCGAAATGTCCGGATAATTTGAAGCGGTGCACGGTGAGACTGGTGCTGTTGCCAATCCGTAGCTTAAGGAGATGGCTCTTGCCGTCCTTGGCCGGTTCTTGAGAGCGCAGCTCGATCAAAAACGATCCATGGGGGGTGCGGGCCACGGCGTGTCCGGAATAGCCGAGCCCGAAGCGAACCCAGCTTTGGCCCGTGTGCGTGAGTTCCAAAAGTTGATTGATGGCGCGCTGGAATTCGACCAGCTGGGCTTGGGTGAGTTCCAACTGACGGGTGATCCCTTCTTGCATTCCGCCGCTCGCGGATTGCCCTTCGGCGGCATGGCTTTCTAGCTGCTGAAGACGATCACGGATCAGCGTGGCGGACTCCCGGTTGGCGACCTCCCGTTCGGTGATCAAGTCCTCGGACTCCTGCAGCTTGTCCTCCAGGCGGGCGATGCGATCGCGCAAATCCTCCACCAGTTTGTTGTCCGCCTGCGGGAGGCAAGCGGAGAGAAACAAGCTCAGGGCAAGGGCCGTAACGGGGAGTCGGGTGATCACAGGGCGAGGTAAGGCCGGTAGGCAGTGAGAACTGAGCGGTTCGACGCTCTAGACGAAAGGTTGCTTGCGAGTATCACGATTTTCGAGGAAAGTTTTCTGTCAGGATGTCCAGCGCAACGTTGTTGGGCGTCTTGTCTTTACGATGAAAACCAAAACCCTTTGTGCGTCGGGGGCCGGACTGGCTCTCACGATCTCGCTGTTGGCCGCTCCTGGTCTGATTCATGGACAGGCCTTCAAGAAGGATCCCGATAAGCTTGACGTCAAGATCCGCAACACCACGGAATATCTGGTGGCCCTGCAGAAGAATCCGCAGACCAGGATTCCGCCCCAGATTCTCAGCAACGCCCGCGGCATCATTATCCTGCACCAGATCAAGGCTGGCTTGGGTTTTGGCTTCCAGGCGGGCAGCGGGCTCGCTAGTGTGCGCGATCCGCAGAGCGGCGCATGGAGTCCTCCGGCTTTCGTCGCCAATGTGGAGGGCAGCTACGGCTTTCAGATTGGAGGTCAGAAGTCCGATACCGTCCTCTTGCTCATGGATGACAAGGGAATGGAACTGCTCAAGGGCGGCGGCGCCAAGCTCGGCGTGAACCTGCGGGCGACCGCCGGACCTTCCAGTGCCGGCGGCGAATTCAAGATGGATTCCATCAAAGAGCCGGTCTTGGTCTACTCTGATGCGGGTGGTCTCTACGCCGGAGCGGCGATTGAAGGGGGCGGCATCGGGCCGTCGGACAAGGCGAACGCTGTCTACTACGGCGCTTCCATGCGGGAGATTCTCTTTGAGGGCAAAGGCCACTGGTCCGAGTCGGGCAAGGATCTCATCGAGAAAATCATCGAGTTTTCCCGCGGCGGCGCCGTATTGGCTCCACCGGTTCAAGCGGCGCCGCCTGCGGTGACTCCGCCGGTTCAGCCTCCCGTGGTGACGCCTCCGATTCAGTGAGTCGGTCCGCCTGATGGCAGCAATGCTGTCAGGCCTACGCCTCGCTAGGAGTTGCGATATGTCTTCCACCCGCTCCCAGAGCGCGATTCGAATTTTGCTCGCTGACGATCATGAGGTCGTCCGGAGAGGATTTCGAATGCTTCTCGCGGCGCAGCCCGACATGGACGTGGTCGGAGAGGCGTCGAATGGCCGTGAGGCCACGGATCTGGCTGCCGAACTTCAGCCGGAGATTGTCATCATGGATGTTAGTATGCCGGAGCTTAACGGCATCGAGGCCACCCGCCGCATCGCCCGGGATTGCCCAAAGGTTCGCGTGCTGGCCCTCTCCATGCACAAGGATGCGGTCTATGTCCGCGAAATCCTCCGAGCCGGCGCCCGCGGCTATCTCCTGAAGGATTGTGGGGAGAAAGAACTGATTGCCGCCGTGCGCGGGATCTCTCAAGGCCAGGGCTATTTGAGCCCTGAGATCGCCGACGCCGTCCTTGACGATTATCGCAAACACGTCACCAATCCCATCGATCTGCTCTCAACCCGTGAGCGCGAGGTCCTCCAATTGATCGCTGAAAGCCGGACCAATAAGGAGATCGCCGCCTCCCTTTCATTGAGCGTTTACACCGTGGAGGCACACCGCGGCCGAATCATGGAAAAGCTCAACCTCCACTCCATTGGTGAACTCGTCCGCTTCGCGATGCGCAACGGGCTGATCGACTGACGACGCTCCTGGCCGGCTATGATCAAGCGGGATTTTTGGGGGGGGCGAATGGCAAGGGATTCCTCTCCGTAAGGCGGACATGTTGTCCGCCCGTTTGCCCACCACGAAGGGACACGAAAAGCACGAAGGATGGCATTTGATCCGCTATCAACTAGTGCGATTGAGGTTATCCGGGAGCCTAGGCTTTCTTGTAGACCGGCATCAAACGCTCTGTTCTCTAATTCCTTCGTGACCTTCGTGTCCTTCGTGGTGTACCACGAGCCTCCGTTCTCGATCGTTGTCGTTGTCGTTGTCGTAATCGAATCATCGACGTGTCGACAACGACAACGACAACGACAACGACAACGACAACGATCAAAGATCGCGGGGACAGCCTTTGCGTCTGCCCACTAGCTAGGCAACGATCGCCCGCATGCCCGGCTTCACTGAGCCGAATCATCGTGCCAGGGCGACGCCCTCAGTTCCCGCGACGGTGCCGGTCTCGGGAGCGGAATCCCGGGTGGGGGCCGCAGCGTCCGTTGCCGGTCGCCATGAGAATCCCCCCGACCCGGCGAACGTCGTGCGAGGGCACAACGAGAATCAGCATGACCCGGCGAAGGGCGTGCGAGGGGACAACGAGAATCAGCACGACCCGTCACACGGCGTATGAGGGCGCAATGAGAATCATGACGAAGCCACGAGCGGCGAGAGGGGCACAATTAAGCCCAGAAAGAGGAATGGTAACGGCTCACGCGGAGACGCAGAGACGCGGAGGCCTGGATTTTTTTGACTTCGGGAACGACTGCTGGTTCCCGGATACTTGGCGGGAGACGGCCGCATTGAAGCCAAAGCTAATGTTCTCCCGGATTCTCCGCGTCTCCGCGCCTCCGTGTGAGATGGTTCCATTTCCGGATTTGGGCTAAGCATTCGCCGAGCTTCCCTATGATGTTGAGGAAATGATCCGATCATTCCCAAGGGATCCGGTCATCAGAGCACATCCAGCGGGCTCCGTGTTCCGCAGCCGCCTCCCTTGGCCAAATGGGTGTAGATCTGCGCGGTCTCTGAGCTCTTGTGCCCAAGTAGTTTCAAGGACTCAGATTCGCCCAGCAATTCGGCTGGGCGAATTGGAATCGGGCAGCAAAAATGAAGCCTATCCCAGATACGGGCAGCAATTCGGCTACCCTATTCACTTCCACGAAATTGAGGTTCCGGTGCAAATGCCCCTGACCGTCCCGCCTCGTCACAGAGCTTGACAATTCGCCAGCGATCGGGTTCTCTACGGGGAGAATCCTTGGCCAAAAGCGCTGTTATCATGTCCCAATTCCTTGTGATCACACTCCAATTCGGCAGAACCTGGGCCATCCCGGCCAAGAATTCGCCAAGCAGATAGGCTGTCTAATAAACGTTCGGCAAAGAAAAATGAAACGATCTACACCAGACCCAGGGATGATCACCGGATTCTGGATCGGCTCCGAGTACGGATTCAAGGGAGAGCGATGGGATTATGCTTTCGACTTGCTAGACGACGGGAAATACAATCGCCGAATACGCACCAAAGAAGAAGCCTGGAAGATCGAGGAAGGAACTTGGAATTATGATGGCTCTATTCATTTTAAGCCGACGGGTAACCCAATTGGACCCACAGGATACAGCACATACTTGATCAATCGATTCGAGGATTGTCGCTCGATCCTCGTGATTCGGCCGATTATCTTTGCTACGCCGAATTTGCCAATTATTCTATACCGAGACTTCATCAGCACGTTCGAAGCAGAGCAAAGCAGTACCGAACAAGGCGGCGCACACCGATCGCTGACCGCGCCGGGTGGCCGCTGACGTTCGTCAAAGAGTAATCTCCTTTACCTGTCGTCTCCTGATTCTCTATCCTGGGAAGCCATGAATACGTTCTACTGTCTCCCTATGATCGCCATCTTGGTCATTGCTCCAGGCTTCGCCCAAGACACCACCTCCGTTAAGGAGAAGTGCCGTCGGATCATCGTCCCCGCTGTGGAGCTTGAACAGACACCGTTCCAGGACGCAATCTTATTCCTCCAGGAGAAGTCTCGAGAACTCGACGAGATCGAGCCTGACATCAAGCGTAAGGGAGTAAACATTATTCTTCTCAGAGAAATTCAAAGGATTCATCAGACTAATGATGCAAATGGAATCACGATGACCGCGGAGAACATGTCATTAGCGGCCCTCTTGAGTTATGCCGCACAATTGGGCGGCGCTGTAGTCGACATTCATCCGGAAGCCGTAGTAATCGGAACTGCGGAGGAGATCCAGGAATTGCGAAGGGCGATGGGGTTTGAAGACTCTTCAAAAATGCAGTCAACAGACGGAATCACTGCAAACCCGAAGACGAACCAGGCGGAGCACACCGATCGCTGATCGCGTCGGGTGTCCGCTAACGTTCGGCCGCTTCACGCGACACACTCCAATGGGGCTCGATTCTGTAGAACTTCTGATCCGCATCGAACGCGAGTTTGGCGTCGAGATCACCGATCGCGAGGCTGAGCGAATTGCCACCCCTCTCGATGCGGCCAATCTCGTTTGCTCCCGAATCAGTCTTGCCCCTTCGCATTTCTGTTTGACCCGTCAGGCATTCCTACGACTTCGGAAGGCCATGTGCATGCAGGGCTTGCTTCGCCGCGCGGTCGCCCCTCGGGTCCGGTTTGCCGACGTCTACGATTCAGCCAGTCGACGACGAGAGTGGCACGCATTGGGTGATCTGGTCGGGCGTGACCGTTGGCCCGGTTTGACAAGGCCGTGGCGCCGGCCCCTTGAGCTCGAGTATCCTCGTGGCTGTGAGACCGTTTGGGGATTGGCACGCCACCTTGCGACCTGGGACGCTCGTGTTCCAGTTGGCGTGAATGCGCGGTGGTGGCGGGAGGCTGTACTCCTGCGGATTCGTCAAATCACCACCGAGGAACTTGGTGTGACAACGTTCAATGACGACGATCACTATGTCCGCGACCTGGGTGTTGACTAGCCGGTCGAGTTGGCGACGTGCGCTGCATGCCTATATTGTGGCCCGGCAGTTTCAGACGATCGCATAGATCGCGTTTCGTAGCTCGACTTCCCGCGGGTCCCCTGTGAGCGTTGTCCCCATCCGGTTCGTGACGTACGCATAACCGATGCCGGCCTTCGGATCGGCGAAGCCAAGGGAACCGCCGGATCCCGGTGCGCCGAACGAGCTCTCGTCTCCGAAAGGCCATCCGGGACTGGGCTTCATGAAGCCAAGCGAAAACCGGACTTCGCCCTTCACGCACTCGTCGTAGAAGCCGTGTGTCGCGGGGATCGCCGGTGCTGACAATGCCTGCAACGTTTGCGCGCGTAGCTGCAATTCCCGTCCATCGGTCGCGAACGCGCTGTAGGCATGAGCGATTCCGCGCGCAGTGCCGACGCCACCGCCCGACGGCACTTCGAGATTGCGCGAATAAATGCGCTGCTCGTCCAGAATGATCGCGTTCCCGGGGTTCACGGCGAGCGCACGATAAATGTTCGACCGACGATTCAATGAGTCGAGCGTCAGTCGGATCGGATACCCAAACAGCATCGAGAGCGGGCTGGGGCTCGCCAGCGTCGCGAGCTTCGAGTTCGGGATCGACTCGGGCAAACGAATCGATAGGTCGAGCCCGAGCGGTGTGGCGATTTCGACCTGAAAGAACTGGCCGAGGCTGCGATGCTGCAGATCGATCCGGCGCAGCAACTCGCCTTCGTAGAAGCCGAGCGTGAGCGCGTGATAGGCCTGTCGCGTGCCTGGCTCCCAAGCCGGTTTCTGGCGAGCGAGAACCACCGCAAGACGATCCAGATCGGCGACCACGCTTTGATCCACCGGCTCATTGATGGCGAACAGACCCGCCTGGTGTGCCAGGAGTTGGCGAACGGTGATCTTGTCTTTTCCCTGTTGGGCAAACTCCGGCCAATACGTGCAGACGCGCTCCTCATAGTCGAGCCAACCCCGGGAGTGGGCCAGCGCCAGCGTCATCGCCGCCAGGCCCTTGGTTGCCGACCAGATCAGGACCATGGTGTCCTCTTGCCAAGGCTCGCCGGTCGACTTGTTCCGCACGCCGCCCCAAAGGTCAACGACCTTCTCACCCCGGTGATACACGCAACAGGTGCCGCCCAGTTCGTGTCGTCGAGAGAAATTTTCAGCGAATACATCACGCACGGCTTCAAAGCCCGCGCTCACCTGTCCCTCAATCCGGATGCCTTGTGATGCGTTCATGCCGATCCCGTCCTCTGCCCAAGCTTCGCGCGATGGATTCCAACCAGACGATTCGACTCAAAGCGCGGGGTTGTCGCCCCATCTGTTCCCCTATTTTGGATAGGGGAGCCGATCTGCCCGCTATCTCCAATAGGGGAAGCAATTCGGTCGCCCCATCCTGGGCGGCCCGTTTCCCAAACGACGCGCTCTTCCGATCCCGATGTCCGCGCCTGGAACCTTGACAGTCGCCGCCCGATCGGTTTTCCTAAGGGCAATCCGACGCTTGCAATCCACCACGCCGAACCGCTTCCGACCGCCATTTCCTACTCAGAAAAGCAGCCGGGAGCTGCATCGGCTGAAAAATAGGGCAGCAAATCGGCACTCCAATAAACGTTCGGTCAGGAAAGAAGATCTACCAATCTTAATCCAGTTTACCAAACAAAATATGACTATTCAAGAGATCGAAGCAAGTGTTTTGGATTTGCCTCAAGACCAGCGGGCCCAATTGGCCGCCAGCCTTCTTACGTCGCTTCCAGCTATTCTTGATGCAGAGGACGAGGGAATCGAAGAAGCAATGCGCCGTTCGAAGGAACTGGACGTTGATCCCGCCGCGTCCTGCACTTGGGAGGACATACGGAGCAATTTGCGCAAGGATTCGTGAACGTCATCTACCACCGGCTTTTTCAGAAAGACATCAATGCCGCGGTCCGCTACTATGATGCAGAGGGAGGCCAACTCCTTGGTGATCGACTATTTGATGAACTGGAAAGGACAGTCGGACGTGTTATTCTGAGGCCTTCTGCTTGCCATTTTATCGCCCCGGGTTTCAGACGTGCCAACCTCAGGTCGTTTCCATACCACCTGATCTATCAAGAGAATCCAACAAAGATCAAGTTTCTGGTTCTTCGCCACAATAGAAGACATCCAAGCTACGGGCTTCGACGCAAATGACAAGATACCCAAGACCGAACAATCGCATCCACCGGACACCTGAACGGCGCCGGCGATGCGGGACGTTCGGAGAAAGCCGGGGATGGCCGCTACAGGGCGGACGCTCTGAAAGCCTGTGATATTGCCTTCTCTGCGGAGGAGCGGTAGATTCCTTTCGTGCCCCGCAAAATTCGCGAGCTGGGTTCAGACCTCCGGGAGGCAGGCTTCAGCCTTTTGATCGGGGCCGGAAAGGGATCAAGAAATGAAAAAAGGCCCACCAGTTCTTTGGCGCGGGCGACTCACTGACCGGGCGATTCTGCGTGCTTTGGCGATGGGCCTCACGATGGTGGGCGTTCTTCTCACCGCCGCAGCTCTGGTTGCGATCCGGGATAGCCAGGCTATCCGCCGCGGGACCGCCATCGTGGCCCGGGAACAGCTTGTCATGGCACGCCTCCTCCACGAGGTCCAAGTGCAGCAGAACGCGCTCACGGAGATTCTTCACCGGCTTGCGAACCTCTCCGAAGGGCGGCGGACCACGCATCTGCTTGGTGATCTGGATGCGGCGGATGAGACGATGGAGGCTCTGATGAGCGAGGCCGGGAACTTTCAACCTGATGAATCTTGGGAAGTGCTGGCTCACGACATCCAAGCGTTCACAAGCGAGGCGCGGGAGGCGGTCAACCGCGAGCAATCTCTGGGTGTCGAACAGACTCAACGGCTCTTTGCTCATCACGACCGAGTGGTGTCCCATGTGGATACTCTTCTTCAGTCGAGCTCGGAACGGCTCCGGATCGCGGAATTGGAGATCGAGCGTCAATCCACAGATTTGGCCACGCAGTCGGTCCTCTTGCTCGGCGCCTGTTTTGCGATGGCTTCGTTGTGTGGCGTGGCTACGATCCGGTTCACTGCGCGGGGGATCCGGCGGCTCGAATCGCAAGCGGGTGAACTGGCTCGTGTTTCTTGGCACATGCTCCGCACGCAGGAGGAAGCCGCCCGGCGCTTCTCTCACGAACTCCATGATGAACTCGGCCAATCGCTGGCCGCCGTCCGCGCTTGCGCTTCTCACGGGGTCTTTGATGACGAGCGGCGTGAAGATTGCATCCGGCTGGTGGACCAGGCCATCGCGAATGTTCGTGAGATGTCCCAACTGCTGCGCCCCGTGATCCTTGACGACTTTGGGCTAGATGCCGGGATCCGGTGGTTGGTGGAGAAGTTCGCCCAGCGCACCGGGATTGACGCCCATTACGAATCGGACATCTATTTCCGTTTGGAGGACGAAGTCGAGACGCATCTCTTTCGCATTGCCCAGGAAGCGCTCACCAACATCGCGCGGCACTCGGGAGCCAAGCATATTCGGATCGAACTGCGCGCGCCGGCGCTAGACTCACCGGTCCAACTCATGATTGAAGACGACGGCCGCGGTCTTCTGGTGCGGGGCGAAGGCGAGCGACCTAGCATCGGAATGACCGGGATGCGAGCCCGGGCAGCGCAGTGCGGCGGAGATCTTGTGCTTGAGGAAGTGAGTCCTTCCGGTTTGCGTTTGACGGTGACGGTGCCGCAGCGATGTGCGGCAACGGAAAAATAACCTACCTTTGCGTCAATCCGGCTCCTGGTCGGTAGCTCAATCGTGGGATGAAACGTCCGACCGTTTGTCCAGGGACTTCAACGCTTGCATCTGCTTCATGGTTCGTTCCAATCCCTCGTTGGATCCATCGAAGAACAGCACGTTGCCCTTGCCGTGCTCGGCGACATACTTCATCCCTTCGAGCCACATTGTGAACAGCATAAAGCCAGGAGGAACCGGACCCGTTTCCAGAGTTCGTCCGGCCTTCACCAAACCACCGGCGACTTCCTCGCGAAACCGGGCATTACCCACGCCTCTTAGCTCGGCGGCATCCCTCTCAGCTTCCGCCTTGACGCGAATCGCCCGGGCTTCAGCCTCCGCCGCACGGGTCTTTATCAAATACTGAGCTTGAGCTTCGTTCTCCGCCGCCATCTTCATATTGTTGCTCGATACAACCTGGGACATCGAACGCATGATCGCTTCATCAAAAGAGATGTCGTTGATCTGAAGG